>Ga0172373_10000238_pt1 | contig 87973 bp, 6 predicted proteins | sample Lak10m_2_FD_114546 | JGI IMG/M metagenome (GOLD analysis project Ga0172373, IMG submission 114546) | Freshwater microbial communities from Kabuno Bay, South-Kivu, Congo - kab_092012_10m | ecosystem: Environmental > Aquatic > Freshwater > Lake | place: Democratic Republic of the Congo: South-Kivu...
GATTTTTGTTCATTTTCAAGGCGTAAAAATAGGCGCATAGCGAGCTATGTAACTATTTTTACAACGCAGAAAATGGACAAAAAGACTAGCGAGTTGGGTATATTCTTCGCCGGAAATCGCCTAGGGTAAGATGCAGATACTCGCGGCAAGCTGCCAAAGGTAGAAGCTTCGACCTGGACGGAACGCAGGATGTCGGCGTTGGCTTACGAAAGTTCTGTCCAACAAAGGCGCGGCCGGTGTCGATGGGCAAAGCGCTGAACGGTTCGCGGCAGGAGCGGACAGGTGTCTGGCCGAACCCAGCCAAGACTTGCGCAGGATGCTATCGCCCGCAAGCAGTGAAACGGTAGGGGGAAGACTTCTCAGGTCAGCGATAATAACAGTCTGGAAAAAGTGAGTGGCTAATAATGATCAACGACTACCTGTTTTCGGGGCAAGGCGCACCAGCAATCATGCCGGATGGCATCAGGCGGCGCCATGATTAGTGCGGAATACCTGGGTTCCGAAATTTTCAAGCAGGATTACGGCACACGCTATGCCTATAGCTCAGGCGCTATGGTCAAAGGCATAGCGTCCAAGGAACTGGTGATACGCATGGTGCAATCGGGCTACCTGGCATTTTTCGGCGCCGGCGGCCTGAAGTTGCCGGTGATTGAAGAAAATATCCTGGACATACAGCAGGCGCTGGGCGGCGACGCCGCGTACGGCATGAATTTGCTGTGCAATCTGGTCAGGCCGGAGATGGAAATGGATGTGGTCGACTTGTTCCTGCGCCATGACATCAAAAATATCGAAGCCTCGGCGTTTATGCAGGTCACGCCTGCACTGGTTAAATTCCGCTTAAACGGTTTGCACAGCAATGTCCAGGGCGAGCCGGTGGCGCGCCGGCGGTTGATGGCAAAAATTTCCCGGCCTGAAGTCGCGGAGCTGTTTTTAAGTCCTGCGCCCAAAGCGATCGTAGACCGTTTGCTGCAACAGGGGCATATCACGGCCGAAGAAGCGGCATTGTCGGCGTTTTTGCCGTTGGCATCCGATTTATGCGTCGAAGCGGATTCGGGCGGACATACCGATAGGGGCAACGCCGCCGTGTTGATACCGACGATGATCCGTTTGCGGGACAGGCTGCAGCAGCTTTACCTATATCATCAGCAAGTAAGAGTGGGAGCGGGCGGCGGAATCGGTACGCCGGAGTCGGCGGCGGCGGCTTTCGTATTGGGCGCCGACTTTATCCTGACCGGCTCGATCAACCAATGCAGCGTCGAGGCCGGGACCAGCGACGCCGTTAAGGATATGCTCCAGGACATCGATGTCCAGGATACCGATTATGCGCCGGCGGGCGATATGTTTGAGCTGGGCGCGAAGATACAGGTGCTGAGGAAACGCGTTTTTTTCCCGGCCAGGGCCAATAAGCTCTACGAACTATGGCGAAATAACGCTGCGCTGGAGACGATAGACCCGGCGACCCGGAAACAGGTCCAGGAAAAATTTTTCGGCAGGAGTTTCGATGAGGTCTATAACGAGACGAAAAGCTATTACCTGGCGGAATCCCCGGCGGAAATTGAGCGCGCCGAACAGCACCCGAAAGCCAAAATGGCGCTGGTGTTTCGCTGGTATTTTATTCATACGATGCGCCTCGCAGCAGCAGGCGACATAACGCAACGCGTTAATTTCCAGGTGCATTGCGGCCCGGCCTTGGGCGCTTTTAACCAATGGGTCAAAGGCACGTCGTTACAGGACTGGCGCAATCGCCATGTCGACCAGGTAGCGGCCATGCTGATGACGGAAACCGCCGGTTTTTTGAATCGCCGCTTTAAGGGTATGCAATGATTAAGGCCTGCCATAGCACACGACAGCTTGTTTAATAATTGATTTTATAGCGATTTGATTGATAATCTGCAGGCACCGGTCACAGCGAGCCAATAATGCAAACCGATTTGAATTCTTGCGTACCCGATTATTTAGCCGACGCCGTCCCTGTACTGGAAGAGCGGATCGTCGCGATTTTCAACCAAGCTCCGATACAGGATCAGCCTGTCGGCATAGCCTGCAATGACAATGCTTTGTTGAAACGGCTATACGAAGTTATTTGCCGGAAGACACGCCGTGCTGCGGCGCTGGAAGATTATCCGCTGGCGCTGATCGGCATCGATAATAATCCTGCCGCCTTGCCGGATGCCGAGTTGTTCAAAGCCTGCGGCATTCAAAATCCGGCGCAGGTACTTTACCTGTATGCCGTTGCCGAGCCAGCCTGCTTATCCGCCGAAACAGCCGACTGGACGTCGGTTTTTCTCCGCTGGGCCAAGCTGCCGGGGCCGCATGGTTTGATCGTGCTCGCCCGGCATGAACTTCCATCACAAGACGCAGGCCGTCACGCCACTCCTGATGCCGGGACGTTCCTCATACATGCGGCGAATGCCGGGCTTTTTGCCGCTATTCAGCCCTTGCGCTATCCGCAAACCGGGCCTGTCTGTACCGTGAGTCTCAGCCATTTTGAGCAACGCGATTACCGGATTCGCCATGCCGAGGATAATGACCTGGATGCCTTGATGAACCTGGAACGGCAATGCTGGCCGAAGGCATTGCAAGCCTCTGCCGCACAGATAGCGGCAAGGCTTAAAAGTTACCCGCAAGGGCAATTTGTACTGCTTATCGACGGGCAGGTCGTCGGCGTTATTTATTCGCAACGTATTGCCGACACGAACGGGCTGCGGGATATTTCGGCTGAACAGGTTTTCTGCCTGCATCGCGGCGACGGCGCTGTCGTGCAATTGATCGCCGTCAATATTCAGCCGGATAAACAGCATTGCAATCTCGGCGACCAGTTGCTGGAATTCATGCTGCAACGATGCAGTTTGATGCCTGGCGTCGAATCGGTCGCGGCGGTGACGCGTTGCAAGGATTACCGGCAGCAGGACATGCCGCTGCATGACTATATCAACAAACGCAATGCACAGGGCCGGTTAATTGACCCGGTCTTGCGTTTTCATGAATTGCATGGTGCGCGTATCGAAGGCCTGATACCGGGTTACCGGCCTATGGATGGGCACAACCAGGGCCACGGCGTCCTGGTGCATTATGATATTCACCGGCGTGTGCGTGATGAATTGAGGCACGGTCAGCTTGGCGCACCCGAAACGGTATCGCAGCCGGCAATCCTGCGATTCGTCAACGATGCGGTCAAGGCCGCGCTGGGCAGTGGCAACGCGGCGGCTTTTTCGGCAGACGGCCCGCTGCTGAACATGGGGCTGGATTCCGCCGATTTGCTGCAATTGGGCGAGCGGATCGGGTTTCACTATAAGCTCAAGCTGGAGCCGGGTTTTTTTTTCCAGTACAGCACGGCGGAAAAAATCTGCACCTATCTCAGCGACCGGATAAGCGCCACGCATCCTGCCGCCAAGACGCAAGATGCCGGTTTGGCCGATAACTTCCGGCAGGAATACCTGGGTGATAACGAAGGTATTGCCGGGGAAATAAGCGACGCGGATATAGCCATCATCGGCTTAAGCGGCCGCTACCCGAAAGCCGGCAATATCGACGCATTCTGGGAATATCTGAAAAACGGCGTCGATTGCATCACCGAAATCCCAGAAGATCGCTGGAATTACCGCGATGCCCGGCATGTACGGCAAAGCCGCTGGGGTGGTTTTATCGACGGCGTCGATTGTTTTGACCCACTGTTTTTCAATATCTCGCCCAGCGAAGCGGAAATGATGGACCCGCAGGAGCGGCTGTTCCTCGAAACCGCCTGGCATGCTGTCGAAGACGCCGGTTATAGCCGCCAATCCTTACAGCAGGCATTCGGTGGCAAGGTCGGCGTTTTTGTCGGCGTCATGTACGGCGAATACCCGTTGTTCCGCGATAACGATGATGCCGATGTGCCGTTTTTATTTTACGGCTCCATCGCGAACCGCGTTTCTTATGTGTTCGATTTTCACGGCCCCAGCATGGCGGTCGATACCTTGTGCTCGTCATCGCTGACGGCATTGCACCAGGCCGTCGCGAGCGTCAGGCGTGGGGAATGCGCGGCGGCGATCGTCGGCGGCGTTAACCTGTCGCTGCATCCGAACAAATACCGGCTGCATGCGCAACTGGCGATGTCGTCCAGCGACGGCCGCTGCCGCAGTTTCGGCGCAGGCGGCGACGGTTTCGTGCCGGGCGAGGGCGTAGGCGCGGTGCTGATCAAACCGGCCCGTCAGGCCGTCAGCGACGGCGACCACATCTATGCCGTGATCAAGGCCACGGCGATCAACCACGACGGCAAAACTTACGGCTATACCGTGCCGAACCCGAATGCGCAGACCGACATGATCCTCGCGGCATTGAACGAAGCGCGCATAAGCCCGCAAGCGGTCAGTTATGTCGAAGCGCACGGCACCGGCACGGCGCTGGGCGACCCGGTGGAAATCACCGGCCTTAGCAAAGCCTTCGGCCTAACTACCGACGCTGTGCAGTATTGCGCGTTGGGTTCGGTCAAATCCAATATCGGCCACCTGGAAGCCGCCGCCGGCATCGCGGGGCTGACCAAAATCCTGCTGCAAATGAAGCACCGGCAACGCGCGCCGTCGCTGCATTCTACGCAGCCTAACCCCAATATCAATTTTGGCAAAAGCCCGTTTTACATACCGCAAACGCTGGAGGCATGGCCCAGGCCCCGCATAGACGGCATAGCACATCCGCGGCTGGCCTGTTTGTCGTCGTTCGGGGCCGGCGGCGCCAACGCCCATGCCGTTATCGCTGAATATAACGATGCAGTCGCTATCGACGCTACGGCAAACAGCGAACCGCAATTGGTCATCCTGTCGGCGAAACGGCAGGACCGGCTGAAAATCCAGGTCGAAGCCTTGCTGGTAGCTATCGGCAGCGAGAGTTGGCAAGCGAATCGCCGCCATACGCTACGCAACTTGGCGTACACCTTGCAGGTCGGCCGGGAGGCGATGGACGAGCGGCTCGGCTGGGTAGCGGTGTCGCTGGATGACTTGAAGGGACAATTGGCGGCTTATATCGAAGGCCGTAGCGACAGGCCCGCATCCATTGCCGGCGATGCGCCGCCTGCCGTCCGGCGCATGCTGCGGTGCTGGCTGGACGGCGACAGCATAGACTGGCAACTGCTTCATCAAGGCGCTAAGCCCTTGCGCATCAGCCTGCCGATGTATCCTTTCGCGCGGCAACGCTATTGGCTGCCTGAAGCGGATAAAAAGCCGCAGCAGCAGATGCTGCATCCGCTGCTACAGCAAAATACCTCGACATTATCGGAACTGCGCTTCAGTTCGACATTCACCGGCGACGAGTTTTTCCTGGCCGACCACCGGATACAAGGCCGGAAAATATTGCCGGGCGTCGCCCATCTTGAAATGGCGCTGACAGCGGTAGCACAGGTCGCGGAGCATTTACACGAAAAGCAAGCGGCTGTCCGGCTCAATAATGTCCTGTGGTCGCGTCCGCTGGTGCTGGAGTCGGGCGAGCAGCAGGTCCATATCAGCCTGACGGCGACAGAACATGGGCCTATCCGCTATCAAGTCTATACCGACGCCGAAGACGGCAGCCGCGATGCGCTATTGCACAGCCACGGCACGGCGGATTTTTATACCGCCGATACCGTACCGCACCTGGACTTGGCGCAACGGCAGGCGGCAGGCGATGCCTGTCAGGTCGACGGCGCAACTTGCTATCGACTCTTCAAGACGATGGGTTTTGATTACGGCCCGGCGCATCAGGGCATAGACCGGCTTTATATTGGGCATGAGCAGGTCTTAGCCAGGTTGCAATTACCTGACAGCGTGCGAGACAGCTTAGGGCAATATGTCCTGCACCCGGGTTTGCTCGATGCGGCGCTACAGTCCTCGCTGGGCCTGGTCGATGAATTCCGCGTAGCGCTGGCGTCGGGCGAAGTTGTGCAGGGTGCGCCGCCGTTGCCGTTCGCGCTTGCCGAACTGCGCCTGTATGCCGGATGCAGCTCCGTGATGTGGGCATGGGCGCGTTATGCCGAGGACAGTGGGCCGGGGGATGCGGTCCGCAAACTCGATATAGACCTGTGCGACGATAACGGCCGCGTATGCGTACAGATGAAAGGCTTTTCATTACACCGCGCTGAAGAACAAACAGCGCCGGAGACCAGCATAGGCGCCTTGCTGTGCCGTCCGGTCTGGCGCGAAGAAGTGGCTGCGGCAGCGCAGGAACCCGGTTATGCCCGGCACCTGCTGCTCTGTGAACCGCTGCATTATTCGACTGAATCGATTGTAGCGCAATTGCCGGGTATATCCTGCCTGTGCCTGCAATCGGCGGAAACGGCAGCCGATAAGCGCTATCAGGCGATTGCCGCGCAAGTCTTTGCGCAGCTCCAGGCTATGGCGGCGCAAAAAACCAAGGGGATATGCCTGGTGCAATGCTTATCGCTTGCCGATGGTTCGCAAGGGCTTTATTCGGCGCTGTCCGGCTTGCTGAAAACAGCGCATCTTGAATATCCCGAACGGCTGGTCCAGGTTATCGAAATCGAGCCGGAAACAAGCGTAGAGCGGTTGCTTGGCATTATCCGCGAAAACCGTGATGCGCCGCAGGCCATGCACATCCGTTACCGCAATAACCGACGGCAGGTGCTGGGCTGGGAAGACATGCCGGTCCCGGATGCCGGCGGTTTGCCGTGGAAAGAGCGCGGCGTCTATTTGATTACCGGCGGACTCGGTGGCTTGGGCCTGATATTTGCCAAAGAAATCGCTTTCCGCGTCCGTGATGTCACGTTGATCCTGGCTGGACGTTCCCCGTTGAACGAGGCCAAGCGGGCCGAACTCAAGGCGTTGGAAGCCTTGGGCGCCAGGGTCGAATACCGTGAGTGTGATGTCAGCCGCCGGCATCAGGTCGACAACCTGGCGCGCTGGATTAAAACCGCTTTCGGCGGGCTGCATGGCATCCTGCATTGCGCCGGCGTGAGTCACGATAATTTCATCGTCAATAAATCATTGACTGAATTCGCCGAAGTGCTGGCGCCGAAAGTGTCTGGCCTGGTCCATCTCGACCAGGCTACGCAAGACCTCGGGCTGGATTTCTTTATCGCGTTTTCATCGCTGGTCGGCGTCGCGGGTAATCCCGGACAGGCCGATTATGCGGCCGCCAATGCCTTTGTCGATGCCTATGCGGCGTATCGCCGGCAGCTGGTCGAAGCAAAACAGCGTAGCGGCCTAACGCTGGCGATAGCCTGGCCGTTATGGCGGGAGGGCGGCATGAGGATCGATGCCGCCAGCGAAACGATGCTGAAAGCCGCTAAGGGCTGGGTTGCGATGGAGACGAATGCCGGTATTCAGGCGTTTTACCACTGCGTTGCCGCCGGTTTGCCGCAAATCTTGGTCATGGCCGGAGAGCCCACGCGCCTCAGGCAATCTATTGCGGCGCTGATGAGGAATGTTGTCGGTGCACCGGCGGTTTTGCAAATAGCCGGCGTCGGCGATATTCAGCAGGTTTTGTTGCCGATCATTTCCGGCGTGTTGAAGATCGAGCAGGAAGAGCTCGCGGTCGATAAGGAACTAAGGCTGTACGGCTTCGATTCGATCAAAATGACCGAATTCTTCCTGCAATTTGAGCGCAAATACCAACTGAGCTTGCCGCCGACGGCTTTTTTTGACCACCCTACGATAGCGGGCTTTGCCGCTTACTTGGCCGAAGCCTATCCTGCTGCTTGGGGGCAACAACCGCAGGCTTCGGATCAGCCGAAACGCAGGCCGCGCCCGGAAGCCCGTGGCGAAGCCGCCGACGCCATCGCCATCGTCGGTCTCAGCGGCCGGTTCCCGATGGCCCAGGACCTGGATGACTATTGGGAAAACTTGAAAGCGGAACACAACTGCATCACCGAGATACCGACAGAACGCTGGGATTGGCAGGCCGTTGACGATGGCTCGGCAACGGCCGCGCAAAAGACCACCAACCGCTGGGGCGGGTTTATTGACGATGTCAAAGCGTTCGACCCGCTGTTTTTCGGCATCTCGCCCAGGGATGCGCATTACATGGACCCGCAGCTTCGGCTGTTGATTACTACTATCTGGCAGGCGCTGGAAAATGGCGGCATCACGCCGAAAACGCTGGCCGGCGACCCTACCGGCGTGTTTATCGCCGCCGCGCCCGGCGAATACAGTAGCCTGATAGCCGGGGCCTGTAGCCGGCCGGAAGATTTTTCGGCCCAGTTCCCATCCGCCATGCCTAACCGCATATCCCAATTGTTCGATCTTAGCGGACCCAGCGAGTGTTACGAAGCCGCCTGCGCGTCATCGCTGGTCGCGTTGCACCGCGCGATACAGTCCATCCAGCGCAACGAATGCGCACAGGCAATAGTTGCCGCGGTTAATTTGTTGCTTGCGCCCGAGCGTTATATTGCTTCCGAAATGCTCGGTTATTTAAGCCCGGATGGACAGGCGCGATCTTTCCAGGCCGGTGCGAACGGTTTTGTCCGCGCCGAGGGCGTCGGCGCCGTTATCGTCAAACCCTTACGCAAAGCGCTGGAAGACGGCAATGTGATTTATGCGTTGGTTAAAGGCACGGGTGTTGCACACGGCGGCAAGGGCCTGTCATTGACAGCGCCAAACCCTGCCGGCATGAAAGCGGCGATGGTGCAGGCTTACCGGGCGGCAGGGATCGATCCCGCTACGGTGTCTTATATCGAAGCGCACGGCGTCGCGTCGCCGCTCAGCGACGCGCAGGAAATCAATGCGCTGAAAGCCGGCTATCAGGAGCTGGCTTCCGCATACCCGAAACCCGATGCCGGCGAACGCGCTGTTTATATCAGCAGCCTGAAGCCCAGCATCGGGCACAGCGAAATTGCTTCCGGCATCGCGGCGTTGTGCAAAGTGGTTTATGCGCTACGCGATCAACTGATTCCGGGCATGCCGCGCTTTACCGGCCTGCACGAACAGGTCTCGCTGGACGGCAGCCCTTTCGTGATCAGTACCGGGAACCGTCCCTGGACGGCGCTGAACGGTGTGGACGGCAAACCGTTGCCGCGCCGGGCCAGCATCAGCGGTTACGGCGATGCCGGAGTGAACGGGCATATCGTTCTCGAAGAATATGTTGATGCCCGGCAAGAGCAGGAGCCTGATCAAGATGAGCCGCATTTGATCGTATTGTCGGCGAGGACTGATGAACGCTTGGCGGAAATGGCCTTTAATCTCCAACAGTTCGTCCAGCGTTCATCCTGCCGTGTTGCGGATATTGCCTATACCCTGCAGATCGGGCGTAAGGCGATGGACAGCCGTTTGGCGATGGTTGTCGGCAACCGGCAAGAATTAATGCAGGGATTGCAGGATTACCTGGATGCTGCAGCATTTAGAATTACCCGGACTGAATCCGCCATTTCGCTATACACAGGCCATGCCGGGACAGCCGGTGCGGCGATGGCGGCGTATCCGGCTTTTGTCGACGGGGCCGCGTTGTCGGCCCGGCATCTCGAACAGTTGGCGGCTTACTGGACGCAGGGCGGCGAGCTTCCGTGGGAGCGGCTTTACCAGGGCAGCAAAGCCCGCCGGATACCGTTGCCGACTTATCCTTTCGAGCGCGGGCAATATTGGCTGGACGTGGACAGACGCCGTACTGCGGTTGCCGAAAGTCCAGATAACGCGCAGCCGGCACAGGATTTATCTGATGCAGCGCCGTTCAGCGCTTACCTAAAACAAATACTGGCAGACATCCTGGGCCTGCCCGGAGAGCAACTGCCGGCAGCGCAATCGCTCAACCAATTGGGCTTGACGTCGTTACATGCCTTGACCTTGAAAGCCCGGCTGGAGCAGCGCTACGGCATAGCAATCCCGTTGGCCGAGATTGATGTCTACCAGTCCCTCAACGACCTGGACGGGCGCTTGACAACGCGCCTGCCGCAGTTAGTCCCTACGTCCGGGCAGGATATTGCGGCGATGTTGCCGGTGATTATTGCGAACCCTGCCGAACACTATCAGCCTTTTCCGCTCAGCGATATTCAGCAAGCCTTTTGGCTGGGGCGCAAACTCGGCAGCGCCGATGCGCGGGTGGGTTGCCACGTCTATCTCGAAATTGAAACTACAGCGCTGGATATTTATCGCCTGGATCAGGCCTGGAATCGATTGATTGATTACCATGCCATGCTGCGCGCGGTATTTTTAGCCGACGGACGGCAGCAAATCCTCGATGACCGGCCGCCCTACACGCTTGTAGCCGTAGACCTGCGCAGAAAAACCGCAGCGCAGCAGGCTGAATATTTACAGACGCTGAGGGTGAAGTTGTCTCACCAGGTCTATGACGCCGAGCGCTGGCCGCTGTTTGAGATACGCATCAGCATCTGCCCCGACAGCCGGTATATTATCCATTTCAGTATCGATGAACTGATCGTTGATGCGTCCGCCGTGGAAATGCTGTTCCAGCAATGGCAGCAATTATACGAGCAGCCGGAGACCGAATTAGCGCCGTTGACGCTGTCGTTCCGCGATTACCAGCTCGCGGCCAGGCAATTCGAGGAGTCCGGGCGTTATCGCAACGATTTGCACTACTGGCTGGCGAAACTGCAACATCTGCCGGCAGGCCCGGCTTTGCCGGTGGCGCAAACGCCAGGCCTGCACCGTTGCGAGCGCCTGTCGGGTACGCTCGAAGCCGTACAATGGCAGGCGCTTAAACAGCGGGCGGTTGCGCTTAACGTCTCGCCTACCGCGTTGTTGCTGGGCATTTTTGCCGAAGTATTGCGGGCATGGAGCGAGCGCAAAAGCTTTACGCTGGTGTTAACGTTTTTCAACCGCGCGCCGGTCCATGCGCAGATCGAACAGGTACTGGGGCCGTTTATTTCGACGATGCTGTTTGTCGTCGAAGAGGCGGGTAGTCTGGAACATCTTATCCAGAATACGCAAAAAACGCTGTTTGCCGATCTCGATCACAGCGCCGTAAGCGGCCTTCGCGTGTTGAGGGAGCTCAAGCGCAGTCATCAGCTTGAATCGACGTTGCCGTTGCCGGTGGTTTTTACGTCGTTACTGGGTAAAAAAATAACCAGGGACAGCCGTAGCTTTTTAGAAAATATAAGCTATGCGGTGACGCAAACCCCGCAAGTCTACCTGGATCACCAGTTGTACGAGCTGGACGGGCAATTGCGATTCAGCTGGGATGTGGTCAAGGATTATTTCGCCGACGGCGTTATCGACGGCGTATTCGCCGATTATTGCCGGGTGCTGGGCGAACTGGCGGGCAATACCGGGCAGTGGCCGCCGGAGCTAACGGCCTGCGGACCGCGAAATACGGAGGTCTGCGGGTTGCGCTTTGAAACTTTCCCCGAGCGCAGGGGGCAGGCTTTCCCGCTTACCGATCTGCAACAGGCTTATGCTTTCGGTAAAAGCCCGCACAGCGCGAATATGAGCTCCCGGATATACAGCGCGATCGATGCGGTGTACCTGGATACGGACAGCTTGCAGCATGCCTTGCAACAACTGCTGGTCGCGCATGAGATGCTGGTCGTCGTCGTGGGGCCGGACGGAACCTGGCAAAGGTCGGAGAACATACCGGCATATACGATACCGGTAGCCGATTTGCGCGGCGAACAGCCGGAGCGGATAGCGGTGGCACTAGCGGACATTGAACGCGAGATGATGGCGGCAAATTGCGCGCTGGGCGCATGGCCGCATTTTGAACTGCGCGTGTCGCATCTCGATGCCGTTAATTCAATCGTGCATTTCAGCGTCGAGCTGTTAATCGCCGACGCCGTCAGCATCGGCCTGTTGCGCAAGCAGCTTTGCCGTTTTTATCATCATACCGGCGACAAGCCCGACATCAGCATCCGTTACGCCGATTACCTGTGGAGCCTGGAGAATTATCGGCAATCCGCCGGCTATCAAGTTAGCGTCGATTATTGGGAGCGGAAATTCGCCGATATTCCGTCGGCTCCTAAATTGCCGTTGCGCGATAACGGCGTCACGCATGGCACCGAGCGGCTAGAAGCGGTGCTGGACAACTGGTCTGCGCTTAAAACGATGGCCGCCCGGTTGTCCGTAACGCCGGGCATGGTCTTATTGACGGCCTATACGGAAGTGCTCGCCGCCTGGTCGGACGGGCAGCCGTTCAGTATTGTCATGCCGAGCTGGCAACGCTTGCCGCTGCATGAGGACATAGAGCAACTGGTCGGTGATTTTACCGCGATGGCCTGGCTGGCCGTCGAGCATCAGGGCGGCTCTTTTGCAGACAAGGTGCAGAGGAACCATCGCCTAGTGCAGCAAGACTTGGCGCACCGTGCCGTCAGCGGCTTAAAGGCATTAAGAAAACAGGCGCTGAAACGCAGAAACAGCGGGCCGCTAAGCTTCCCTGTGGTGTTCACCGATTTAGAGCCCGATGCCGACTATGACTTGCCGGACGGCTTCCGTTTGCGTAAAACCCTGAGCCAAACCGCGCAGGTCGAGCTGGACAATATCAGCTCGGATTACGGCGAGCGCTTGGGCCTGCATTGGGATGTCGCGCAGGGCCGTTATCCCGATGGCTTGGTACAGGATATGTTTGCCGCTTATCAGCGATTGTTGGCGCAGCTTGCATGCGATCCTGAAAGCTGGCGGCAAACGGATTTCAGTTATTTGCTGAATGCCCCATACGCTAATTAAATGGATGTTTAACAAGTGCTTGCCTCGATAATTTTTTTAATAAAAGCGTTATGACCACATTTATGCAAGACATTTACATTAACCCGTTTACCGATTTTGGCTTTAAAAAACTGTTTGGCGAAGAGCCGCATAAAGACCTAGTGATTAGTTTTTTGAATACTTTGTTGCCTGCGAGACACCAGATTGAAAATCTGCATTACAGTAAAAACGAGTACCAAGGCAGCACTGCGCAGGATCGTAAGGCTATCTTCGACTTACATTGCACGAGCTCAACCGGCGAGCGCTTCATCGTGGAACTGCAAAAAGCCAAACAGAATTATTTCAAAGATCGTAGCGTTTATTACAGCACCTTCCCGATCCAGGAACAGGAACAGGAACAGGAACAGGAACAGGCACAGCGCGGCGAGTGGGACTATCGGCTGGCCGCTGTGTATACGGTCGGTATCCTGGATTTTATCTTTGATGAAGACGCGAGAGCGCATGACCCGGATGTAATTCATAAGGTCCAGTTGAAAAACCAGCGAGGTAATGTGTTTTATGACAAGCTGACGTTTATTTATCTGGCCTTGCCGCATTTCAGCAAAACGCTGGAGCAGCTCGACAGCTTGCAGGATAAATGGCTTTATATATTCAAACACCTGCATGAATTGCATGATATTCCCGCTGTGCTTAAGGAAAGCATTTTCCTAAAAGTCTTTGCCGTCGCGCAGATCGCGAAACTTAGCCGCCGGGAGCAACAAGCCTACCAGGATAGTTTGAAGTATTACCGGGATTTGAAGAATGTAACCGATACCGCCAGGGAGGAAGGCAAGCAGGAAGGGCTTGAAGAAGGTTTGCTTAAAGGTGAGCAGGCAGGTATAGAGAAAGCCGTGCTGGCGATGCATAGTCAAGGCCTGTCTGTTGATTTTATAGCGGCGACGCTAGGTTTGGCAGTTGATGTGATTGAAGACCTAATTAACAATAAATAACTCGGCCAGGTTTCCGGCTTGGGCTTGCCTCTAAGGCAATCTGTGTAGTTAATCAACGTATCGTGATGGAAAAAAACAGATGAATACAAAAAGCAACACGCGCTCATCCCCGCATGACGATTATCAAACCCTGCCGGATTGCGATGACGAGGACAGCCCTCATCTCCTGGACAGGTGTTTGCACGAGTTGATTGAAGACCGGGTAAGGCAAAACCCCGACGCCCCGGCGCTACGCTTTGAAGGACGGATATTAAACTATGCGGAGATGAACGAGCGCGCAAACCGCTGTGCGCATTACCTGCAAGGCATAGGCGCGGGCCCCGACCGGATAGTCGCGGTATTGATGGACCGGTCGCTGGAAATGGTCATCGCATTGCTGGCGATCCTGAAGTCCGGCGGCGCTTATTTGCCATTAGACCCCGGTTATCCGCGCGAACGGTTGGCGCTACTTGTTGCCGATGCCGGCGTCGGCATCGTGCTGACCGAGCAGAAATACCAGGACAGGCTGGAAGATTTTACCGGCACTATGCTGAGCCTGGACAGCGAATGGGCCTATCTTGAGGCCGAGCCATGCGCTAATCCCGGCAGGCGCGCAGGGCCGGACGACCTGGCTTATGTGATTTATACCTCGGGTTCGACCGGCAAACCGAAAGGCTGCATGTTGTCCCATCGCGCGATTTGCAACCGCCTGCTGTGGATGCGGCGGCATTACCGGATAGCGCAAACGGACAGGATATTGCAAAAAACGCCTTATACCTTCGATGTGTCGGTCTGGGAGTTTTTCCTGCCGCTGCTGTCGGGTGCGAGCATGGTTATCGCAAGGCCGGAAGGCCATAAGGATAACCGCTACCTGGCGGAGCTTATCAGGCGGGAACAGGTGACGGTCTGCCATTTTGTGCCGTCGATGCTGCGGTTTTTCCTTAACCAGCCCGAGGCTGCGGCGTGCACTAGCCTGAGCCGGGTTTTTGCCAGCGGCGAAGCCTTGGCTTACGACCTGATAGCGGCGTTCATGCAGGCCTTGCCCGCCGAACTGCATAACCTCTACGGCCCTACCGAAGCGGCCGTCGATGTGACGTATTGGGCATGCGAACTGCGCGCCGACCAAAAAGTCCCGATAGGCCGGCCTATTGCGAATATCCAGGTTTATATTCTCGACCCCGAACTGCGGCAATTGCCAGTCGGTGAAAGCGGGGAGCTTTATATCGGCGGCGTTGGCCTGGCCAGGGGCTACCTGAACCGGCCCGAGTTAACGCAGGAGCGGTTTATCGACAATCCGTTCTCCGAGCCTGGGGCTAAGCTTTATAAAACCGGCGACAAGGCGCGTTACCTCGATGACGGCAATATCGAGTACCTGGGCCGGCTGGATTTCCAGGTGAAATTGCGCGGCTTCAGGATAGAACTCGGGGAAATAGAAGCTACGCTTAGACATCATGAGGCTGTAGACGATGCCGTCGTGCTGGTAAAAGACCAGGAGCTGAACGACCCGAAATTGGTTGCCTACCTAGTGGGCAAGGATGATAGGTTGACGGCTAAACAGGTCCGCGATTTTGCCAGGCAAAGCCTGCCCGAGTACATGGCGCCGAACCATGTCGTCTTTTTGCCGGCGATGCCGGTTACGCGGCACGGCAAAGCCGACCGGGATGCGCTACCGTGGCCGCTTGCAGGCGATAATGATGCGCAGCCGCAACAGGTGCAAAAGATCGCCGTAGACAAAAATACCGGCGGCATCGTCAATCAACTGCTGGCGGATGCCGCTGAAATTCTCGGCACGCGGGAGCTCAAACAACACGACGACTTGTTCGACGCTGGCGCGACGTCATTTACGCTGGTCAGGCTGGTTGACAAAATCCATAGCCGCTACGGCATTGCCGTGCCGATAGAGATATTCCTGGATAACCCGTCGGTAGCCGCGCTGGCCGATTTTATAGCGAGCGGACAGGGACGGTCTGAGCCTATCGAACAGCCTGCCTGCGCAGACGGTGACACTATCGCCGATACCTTGATGGGCTACGCCGCCGACATCATGGTCGTGCAGGGCTTCGATAAAAACGACGACTTGTTCGACCTGGGCGCGACGTCATTTACATTGGTCAGGCTGGTTGAAACAATACAACGGCAATACGGTGTCGCCGTGCCCATCGAAGTCTTTTTGCAGGAGCCGTCGGTAGCGGCGCTGGCCGCTTATATCGCCGGGCAATCGGGCATCGGCAGGGCCTGCGATAATCCAGCTCAGCCCGATAGCGCCGAATACAAGCTCACGCAAACCAGGATAGCGCTGGAAAAAACCGCTTTCGTTGAAGACGCGTATATCAGGCCCGGCATTGGCAGGACAGGTAACACGCTGACGGTCGATGTGCTGGGCCGGTTGTTGTCGCTGTTGAAGCAGGGGCGCTATAAGAACGAGCCTAAGTATCTCTATGCGTCCGCCGGCGGACTCAATCCGGTGCAGGCTTATTTATATGTTAAGGATAATGCCGTGCAAGGGCTGGCCGGCGGCATCTACTATTACCACCCCGTTGAACACCAGTTGTATCCATTAAGCGCCGGCGCCGGCATATCGGCTTCGGCGTTTTTCGACGATGACCGCGCGTTGTTTGATGACGCCGGTTTTGCGTTGTTTTTTATCGCGCAGCTTGCCGCGATCAATCCGGTATACAAAGCCCTGGGTCCGGTATTATCGGTTCTCGAAGCGGGTTATATCGGCCAGCTTTTGACCAGTCGGCAGGCCGAGTTTAAGCTCGCGCTGATACCTGCAAGCGTCATCGATTTCGACAGCATCAGCGTCGGCTTCCGGCTCGACGGCAGCCACCAGTTCGTCCACTGCCTGCTCGGCGGCAGCGCGGATTTCCAGAATGAACAGGCGCACAGGACGCGTCCCAACATCCCGGCCCACGGATTGCCCGGCAAAACCGGGACATTTGCTAATGTGCCGGGTGCGGAGGGCGGATTCCCGACCCATGAAGAACGCGACGCCTTGCACTATCAACAGGCGCATTTAAGAACAGTCAAACAAGGCGCTGTAAAACTTGCCGAATTGCCGGCTGGAGAAATCCGTTATTTATTGCGCGCCGCGAAGCGCGATTACCTGGACAGCCCTGTTCCCGCCGAAGCGCTGGGACGCTTCCTGTGCCTGTTAAGGCCGGAACAGGCCCGTTACCTGTATCCGTCCATCACCGGCACGCACGGCATCAAATATTATCTTTATATTACGGCGCACGGCGTGGACGGTATCGACGAAGGCGTTTACCGTTACGAGCCGGAATCCCATGAGCTGTATCGGCTTGCGCCGACCTTGTCGGAAAACCTCAAACACTGCTATACGCCGTTTAACCGTAAACATGCCGGGTCGGCAAAATTTGCGTTATTCCTCATCGCGCCGCAGCGGGAAAACGTGCAAGCGGCATTGCTGGAGTCGGGCTATATCGGCCAGTTATTGCTCGATAGGCAGGCGGAATTCGAGCTGGGCGTTTGTCCTATCGGCGGCTTGTTATTCGATAAGATCCGCGCCGACTTTAAATTGGCGCCGGGCGATGAACTGTTGCACAGCTTTGTCGGCGGTAGCGTCAAACTGGCGATGCCGGCCGATTGGCCCTATCTCGAAGCCGGTCGCCGCAGCCAGGCTTCCGGCGCGGATATTCCAGGCAAGGTCCGGCAGGACATTGCGATCATCGGCATCAGCGGGCGTTATCCCGGTGCGGAAACCTTGCAGCAATACGCCGACAACCTGCAACAGGGTAAAAGCGCTATCAGCCGCCTGTCATTCGCTCGCGCCGGCCAGTACAGGAACCGCGCGGCGCACCATGCCGATGAGTTCAGCCATATCGGCGGCTTTCTCGATTCTATCGATACTTTCGACGCGCAGTTATTCAGGATTACGCCGATGGAGGCAAAGAGCCTGGACCCGCAGGAGCGCATATTGCTGGAACTGGTCTGGGAATGCCTGGAGAACGCCGGCTACACGGCGGCAGGCCTGAAACATCACAGAGTCGGCGTTTTCATCGGCGTGATGTGGGATGATTACCAGCATCACGGCTCCGACGACTGGCAAGACCAAAGCCGGATACCGGCCTCGTCGGTGCGTTCGTCGATAGCGAACCGGATTTCCTATTTCTTCGATTTTAACGGCCCGAGCATCAGCTTCGACACCTCGTGCTCATCGGCGATGACGGCGCTGCATTACGCCTGCACGAGCATTAAAAACGGCGAATGCGACGCGGCGATAGTCGGCGGCATCAATATTATGAGCCATCCCTATCACCAGGGCCTGTTGCATACGCTGGATTTATTGTCGAAAGACGGTGAATGCCATCCTTTCGGCAGTGCGGCGAACGGCTGGGTGGCCGGCGAAGGCGTCGGCGTGGTATTGCTGAAGGCCCGCGCCGAGGCTGAATTGCACCGCGACGCTATTCACGGCCTGATCAACGGCACCGGCATCAGTCACAGCGGCCGGACCGTCCGCTACGGCGCGCCGAATTCCGCCGCGCAGCAGGCGTCGATCATCGGGGCGCTGAACGATGCGGCGATAGCCCCGTCGGCTATCAATTACATCGAAGCGGCCGCACCGGGCGCCAGCCTTGCCGATGCGTCGGAAATATCGGCCATCGGTGAGGTGTTCCGGCAAACCGGCGATGTTATCTATATCGGCAGCGTCAAGGCCAATATCGGCCACCTGGAATCGGCGTCGGCGATGTCGCAATTGACGAAAGTGCTATTGCAGATGCAGCGGCGGCAAATTTTCCCAACCCTGGGCAGCAGGCCCCGCAATCCCTTGCTGCAACTGGACGGCAGCGGGCTGGCTATCGTCGAGCAATTAACGCCCTGGCCGCATGGCGGGCCGCGGCGCGCATTGATCAATGCGTTCGGCGCGACCGGTTCGGGCGGCCATGTCATTGTTGAAGAATATCTTGACGAAGACAGCAGCGAAGACATTACACCCAGCTTGATTGTACTTTCAGCCGCAACGGGGCCGCAGCTTATGGAACTCGCAAGAAGACTCTACACTTTTTTAAGCGACGCCGGCGTTACGTTGCCGCGTTTGGCCGACATAGCCTATACCTTGCGGGTCGGCCGGGTTGAAATGGCCGAAAGACTGGCGGTGATTGCCGATAACCACGAGGATTTACAGAACAAGTTGTCTGCGTGGCTGGATGGGGCCAAAGATATTCCCGGCCTGTTCAGGGGGCGTGCCGATGCCGGCGATGCGCATGGCCGTGAGCCGGAACAGCTTGGTTTGCCTGAGATCGCCGAGCGCTGGGTGTCTGGAGCGCGGTTTTTATGGAGCGGGCTTAAGCCGCGCAATGCCAAACGGGTGCCGTTGCCGACTTACCCGTTTGCGAAGGAAAAACACTGGATTGCCGAGTGGCCTGAAAAACGGCCTACGGTGCAAAATACCGGCAGCCTATCGCTGTCCGGAGTCGAGGAATACCTGAAAGCTGTTTTTTCAGAGGCGTCCGAAATTCCCGTTACGCAATTGCATGCAGAGGCCACGTTCGACCAGTACGGCATCAGTTCCTACCTGATCAAGCAGTTGAACATCAGGCTGGAACAGGATTTCGGCGAATTATCCAAGACGCTGTTTTTTGAATATCACACGCTACGTGATTTGGCCGCTTATTTTCTTGAGCATCATGCGGAGCAATTGGCGCAAATCCTGGGTTTCAGCGAGGCTGAAGCCGACCGTCCTGCCGAACCCGCCGTTGCCCCGGTTAAATCAGCTCCTGTAGCCGATGAAGACGTCGCGATCATCGGCGTAAGCGGCCGTTACCCGAAAGCCGGCAATATCGAAGCGTTCTGGCAAAACCTGGAAAACGGCGTCGATTGCATCACCGAAATCCCGGCAGAACGTTGGGATTACCGCGATTACCAAAACCAAAGCCGCTGGGGCGGTTTTATCGACGATGTCGATTGTTTCGACCCGCTGTTTTTCAATATCTCGCCGCGTGAAGCCGAAACGATGGACCCGCAGGAGCGGCTGTTCCTCGAAATCGTCTGGGAGACGATCGAAGAGGCCGGCTATAACCGCGAGTCCCTGCGGCAAGCGTTCGGCGGTAAAATCGGCGTTTTTGTCGGCGTCATGTACGGCGAATACCAACTGCACAGCGCTGCAAACGACATGGACAGCCGGGCAGTCGGTTCGGTCTATGGCGCGATTGCGAACCGTGTCTCTTATGTGCTGGATTTTCACGGTCCCAGCATGGCGATAGATACCTTGTGCTCGTCATCGTTGACGGCATTGCACCAGGCCGTCGCCAGCGTCAGGCGTGGGGAATGCGCCGCTGCAATCGTCGGCGGCGTCAACCTGTCGCTGCACCCGAACAAATACCGGCTGCATGCGCAACTGGCGATGTCGGCCGGTGACGGCCGCTGCCGCAGCTTCGGCGCAGGCGGCGACGGTTTCGTGCCCGGCGAAGGCATAGGCGCGGTATTGATCAAGCCGGTACGCGAGGCCGTCAACGATGGCGACCACATCTACGCCGTGGTCAAGGCTACCGCGATCAATCACGACGGCAAAACTCACGGCTATACCGTGCCGAACCCGAATGCGCAGGCCGACGTGATTCTTGCGGCACTGGCGGATGCTCGTATCGATCCGCGCACGGTCAGCTATGTCGAAGCGCACGGCACCGGCACCGCGCTGGGCGATCCTGTCGAAATCACCGGATTGAGTAAGGTCTTTGGCCGGATAGCCGACGCCGCGCAGTATTGCGCGCTGGGCTCGGTCAAGTCGAACATCGGTCACCTGGAAGCCGCCGCAGGCATCGCCGGGTTGACCAAAATCCTGCTGCAACTGAAGCACAAGCAACGCGTGCCGTCGCTGCATTCGGCGCAAACCAACCCCAATATCAATTTTGCCGACAGCCCGTTTTACATCCCGCAAACGCTGGAATCATGGCCCAGGCCGCAGATAGACGGCATGGCCCATCCGCGGCTGGCCTGCATCTCATCGTTCGGGGCGGGCGGGGCCAACGCCCACGCAGTCATTGCCGAATATAACGATGACGAAAACCGCACCGCAGTAGCCGACGGCGAGCCGCAACTGGTCATCTTGTCGGCAAAACAGCCGGATCGCCTGAAAATCCAGGCCGAAGCATTGCTCAGCGCCATAAGCGGCGAGAACTGGCAAGCGGATAGCCGTCATACCCTGCGCAACCTGGCCTACACCTTGCAGGTCGGCAGGGAGGATATGGAAGAGCGACTAGCCTTGATAGCGGCATCGCTGGACGAGCTGAAACAAAAGCTGGCGGCTTATATCGAGGGCCGCAGTGATGGCGCGGTGCACCGTAACAGGATCGACACCGGCGGCGACCGGCCGGCAGTGCAAACAGACGGCATGATAGCCGCCGAATTGCTGGACGCTTGGCTGAACGGCCAAGGCATAGACTGGCGAGAGCTTCACCGAGGCGCTAACCCCCTGCGCATCAGCCTGCCGGCGTATCCTTTCGCCAAAGAACGTTATTGGGTGACGGATAGGAACAAACCGGCGCCTGCATGCCCGTTACCGATGCCTGAACCGACGGTGCAAACGCTGATGCTGACACCGGGCGGCAATATTGAGCAACGCATAACCGAAGACTTGCAGGCCTTGGTCGGGGCTGTGCTGAAAGTCCCGGTGGACAGGCTAGCTACGCGCAGCAATCTCGCCGATTTCGGCTTTGAATCGGTCAGCCTCGCGGAATTTGCACAGTTGCTGGGCGGACATTACCGTCTTGAGATTTCGCCGGCATTGTTTTTCAGGCATACCAGCCTCGCAAAACTGGCGCAGTATTTCCTGGCTGAACATGCCGATACGATGCAGGCCTTTTACCAAACCGCGCCGGTAACCGTCCAACGCACAGCGCAAGCGGCACAGCCCGTACCCAGACAAATCCTGTCAAGCCCTTCGAACGCCGAATACCGTCACGATGAAGCGATAGCGATTATCGGCATCAGCGGCCGCTTCCCGAATGCCCGCACGGTCGACGAGTTGTGGCGGATTTTGTCGGCAGGCGAGGACACCGTCACGGAAATTCCCGGTGAGCGCTTTAACTGGCGCGATTACTACGGCGACCCCGTACAGGACGCCAATAAAACCAATTGCAAATGGAGCGCTTTCGTCCCCGGCGTCGGTGAATTCGACCCCTTGTTTTTCGAGATTTCCCCTAAAGAAGCCGAGAATATGGACCCGCAGCAACGCCTGCTGCTGCAGGAAGCGTGGAATGCGCTCGAAGATGCAGGCTTCGGCGCGGCCCAGCTCGAACGGCAGACGATAGGCATGTTCGTCGGCGTCGAGGACGGCGATTACCAGCGCCTGGTAACCAATCCCGGCGTCACGTCCAACCATAACGGCGTATTGGCGGCGCGGCTCGCGTATTTTCTCGACCTGGACGGCCCGGTCATGGCGGTCAATACCGCCTGTTCATCGGCGCTGGTCGCGGTGCACCTGGCTTGCCAGAGCCTGCGCAACGGCGAATGCGATGCGGCGATAGCGGCCGGCGTCAACCTGATGCTGACGCCGGAGCGCTATATTTCGATGGCGCAGGCGGGCATGTCGTCCGCCGACGGCAAATGTTATGCGTTCGATAAACGCGCCAACGGCCTGGTGCCCGGCGAAGCGGCCTGCGCGATCGTGCTGAAGCCGCTGGCGAAGGCATTGGCGGACGGCGACCCGGTGCATGCGCTGATCAGCGGCAGCGGTATCAACCACGACGGCCGGACGAACGGCATGACCGCGCCGAACGGTGCGGCCCAGTCCAAATTGCTCAAACGGATATACCGGCAGGCGCATATTGACCCGGCGGATATAGGCTACATCGTCACGCACGGCACCGGCACGACCTTGGGCGATGCGGTCGAGATCAATGCGCTGTACGAGGTGTTTAAGGACGCGACCGAAAAACAGGCGTATTGCGCACTGACCTCGACGAAGGGCAATTTCGGCCACAGCTTTGCCGCATCGGGACTGGTCAGCCTGGTCAGCCTCGTGCAGGCGATGCGGCATCAGCAGATTCCGGCCAGCCTGTATTGCGAAGATGAGAACGATTATATCGAGTGGCGGCAAAGCCCGTTTTACGTCAACAAGCAGCTTGCGCCCTGGCCGGCACGGGACGGCAAGCCGCGCACCGGCGCAGTCAGCGCGTTCGGCATGAGCGGCACGAATGCGCATGTCGTCGTGCAGGATTATGCGCAGCACACGGAGGTGACGGAACCGGCGCCGTTTTACCTGTTGGTCTTGTCGGCTAAAACGGAAGCCGCGTTGGCGGCAAAAATCGACGCATTGATCGGCGTATTGCAAGGGCCGGGCTTGGATGATGGGCTTGCAGCCGTCAGCCATACCTTGCTGGACGGCCGCCATCATTTTCAATACCGTTATGCGGCGGTCGTGCATGACAAGGCCGATGCGCTCGCCGTGTTGATGCAGGCGACGGGCCGCAAGCACGCGAATTGTTTTCACGGCAAAGTCCCGCGCGATTTTACCGGACAAAAAGCGATACAGCAGTGTGTGGCGCATCTGTTGCAGCAAAGCCTGGAATTGCGAGCATCCCCCGATGCTTACCGGGATATTTTATTGGCATTGGCGGATTTTTATTGCCAGGGTTATACGATAGCCGGTGCGGGCCTATACCGCGATGCGTCGCCTCGCCGCACCGGCCTGCCGACTTATCCTTTTGCCGCGGAACATTACTGGGTGGACGGCGGCGTGGAAACGCCGGTGATGCCGTCGGGCGATGTGCAATCGGCTAAACAGGAAGCGCCGGCAGACGCCGTGCTGCTGTTTGCCGAAGACTGGCAGGAAACTCCGCAGGGCGCGCGGCAGGCGTCGGCCATAAAAACGCTGCTATGCCTGGTTTCGGATGACGCGCAGCAACAGGCTGTTACCGCCACGCTCCCGCCGCAAGTCCGGCTGGTTTTTATCGTCGAGGGCGGGGCCTATATAAAAGAGTCGGCAAGCTTATATCGTGCGCCGTGCGCCGACAAAGCAGCGTTGATGCAGGTATTCAACGCGATTCGCGAAGATTATGCCGAAATCGACGCGTTGCTGTATTACCGGGCCTTCGAAAGCGATGTTGCGCCTATCGTGACGATGCTACAGGCGATGATAGTCTCGAAAATAACAGTCCGCCGGGTACTGCTGGCGGCCCGCTATCGAACGGAGCTGGAGCGCTGCCACCTGGAGTCGTGGCTGGGATTCGAGCGTTCGTCGCGCATGGCTTTGCCGGCGGATACGCAATTGGCGGTCGCCATCCTTGATGACGCCGAAGCCCGGCCGGTCAATTTGGTGACCCGGCACAGTTTTATTTCTGTATCCGCGACCAAAGGTGTCCGTAGGGCGCGCCGCGCGCGCCTTGATGTGTCCGTGCGGTTTGAGTGCATAAGGCGCGCGCGGCGCGCCCTACGAATGAAGTCGATGCGCAAATGGCTGCCTGTATTATGGGACGAATTGCATGCGCAGAAATTCGAAAGCGCGCTGTACCGGCGGCAAAAACGCTACACCTGCCGTATTCGCGCCGTAGCGCCGCCTGAAAACACCGGCTACAGCCCGATTCGAACCGGCGGCACGTACCTGATTACCGGCGGTTGCGGCGGTTTGGGGCTGATTTTCGCCGAGCACCTGGCAAAAACCTATAAAGCGCAGTTGATATTGACGGGCCGCAGCCCGCTGGATAAACGCAAACAGGCGCAAATCGCGGCCTTGCAGCGTTACGGCAGCAGCGTCGTTTACCTGCAGGCGGATGTCGCCGATGCCGACGCAATGACACAGGGCCTGCGTAGCATCAGGCAGGATGTCGGCGCGATCCACGGCGTCATCCATGCCGCCGGCATTATCGGCGGCGACAGTTTGTCAGCGAAAACGATTGCCGATTTTGAACGGGTCATCGCGCCTAAAATTGCCGGTACCTTGGCCTTGGACCGGGCGCTAGCAAACGAAGCGCTGGATTTCATCTGCTATTTCTCGTCCAGCGCCGCAATACTGGGCGATTTCGGCTCCTGCGATTACGCATTGGCGAACCGTTTCCTGATGGCTTATGCGCGGCATCGCAACGCAGTATCCGCACAGGGCGCAGGCAAGGCCGTCGTGATCAATTGGCCGCTATGGCGCTCGGACGGCATGGGCCTGGCCAGCGACGAAGAGACCCGGTTCTACCTGAAAGCCAGCGGCCAGCGCCTGCTCGAAGCCGAGGAAGGCGTCGCGCTGTTTGAACAACTGCTGGCCGGCGAAGAAAGCCAATACCTGGCGCTGGCGGGGCAGGCGGAACGTATCCACCCATTCCTGGGCTTGGCGCAAGCGCCGGTTGCTAGCTCGGCGCATCCAAAACGCCCGCCCGAACTGAAAGGCTTAACGATACCGCAATGCGTGAACCTGGATTTGAAAGCGTTGATCGCCGGGCAATTGAAAATCGGCCGCGACCAGCTCGACGACCACGCCAATCTTGCGGATTTCGGTTTTGATTCGATCAGCCTGGCCGAGTTCGCGCGCCTGCTGAGTCGGCACTATCGCGTCGACATTACGCCGGCGCTGTTTTTCGGGCATTCGACGATAGCGCAACTCAGCCGCTATTTCCTCGAACAGCAGGCCGAGGCCGTACACAACCGTTATCAGCAACAGGAGCGGGAGATGCCCGAGCCGGCGAAAGCGACGCCCGCGGCTGCAACTGAAATTCGCCATGTCATAACAGAACCTGATGTTGACGAAGCGATTGCGATCATCGGCATCAGCGGACGCTTTCCCAAGGCGCGTGATGTCGATGAATTCTGGGAGATCCTGGCGCAGGGCCGGGATGCGGTCGAAGAGATTCCGGCGGAGCGTTTTGACTGGCGCGAGATTGCCGGCGATGCCGGAGACCTGTGCAAATGGAGCGGTTTTATCCCAGGCGTCGCCGAATTCGACCCCTTGTTCTTTGAAATTTCGCCGTCGGAAGCCGAAGCAATGGACCCGAGACAACGGCATGTCTTGCAGGAAGCCTGGAAAGCGCTCGAAGATGCCGGATACGGTCCCGAGCAGATAAGCGCGCATAAAATCGGCATGTTCGTCGGCGTAGAGGAAGGCGAATACCAACGGCTCGCCAAAGACGCCGGCGTGACATCTAACCATAGCGGTATCCTGGCGACCCGGCTTGCGTATTTCCTGAACCTGGGCGGGCCGGTCATGGCGATCAACACCGCCTGCTCGTCTGCGCTGGTCGCCGTGCACCAAGCCTGTATGAGCCTCAGGCAGCGGGAATGCGATACGGCGCTTGCCGCCGGCGTTAATTTGATGTTGCTGCCCGAGTCCTATACGGCGTTAAACCAGGCCGGCATGTTGTCGGCAGACGGCAAATGCTACGCCTTCGACAAGCGGGCCAACGGCATGGTGCCGGGCGAAGCGGCTGTCGTCGTCGTGCTGAAAAAGCTGGCTAAGGCCGTCGCGGACGGCGACCCTATCCATGCCGTCATCAAAGGCAGCGGCATTAATTACGACGGCAAGACCAACGGCATTACCGCGCCCAGCGGCATTGCGCAGGCCGATCTGCTCAGGACGGTCTATAGCCGGGCAGGTATCCATCCCGAAGACATCGACTACATCGTCACGCACGGGACCGGCACGCAACTCGGTGACCCGGTGGAGATCAATGCATTGAGCGAAGCCTTCAATGACGTCACGACAAAACAGGGCTTCTGCGCGCTGACCTCGAGCAAAACCAATTTCGGCCACAGCTTTGCGGCATCGGGACTGGTTAGCCTGGTCAACCTGGTCCAGGCGCTACGCCATCAAACGATACCGGCCAGCCTGCATTGCGTCGATGAAAACGATTATATCGACTGGCGGCAAAGCCCGTTCTATGTCAACAAGCACAAGCGCGACTGGCCGCGGCGTCCGGGGCGGGCGCGTACCGGCGCCGTCAGCGCGTTCGGCATGAGCGGCACGAATGCGCATGTCGTCGTGCAGGATTACCACGCGGCGGAAGAGCCTGAATTGAATTTGCCGTCGCTGTTGCTCGTGTTGTCGGCGAAGACGGCCGAGGCCTTGCAGCAGAAGATCGGCGATATGCGGGATTTTTTGCTGAAAACTGCGCCGGGATCTGAGGAACTTGCGCGCACCAGTTATACCTTGCTGGCAGGCCGCCACCATTTCCAATACCGCTGTGCGCTGGTAGTGCAAGATAGCGGCGATGCGCTGTATGTCTTGCAGCAGGCGCAGGCACAGCAGCAGCGGCCTAACCTGTTCCACGGCAAGGTCGCGGCGCAGTTTAGCGGCCAAGCGGCTTTGCAACAGTATGCCGACGAATTGGTGCGGCAAAGCGATACTCAGCAGCCTGACAAGTACAGGGAAATGCTTTATGTACTGGCGGACCTGTATTGCCAGGGTTATGCCGTGCCGTGGCGGGAGCTGTTCGGCGAACGGCCGCCGCGCCGCATGCGCCTGCCGGCCTACCCGTTTGCGAGGGAATGCTATTGGGTCGGCGACAAGCATAATGCCGCCGCTGATTTACATCCGCTGCTGCACCGCGATGTTTCGACGGCTACGGAATCGGCTTTCAGCAGCCTGTTCAGCGGTTCGGAGTTTTTCCTGGCCGACCACAAGATTCATCAAATCCCGGTATTGCCGGGCGTGGCTTACCTGGAAATGGCGAGAGCCGCGGCGCAGCTTGCCACCGGTCAAGAGCTTTCCATACTGAAGAATATGGTCTGGATGCAGCCTATCCAGGTGCAAGGCGGTGCGCAACAGGTCTTAACCCGCGTGCTTAGCGACGAGGACGGCTACCGTTGCGAGGTCGGCAGTACCGATAAAAATGCGCAGCCGCTCATGCATTTCCAAAGCAGGCTGGCGGATACGGAAACGCGGCAACTCGGCAAACCCGAGCGGCTGGCGATTCATGCGATTAGCGCGCGCTGCACCGGCAGCCGTTCCGCCGACGAATACCGCGTGCTGATGGAACAGGCTTACGGCATCAACGGCACCGGCGGCAGTTTTGAAGTTATCGGCGCATTGCACTACAACCACCGCGAAGCGCTGGCGAGCCTGGGATTGCCGGACTGCGTTGCGGCGGGCAGCGACGCCTGGTATTTGCACCCCAGCCTGATGAACGGCGTTTTCGAAGCGGTGCAGCTCTGGTCTATGCTGCAAAGCGGCGACCGGCTTGCGCGCTTGCCGTTTACATTGGCGGAACTGAAGATTTACCGTAAACCCGCCAAGCAGGCTTATGTGCATATCAGGCCGCGTCCGGCGCAGTCTGCATTACAGGAATATGATATGGATTTGACGGACAGCGACGGCGAAGTCTGCGTCGCATTCAGCGGCTATACGACCAGGGCGCCGGCGAAACAGCCGATAGTCTATGCGACGCCGCAATGGCGGGCGACGCCGGCCCAGGTAACGGCGCGGCACTATGCGGAACCCGTGTTCATGCTGGCCGACGGCGCGCGGGATGCGCTGCCGCTGATACAAAAACACTGGCCGGATGCCGGTATTGAAGTCCTCGCGGCTGATGGCGGTATGGGCGCTGTGGAAGCCAATGTCTTGCAGGTCTTTAAATGTTTGCAGGCCGGCGCGGCTTCCCAACCCGTCTTTGTGTTGCAGCCTGACGACGGGCAAAGTCATTTGGCGGATGTTTTTTCAGGTTTGCTAAAAACAGCGCGACTGGAAAATCCCGCCATCATCGCCAAAGTCATCCGCTATCCCTTCCATCAGGCGATTGTCGGCGACGAGCTGGCCGAAAGGCTGCAAGCGGAACTGAACGATGCCGGCGATGACGTCGACATCCGCTATACCCATGGAAAAAGGGAAGCCAGGGGCTTGCAGGAAATCGACCTGTCCGGCTATGAACCAGCATGGTCCCGTTTACAGCCCGGCGATGTGGTCTGGATTACCGGCGGCCTGGGCGGCCTGGGGCGGATGCTCACGCGCTACCTGGGAACAGGCAAAAAACTGAGGCTGGTGCTGAGTGGCCGTTCCGCGCAGGACGAGAAACTAATGAACAGCCTCGCACAATTCCGCGAGCAGGGCATAGACGTGGCCTACAAACAGGCCGATGTCGGCAACAAACAGGACGTCGAGGCGCTGATAGCCGATGTGCTGCGCGAATACGGCCGCTTGAACGGCATCATCCATGCCGCCGGCGTCATCGAGGACGCCTATATCGTCAACAAAACGCCGGAAGCCGTGCGCCGGGTGTTGGCGGCCAAAACAGCCGGCATAACGGCGATAGACGAAGCCACGCAAGCCCTGCCGCTGGATTTTATCGTACTGTTTTCGTCCTTGTCGGCGTTCGGCAATCCCGGCCAGGCGGATTATGCCGCGGCCAATGCGTTCCTGGACGGCTATGCCGAATACAGGAACCGCTTGGCTACAGAAGGCAAGCGTTCAGGCCGGACCCTTGCCGTGAATTGGCCGCTGTGGCGCGAAGGCGGCATGCAGGTCGACCGGCAAAGTGAAATATTGCTGGAACAACGGCTGGGCATCACGGCGCTGGAGACGCAAGCCGGGCTGGATGCGTTGGCGAAAGCCTTGAACAGCGATTACAGCCAGGTGCTGGTATTGCCCGGCGATGCCGCAAAAATACGCGCAAAATTGTTGCAACCTGTGGCGGCGGCATATCCTCAGCAGGCGATAGTGCCGGATGCCGGACAGCAGGACGCACTGGCGGCATCCGTGCGCCAAACGCTGGTCAGGCTGGTGTCCGAACTGCAAAAAATAAAACCCGGACAGATTGAGCCGGATATCGAGTTGTCGAAATACGGCTTCGATTCGATACGCTTTACCGAACTCGCGAACCGCCTGAACCGGTTTTACGGCCTGGAATTGATGCCTACGGTATTTTTCGCCCATTCCGACTTGTCGGCATTGACCGCGTTCCTGCTCAAACAGCACTCGCCGGCCTTGCGTTTGCAGCATCAAGCCCACGAGCCTGGCGTCGTGCAGCGCGGCGACGCAGCAGCCGGTAACCCCCGTCCTTATATTACGAAGCCGGTTTATTTACATCAGGATGCCGGTACAGCAGAACCGATAGCGGTCATCGGCATGAGCGGCCGTTTTCCGGGTTCGGCAAACCTTGACGAATTCTGGCGACACCTGGCGTCGGGAGCCGACCTGATCACCGAAGTGCCGCATCAGCGCTGGGATTGGCGTGAATATTACGGCGATAGCCGGATTGATAGCGATGGCGAACGTTTGACAGAAAACGGCAAGACCCGCGTCAAATCCGGCGGCTTTATTGACGGCATCGATTGCTTCGATCCGCTGTTCTTCGGCATATCGCCGCGCGAAGCCGAAGTGATGGACCCGCAGTTCCGGCTGTTTCTCGAAACGATCTGGGAGACGATAGAAGACGCCGGCTATCCGGCCGATGCGTTATCGGGCAGCAAAACCGGCGTATTCGTCGGCGTGACCAACCGCGATTACCAGGAATTGCTGCAACAGGCCGATCCCGGCGGGCAAAACCCCGTGTTGACCTTTAATTTCACGGTGGCGAATCGCGTATCTTATCTATTGAACCTGCGCGGCCCCAGCGAGCCGATAGATACCGCCTGCTCCAGTTCGCTGGTCGCCGTTAACCGCGCGGTCGAAAGCATCCGGCAGGGCGGCTCAGAAATGGCGCTGGTCGGCGGCGTTAACCTGATGCTGACGCCGACGATCACGATTATCGCCGACCAGGCCGGCATGTTGAGCGAAGACGGCCGCTGCAAGACCTTCGACCAGCGCGCGGACGGCTACGGCAGGGGCGAAGGCGTCGGCGCGATCTTGCTGAAGCCCTTGCATAAGGCCTTGGCGGACGGCGATGCGATTTACGGGTTGATACGCGGCAACGCCGAAAACCACGGCGGCAGGGCGACTTCGCCGACTGCGCCGAACCCGGCCGCGCAGCAGGAATTATTAATCGCGGCTTACCGCAATGCCGGCATCGATCCGGCGTCACTGGGCTATATTGAGGCGCACGGCACCGGAACGCCGCTAGGCGACCCGATTGAAGTCGACGGTCTTAAAGGCGCTTTCGAGGCCTTGTACGGGCTCCAGGGCAAGCCGCAGCCAACGCAGCCGCATTGCGGACTAGGCACCGTTAAAACGAATATCGGCCATCTCGAAGCGGCCTCGGGCATTGCCGGCATCATCAAGATCCTGTTGATGATGAAACACGGCAAAATCCCCGGCAATCCGCATTTGCAGCAGGCCAACCCTTATTTACAGCTCGAGGGCAGCCCTTTTTACCTGGTCAGGGAGTTATGCGACTGGACGCCGATAGTCGACGACCATCAAAACCCACTGCCGCGCAGGGCCGGCATCAGCGGTTTCGGCATAGGCGGGTCGAATGCGCACATTATTCTCGAAGAATTCCGGCAGCCGCAGGCTGGGCAAGACGGTAAGCCGCAGCCTGTAACGCCGTGCATCATCGTGTTGTCGGCGAAAAAGGAAGAGCGTCTGAAGGCGCTGGCGGCAAACCTTTACCGTTATCTCGAACGGCACGGCGTGGAAAGCGCCGAGGATTTGCAGGCTATTGCGTATACGCTGCAACTGGGACGGGTTGCGATGGACGAACGCGTGGGATTTATTGCCGCGTCTGTCGGCGAATTGAAAGAAAAACTCGGCGCATTTGTCGAAAACCACACGGCTGCTGATTCAGGCATTTATCGCGGGCAGGTTAAACGCAACCAGGACGCATGGGCGGCGCTGGTCGCCGACGAAGATATGGCGGCGATGATCGACAGTTGGATAGGCAAGCGCAAATATTCCAAACTGCTGGATGTCTGGGTCAAGGGTCTCGCGATAGATTGGCGCGCGTTGTACCGCGATGTAAAACCGAAGCGTATGCACTTGCCGGTCTATCCTTTTGCGAAGGAACGCTACTGGGTGCCTGGGCGGGACGGTCAAGCGGAGGTAGCGCAGCATTCGGCTGTCGCAGCGGCGTTGCATCCGTTGTTGCAGCAAAATACCTCCGAGTCCGCCGGGCAGCAACGCTACAGCTCGGTATTGACCGGCCGGGAATTCTTTCTCGCCGACCACCGCGTGCATGGGCAAAAAACCCTGCCCGGCGTCGCCTATCTTGAAATGGCGAGGGCCGCCGCCGTGGATTGGGCCGGCAACGGTACGGATACGAAAAATGTGCGCCTGAAAAATATCGTATGGATGCGTCCGCTTGTCGTCGACGAAGCGGCGAAAACCGTGCATATCACACTGCATGACGAGCATCGGGGGCGGGTGAGTTTTGAAATCCACAGCGATGATGCCGGGCAGCTCGTGCATTGCCAGGGTATCGCAGGCTTCGGTTCTGCCGGCAGTTCACGACTGGACCTCGCCGCGATCAAGGCGGCGACGAATCGCCGCCGTATCGACGGCGAACAATGCTATTCATTGTTCAGCTCGATAGGCCTGGATTATGGCCCCGGACACCGGGGCATCGAAGCAATTGATATTGGCGACGGCCAGGTGCTCGCGAAACTGTCGCTGCCTGCCGGGGTTATGGATACGCAAGACGGGTTTGTATTGCACCCCGGCATTATGGATTCGGCGTTGCAGGCCTCCGTCGGCCTGATGCTCGGTGACGATGCTGAATTATGGCGGGACGGCGCGGCCGCTAACACCGTATTGAAACCCTATGTGCCGTTTGCGCTCGAAGAGCTGCTCGTAACCGGTCCCTGCCCGGCAAACCCGTGGGCCTGGATACGTTATTCCGACGGCAACAGGGCGGAAGTTCAAATCCAGAAGCTCGATATAGACCTTTGCGATGATGGGGGCCGGGTTTCGGTAGCGTTACGCGGGTTTTTATCGCGTGCGCTCGATGGCGGTACCGGCGCGTCTGAACCCGCTGCAATGCTGATGCAGCCGGTCTGGCGGGATGACGCCGTTGCGATTACAGATACTGTGGGTGACTATGGGCATCACCTGGTCTTGCTGTACGGACTGGCGCAGGTGTCCGCCGTAGCGCTGGCGGCGCGTCTGTCTCAGGCGGTTTTCATGCCGCTGGACGATGCCGAATCGACGCCGAAAAAATGCTACCAGTCCGTCGCCTTGCAGCTCTTCGCGCAGCTCAAGCGGATAATTGCCGATAAACCCAAAGGCCGCGTGCTGGTGCAATTGCTGATCCCGGACAATGGCGAGTCCGTGCTGATGAGCGGCTTGTCGGGCCTGTTCAAGACGCTGCACCTGGAACACCCGAAAATAGCAGGGCAAGTCATTATCGTCGACCGTAAAGAAAGCTTCGAAGGCTTGCTGGATAAAATCAGTGAAAACCGCGCCTATCCCGATGACGCCCTCATCAGGTACAGTCACCACCAACGCCAAACCCTGGACTGGCAAGGCCTGCCTGCGCTTGATAAGGCGGACGGCGCGCCGTGGCGGGAGCGCGGCGTGTATTTAATTACCGGCGGCGTCGGCGGCCTGGGCTTGATTTTTGCCGAAGAGATTGCAGGCAAGGCGCAGGGCGTCACGCTGGTGCTGGTTGGGCGCTCGCAATTAAGCGATGAAAAACAGGCGGAACTCAATGCGATACAAGCGCTGGGCGCAGTCGTGCAATACCGCCGCGTTGACATCTGCGACGCCGGCGCTGTAACCGACCTGGTCCGGCATATTATTGCCGACTACGGCCGCTTGAACGGCGTAATCCACGGCGCCGGCATCATCAGCGATAATTTCATCATCAAGAAATCCGCCGAAGAGTTCGCCGATGTGCTGGCCGCTAAAGTGGCGGGCACCGCGAATCTGGATGCCGCCACGCAGCACCTGCCACTGGATTTTTTCGTGCTGTTTTCATCATTGGCCGGCGCGCTAGGCAATATCGGGCAGGCGGATTATGCCGCCGCGAACGGCTTTCTCGATGGGTATGCGCATTACCGCAACGAGCGGGTCGGCTTGAACCAGCGCCACGGCCATACGCTCGCGATCAATTGGCCGCTCTGGCAGCAGGGCGGCATGCGCGTAGATGCCGCCGCCGAAGCGATGATGCAGGCCAATACCGGCATGGTCGCGATGCGTACGGAAACAGGCGTCGAAGCGCTGTACCGGGCGCTTGCATCGGGATTGCCGCAGGTGCTGGTGATGGCAGGCGATGCCGGCGTCATGGCGCGGCATTTGTCGCCGCCGGCCAGGCAGGAACTGTATTCACCGGGCGCAGAAATGATCGATGACGAAAGCCTGTACGGCAAGATCGAGCAGGTCTTGCTGCAAACGGTGTCGATGCTGTTAAAAGTCAAGCCGGACGATCTCGACAGCGATACCGAATTCAACCAATACGGCTTTGATTCGATCACGTTGACGGAGTTTTCCAACCGCTTAAACCGCGAATATGGGCTGGAATTAGCGCCGACGGTGTTTTTTGAATATACGACGATAGCAGGGCTTGGCGGCTATTTGCTGGCGGAACAGCGCCAGGCGTTTGAGCAAAAATTTGCGTCAAAGGCGGTAAATGGGAACCCGGACAGGGACGCTCCGCGTCCCGAACCGCAGAGCGGTTCAGGCTGCATTCCCACGCAGAGCGTCACTGCCATTAAGTTAAGGCAAAATCGTCATTTTAGAAGCGGAAACCAGGAGTACAAACCTAGGTTTGTACTCCGAGCAGGCCATGCTGAAAGGCTTAACTTAATGGCAGTGACGCAGAGCGTGGGAACGATAATTCGGGAAGTTATCTTCGACCCAGCCCTTAAAAGGCAAGACGAGCCGGTTTCCGTGCCGCAATCCAAAACCGAATCTCAAGATGCCGTCGCCGTGATCGGCATGAGCGGGCGTTTCCCTATGGCCGACGATCTTGATGCGTTTTGGCAAAATCTTATGGAAGGCAGGGACTGCATCAGCGAGATACCCGCCGACCGTTGGGATTGGCTGGAGTTATACGGCGACCCCTTGCACGAAGCGCATAAAACCCATATCAAATGGGGCGGGTTTATAGCCGATGTCGATAAATTCGATCCGCTGTTTTTCGGTATTTCACCGCGCGAAGCACGGGTGATGGACCCGCAGCAGCGGCTGTTGATGCAATATGCCTGGCTGGCTATCGAAGATGCCGGTTATTCGCCGGACGACCTGTCGGGAACGAATACGGCGATTTTTATCGGCACGGCCAACAGCGCCTATGTCGATTTAATCAGGCAGGATACCGCCGACAGTTACGGCTCGACCGGCATGGTGGCGTCTTTAGGCCCCAGCCGGATGAGCTATTTCCTGGACTTGCACGGTCCCAGCGAAGCGATAGAAACCGCGTGCTCGTCATCGCTGGTCGCCGTGCACAAGGCCATGCTGGCGTTGCAGGCCGGCGATTGCGAGATTGCGATAGTCGGCGGCATTAACCTGATACTGAGTCCCGACCTGCATATCAGCTTCAACAAAGCGGGCATGTTGTGCGAAGACGGGCGCTGCAAGAGCTTTTCGGCGCAGGCCGACGGCTATGTGCGCGGCGAAGGCGTCGGCATGCTGGTCTTGAAAAAATTGCCTGCGGCGGAACAGGCGGGCGACCGCATCTACGGCGTGATCCGCGCCAGCGCTCAGAACCACGGCGGCCGCGCCAATTCGCTGACCGCGCCGAACCCGAAAGCGCAGGCGGACTTGCTGAAAACGGCGTATACGAAGGCCGGTATCGATCCCAAAACTGTCGGCTATATCGAGGCGCACGGCACCGGCACCGAGCTTGGCGACCCGATAGAAATCAATGCGATGAAGACGGCATTCCAGGCGCTATACCAGGCTGCCGGCAGTGATGGCGCCGCCCAGCCGCATTGCGCGGTCGGCACGGTAAAAACCAATATCGGCCACCTGGAAATGGCGGCCGGCGTCGCCGGCATGATTAAGGTCCTGTTGCAGCTCAAACATAAAACGCTGGTCAAGAACCTGCATTGCCAAACGGTCAACCCGTATATCCAGTTGGCGGACAGCCCGTTTTACCTGCTGCACGAGAACCGTGAGTGGACGGCTATGCACGACGGCCAGGGCCGGGCGATACCCCGGCGCGCAGGCGTCAGTTCGTTCGGCTTCGGCGGCGTCAATGCGCATGTCGTGATCGAGGAATACCTGCTGTCTGCGCCGGTCATGGGCAGTTCGCCCGATACGGTCGTGATTGTACTGTCCGCGAAGACGGAAGAGCGCCTCAAGGCCTATGCCGGTAAATTGCAGGTCTTTGTTCGCAAACAGGCCGTTCGGGGAAAAATGACGCCTGCGCCCGAAAAGCAGCCGGGCGCTTCGGAAGACTGGGCGGCAAAGCTACGCTTGTTGCTTGCCGGGTTATTGCAGGTTGACGAAACCGAGCTCGATCCCGACCAGGACTTGCTGGATTACGGTTTCGAGAACATCCACCGGATGCGCTTGTTGGACATAGTGCAACAGGACTACGGGATAGCCTGTCCGGCAACAGCGTTCCTGGCGCAGGATTCGATTAATGCGCTGGCGGCCTTGTTGTGCGGCAGTGAATCCGGGCCGGAACTGAACCTGGCCGACCTGGCTTACACCTTGCAGACAGGCCGCAAGGCGATGGAAGAACGGTTGGCGTTGACGGCCGCGAGTCTTGCCGAGCTGGAACAAAAACTGGAGGCTTTCATATCAGGCCGGACCGATATGACAGGCATCCACCGTGGCCGCGCCAAACCCGCCCGCGAAACGCTTGCCGATGTTGATAGCCTGATCGATAGCTGGATTAATGAGAGCCGGTACGACGAACTGTCGGCGCAGTGGGTCAACGGGCTGGTGTTCGACTGGAACAGGCTTTATGGGGTGCTTAAGCCTAACCGTATCAGTGCGCCGACTTATCCTTTCGCCGTGGAACGCTATTGGTTGCAGGAAGATATATCCCGTCCAGAACCGGTTCAGGTCAAGCTCAGTGACCCCGGTATGCCGAGCGTGGGAACGATAAATACGACGATGAAGCCGACCGGGATCAGCCTGTTAAGCCTCGATGCTGATACACAAAAGCCGTCCGCGCAGCCATGCGCGCAAAAACCGGATACCGTCGTGCTCAGGGACGACGACGTGCTGGACAATCTCAAATCGGCGATGCCCGAACAGGTCAGCGGCATGATCCCGACCTTAAACCGCACCGGCTATATGCTCGAAACGCTAATTTCGTACTCCCAGGCGTTTGCGGATTATGCCGGGACTTGCGGCGGCGAGGTGCTGGATATAGGCTGCGCCTACGGTATCGCGAGCATTGCCGCGTTGGAGCAGGGCGCTACCGTGCTGGCCGTGGATATGGAGCAGCAGCACCTGGATATACTCGAACGCCGCATCGCCGATGTCGCCAGAGACCGCATCGCCACGTTGCGGGGCGTATTGCCCGATGTCGATTTCGACGACGGGCGTTTCGCCGCGATACACGCGAGCCGGATATTCCACTTCTTGACGCCGGAGGCGGTGCAGATTTCTTTACAAAAAATGCTTCGCTGGCTCAAGCCCGGCGGCAAGTTATTCCTGGTCGCCGACACCCCCTATGTCGGCTACTGGAATGTGCAGGCGCCGGACTACGAGGCCCGCAAGGCCGCAGGCGACCCTTGGCCGGGCTATATCGCCGATGTGCACGGCGCGGTCGCTACCGAGGAAGCGAGGAGCGGGCCGCGGTCGGTCAACCCGCTGGACCCCGATATAATCCGGCGCGAATGCGTGACGGCCGGGTTTGACGTTGAAAAAGCCGGTTTCGAAGGTTCGGATATATTCCCGGAATTTAAAGGTACCGGCAGGGCGGGCATCGAGCATGTCGGCATCATCGCGGTGAAACCTGCGCCTGTGCATGAATTCGCCGACCCTGCAATGCGGGACGAGATACTGGACATGCTACGGCAAAGCCTGGCCGACGAATTGCAAATGGCGGTCGCACAGATCGACGACGATATGCAGTTCCGGGATATGGGCCTGAATTCGATCAGCGGCGTGATGTGGGTGACGCGCATCAACACGCATTACGGCCTGGCGGTCAGGGCGACGGAAATATACAGCCATCCGAGCTTGAACGAGTTCGCCGCGCATATGTTCAAACTGGCCGAAAAAAACGGCTGGTTGGCGCGCGGCAAGACCAAACTGGCCCCTGCCTGCACATGCCCCCGGACTTCGGCGGAAGCCGGCGGCGATTTAACGCCCCAATCCAGCAATGAGACGCCGAAGCCGGAAACCCGCGATAAGCCGGCGCAGCCGCCGGTAACATCCGACGCGATTGCCATCATAGGCATGGCCGGGCAGTTCCCGAAAGCCAAGACCTTGGAGCAATTTTGGGACAATCTCGCGCAAGGCCGCGACTGCATCTCGGAAATTCCGCGCGAGCGCTGGGCGCTGGACGATTATTACGATCCCGACGGCAATACGCCCGGCAAAACCGATTGCAAATGGATGGGCGCGCTCGACGACATCGACCGGTTCGACCCGTTCTTCTTCAATATCTCGCCGCGCGAAGCGGAATTGATGGACCCGCAGCAGCGCCTGTTTTTGCAGGCCTGCTGGCATTGCATAGAAGACGCGGGCCTGGCGCCTTCGCAATTATCCGGCAGTCAATGCGGCGTGTTCGTCGGCTGCGCGGGCAATAACTACGAAGGCCTGATTGCCGATAAAAACCTCGGCGTGCAAATGCTGATGGGCGGCGCGACCTCTTTCCTTGCGTCGCGGATCTCCTATTTATTGAACCTGCAAGGGCCGAGCATCGCGATTGATACCGCGTGTTCGTCGTCGCTGGTCGCGATCGCGAATGCCTGCGACAGCTTATTGCTGGGCAACAGCGACCTGGCGCTGGCCGGCGGCGTCAGCGTGATACTCGACCCGGCATTTTATGCGATGGGCACGGCGGCCAATGTGTTCTCGCGCGACGGGCGCTGTTTTACATTCGACCAGCGCGCGAACGGCTTCGTACCCAGCGAAGGCGTGGGCGTCGTGATGCTCAAGCGCCTGGACGATGCGATCAGGGACGGCGATGACGTCTATGGCGTGATCCGCGGCTGGGGCATCAACCATGACGGCAGGTCAAACGGCATTACTGCACCGAACGCCAAGGCGCAGGCCCGGCTTGAGCAGGATATTTACCGTAAATACGGCGTCCACCCGGAAGGCATCCAACTGGTTGAAGCGCACGGCACCGGCACCAAGCTCGGCGACCCGATAGAAATCGAAGCGCTGACGGAAAGCTTCCGGGCCTTTACCGACAAGCAAAATTATTGCGCGCTGGGTTCGGTCAAAAGCAATATCGGCCATCCCTTGCTGGCCGCCGGTGTCGCCGGCGTCATCAAACTGCTGTTGGCGTTGAAACACAAACAACTGCCGCCGACGATCAATTACGAGACGCTGAACGAGCATATCGAGCTGGACGGCACGCCGTTTTATATCAATACCCGGCTGGCGGATTGGCCGGTGCCGGATAAGGGGAAACGCCGCGCCGCGATCAGCTCGTTCGGTTTCAGCGGCACGAATGCGCACTTGGTGATCGAGGAATACGAAGGCATACCGGCCACCGCGCAAACAACGCCTGCCGAGCCGGTGCTGCTGGTGCTGTCGGCGAAAACCGGCGAACAGTTGCGCGATTATGCGCTAAGCCTCGCGACCTATCTCGACAGGCATAAAACGGTGGCGCTGGATAGCCTGGCGTACAGCCTGCAGACGGGCCGCGACGAGATGAACTACCGTTTGGCGCTGCTTGCGACCGATCGTGATGATGCGCAGGCAAAACTGGCGGCTTTTGCCGATGGAGTAGTCGTTAAAGACGCCTACACCGATACCGTAGTCAAGGTAAAAAGGGCGATAGCCGATACCGAAGAGGGCAGGGAATTTATCGAGAAACTCGCAAAGAACAAGTCGCTGGCTAAACTTGCCGAACTCTGGGTCAGCGGCAATACGATAGGCTGGCATTGCCTGTATCCGACCCGGCCTGCGCGATTAAGGCACGGTTTGCCGGGCTATCCGTTTGCGAAGCAGCGTTATTGGGTGCCTGATGCCGGCCCGGCGCAAAAAAACACTGTGGAAACCGTTGCAGACGCCGGCGAAACGCATTGGGACGGCGTCAGTTACCTGCCTCGCTGGGAAGAACAGCAGGCGCCGGAATATAAGCCGCCGGCAAAAACGCCGTCCTGCGTCGTGCTGGTTTTTGCCGAACCGGCCATCGCGTTTGCGCAGGCGATTAGCGATGAATACCGCGCCCTACGAATAAAGGACAAATTGGATACGACGGTGTTTATCCAGATCGCGTCGTCGACGGCGAAAACAGCCGACGGATTTTGGCGCTGCGGCATCGATGACAGCAACGGCTTTGCCGGTTGCCTGGCCGCTTACCCGGTTATCGATTGCGTGTATTTTATCGCCGTCGACGGCAGCCAAGCCGCGCCTGAAAATCTGCTGCACAGCCAGCAGGCCAATGAAATTCAATTGCTGCGCCTGCTGAAAGCGGTTAAGGCCAGGACTCCGGCGCAGGCCTTCGTCGATTGCTATATCGTCACGCTCGATAATTACCGCCTCGACGGCGCGGCGACGAACCCCAGTGGCGCAGGCTTAACGGGCCTGGGCTATGCGATAGCGCAGAGCGACCACCGTTTCCTGGTCAGGAACATTGACCTGTGCCGAGAGGATTTAAACCGGCCCGGATTGCTCGCCGAGATCATCGCTGAAGCGCCGACGGACAGGGGCGATGTCGTCAAATTAAAAGCCGGGCGGCGCTACCGGCAGGCGTTCCTGAGACTGGATTGGGCCGATATGGCGCAGGAACCGGCGCTGAAGACCGGCGGCGTTTATGTGATACTCGGCGGTGCGGGTTCGGTGGGCCGCGTCATCACGCGTTGCCTGTTGCAGAAATACCGGGCTTCCGTCGTCTGGATAGGGCGAACCCCGGTCGATGCGCCGCAATTACAAAACAAGCTAGCCAGCATGGCCGCGTTCGGGAAGCCGCCGTTGTATATCCAGGCCGACGCGACCGAGCGGGGATCGTTACAGCAGGCGCTGGCCGCTATCAAACAGCATTACCCGAAAATCGACGGCGCGATGTTTTCCGGCATCGTCTTCGATTTTGAAAACTCGATCGCGCAAACGACGGAAGCCGAATTCCGGCGCATTCTCGATGTAAAAACCCTGGGCGGATGCCATTTTTACCAGGTGTTTGCCGCGGCAGCGCCGGATTTCATCTGTTATTTTTCATCGGGCCAGGCCTTCTCGTTTTCCGGCGCATCCAGCTTATCGGCTTATGCGGCGGGCATTACGTTTTCGGACAGCTTTATCCAGTCCGTCCGGCATGAATCGAATGTTCCGGTGGGCACGATCAACTGGGGTTTCTGGCAATCCTCGCTCGAAGAAACGCCGCTGGATTACGCGATCAACGCGTTGAGCGACGAGCAGGGCTTTGCGTGCCTGGAACGGTTTACAGCAGCGCTGCGCCGGGGGTATTGCTCGCAGTTGCTGTGCATGAATGCGTCGGAGCCGGTGAAAAAATTAATGAATGCGAGCGACGATGAGCGGGTGTCGTTTGCGCCGGCAGCGCCGTACCTGCCGCCTGCGGCAGCCGGACAAGACCGGGATGAGGTCGTCGCGGCGCTGCTCGACGACCCTGCGCGAAACGGCTTGATGCAGTGGCTGGCGCGCTTGTTGTTTGTGCAGTTGCGCGAGCTTAGCCCCGACATTAAAGCCGGCGCTTCCGGCGCCGCCACGGCATGGTTTGATAACGCCGGCGTCTTGGCGCTGTATCAGCGCTGGTGGCGGCAGAGCCTGGCGATGCTGGCCGATTATGGCTATCTGCAGCGGCGGGGCGCGGAGTTTAGCGTATCCGGGACCGGCAGCGGCATTGCCGATAAAGCCGCCGTGTGGCAATCCTGGCAAACCGGGAAAGCGCTGTACCTGGACAACCCGGAGACGCAGGTGCTGGTCCGCCTGCTCGATGATTGCCTGAGCCGTTTGCCGGACATCCTGCGCGGAGCGGTACAAGCGACCGATGTGCTGTTTCCCGGCTCGTCTATGGAAAAAGTCTCGGGTATCTACAAGAACAGCGCACAGGTCGATTATTTCAACACCGTGCTTGCCGAATCGGCGGCTGCATTCATCCGGCAGCGCCTGGCCGTTGAACCGGCGGCGCGCATAAGGATTATCGAAATAGGCGCAGGCACCGGCGGCACGACGGCGATGGTGTTGCGCCATCTGCGCCCGTTTGCGGCGCATATCGACGAATATGGCTATACCGATATTTCCAAGGCCTTTTTGCAGCACGGCGAAACGCAGTACGGCGGCGAATACCCGTTCCTGGATTACCGGCTCTGGAATATAGAACAGCCGCCGGCCGACCAGGGCATGGCGACCGGCGTTTACGACCTGGTTATCGCCGCGAATGTCTTGCATGCGACGCAGGATATACGGCAAACCTTGCGCCATGCGAAAGCGGCGTTGCGCCGGCACGGCCTGATGTTGCTGAACGAGATCAGCGATACCTCGCTGCTTTCGCACCTGAGTTTCGGCTTGTTGAAAGGCTGGTGGCTGTACCGGGACCCGGTTTTGCGCATGCCGGGCAGTCCCGGCTTGTATCCCGAAGCCTGGCGCGACGTGCTCGAGGAAGAAGGTTTCGGCTCGGTGCTATTTCCGGCCCAGGCTGCGCACGGCTTGGGCCAGCAAATTATTGCCGCAGTCAGCGACGGCGTGGTCAGGCGGAAAATACATGCCGTTACGCAGGATCAGGCCGTTGAGCCTGGCCGCGACCAGCCGCCGATTCGCGTTGCTGCGACAGGCGGCGTCAATATTAAAGATGTTGTGCGGCGGCAGATTCAGGGTAGCCTCGTGCAGGCCTTGAAAGCGCCGGAAGGCAGCATAGACAATGACGTGCCGTTCTCGGATTACGGCATAGATTCGATACTCGGCGTCGGTTTCGTCAAGCAGGTCAATGAAGGGCTGGGCATTACGATGAATACCGCGATTATTTTTGATTACGCGACGGTCAACCAGCTTGCCGCTTATGTGTTGCAGACCTATGGCAAAGACCTCGATAAATGGGCGGCGGTCGAGCCGGATGAGCAGTTGGCGGAGCAGTTTTTTTCAGGGGAACTCAGTGTTGAATCATTACTGGATAGCTTTATGTTGCAGCAAGCGCCTGGATTTGGGGTCGAATTATGAGCGGCGCTGAATTTAATGCGATTTTGGCGAAACTTCGCAAGCGCGAAATAGACCGCGACGAGGCCGGGCGCTTGCTGAATGCGTTGAAAATGCAGCAGGCCGCGCCGCAGCCACAGGAAGAAACGCAATATCCCAACCAGGACAGCGTAGCCGATTTTGCATTGCCGCAGCGCTACGGGCAGGTCGCAGTAATCGGCATGTCGGGCCAATTTCCCGGCGCGCCGGATGTCGAGACCTTCTGGCATAACCTGGTTGCCGGCGTCGATGCGATAGGCGAATTGCCCGCGCATTATTCGAATTCCTCGAAAAAACCGGGGGCTTACAACCAGGGTGGTTTTTTAGCGCGGCGCGGCTGTTTCGACCCGCTGTTTTTCAATATCCCGCCCAGCGAAGCCGAGGCCATGCATCCGCACCAGCGCCTGATCCTGCAGGAAAGCTGGAAGGCCCTGGAAGACGCCGGCTATAACCCCAAAAGCCTCGCCAATGCGCAGGTCGGCTTGTACATAGGCGCGGAGCCTGTCGCTTATTTCCATGATTCGTTTACCGGCTCGTCGGAAGCGATTATCGCGTCGCGTTTGTCGTATTTCCTGAATTTGAAAGGGCCGGCGCTGGTCGTCAACACCGGCTGCTCGTCGTCCGGCGTCGCGATACACCTGGCCTGCGAAAGCCTGCGCAACTCGGAAGCCAATATGGCGCTGGCGGGCGGCGTTTTTGCGATGCTGGACCAGGGAATGCTCGGCAGCCTGTCGGAAATCGGCATGTTGTCGCCCAGCGCCCGTTGCCGCAGCTTCGATGCGTCGGCGGATGGCACGGCGTTTTCCGAAGGCGTAGGCGTGGTCGTATTGAAACGACTGGAAGATGCGATTGCCGACGGCGACCCGATTTATGCCGTGATCGAAGGCTCCGGTATTAACCAGGATGGCACCAGCAACGGCATAACGGCGCCGAACGGCGTCGCGCAGGAAGCGCTGATCGCCGATATTTACCGGCGCTACCGGATTAATCCCGAAGCGATCGGCTATATCGAAGCGCACGGCACCGGCACGCGGCTCGGCGACCCGGTCGAAGCCAATGCGCTGGTGCGTGCGTTCAGGCAATTTACCGACAAGCAACAGTTCTGCGCGATAGGCAGCGCGAAGGCGCATATCGGCCATACCTCGGCGAGCTCCGGCATCATCAGTTTTATCAAGGTGTTATTGTCATTGCAGCATCGCCAGCTCCCCGGTTTATTGCATTTCAGGCAGCTTAACCCGCTGATCGAGTTTAACGGCTCGGCGTTCTACCCGAATACCGAAACCAGGGACTGGCAGGCCGTCAACGGCCAGCCGTTAATGGCGGCCTTGAGCTCTTTCGGGCATAGCGGCACGAATGCGCACCTGGTCGTCAGGGAGCATGTCCTGCCGGCCGGTCTTGCCAAAGCCGGGACGGACCAGCCGGTATTGGTTGCATTGTCGGCCAAGACCTTGGACAGCCTGAAGGCTTATGCAATAAAACTGGGCGCGTTTATTGCCGCGCACCGGCATGTCCGCCTGGTTGACCTCGCTTATACCTTGCAGACGGGCCGCGAGGCGATGCCGGAAAGAGTCGTGTTCCTGGTTGGCAACAGCGATGAGCTGATAGCAAAATTACAGGACTTTACCGGCGGCAAACAGGCGATAGACCATTACTGGACGGGACAGGTCGATGATGACCGGCTGCCGTCGTTTGCAGCAGAGAAGTTCGAGGGCAGGCTAACCCAATTGGCCGAATTATGGGTGCAGGGCTATGCGCCGGACTGGCTTGCATTGTACGGGGAAGCCAAGCCGCAGCGCATGCATCTGCCGACTTATGCCTTTGCCGACGAATATTACTGGGCGAGTGCCGATGAAGGCAAAGCCGATAATGCGCCTACCCATCTGCATCCGCTGTTACAGCAAAACACGTCGGATTTGGCGCAGCAGCGCTATAGCTCACTATTTACCGGCAAGGAGTTTTTCTTCGACGGCCACCGGGTGCAGGGGCAAAAAATATTGCCGGGCGTCGCGTACCTGGAAATGGCTCGCGCTGCGGTAGAGCGCGCGGCTGGGCATTTGGAACCCGGCGGGCGCATGCTCACGCTTAAAAATGTCTTTTGGTTGCGGCCGCTCGCGGTTGATGACCAAGGGGTAACGGTGCATATCGGCCTGTATCCCGAAGACGGCGGCGCTATCGCTTACCGGATTTATACCGATTCAGGACCCGGCGACGCCGTTATCTACAGCCAGGGCGTTGCGGCATTCAGTGCGGCGCGGCAGCCGGCAATGCTCGATTTGCCGTATTTGCAAGCGACGATCCAGCATCCTATAGCCCCGGAACGTTGCTATGAGATTTTCAGCCATGCCGGTGTCGATCACGGCGAGATGTTCCACGGTATCCGCGAAATCCGTACCGGTCATGACGAGGTATTGGCAAAACTGGTATTGCCGGCCTCGATGTCGGCGACCGAACAGCAGTTCGGCCTGCATCCCAGCCTGATGGACAGCGCGCTGCAAGCCGCATTAGGCATGGCTTTGCCTGATGGCGAGGAAAATGCGGGGCAGGCTGCTTTGCCTTTTGCGCTGGAAGAATTGCAGATCCTGGCTCCCTGCAAGACGGAATTGTGGTGCTGGATACGCAGGGCCGATACTGCTGGAGAAACGCTGGATAAACTCGATATTGATTTATGCGACGGGCAGGGCCGGGTTTGCGTCAGCATCAAAGGCTTCATTTCGCGGGTATTGGCGGACAGCCAGGCGGAAGCCGGGGAACTGATGCTCGCGCCGGTCTGGGATGTGCTGAATGATTACGCGTTGCGGTGTGATGCCGCGCTGCCGTCGCCGGTATTGCTGATAGGCGGAACGGCGGCGCAGCACGATGCGATACGCGCGCTGATTCCAGGGGCGAAGACGCTGGACTTGCCGGCGGACGCGACGATCCAGGCCATAACCGACAGCCTGAACGCCTATCAAGAGTTGACGCACCTGGTATGGATTGCGCCCGAAGCCGATGCCGATATGGTCCGGGCGCAAGAGCATGGCGTGTTGCGGGTGTTCAGGATTATCAAGGCCTTGCTGGCGTCAGGCTATGGCGAAAAGCCGCTGTGCTGGACCTTGGTCACGACGATGGCGCAGGCGGTACGCCCCGGCGATGAACTCGATCCGACACATGCCGCCGTGCACGGCCTGGTCGGCAGCCTGGCGAAAGAATACCCGCACTGGACCTTGCGTTTATTCGACCTGGATGGCCTGCCGGTTGGCGATTTGTTCAAGCTGGTTGCCGAGCCTGACGGTAATGCGCTGGCTTACCGCAACGGCGAATGGTACCGGCAGGTCCTGGTGCCGGTAAGACAAGCCCGGCCATGCGCAGCCGACCAGCGCCCGCCTTACCGCTACCGCGGCGTCTATGTCGTGATCGGCGGTGCGGGCGGCATAGGCGCGGCGTGGAGCCGGCATTTGGTCGAACATTACCGGGCGCAAATCATCTGGATAGGCCGACGCGCAAAAGATGCCGATATTCAAGCCAAGCTCGACGAATTGGCGGCTTTGGGTGACGCACCGCGATATATCGCCGCCGATGCGACCGACCTTGCGGCTTTGCGGCAAGCCTACGATGACATCAAGCGCGACCATCCCGCTATACAGGGCGTCGTGCATTCGGCGATTGTGTTGAAAGACCAGGGCCTCGCCGGCATGGACGAGGCCGGTTTCCAGGCCGGGCTGGCCGCTAAGGTCGATACCAGCGTTAACCTGGCTGAAGTGTTTGGCGGCGAACCGCTGGATTTCATGTTGTTTTTCTCGTCCGTCGTCGCGTTCGGCAAGGTCGCCGGGCAAAGCAATTACGCGGCGGGTTCGACGTTTAAAGATGCGTTTGCGCACAAGCTCGCGCAGCACAGCCCGTATATGGTCAGGATTATGAACTGGGGCTATTGGGGCACGGTCGGCATCGTGGCGTCGCCGGAATACCAGCAGCGCATGCGGCGCGCAGGTTTGGGTTCGATCACGCCGGAAGAGGGCATTGCGGCGGTCAACGTGTTGCTGGCAGGGTCGGTGCGGCAAATGGCGATGCTGAAAACGGTCAATCCGGGCATTTTGAAGGCTGTCGATACGGCGCAGTGGCTGGCCGGATGCCCTGAACACTACCCGTCGCTGGTCAAGGCCTTGCAGCAGGCATTGGCGGTGCGGGATTTTCCAGTACCGGCGGCAGCGCTGGACGGCGAAGCGGATATTAACGCGATTGAAGCGCTGCTCTGCGGCATGCTTTACGAACAATTGCAGGCCTTGGGCCTCAATGCCGGGCCGGCATTCACATTGGCCGAACTGAAAAACAACATAGGCTGGATAGATTTATACGACCGCTGGTTTGAAGAAACTATTGCCGTGCTTGTGCGTGCCGGGTATTTGCAGGCAGATTACCATAGCCTTGACGCACCCGCGCGACTTGATGGCGTCAGGCGCTCGCGCCGCGCCCTACAAAATCAGCATGGCGGCGAGCGCTATTCGGTGGTTCATAGCTCAGCCGCCGGCGAAAATGACCGGCAGGCCTGGGAGCGGCAGAAACCGGATTGGCTGGCAAACGCCTTGCTGAAGCCGCTCGTAATCCTGGTCGAAAAAATGCTCGCGGCATTGCCGGACATCTTGATGGGCAGGGTTCCGGCGACGCAGGTCATGTTCCCGAATTCCTCGCTGGAGCTGGTCGAGACGATATACAAAGGCAATCCGCTATCCGATTACTTTAACGATGTCGTCGGCGAGGCGGTCATTGACTTCATTGAAAACCGCCTGCAGCACGATGCGACTGCCCGCTTGCGCATACTCGAAGTCGGCGCGGGCACCGGCGGCACGACGGCGACGGTATTGCCGAAGTTGCAGCGATTTAACGGACGGATAGCCGAATATTGTTATACCGACCTGTCCGAGGCTTTCCTGCTGCATGCGCGGACGCATTACGCGCCGGGGCATCCGTACCTCAGCACCGCGCTGTTCGACGTCGAAAAATCGCCCGCCGAGCAAGGCATCAACGGCGGCTATGACCTGGTTATCGCAACCAATGTGCTGCATGCGACGAAAAATATCCGCAGCACCTTGCGTAATGTCAAGGCGACATTGGCGCGGCATGGCGTGCTGGTGCTGAATGAAATGAGCGTCAACCCGGTTTCTGGGCATTTGACCTTCGGTTTGCTGAAAGGCTGGTGGCTGTCTGAGGACCCGCATCTGCGTCTGCCGGGCAGCCCGGCATTGACGCCGGCGATGTGGCGCGAGGTGCTGGCGGATACCGGCTTTAACGGCGTCGTTTTCCCGGTGGAACATGCGCACCGGCTGGGCAACCAGGTTATTATCGCCGAGAGCGACGGGATTATCCGCCAGACGCGGCAGGCCGATATTTCCGTCGAAGATGAAGCGTTTACAGAAGATTTTAATAACGTCGTAATCCCGGTTGTTGCTGCGCCAATATCAGCCGGCGTGTCCGATGAGACATTACGGGAAAAAGCCTGCGCTTACATTAAAAGCCTGATAGCCGACACGCTGAAAATACCCGCGGCGAGGATAGATACATCGAAGGCGCTAGAAAAATACGGCATAGACTCGATCCTCGTCATCCAGCTCAGTAATGCGATGGGCAAGGTGTTTAAAGACATCAGCAGCACCTTGTTTTTTGAATTCCAGACCATCGATGCGTTGACGGCGCATTTTATCGCGGCCCGCAAACCGGAATTGCTTGAACTGCTGGGCCTGGATGAAGCGGAATACCGGCAGCAGCCTATGCCCGAACCCGTTATGCCGGCGTATCAGTCTCAGCGCCGCTTTATGCCGGAGCTATCCGCCGAGGCATCGCAGGCCGGCGATAAGCGCAAGCATAACGGTATAGAAGACATCGCCATCATCGGCCTGGCCGGCCGCTACCCCGGCGCGAAGACTGTCGATGAATTCTGGCAAAACCTTAAAGCCGGAAAAAACTGCATCACCGAGATACCGGCCGAACGCTGGGACTGGCGGCAGTATTTTCACGAGGAAAAAGGCCGTAATGGCACGATGTATTCGAAATGGGGCGGCTTTATCGACGATATCGACAAATTCGACGCGCGCTTTTTCCAGGTTTCCCCGCGCGAAGCCGAGCTGATGGACCCCCAGGAACGCCTGTTTCTCGAAACGGTTTACCACAGCATAGAAGACGCCGGTTATACGCCGGCGGCATTGGCCGAAGCCGGCAAAGTCGGCATCTTCGCCGGCGTCATGAACAGCGGCTACAGCCGGCAACCGGCCTACGCGTCGATCGCGAACCGCGTTTCTTACCTGCTGGATTTTCATGGGCCGAGCATGGCCGTCGATACGGCCTGCTCGTCATCGCTGACGGCGATCCAGTTGGCGCTGGAAAGCCTGTACGGCGGTACCAGCGATTGCGCTATCGCCGGCGGCGTCAACCTGATTATCGACCCCGCGCAGTACCTGCGGCTGTCGGCGATGACGGTATTGTCGGCGACGGATCGCTGCAAGTCTTTCGGCGATAACGCGGACGGCATCGTCGACGGCGAGGCCGTCGGCGCGGTCGTGCTTAAACCGTTGGCGAAAGCGATAGCCGATAACGACAGGATTTACGGCGTCATTAAAGCCGGCATGGTTAATGCGGGCGGCAAAACCAACGGCTATACCGTACCCAATCCGCACGCGCAGGCGCAACTGGTGGCCGACGCGCTGCAACGCGGCGGCATCGACGCCCGCACGGTCAGTTATATCGAAGCGCACGGCACCGGCACGATACTCGGCGACCCGATAGAAATCGCCGGTTTAAGCCGCGCCTTTGCGAAATATTCCGATGACAAACAATATTGCGCGCTGGGTTCGGCGAAATCCAATATCGGGCATTGCGAAAGCGCGGCCGGCATTGCCGGATTGACGAAAATCCTGTTGCAGCTCAAGCACGGCATGCTGGCGCCGTCGCTGCATGCCGAAGTGCTGAATCCCGCGATCGATTTTGCCGCAACGCCGTTCAGCGTTAACCGGGAACTGCGCGCGTGGCAGGCCCCGGTCATAGCCGGCAAGCCTTGTCCGCGCAGGGCCGGCGTGTCGTCTTTCGGCGCGGGCGGGGCCAATGCGCATATCCTGGTCGAGGAATATACGCCGCAGCCCCGGCCGGCCCTAGCCGGACTGGGCTGCAGCCCATCCGGGCCGGCCGTTATCGTGCTGTCGGCCCGGAACAGCGAACGCCTGCGCGATGCAGCCAGCCGCTTGCTGGATTTTATACAGCACAACCAGCCCGATCTTGCCGACCTGGCTTATACCTTGCAGGTCGGTCGCGTCGCGATGGAACAGCGTTTCGGCGCTGTCGCCGGTTCGCCTGGCGAACTGGCGGACAAATTACGCGGCTTTTTAGGGGGTGGCGATGGGCGGCAAGACGCCGGGATTTTTGCCGGTGAGATCAAGACGGATAACGAGACCTTACTGGTATTCGCCGCCGATGAGGACTTGCAGGAAACCATAGACAAATGGCTGGCGCGCGGGAAGTACGCGAAGCTGCTGTCGCTGTGGGTCAAAGGGCTGGAGATAGACTGGACTAAATTGCATGGGCAGGACAAGCCAAGGCGTATCAGCCTGCCCGGCTATCCGTTCGCGCGGGAGCGCTACTGGCTGCGGGAGCAGGCGGCGGTGAACCGTGCCGCCGAGGTATTGCATCCGCTATTGCACAGCAATGTCTCGACTTTCGATGAGCAGCGTTTCAACACGACCTTCACCGGCGACGAGTTTTTCCTGACGGATCATCAAGTGCAGGGGCAGAAATTCCTGCCCGGCGTGGCTTATCTTGAGATGGCGAGGGCCGCCGTGGAAAAATCGCTGGGGCAATTTGAGCAGCAGCCGGGCGAACCGGCTATGCTCAGCTTAAAAAACATCGTCTGGGTGCAGCCTATCGTCGTAGCGGACCAGCCTGTAAGCGTATTTATCGAGTTGTTTGCCGAAGCGGACGGGCGCATCGATTATCAAATCCAGACGGAATCCGGCGGACAGCCGGTGTTGCACAGCCAGGGTTCGGCGGCTTATTTGGAAGTAGACCGCCGGGTGTTGGATATACCGGATTTGCAGGCGAAAACGGGCGCATGTTTCAGCGCCGAACAATGCTATGCGGCCTATCGAGACTTCGGCATTGATTACGGCCCTGCGCATCGCGGCGTCGAGGCGATTTATGCCGGCCATGACGCGATCCTCGCGAAGCTCAGTCTGCCAAACTGTGTCGCCGATACCGGCGGGCAATTCGTATTGCATCCTAGCATCATGGATTCGGCCTTGCAGGCCGCGATCGGCTTTGCCTTGGCCTCGGGTGATCGGGACAGCGGGCCGTCCCTGCCGTTCGCATTGGACAGGCTGGATATTCTGGCGTCGTGCAGCGAATCGATGTGGGCGTGGATACGTCATGCCGACGATAGCGGCACGTTGAAACTCGACATCGATGCCTGTGACGAACAAGGAAATGTTTGCGTCAGCATGAAGGGCTTTTCAGCCAGGGCTCCGGGGGATAAGGCACCGTCGATACGTAGCGAGTCCCGTCCTACCGTGGCTATGGAATTAACGCTGATGACGCCGGTATGGAATGCGGTGCCGTTGCGCGAACGGCGCGGGCTTTTCCCAGACCCGGCCGCCCGGATAGCGGTGATCGGCGCAACTGCAAGGCATAAATCGGCATTGCAAGGCCTTTATCCCGTCGCCGAGTTTTTCGATGTGTCCGGTGGCAACGTTGTTTTACGTATCGCGGCTCATGAACCGGACCACATCATCTGGATAGCGCCCGAACCGGGCGCCGATATGATCGCCGCGCAAAACGACGGCGTGATGCAGGTCTTTCACCTGGTTAAAACGCTGCTGGCTTCAGGCTACGGCGTCAGGGAACTGGGCTGGACCCTGGTTACGACGCAAACCCAGGCCGTGCGCAACAGGGATGCGGTTTATCCGGCGCACGCGAGCGTTCACGGCCTCGCAGGCTCATTGGCAAAGGAATACCCGCATTGGCGGGTGCGCGTGCTGGACATGGACGCCGCCGCCGACTGGCCGGTAGCGCAAATGTTCAGCCTGCCTGTCAATGCCAGAGGCGATGCCTTGGCCTACCGCGGCAGGGAGTGGTTCGAGCAGGCCCTGGTCACGGTGCTGCCGACACCGGCAACGTCATCGCCGTACCGGCAATACGGCGTTTATGTCGTCATCGGCGGTGCCGGCGGTATCGGCACGGCCTGGAGTCGGTATATGGTCGAGCATTATCAGGCGCAGCTCATCTGGATAGGCAGGCGGCCGATTGACGACGCGATACGGCAAAAACTCGATACGCTGGCGCAGCTCGGTCCCGCGCCCCGCTATATCCAGGCCGATGCTGGAGACTTGCAGGCGCTACACGAGGCCTACGATGACATCAAGCGCAGCCATCAGCGCATACACGGTGTCATTCATTCGGCGATAGTCTTGCAGGACCAAAGCCTGGCGAATATGGACGAGGAACGCTTCCGGGCCGGCCTGTCGGCAAAAGTTGATACCAGTGTCTGCCTGGCCGAGGTCTTTCAAAACGAGGCGCTGGATTTTGCCGTGTTCTTCTCGTCCGCGATCGCGTTCGAGAAAGTGCCGGGCCAAAGCAATTACGCCGCAGGCTCGACGTTTGCAGACGCACTGGCGCGGCAACTGGCAAAAACCTGGCCTTGTCCCGTCAAGCTGGTCAACTGGGGTTATTGGGGCAGCGTCGGCATAGTCAGCGACGCGGCGTACCAGCAGCGCATGGCGCGCGCCGGTTTAGGCTCGATAGAACCCGTCGAGGGCATAGCGGCGCTGGACAGGCTGCTTAACAGCGCTATCGACCAGATGGTGGTGATTAAAACGATAAAACCGGCGGAGGCCTTGTGGACGGTTAAAGAATGGATAACGGCTTATTCCGACCCGCTAGCGTCCTGTATTGAACACCTGGAACAACAATGCCCCCTCATCAAGCCGATACAACGGACCGGCGATGTCGAGCAAATGGCGGTATTGGATAGGTGCTTGCTCAGATTGCTGGCCGCGCAGTTGCAGGCGCTGGGCTTATGTGAAAGCTTGCCGGAAGAAAGCGCGCGGCGATACCACTGGCCGGAATTTTACCGGCGCTGGTTTAACGAAAGCGTCCGGGTGTTGACCGTCAACGGTTTGCTGCGCGATGACGGCACGCTGTGCCCGTCCGTGACCGACCTCGAATCCTTATGGGCCGAGTGGTCGGACATCATCGCGCAAGGCCATCCCGACCATAAAACGCAATGGGTATTGCTAGAAGCCTGCCTGAAAGCCTTGCCCGACATTCTAAAAGGCCGCCGCAAGGCGACCGAGGTCTTGTTCCCGAATTCGTCGATGGCGCTGGTCGAAGGCATTTATAAAGGTAATGCCGTCGCCGACCTGTTCAATGACGTGCTGGGCAATACCGTAAGCGCTTATATCCGGCAGCGGCTGGCGCGGCAACCCGACGCGCGGATCAGGATTCTTGAGATAGGTGCCGGCACCGGCGGCACGACCGCCGGTCTGCTGGCTAAACTCGAGCCTTTCCGGGAGCATATCGCGGAATATTGCTATACCGACCTGTCCAAAGCCTTTTTGATACACGCGGAAAAACATTACGCGCCGCTCGCGCCATATCTCTGCACCGCCGTGTTCGATGCCGGCAAACCGGTAGCCGCGCAGGGCATCGCGGCGAATCATTACGACCTCGTGATCGCCGCGAATGTGCTGCATGCGACGAAGAGCATACGCCCGACCTTGCGCAATGCCAAAGCGCTGCTGCGCAATCGCGGCGTGCTGGTGTTGAACGAATTGAGCGCGAATTCGCTGATGGCGCACCTGACCTTCGGCCTGCTCGAAGGCTGGTGGCTTTATGAAGATGACGCCTTGCGCATTCCGGGCTGTCCCGGATTATTCCCGGACGTCTGGCGTGATGTGCTGGAAGATGAAGGCTTCGGGCCGGTCTTATTCCCGGCAAAAAACCTGCATGAATTCGGGCAACAGGTTATCGTTGCCGAAAGCGACGGCATAGTCCGGCAGCAACAGGCGGCAGAAGTCGATAACAAAAGGCCGGGTCTCAGGGTTCTTGCGAATAGCGCCAAACCCGTTATCAATGCCGCGTCGTTACGCGACCGGGCCGTCGCCTATTTGAAGAAAGTCGTCGCCGACACGCTGAAGATGCCGGCGGAGCAGATCGACGCGGCGCAGGCGCTGGAAGTCTACGGCATGGATTCGATACTGGTCGTGCAGTTGACGAACACGATGCACAAGCATTTTGACGGCATTACGAGCACCTTGTTTTTTGACGTGCAGACGATCAATGCACTGGCCGATTATTTGCTGAAAACCCGGCAGGCCGCGTTTATCAAATTATTGGGCATGGACCGGCAAGAGCCGCAAGCATTTGAACCCGTTCAGGCAACGGCATTTAAGCCAAGGACGAAAAAATCCCGCCGTTCCGCCCCGGCTAACGAGCCGGAAACTAATGTCCGGGATGTCGCGATTATCGGCCTCAGCGGACGTTACCCCAAAGCCGCCAATATCAACGAATTCTGGCGCAACCTGCTGTCCGGCAGGCATTGCATCGCCGAAATTCCCGAAGACCGCTGGGACTGGCGCGACTATTTCGACGAAGAAAAAGGCAGGCCGGGCAGCCATTACAGCCGCTGGGGCGGTTTTATCGACGATGTCGATAAATTCGATCCCTTATTTTTCCAGATTTCCCCCAGGGATGCCGAGCGCATGGACCCGCAGGAGCGCCTGTTCCTCGAGACGGCTTACGCGAGCATCGAGGATGCCGGCTACACGCCCGCGACGCTGGCCGCGAGCCGGAAAGTCGGCGTCTTTGTCGGCGTCATGAACAGTATGTACAGCGGTCGGGCCGGCCATTGGTCGATAGCCAACCGCGTGTCATATACGCTGAACCTGCAAGGTCCCAGCCTCGCCGTCGATACCGCGTGCTCGTCGTCATTGACGGCGCTGCACTTGGCGCTGGACAGCCTGTACAGCGGCGGCAGCGAATGCGCGATTGCCGGCGGCGTCAACCTGGTTCTCGATCCCAAGCATTATTTGCTGCTCAGCGAGATGACGATGGTGTCGGCAAGCGACCAATGCCGGTCTTTCGGCGCGGACGCTGACGGTTTCGTCGACGGCGAAGGCGTCGGCGCCGTGGTCTTGAAACCGCTGCATAAAGCCATCGCCGATAACGACCACATCTACGGCGTCATCAAGGGCAGCATGTTGAACGCCGGCGGCAAGACCAACGGCTATACGGTCCCGAATCCGCATGCGCAGACGCAGTTGATCGCCGATGCGTTGCAGCGGGCCGGCGTGCATCCCCGGACGGTGAGCTACGTGGAAGCGCACGGTACCGGCACGGCGTTGGGCGACCCTATCGAGATTGCCGGCTTGACGCGCGCGTTTGCCGGGGCTGCCGTGGATAACGGTTTCGATGAAGCCGATACGCAATATTGCGCGATCGGTTCGGTAAAATCGAATATCGGCCATTGCGAAAGCGCGGCAGGTATCGCCGGGCTTACCAAGGTCTTGCTGCAAATGAGGCACGGTCGCCTCGCGCCGTCGCTGCACGCCGAAACCTTGAACCCCGAGATCGATTTCGACAATACGCCGTTCATCGTGCAGCAACAGCCCGGCGACTGGCGCAGGCCGGTCTTGACGCGCAACGGCAACGCCGAGACTTATCCCAGAATCGCCGGTATTTCATCGTTCGGCGCGGGCGGTGCGAATGCGCACGTACTGGTCGAGGAATATATCGATAACACGATACCGGCAGGCGATGACGGAATGCCGGCGCTGATCGTGTTATCGGCGAGAGATGAACTGCGTTTGCAGCAAATCGCCGCGAACCTGCTGGATTGTCTCGATGACGATTTATCGAGCGCTAACCTGCTGGACATTGCCTACACCTTGCAGCTGGGGCGCGTCGCGATGGAACAGCGGCTGGGCTTTATCGCCGAGTCTATCGAAGACCTGCGTGCAAAATTGCAGGCGTTTTTGGCGGGAAGCGACGCTACGATTTATCGCGGGCAGGCCAGGCGCAATAATGAAACGCCGGCGTTGTTCTCCACTGACGAAGAGATGGCGGCATTGCTCGATGAATGGATAGCCCAGCGTAAATACGAGCGCCTGCCGGCGTTGTGGGTGCAGGGCTTCGCGCTGGATTGGCATAAATTGTACGGCGAGGAGAAGCCACGGCGTGTTGCATTGCCGAGCTATCCGTTTGAGCGGGAACGTTATTGGTTTTCGGCGTCGGAGCCGTTGCCGCGCGCGAACCGCAGCGTCGGTAACTATTCCCGTCCGTTAAGCAGGCGGCAACAGGGCTGGGATGGCTTGTCTTATGTGCCGGAATGGGTCGAACAGCCCCGCCGGGACATGCCGCAGATGCCGCAGCATCGCTGTGTGTTGATAGTCGCATCCGGCGACGCGGAAGGCCTTGCCCAGGCGTTGTGCGAGCAATACCGGGATACGGCTACAACGGTATTGCAAATCAAGCCGGCGCAACAGACCGAACAACTGTCGGCATCGGAATGGTGCTGCAATGTCGATGACGCCGGGGCGTTTGCCGCGTGTTTACAGGGTAGCCCGGCTATTGACGCCGTTTATTTCATATCCGCGCCTGAGCTAAGCCCGTTGACGCCGGACAGTGTCGCGCAAAGCCGGCAATACCACGAGCTCCAATGTTTGCGGCTGCTGAAAGTCCTGAAGGAGAAGACCGTAAGCGACGCCGCTGTCGATTGCTACCTGCTGACGCTGGATAATGACCGTATCGCCGGTGCCGACGTTAACCCTTACGGCGGCGGCTTGACCGGGCTGATATATGCATTGGCGCAGAGCGATCACCGGTTTTTGGTCAGGAATATCGACCTGTGCCGCGAGGATTTGCAGGATGGCGAAACGCGGCAGGCCTTGGCGCAAATGATCCTGGCCGAACCGCCCGACGACAGGGGCGAGCTGACTAAACTGGGCGCGGGTTCCCGTTTCCGGCAGGTGTTTTTCCGGCTGGACTGGCGCGAAGCCGGCAAAAAACGCGCATTCAAGCAGCGCGGCGTCTATGTGATTTTAGGCGGCAGCGGCACGGTAGGCCGCGCGATAACGCGCTGCCTGATCGAAAATTACCAAGCCCAGGTCGTCTGGATAGGTCGGACGGCACCGACAGACGCCGCGCTGCAACACAAAATCGCCGCGTTTGGCGAATGGGGCATAATGCCGGATTATATCCAGGCCGATGTCACGCAAGCGCAGGCGATGCGCGCAGCCGTTGCGGCGATCAAGCGCAATCATGCCGTGATTAACGGCGCGGTTTTTTCCGGCATCGTCATTAATTTCGACAATTCGCTGGCGAAAACCACCGAAGCGGAGTTTAACGACATATTCGATGTAAAAACGCTGGGCAGCGTCAATTTTTATACGGCGCTTGCCGAAGAACCGCTGGATTTCCTGTGTTATTTTTCATCGGGCCAGGCCTATTCGTTTTCCGGCGCGGCGAATTTGTCGGCTTATGCGGCAGGCATCACGTTTTCGGACAGCGTTATCCAGTCGCTGCAAACAGCGGCTAAATTCCCGGTCGGCACGATCAACTGGGGATTCTGGCAGGCTTCATTGGCGGCGATGCCGGTCGGCGGCACTATCGGCGGGCTGGAAAGCCGTGAGGGCTTCGGCTGTTTTGAACATTTTGTCTGCGCGCTGGCGCACAGACGGCTAAGCCGGGTCTTGTGCATGAAGGCTTCGGAAGCGGTGCAGGGCTTGATGGTCATCAGCGAAACCGAGTGCGTAGTCGTCAGGGACGACGGCTTAAGCAGGCAAGCCCTGTCCGGCGGTAAAGTCGGGAAGCCATCCGTCCGCCTCGCGCCGGATGCCGCAACGCTCAGACAAACCGTCGCAAACCGGGTTAGCGCATGTTTGTCCGACGCGCTGAAAATCCCGGCGGAGGCTATAAACCCTGCGGTCGCTTTTTCCGATTACGGTATGGATTCGGTCGTGGCCGTCGGTTTCGTCAAACAGATCGGCGAGGGTCTCGGCATTAGCCTGAATGCCGCGCTTATTTTCGATTACACGAGCGTCAACCGCCTGGCAAAACATCTCGCCGAACAGTACCGGGACCGCATCAGGCTTGACGGTGAGGATGCCATGCCGGATGCGCCTGCCTATTCAGGACAAGGCCCAGCCATCGATTACGGCTGGGCGGAAAAATCGCGGCGGTTCCGGGCGGCAAAATACCGACGCTTGGCGGCGCCGAAACAGGCAAAACCGGCGGACATTGCGATCATCGGCATGTCCGGGCAGTTTCCAGGTGCGCCCGATGTCGCTACATTCTGGCGCAACTTAATCGAAGGCTACGACGGCATTGCCGCATTGCCTGAGCATTACCGGGTCCGCGATGACGGGGCTACGGCTAAACGCCCCGATAACGCCGGCTACCAGTGGGGCGGCGTGCTGGAACAACGCGATTGCTTCGATTCGCTGTTCTTCAATATCTCGCCGCGCGAGGCCGAGGCTATGAGCCCGCATCAGCGCCTGATTTTACAGGAAAGCTGGAAAAGCCTCGAAGATGCCGGCTATAACCCGAAAACGCTGGAAGACACTAAAACCGGCCTGTATATCGGCGCCGAACCCGGCGCTTTTTTCGGCGAATCCTTTACCGGCTCGTCGGATGCGATTATCGCGTCGAGGCTGTCGTATTTCCTGAATTTAAAAGGCCCGGCGCTGGTCGTCAATACCGGCTGCTCGTCATCCGCCGTCGCCATCCACCTGGCCTGCGAAAGCCTGCGCAATGAAGAATCGGCTATCGCACTGGCCGGCGGCGTGTTTGCCGTGCTGGACCAGGCGATGCTGATGAGCCTGGCCGACATCGATATGCTGTCGCCCAGCGGCCATTGCCATACTTTCGACGCCGCAGCCGACGGCACGGCGTTTGCCGAAGGCGTCGGCGTCGTCGTATTGAAGCGGTTGGCCGATGCCGTCGCCGACGGCGACCCGATTTACGGCGTCATCGAAGCGTCGGGCATTAACCAGGACGGCGCCAGCAACGGCATGACCGCGCCGAACGGCATCGCGCAGCAGGAGCTGATTTCGGATGTGTACCGCCGCTACGCTATCAATCCCGAGCAGATAGGCTATATCGAAGCGCACGGCACCGGTACCAAACTCGGCGACCCTGTCGAAGCCAATGCGCTGGTCCGCGCATACCGGCAGTTCACCGGCAAAACGCATTACTGCGCGGTAGGCAGCGCGAAGGCGCATATCGGCCATACCTCGGCCAGCGCCGGCGTGATCGGCCTGATCAAGCTCCTGTTATCGCTAAAACACCGTAAGATACCGGGCTTGCTGAATTTCAAGCAACTGAATCCGTTGATCGAATTTGCCGGTTCGGCGTTCTATGTCAATACCGAAACGCAGGACTGGCAAGCCGTCGATCAGCAGCCGCGTAAAGCGGCGTTGAGCTCTTTCGGGCACAGCGGCACAAATGCCCACCTGGTGGTCAGGGAATGGGCAGCGGAGCCGCATGTCGCCGCGCAAACGCCTTGCCTGATGGTAATCTCGGCGAAGAACGCCGAACGTCTGCACGATTATGCCGAAAAACTGCTGGCCTTTGTCCGGCAGGGTGAATGCGAGCTGGCCGACCTGGCCTATACATTGCAAACCGGGCGCGAGGCGATGGAGGAGCGCCTGGCTTTCGCCGCCGGCTCTGTTGACGAACTGGCGCAAATACTGGCCGATTTTGTCGCAGGCCGGCAGGATGGTGCAATGCTGCGGGGACGGGTAAGGCGCGTTAATGAGGTATCACCCACGGCTACCGACGATGACGACACCGCGGTGGCGTCAGACGCATGGCTAGGCCAGGGCGAACCTACAAAACTGCTGGGCCTTTGGTTTAAAGGCTGCTCGATAGACTGGAAGCGGCTATACGGTAAGGCAAAGCCCAGGCGCATACATTTGCCGGCTTATCCTTTTGCGCGGGAATCTTATTGCGCGGGGCGGACAGACAGCGCGCCGCTTGTTGACAATATTCCGCGGCAGAGCCGCTGGAATGACCTGGCCTATCTCGTCAAATGGCAGGAGCAGCCCCGCGCCGCGCATTCCCAACGGATTCACTCGGTGCAGACGGTATTGCTGGTTTATGCCGAATCGTCGCTGCATTTCGAGCAAACCTTATACAAGGCCTATCTGCAAAACCATCCCGACGCGCAGTTGCTGCGGATTTGTTTAGCCCGGCAAACGCGGCAGGTCGGCGCTCATGAATGGCATTGCGATGTCGGCGACGAGCAGGCTTTGGCGGCTTGCCTGGATGCTTATCCTGCGATTGATTGCGTTTATTTTATGTCGATCTGTGAACCCTGCGCTGCCGATCAAAGCAGCCTGCCATACAATGATATGCAAATGCTGCGGCTAATCAAGTGGCTGAAGGCGCATACGGCGAGCGACGCCTTTGTCGATGTTTACCTGCTCACGCTCGATAATTACCAGCCCACCGGGACGGCAACGAACCCGCAGGGCGCAGGCTTAACGGGACTGGCTTATGCGCTGGCGCAAAGCGACCACCGGTTTTTGCTCAGGCGTCTCGACTTATCGCTAGTCGATGTGGCCGATGCGGCGCGGCGGCAGGCGTTATTGAACGATATTTTCGCAGAACCGGCGAGCGACCGTGGCGATGTAGTCAAGCTGAAATCAGGCGTGCGTTACCGGCAGCATTTTTACAAACTGGCGCCGTCTTGTTTAAAACCGGCGCCGGACAAGACGGCGCTCAGGAACGGCGGCGTGTATGTGATTTTGGGCGGCAGCGGTTCGGTAGGCAATGTGATAACGCGCTACCTGCTCGAAGATTACCAGGCCAGTGTGGCCTGGATAGGCCGCAGTTCGGCAGCCGACGCCGCAGTGCAAAAAAAGCTGGCCGTGTACCGGCGCTTCGGCGAGCGCCTGCGCTATGTCCAGGCTGACGCGACCGAACCGGAGTCGCTGCAACAGGCGGTAGCCGAAATCAAGCGGCATTATCCGGTCATTAATGCGGCGATTTTTTCGGCACTGGTGTTTCATCGCGAATGCCCACTGCCGCAATTTACGGAAGCTGAATTTACCGAGGTGATTGATGTAAAAACCCGCGGTAGCGTTAATTTTTATAGCGCTTTCCGCGACGAGGCCTTGGATTTTATGTGTTATTTCTCGTCGATACAGGCGTTTTCGTTCCTTTCGGCGAAAGACAGCGCGGCTTATGCGGCGGGCATCAGTTTTTCGGATGCTTTCGTGCAGTCGATACAAAGTACATCGAAATTCCCGGTCGGTAGCATCAACTGGGGTTTCTGGGCCGACACGACGACCGGGACAGCCCTGGAAAAGCGCCTGGAGCAGCATTTCGGTTTAATCGCCGACGAGGACGGCTTTAAATTCTTCGAGGCCTTTGCCGGTTTATTGCGGCAGCGCGTGCTGAGCCAGATGCTTTGCCTCAGCGTGTCGCAATCGGTGCGCGACTTGATGGCTTGCCGGGATGATGACGTTATTTCACTGAGCCGGCAACGGGCGGATTCGGTGATTCACTCTTTATGGAACGGGCATGAACAATAACAATAATAACGAAGCGACAGAAAAGCTCATGAAATCAATTAACTGGCAGGAACTCGACGGATGGATGACCGGTTTGCTGTTTGTGCAGATCCGGGCCTTGGGTATTTTTTCTCAAACAGGCGTCGCGGAAGACCGCGATACCTTAAGGCAACAGGCCGGCATCACGGAGCGCTATCGGCGCTGGTGGGATGAGTGCCTCAGGATACTGCAAAGCGGCGGCTATCTGCAATGCGCTGACGACCGGGTTAGCGTGGCGATAGAGCCGGAAGCCGGCGATGCGGTATGGCAGGCCTGGGACCTGCATAAACAGCGCTATCTCGACGACCCCGAATTGCAAACTTCGGTCAACCTGGTCGATGCCTGTTTGAGACAATTGCCGGGTATTTTACGCGGCGACGTACAGGCGACCGACATCCTGTTTCCTAGCGCGTCGATGGCAAACGTCGAGCGCATGTACCGGAAAAACGCCGTCGTCGATTATTTCAATACCGTCGTCGCCGAAATTGTCCAGGCGTATATAACGCAACGCAGCAAAGCCGATCCGTCCGTCAAATTGCGCATCATCGAAATCGGCGCCGGCACGGGCGGTACGACGGCGACGGTATTGCCGCACCTGGAACCGTACCGGCAACATATCGGCGAATATTGCTATACCGATATATCCAAGGCCTTCCTGCTGCATGCCGAAACGCAATACGGCCCCGACCGCCCTTATCTGCAATACCGCTTGTGGAATATCGAACAATCGCCCGAGGAACAAGGCATAGACAGCGGCGCTTACGATATTGCCATCGCGACGAATGTGCTGCATGCGACGAAGGACATCCGGCAAACGGTGCGCAACGCGCATGCGGCATTGAAAGGCAACGGCTTGCTGATCCTGAATGAAGGTATACAAAAGACGGTATTGGGCGCGTTGACTTTCGGCCTGCTCGACGGCTGGTGGCGGTACGAGGACGAAGACCTGCGCATACCCGGTTCGCCGCTGCTAAGCCCCGATAGCTGGCGGCGGGTGCTGGAGCAGGAAGGTTTCCCGGTCGTGTTGTATCCGGCGCGGTCGGCTATCGAGCTGGGCCAGCAGGTTATTGTCGCCGAGAGTGACGGTTGGATCAGGCAGACGGCTGGCGAGGGCAATGAGCTAAGCGCTGAACTCGACGAAGAATGTAGCCCGTATGAAGTGCAACGCAATACGGAACACCGGGGCCACGAAGCCCCGTATTTTGCAAGGCTCCATACGGGCTACTCCCTGGAAGAACACGTCATCGACGGCATTCTTAAAGCCTTGTCGCTATCGTTAAAAATCCCCAAGGACAGCATAGAAAACGATCAGCCGTTTTCGGATTACGGCATAGATTCGATACTGGGCGCCGCTTTTGTCAAACAGGTCAATGAAGCGCTGGGCGTTACGATGAATACCGCGATCATCTTCGACCATAGCTCGGTAGAGCGCCTCGCGGATTATGTGCTGGCTACTTACGGCAAAGAGCTGTCTGCCGGGTTTCAGCAGCAAGATGCCGTAGGGTACGCATTGATGCCCTTGAGGGTACCGCGTACCGCAATAAACGATGATGCCGCCTCCCGCGAACCCCAAACAACATCAGCATCGATAGCCATCATCGGCATGTCCGGCCAGTTTCCCGGCGCCAAAGATGTCGATGCCTTCTGGCGGAACCTGGTAGACGGAAAAGACTGCATTGCCGAACTGCCCGCGCATTACCGCGACAACGACGCGAAACAGGCCTACCGATGGGGCGGCATACTCGAAGACCGGGATTGTTTCGATCCGCTGTTCTTCAATATTTCGCCGCGCGAAGCCGAGTCGATGACTCCGCACCAACGCCTGATTTTGCAGGAAAGCTGGAAAGCGCTGGAAGACGCCGGCTATAACCCGAAAAGTTTTGCCGACAGCCAGGTTTGCCTCTATATCGGCGCGGAACCCACCGGTTATTTCCATGAATCGTTTACCGGCTCTTCCGATGCGACGATTGCATCGCGCCTGTCCTATTTCCTGAACCTGAAAGGCCCGGCCATCGTCGTCAACACCGGCTGTTCGTCGTCCGGCGTCGCGATCCATCTGGCCTGTGAGAGCCTGCGTCATGCCGAATCGAATGTCGCTATCGCCGGCGGCGTTTATGCCGCGATGAGCCAAAGCGGCCTGACCGTGCTGGCGCAAGCCGGCATCCTGTCGCCCGACGGGCAATGCCACAGCTTCGACGCCTCGGGCAACGGCACGGTGCTGTCGGAAGGCGTCGGCGTCGTCGTGTTAAAACGGCTGGCCGATGCGCTGGCCGACGGCGACCTGATCTACGGCGTTATCGAAGCGTCCGGCATCAACCAGGACGGCGCCAGCAACGGCATGACCGCGCCGAACGGCGCCGCGCAGGAGGCGCTGGTCAGCTCGGTCTATCGCCGTTACCGCATCAATCCCGAAGACATCAGCTATGTCGAGGCGCACGGCACCGCGACGCGCCTGGGCGACCCGGTCGAAGCCAATGCGCTGGTCCGGGCCTTCAAACAGTTCAGCGGCAAGCAGCATTACTGCGCGATAGGCAGCGCGAAACCGCAGATCGGCCACACCTCGGCGAGCGCCGGCGTGATCGGCCTGATCAAGATTTTATTGTCGCTGAAACACCGCAAGATTCCGGGGTTATTGCATTTTAAACAGCTTAACCCGCTGGTCGAGTTGGCCGATTCGGCGTTTTATATCAGCGCCGAAACCCGTGATTGGCGACCTGACGGCGACCAGCCGTTAAAGGCGGCGCTAAATGCGTTCGGGCATAGCGGCACCAATGTGCATATCGTCGTCAGCGAATATATTGCCGAGCGCAACGCTGTGCCGGTTTACGGCAACAGCGCCGTGCTGGTTCCGCTGTCGGCGAGAAACGGCGAGCGATTGCACGAAATCATCGTCAACCTGCATGCTTACCTCGTTGCCAACCGCGATGCGGTGGTCTTGCGCGACCTTGCCTATACCTTGCAATGCGGGCGCGAAGCGATGGCGGAACGGATTATTTTCCTGGTGTCCGAGCTGCCGGAACTGATTGCGAAATTGCAGATGGCCGCCGAATCGGCACAGGCCATCGAGCAATGCTGGACAGGCTCGGTGGATGCCAATAAAGCAAGGCTGCAATTATTCAGCGCCGACGAAGACAGCCAGGACATGGTCGCTAAATGGATAGCGAAAGGCAAATTGAAAAAACTGGCCGAGTTATGGGCGCAGGGACTCAACCTGGACTGGACGCCGTTCTATCGCAATGCCAGGCCCGCGCGGCTCAGGTTGCCGACTTATCCTTTCGCGAAGGAACGCTATTGGGCGAAAAAAACGGCAAGCCCGGAGCACGGCGCGACGAGCCATCTGCATCCGTTATTGCAGCAAAACACATCGGATATATCGGCGCAACGCTACAGTCCGGTATTTAGCGGTGACGAATGTTTCCTGGCGGAGCATCCGGTGCAACGGCAAAAATACCTGTCCAGTGCGGCCTGCCTGGAAATGGCGCGCGCCGCAGTCGTGCAGGCGGCCGGGTTTTTGCTCGATGAGCAGACGGCGGTGCGGCTCGAATCTATCGCATGGCCGGCGCCCGCATTTGTCGGTGCTGAACCCGTGCATATCGTCTTGCAGGCCGAAGACGACGGACGGCTGCAATACGAGATTTATAGCGGGCAAGCTAATGCCGAAAATGGCAGCATTATCCATAGCCGCGGCGCGGCAGGGTTTGTGTTAAACGATAAGCCGTCGCTGGACTTGCAAGGCTTGCAGGCCGATGGCCGGGACTTGATAAAACTTGATCTGCCGGAAACGCCGGCGTCGTTTGTGTTGCATCCGGGCCTGCTGGACGCTGTTGCCCAGGCCTTAATCGATGCCGATAAATTGCTCCCGATTACGCTCGACTGTCTGGACATCCTCGGGCATTGCAGCGCTGAGATGTGGGCGTCGATACGCGCCGCCGGCAGCGATGCCTACGACCTGGACATCTGCGACGGGCAGGGCCGGATAGCGGTACGGATGCGCGGCCTGGTGATGCGGGCCGGGCAGGGGCCGGACATATCGGACAGCGGCTGGGACGGCCTGTCGTACCTGCCCCGCTGGGAGCAGCAAGCCGCCGCGACGCATGGCATGAAACCCGCCGAGGTCGTGCTGATTGCCTGCACCGGTTCGTCGCCGTTGCTGCAAACCCTGCGCGATGCCTACCGGCAGCGGCATCCTGCAACGACGGTCATTATTATCCAATCCGCGGGGCAAACCCAACAGACAGCGGATCATGAATGGCTGTGCGGCGTCGATGACGTCAACGGCTTTGAAACCTGCCTCAAGGCCTATCCTGAAATCGCTTGCCTGTACTTCATATCGGCCTGCGCAGCCGATGTGGACAATCCGGCCCAGGGCGGGCGCGATGAAATCCAGTTATTGCGGCTGGTCAAATACCTTAAAGAGCAAACCCGCAGCAATGCCTTTGTCGATGTCTATCTGCTGACGCTGGACAATTACCGTATCGCCGACACCTTGACGCAGCCTTGCGGCGGCGGTGTGACGGGTCTCGGCTATGCGATTGCGCAAGGTGACCACCGGTTTTTGCTGAGGAATCTCGACCTGTCGCGCGAGGACTTCGTCGATAGCGAACGCCGGCAAACGTTGCTGGACATGATTTGGGCCGAAGCGGCGACGGACCGGGGCGATGTCATCAAGCTGAAGTCCGGCGCGCGTTATCAACAGGTATTCGTCAGGCTAGACTGGCGTAGCGGCAGTCGCGCATCACCATTCAAGCAGCGCGGCGTTTATGTGATACTGGGCGGCAGCGGTACCGTCGGCAGGGCGGTCACGCGTTGCCTGATCGAGGATTACCAGGCCGACGTGATCTGGATAGCCCGCACGCCGGGCAGCGACGCCGCTGTGCAGGACAAGATCAACGCCTTCCGTGGCCTGGGCGCAGTGCCGCGGTATTTCCAGGGCGACGCGACGCGGCTGGATTCGCTGCAACAAGCTGTCGCGGCGATTAAGCGGCAGTATCCGGTCATTAACGGCGCTATTTTTTCCGGCCTCGACATCAGCCGTGAAAATGCGCTGGCGCATGCGAAGGAAGCCGAATTTACCGAAATTCTCGACATAAAAACCAGCGGCAGCCGCAATTTTTATACGGTATTGCAGGCCGAGTCGCTGGATTTTCTGTGTTATTTTTCGTCCGGCCAGGCCTACTCGTTTTCAGGCGCGGCCAAACTGCCGGCTTATGCCTGCGGCATCACGTATTCGGACAGCTTTGTGCAGTCCATACAGCAGTCGGCGAGCTTCCCGGTCGGCACGATCAACTGGGGTTTCTGGAAATCATCGTTCCGGGACGAACCGGTTGCGCATAACATCAGCTTTATCGAGGACCGGGAAGGCTTCGCGTGCTTCGAGCGCTTTGTCCGCGTGCTGGAAAGCGGGTATTTCAACCAAGCGCTGTGCATGCGGGCTTCCGAACCCGTGCAGAAACTGATGCATGTCAATGACGACATTATCATCGTTCCCACGCTCCGTGTCCCGTGCCGCAGGAGCGGCACAGACGGCATTCCCATTTATGCCCCCGAGGGTACGCTGGAGCGTGGGAACGATAATGGGCGCGGAGCCGACTGGCAGGAACTCGACATCTGGATGACCCGGCTGCTGTTCGTGCAGATCCTGGCCTTGGGCGTGTTTTCCGAACCCGGCATCTGGGAAGACCCGGACACCGTTAGGCAACAGGCCGGCGTGACAGAAGCCTATCGTCGCTGGTGGCATGAATGCCTGAGACTGCTGGAAAGCGGCGGCTATCTGCATTGCGACAACGGCCGGATTTGCGCCGCTTTGCTGCCCGACGACAGCGATGCGGTTTGGCGGGCCTGGGAGCAGCATAAACAGCATTATCTGGGCGATCCCGAGATGCAGGCTCCGGTCAAACTGGTCGATGCCTGCCTGAGCCGGTTGCCGGACATTTTGCGCGGCGACGCGCAGGCGACCGATATACTGTTCCCACGCTCGTCTATGGAAAACGTCGAAGACCTGTACAAGAAAAACGCCGTCGTCGATTATTTCAACACGATGGTCGCCGAGATCGTGCGGGACTATATCGAACAATGCATTAAGACCGATCCGGCCGCCACATTGCGCATCGTCGAAATCGGCGCGGGCACGGGCGGCACGACGGCGACGGTATTGCCGTATCTCGAACCTTACCGGCAACATATCGGCGAATACCTGTATACCGATATATCCAGGGCGTTTTTGCTGCATGCCGAAGCGCAATACGGTCCCGGCCGCCCTTATCTTAAATACCGGCTCTGGAATATCGAACAGTCGCCGGCGGAACAGGGCATAGACTGCGGCGGCTACGATATTGCCATCGCGACGAATGTGCTGCATGCGACGAAAAACATCCGGCACACGGTGCGTAATGCGCAGGCCGCGCTGCATCGCAACGGCATGTTGGTCTTGAATGAAGGCGTCAAGAAAATAGCGCTGAGCACGTTGACTTTCGGCCTGCTGGACGGCTGGTGGCGGTATGAGGATGAAGACCTGCGCATTCCCGGCGCGCCGCTGTTAAGTACGGATACCTGGCGGCGGGTGCTGGAAGAGGAAGGCTTTATGTCGGTGCAATGCCCGGTCGAGACCGCCGAAGCATTGGGCCAGCAAATCATCGTCGCGGCAAGCAACGGTTTGGTTAGGCAAAAAATGGCCGCTCACCAACTGGAGCGGGGCCGCGAAACCTACGCTCCGCCGCAGGCGCCTGTTGGCGTTGCAAACAGCCTACAGGCGGCAAGCCCTGCCTATTCAACAGCTGTGCCCGTTGCATCGGCGCTTTCTGCGGGTTCGCCGACTAGCGGTGGCGCATTAAAAGACCGCGTAAACCAGCTGATTCTCGATGCCTTATCCCGAACCTTGAAAATCGCCAAAACCGCCATTGACAGCGACGTGCCGTTTTCGGATTACGGCATAGATTCGATACTCGGCGTCAGTTTTGTCGCCGAAGTCAGCGGGCTGCTCGGCGTCACGATGAATACCGCGATTATTTTCGATTATACGACGGCAGAGCTGTTGGCTGATTACCTGCTGGATGCCTACGGGACACAATTGCAGCAGCGGCTTGTCGGCAGCGACGATAGCGATAGCGTCAGGCGCGATAACGAAGCCGAACAGCCCGGATTGATACCGCCCAAGCCTGTCGCATCCTACCGGTCGCGCTTTAGAACGGCACCCGAAACTCACAAACCGGCTATTGCCGTGGTCGGCATGTCCGGGCAATTCCCCGGTGCGGCGGATGTCGAGACCTTCTGGCGCAACCTGGTCGAAGGCCGGGACGGCGTCGGCGAATTGCCCGCCGATTACCGGGGCGCCGAAAACGGCGGCTACCCGTGGGGCGGCGTCCTGTCCGACCGTGACTGCTTCGATCCGCTGTTTTTCAATATCTCGCCGCGCGAAGCCGAAGCGATGAACCCGCACCAACGCCTGATCTTGCAGGAAAGCTGGAAAGCGCTGGAAGACGCCGGTTACAACCCGAAAAGCCTGGCGGGAACCCAGGCCGGTCTCTATATCGGCGCAGAGCCTACCGGCTTTTTCCATGAGTCCTTTACCGGTTCTTCCGAGGCGATTATCGCGTCGCGTTTGTCGTATTACCTCAACCTGAAAGGCCCGGCGCTGGTCGTCAATACCGGCTGTTCGTCGTCCGGCGTCGCGATACACCTGGCCTGCGAAAGCCTGCGCAACCGGGAATCGAGCGTCGCGCTGGCGGGCGGCATTTTTGCGGCGATGAACCAGGACATGCTGACGACTTTGGCGAAGACCGATATGCTGTCGCCGTCGGGGCATTGCCATACCTTCGACGCCTCAGCCGACGGCACCGCGTTCTCGGAAGGCGTCGGCATGGTCGTGCTTAAGCGGCTGGACGATGCGCTGGCCGACGGCGACCCGATTTACGGCGTGATTAACGGTTCCGGCATCAACCAGGACGGCACCAGCAACGGCATTACCGCGCCGAACGGTGCCGCGCAGGAAGCGTTGATTTGCGAGGTCTACCGCAAATACCGCATTAACCCCGAACAGATCGGCTATGTCGAAGCGCACGGCACCGGCACCAGGCTCGGCGATCCTGTCGAAGCCAATGCGCTGGCGCGCGCGTTCAAGCAGTTCACCGATAAAAAACACTATTGCGCGGTAGGCAGCGCCAAGGCGCATATCGGCCATACCTCGGCCAGCGCCGGCGTGATCGGCCTGACCAGGATTTTAATGTCGATGCGGCACGGCAGGATTCCCGGTTTACTGCATTTTAAGCAATTGAATCCGCTGATTGAGTTCGGCGATTCGGCGTTTTATATCAATACCGAGGCGCAGGATTGGCTGCGTACTGGAGACAGGCCGTTGATGGCGGCGCTGAATTCGTTCGGGCATAGCGGCACGAATGTGCATCTCGTGGTCAGCGAATACCCGCCGCAACGCACTGCTGCGGCCGCCGATTACCGGCAGCCGGCGCTGGTTCCGTTGTCGGCCAAAGACCCGGAACGCCTGCACGATATGCTGGTGAACCTGCATGGCCATCTGGGCGCGCATCGCGATACGGTGCATCTGCACGACCTCGCCTACACCTTGCAGACCGGCCGCGAGGCGATGAGCGACCGGATTATCTTTATCGTCGATGATATAGCCGAATTAATCGATAAATTACAGGCCGTTATCGATGGGCAGACGGTAGCGCATTGCTTCAGCGCGCAGCTCGACGGCAACAGGAACAGGATTCCGTTGTTTGCTTCCGACGAAGACAGCCGGGACATGGTCGAGAAATGGCTAGCGAAAGGCAAGCTCGATAATATCGCCGAATTATGGTTACAGGGTATCGCGGTGGACTGGCGCGGACTTTACCAAACGTTCAAACCGCAACGCATCCATCTGCCGGCTTATCCGTTTGCGAAGGAACATTACCGGGCGCGGCGGGAAGCAGGCGGCAGTCCTGCGGCCCATTTGCATCCGCTATTACACAGCAATACCTCGGATCTGCGGGAACAGCGTTACAGCTCGCTGTTTACCGGGCACGAGTTTTTCCTGGCCGATCACCGCATCGCCGGGCAAAAGCTGTTGCCCGGCGTCGTGTACCTGGAAATGGCGAGGGCTGCGGTTGAGCAGGCCGGCGGACGCTTGGCCGGGCAGGATGCCTGCCTACAGCTTGAACAAGTTGTATGGGCCAGGCCGCTGGCGGTGGCCGACGGCGTCGCGCAAGCCGTGCATATCGCGCTGTTCCCCGAAGACGCGGGGCGGATACGTTTTGAAATTTATACGGATGTAGGGCGTGCCGTGCGCGCCTTGGAAGCTACGGCGGATGGTACTGAATCCGTCTTGCACAGCAGCGGCATCGCATCGTTCAGCGCCGAAAGCAATCCGCCCGACCTAAATCTTGCCGATTTACAGGCGCGGATTAACCAACGTCGTTTCAGCGGCGAGGAATGCTACAGCGTCTTCAAATCCTTAGGCATAGATTACGGCTTGAGTTTCCAGGGCCTGGAGTATCTTGGCGTCGGGCATCAACAGGTCTTGGCGAAACTGCGCCTGCCTGCGGCGGCGACCGGCCGCGATGAATTCGTCCTGCATCCGAGTCTCATGGATTCGGCATTACAGGCCGTGCTGGGGCTTGCGATAGCCGGGGACGGCGAGTTCTCCGGCAGCACAAAGCCGATGCTGCCGTTTGCGTTGGCGAAGTTTGTTATAGAAAGGCCTTGCGCGAATTCGATGTGGGCCTGGGTGCGCGATAGCGCGGGCAGCACACGGGACGACAAGGTTCGTAAGCTCGATATTGATTTATGCGATGGGCAAGGCCGGATATGCGTGCAGATGCAAGGCTTTTCGGCGCGCGTGCCGGATGGCGATATTCAACCCTCCGAACGCATAGCCACGCTGATGCGGCAGCCGGTCTGGCAGGATGCCGAGCCTGCGGCGGCGGGTGATGCGGCCGGTTATGCGCGGCATTGGGTCATGTGGTATGCGCTCGGCCGGATTTCAACAAAAAGCATCGAAGCCGGCCTGGAGCCTGCCGTTTGCGTCGAACTGCAAACAGCGGCGCAAACGCTGGCAGGACGTTATCGAGACTTTGCGCTACAACTGTTTGCCCGGATAAAACAGATAATCGCAGGCAAAGTTAAAGGCCGTACCCTGGTGCAATTGCTGATTCCGGGCGACGGCGAACAGGTGTTGATGCAAGGGCTTGCCGGCCTGTTCAAGACCGCGCACCTGGAATACCCCGACTTCTTCGGGCAAATCATAGCCGTAGACCGGCACGAAACCGGCGACGGCCTGCGGGCTAAAATCATCGAGAACCGTGCTTGCCCCGACGATGTACAAATTAGGTACCTCAACCAGTGCCGCCAAACCATCGCCTGGTGGGAGCTGCCCGCGCCGGATGCCGGCGATACAATGCCGTGGCGGGATCATGGCGTGTATTTAATCACCGGCGGCGCGGGCGGCTTGGGGCTAATTTTTGCCAAAGACATCGCCGCCAAAGTCCGCAATCCGGTATTAATACTGACGGGGCGTTCGGATTTAAGCGCCGGAAAACAGGCGGAACTCGACGCGATAATAGCCCTGGGCGCGATAGTCGAATACCGGAAGGCGGATATCGCCGAACAGCAGGCCGTCAACGGCCTGGTTCAAGGCATTATCGCGGATTTCGGGCATTTGCACGGCGTGATCCACAGCGCCGGCGTCATAGCCGATAGCTTCATCGTCAAAAAAACGCCGGATAGCTTTAATTCGGTGCTGGCCCCTAAAGTCGCGGGAACCGTCTATCTCGACGAGGCGACAGCCGATCTCGCGCTGGATGTATTTGTGCTGTTTTCATCGGCATCGGCGATATCCGGCAATCCGGGCCAGGCCGATTATGCCGCGGCGAACGGTTTTATGGACGCCTATGCCGACTACCGCAACAGCCTGGCAGCGGCGCACAAACGCCAGGGCCGCACGCTCGCCGTCAACTGGCCGCTGTGGCGGGACGGCGGCATGCGCATCGATGCCGCCGCCGAAAGCCGCTTGACGACCGCTACCGGTATCGTGCCGATGCGCACGGCGACAGGCATTCAGGCCTTATACCGGGGCTTGGCGTCCGCGGCGTCGCAGATGCTGGTCATGGAAGGCGATGTCCGGCGCTTGCAAAGCCTGTTGGATAAACCGGCCGTAGGGCGCAATAGCGATAGCGTATTGCGCCGAAACGAAGCCCAGTCGGTCGATGGCACGCTGGAACAAAAAACCACCGACTATTTAAAACAGCAACTGTCCGCCGTGCTGCGCATCCCTGTGCATAAAATCCATGCCGACGAGCCTATGGAGAGCTACGGCATCGATTCGATCATGGTCCTGCAATTAACCGACGAACTCGAAAAAACCTTCGGCCCCTTATCGAAAACGCTGTTTTTTGAATACCAGACGCTTGCGGAGCTGAGCCGTTATTTTGCCGGTGCTTATGAAGCCGTATTGCGTGAAATCCTGGCGCCCGATCAATCGGCTATGCCTGTCGCAACGACGATAGCGGTAGCGCAAGCGCCGACACCGATGCGCCGTTCACGGTTTGCAGCCAGTGCTTATCCACTACGGGAACCGGTGGCGCTGGATATTGCGATCATCGGCCTGTCCGGCCGTTATCCCGAGGCGCGCAATCTCGACGGCTATTGGAAAAATTTGCGCGACGGCAAGGACTGCATCATCGAGATTCCGCAGGATCGCTGGGATTGGCGCGCATACTACACCGAGGATCGTAGCGCGGCGGGCGGCCATTTCAGCAAATGGGGCGGATTCATAGCCGATATGGACAAGTTCGATCCGCTGTTTTTCAATATTTCGCCGCGCGAAGCGGTCTTTATGGACCCCCAGGAACGCCTGTTCCTGGAACATGCGTGGATGGCGATCGAGGATGCCGGCTATTGCCCGGCCGACCTGGAACGCGGTGACGGTTCGGCCGGCGTTTACGCCGGCGTCATGTACGGCGAATACCCGTTATTCAGCCGAGGCGAAGGACCTGGTGGCGACGGCATCGGTTTTGTCGGTAACCAAGCCGGTATAGCGAACCGGGTGTCTTACCTGCTGAACCTGCACGGGCCGAGCATGGCCGTCGATACGATGTGTTCGAGCTCGCTGACCAGCCTGCACCTGGCGTGCCAGGATTTAAAGCACGGTCGGACCAGCCTCGCTATCGCCGGCGGCGTCAATATCAGCAGCCATCCGAATAAATACAGCATGCTCAGCGGCGGCCAGTTTATTTCCGCGCGCGGGCGCTGCGAGAGCTTCGGCGCCGAAGGCGAGGGCTATATTCCGGCTGAAGGCGTGGGCGTCGCGGTATTGAAGCGCCTGGCCGACGCCGAACGCGACGGCGACAGGATTTACGGCGTCATCAAGGGCAGCGCCATCAACCACGGCGGCAAGACCAACGGTTACAGCGTGCCTAACCCGAATGCGCAGCAGAGGGTGATTGCGAAGGCGCTGCAAGAAGCAGGGATAGACCCGCGCGCCGTCAGCTATATCGAGGCGCACGGCACCGGTACGCCCTTGGGCGACCCGATAGAGATTACCGGACTGACGAAAGCCTTCGGCCCAAGCTCAGCGGATAAGCCCTATTGCTGGATAGGTTCGGCCAAGTCGAATATCGGTCACGCCGAATCGGCGGCCGGTATCGCCGGTGTCACCAAAGTGCTGCTGCAAATGCGGCACGGGCAAATAGCGCCGTCGCTGCATTCCGAACGGCTTAACCCGCATATCGATTTTGCCGCGACGCCGTTTATCGTCAACCAGCAGTTGCGCGACTGGCAGCGGCCTGTCGTCGATGGCAAGTTGATGCCGAGAATCGCCGGCGTTTCGTCGTTCGGCGCGGGCGGCTCGAACGCCCATCTCGTTATCGAGGAATATGCCGGGAACTGTATCGAGCCCGCCGATAGTCAACAGACCGCGCTGGTAGTCTTGTCAGCGAAAGACGACTCGCGCCTGCGCGAACTCGCGCAGAATCTTCTAGTTCATGTTGATGCGCCTGAAAACGCGGCCATACGCCTGGCCGATCTCGCTTATACCTTACAGGTCGGGCGCGTCGCGATGGACGAGCGCCTGGGACTGACGGCCGCTTCATTGGCGGAACTGAAGGAAAAACTGGCGGCATTCCTGGATGGCCGGGAGCATGCGCCGGAACTCTACCGCGGCCAAGCCAAGCGCAACAGCCCGGCGCTGGCGGTATTCGCCGACGACGATATGGCCGGGATTGTCGCGGCCTGGATCAGCAAAGGTAACTATGCAAAATTGCTCGAGCTTTGGGTCCAGGGCCTGGCCTTCGACTGGAACGAGCTATACACCGGTATCAAACCGCGTCGCATCAGCCTGCCCGCCTATCCTTTCGCCAGGGAACGCTACTGGCTGCCTGATGTTTCCAAGCCCGCCACGGCAAATGCGACGCCGCCCACCTCCGCCTACCTGCATCCGCTGTTGCACCAGAATACCTCGGACCTTAGCGCGCAACGCTACAGTTCGAACTTTACGGGGCAGGAGTTTTTTATCGCCGACCACCAAGTGCAGGGCCGCAAGCTATTGCCCGGCGTCGCGTATCTTGAGATGGCAAGGGCGGCGGCGGAACAGGCGACCGGCTATCTCAGGCATTCGGCGCATGAACCCATGCGGGTCCGCTTGCAGAACATCGCCTGGACGCAGCCCTTGATCGTCGAGGATGGCGCAAAAACCGTCCATATTGCCGTCCATGCCGAACAGGACGGGCAAATCCATTATGAAATTTACACCGAAGCCGACGATGTTCAGCAAGCGCCTGTCGTGCATAGCCAGGGCGCTGTCAGTTTTATCCCGGATGACCAGGGGATTACGCTGAATTTGCCGGAATTGCAGGCGAGCATCAGCGCGCAGCGTTTCGACGGCGCACAGTGTTATGCCGCGTTCGCCGCGATGGGCATCGTTTATGGCCCAGGCCACCAGGGTATCGAGGCTGTTTATGTCGAGAACCGGCAAGTGCTGGCAAAATTAGCGCTGCCCGATGCGGTCGCCGCTACGCTGGCACACCATGTGCTGCATCCCGGCTTGCTGGATTCGGCGTTGCAAGCCTTGATAGGGCTGGTAATGATAGAAGCCGAAGCCGGGTCGCCGGCGTCCGCCCTTAAGCCTGTCGTGCCGTTTGCGTTGGAAGAATTAACCATTCTCGACGCCTGCAAAGCCTCGATGTGGGCATGGATACGCTATGCCGAAAACGGCGCCGCCGCCAACGCTAAGCTCCATAAGATGGACATTGACCTGTGCGATGAAAGCGGGAAAGTCTGCGTCCAGCTCAAAGGCTTCTCGTCGCGGGAATTGGCGGTGGACGATACGGTCGGCGCCTTGATGTGCGTCCCGGTCTGGAAGAACGCTGCGGCGACTGACGAAAATGTCGATGCCTATCATATCCGCCACCTGGTCATCCTGTGCGGGCTCGACCCGTTGATCGATCACCTCGTTGACATGCCGGGCGTCCATTACAGCCGCCTGCATGCCGAAGAAACGCAGCCGGATGCGCGCTACCAGACGGTAGCGGTACAACTCTTTGAGATTATCAGGGACATCCTCGAGAACAAGCCCAAGTTCACTACGCTGGTCCAGGTATTGATAGCGGCCGATGAAGCGCATTGGTTTTATCGCGGATTGTCGGGTTTATTGAAAACGGCGCACCTGGAAAACCCGAAAATCCTGGGACAGATGATCGAAGTTGAGCCGACCGAAACGCAGGATGCATTGCTGGCTAAAATCAGCGAAAACAGCCGCAGCCTCCAGGATACCGAAATCAGGTACCGGCATGGGCTACGCCAGGTGCTGGCCTGGGAGGATATGCCGGTTTCCGGCAATGCAGCGGCATTGCCGTGGAAAGACGGCGGCGCTTACCTGATCACCGGTGGTGCGGGTGGATTAGGCTTGATTTTTGCTGCGGAAATCGCGAGCAAAGCGCGTAAGGCCACGTTGATCCTGACCGGGCGCTCCGAATTGGATGCCGGGCGGCATAGTCGTGTCAAAGCGCTGGAGTCCTTGGGCGCCAGGGTCGAATACCGGCGGGTCGACGTCAGCCGGCAAGATGAGGTCGAAGCGCTGGTGCAATGGATTAAAACGGATGTCGGCCGCCTCGACGGTATCCTGCATAGCGCGGGCGTGATCCGGGATAACTTCATGTTCAGGAAATCGGTGACCGAATTCCGCGAAGTGCTGGCGCCTAAAGTATCGGGCGCTGTCAACCTGGATCAGGCCACGCAGGATTTCGACCTGGATTTCTGCATTTTCTTTTCATCGCTGGCCGGTGTCGCCGGTAATCCGGGACAGGCGGATTATGCGACCGCAAACGCCTTCGTCGATGTTTACGCGGATCACCGGCAGCAACGGGTGCTGTCAAAACAGCGTCGGGGGCTCACGCTTTCGATCAACTGGCCGTTATGGCAGGAAGGCGGCATGCAGATCGATGAATCCACCGCGGAGATGATACGCCAACGCACAGGGCTGGTCGCTATCGAGACGCAGCAAGGCATTGACGCGCTGGTCCAGGCGCTTTGCTCGAAGCACTCCCGCGTCATGGTGCTGTCGGGCGATACCAAGCGCCTGAAAGCCGGTCTTGCCAGGCCGTTTTCCGCACCGCAGGCCGGGACATCCGCGAAAGCCGGTGAGGTGTTGGAAGACATCGCCCAAGACGGCTTTGAAGAAAAAGTCCAGCATTATTTTAAAAAACGGGTATCCGAAGCGCTGGACCTGCCGGTGCATCGCATCCAGGCCGAGGAAGCGCTGGAGGCCTACGGCATCAATTCGATCATGGTCATGTCCGTGACCAATGAACTGGAAAAAGATTTCGGTTCCTTGTCGAAGACGCTGTTTTTCGAATACCAGACCATACGCGACGTTGCGCACTATTTTATCGAAGCGCACGGTACCCGGCTGCGTGAGATATTGAGCGTCGGCGCAACGCCGAGGCCTGCCGGCCAGTGTCATGATGCGCCAGCGCTTGCCGCGCAAGCGTTAAAAATCACCTCGCGGACACGGTATGCGTCCCTGCCGCCCGGTTCGCCGGCTGCGGGCGCACTGGATATTGCGATTGTCGGCCTGTCCGGTCGTTACCCGAAGTCCCGCGACCTTGATGCGTATTGGGACAATTTGTGCGGAGGCCGCGACTGCATTACCGAGGTGCCGCGCGAGCGCTGGGATTGGCGCGATTTCTACAGCGAAGACCGCAGTGTCTGGGGTGCGCATTTCAGCAATTGCGGCGGCTTTATCGACGGCGTCACCGAGTTTGATCCGCTGTTTTTTAATATGTCGCCCAGGGAGGCCGAATTAATCGATCCCCAGGAACGCTTGTTCCTGGAGCAGGCGTGGATGGCGGTCGAGGATGCCGGCTATTGCCGGCGGACGACTGAAGACGGCGGTGCGAAATACCTGGCGCCGCAAACCGGCGTTTATGTCGCGGTGATGTACGGCGAGTATCCCTTATTCGCCGCCGAGGCGAGCCTCAGCGGCGATCCGATGGTGGCGGGCGGCAGCTTTGCCAGTATCGCGAACCGGGTTTCGTATATCCTGAACCTGCACGGACCCAGCATGGCGGTGGATACGATGTGCTCGGGTTCGTTGACCAGCCTGCACCTGGCCTGCCAGGATTTAAAGCTGGGCCGTACCGATATGGCTATCGCCGGCGGCGTCAATATCAGCATACACCCGAACAAGTACCGGATGCTCAGCGCCGGCCAGTTCATTTCCTCGCGCGGGCGTTGCGAGAGTTTCGGCGCCGAAGGCGAGGGCTATATTCCGGGCGAAGGTGTCGGCGCGGTGTTATTGAAACGCCTGGCCGATGCCGAGCGCGACGGCGACAGGATTTACGGCGTCATCAAGGGCTGCGCCGTCAACCACGGCGGCAAGACCAACGGCTACAGCGTGCCTAACCCGAATGCACAGCAGGGAGTCATTGCGAAGGCGCTGGAAGAAGCGCGGATAGACCCGCGCGCCGTCAGCTATATCGAGGCGCACGGCACCGGCACGCAATTGGGGGACCCGATAGAGATTACCGGCTTGACCAAGGCCTTCCGCGTCAATCGAAACACGCAGGACGGACAGGATAGTCCTTATTGCTGGATAGGCTCGGTTAAATCGAATATCGGGCATTGTGAATCGGCGGCCGGTATCGCCGGCGTCACGAAAGTGCTGCTGCAAATGCAGCACGGGCAGATAGCCCCGTCGCTGCATGCCGGGCAGCTTAACCCGCATATCGATTTTGCCGCGACGCCGTTCATCGTCAACCGGCAGTTACGCGACTGGGAGCCGCCGGTCGTCGATGGCAAACTGATGCCCAGGATCGCCGGTGTGTCGTCGTTTGGCGCGGGCGGCTCGAATGCGCACCTGGTCATTGAAGAATATGTGCATAAGCGTCCGGCAGCCGCGATGACTGCGCCGCAGTCGGTGTTGCTTGTCCTGTCGGCAAGGGATGGCGAGCGCCTGCAAGCCTATGCCGCTAAATTGCTGGCTTTTGTGCAGGCTAAATCCGCGCGGCGCGATGATGTGCAATTGCCGGAGCTGGCCTACAGCTTGCAGGTCGGGCGCGAAGCGATGGAGGAACGCCTTGGCCTGGTCGTGAACTCAATAGAGGCGCTTTGCGAGCAGCTGCAACGGTTTTTGGCCGATAGTCGCGGCGGGGCGGATATTTATCGCGGCAGCGCCAAGCACGATAAGACATCGCTGGCCGTGCTCGCCTCCGATGAAGACATGGCGAAAACGCTGGATGTCTGGATCAGCAAGCGCAAGTATTCAAAATTGCTGGAGCTTTGGGTCAAGGGCCTGAATCTCGATTGGGACAAATTGTATGCAGACAAAAAACCGTCGCGCATCCGTGTGCCGACCTACCCGTTTGCCGCAGAGCACTATTGGCTGCCGCTGGCGCCTGTCGGCGCTATGGCCCGCAAGCAGGACGACGCATTGCATCCCTTGGTGCACAAGAATATATCGACATTCGGGCAGCAAGGATTCAGTTCGGTATTTAGCGGATATGAGTTTTTCTTGCGCGATCACGAGGTGCAGGGGCGGAAAATCCTGCCCGGCGTGGCGTATTTTGAGATGGCGCGCGCGGCGGCGGCATTATCGGCCGGGAACCCGGATGCTAACGGCCTCGGCGTCCAATTGGAAAACATGGTTTGGGCGCAGCCGGTTGTCTGCGATGGTGCACAAACCGTTAATATCGCATTGACCGTCCATGACGACGGCCGGATCCATTACGAAATTTATACCGGAGCGGACCAGGACAGGCTAATACATAGCCGGGGCGCGGCTTTCCTGGCCCAGGCCGGTAAGCGTCCTGAGCTGGACATCGCCGCATTGCGGCGGCAAATTAACCTGCGGGTGTTTGACGGTGCGCAATGCTATGCCGCTTTTGCCGGGATGGGCATAGCTTACGGCCCTGGGCATCAGGCCTTGTCTGCCGTTTATGCAGGCAATAGCCAGGTTTTGGCTAAACTGGCGCTACCGGATTGTGTCGCCGATACCGAAGCACAATATGTCCTGCATCCGAGTCTCATGGATGGCGCATTGCAGGCTTCCATCGGTTTCGTATTGGGGATTGCTGCGGATTCCGAAAGCGCAGGCAGGCAAGCCGCGTTGCCGTTCGCATTGGAGAGCCTGGAGATTTTTGCAAGCTGCACGGCGTCGATGTGGGCGTGGATACGCTTTTCGGAAGGCAGCCTGCCGGGCGACAAGGTTCAAAAGCTCGATATTGATGTCGCCGATGAGGCGGGCAGGGTGTGCGCCAGCATGAAGGGCTTTTCGCTACGCAGCGCCGATGAAGCGCCGCCTGCGCCGGATAAACCGGGTTATTTGCTGTTCAGCCCTGAATGGCAGCGCGGCCCTGTTGCTGTTAATCAACCGGAGCGCGCATACCGCTTGCATAAGGTGCTGGTGATTGACTCGCAGAAACTCGCGGACCAGTTAAAAGCGCTGGACGGCGACCTGGGCCTGGGTGTGCTCAGCGCGCAGGCGCCGGCTGTCGAAGAGGGCTTTGCCGCTTGCGCCGCGTCTTTATTTGCAGGGATTAAAGCGCTGTTGCAACAAAAACCCAAAGCCGACATGCTCGTGCAGCTTATTGTTTTTGGCCGGCGCGAAAGCGGTTTATGGACGGCTTTAAGCGCTTTGCTGAAAACCGCCCGGCTCGAAAACCCTCATTTAATAGCGCAGCTTATCGACGTGGAGCCGCAGTTTTCCATTGAAGAGATCAGGTCTTGCCTGCAAATCGGCAAGCAACATCCCGAAGCCGGCGAGCTGCGTTTTCGGGACGGCATCTGGGAAATACCCGGCTGGAAGGCGGCACAGCCTGAAGAAAAGCCGGTTGTTCCGTGGCAGGACCGGGGTGTTTACCTGGTCACCGGCGGCCTGGGCGGGTTGGGGCTGGTTTTTGCCTCCGAGATAGTCAGGCATACGCGCGGCGCAAAGCTGATACTGGTCGGGCGCTCCGAGATCGGCGCGGCTAACCAGGCCGTGCTCGACGGCTTGAGGCGTAACGGGGCCGAGGTCGGTTACAGGGCGGTCGATATAACGCAACAGCGGCAAGTCGAGGCGCTGATGCAAGCCATTCGGCTGGAGTACGGCGGCCTGCACGGGATTATTCACAGCGCCGGCGTCATCCGGGATAATTTTATTATCAACAAGAGCGAGCAGGAATTCCTGTCAGTGCTAGGGCCTAAGGTGGCGGGCACCGTGAACCTGGACCGGGCGAGCAAGGACATGGCGCTGGATTTTTTCGCGCTGTTTTCGTCCGTTTCGGCGCTGGGCAATGCCGGACAGGCCGATTACGCCTGCGCGAACGGCTTTATCAATGCCTATGCGCAGTACCGTAATGAATTAGTCGATACGCGCGCACGCCACGGCAGTACCGTGGCGATACTCTGGCCCTTATGGCGGGAAGGCGGCATGGGTGCCGGGCAAGCCGTCATGGATAGCATGGCGCAATATGGAATCATGCCGCTGGAGACTTCGGCGGGTATCCTGGCCTTCTACCAGTGTTTGCAAATGGCGCAGGCGCAGGTGATGGTTGCCGCCGCCGGTTCGCCATCCGGCCAGGGCGGAGCGGCAGGCGTCGGTGCGAGGGTTCAGGATACCGCGCCCCCTGCTGTGACGGCGGACGGGATCGCAGGTTTGACTCGCGCGTATTTAAGAAATCTCGTCGCCGGCGTGATCAAATTGCCGGCGCGGCGCATCGATGAAGACGGCTCTTTCGAAAAATACGGCATCGATTCGGTGATGGTGATGGCCTTGACGAATGAGCTGGAGAAAGCCTTCGGTTTATTGCCGAAAACCTTGTTGTTCGAATACCAGACGATCCGGGAATTGGCGGATTATTTTGTTGAGGCGCAGCAAGATCGCCTGGTTCGGTTGTTGGGCATCGAAACGGGGGAAGCGGGCAACACCGCGCCGGCGCCGGTAAAATCGATGCCCGCCCGCCGTCCTGCGCCGGTGCAGATGTCCCAGGCTATGGCCGCTGACGCGCCTGTCCCGGATAATGCCGACATCGCGATCATCGGCCTCGCCGGACAATACCCCGGAGCCGCTACCTTGGCTGAATTCTGGGAAAACCTGCGCTCCGGCAAGGACTGCGTCACGGAAATCCCGGCAGGGCGCTGGGACCACAGCGCCTATTTCGATGCCGACCGCTACAAGCCGGGCAAAGCCTACAGCCGCTGGGGCGGCTTTATCGACGATGTGGACCAGTTCGATCCGCTGTTCTTCAATATCTCGCCGCGCGTCGCGGACATGCTGGACCCTATGGTGCGGCTGTTCCTGCAAACCGTCTGGAACCTGCTGGAAAGTTCGGGATACACACGGGACGCAATACAGCAGCAGTATCAATCCAGCGTCGGCGTTTATGTCGGCGCGATGTACCAGCAATACCACGGTTACGGCGATGCCTTGCAGAAACCTGTGGTGTCGCTGTCATCGTATTCTGGAATGGCGAACCGGGTGTCGCATTTTTTCAATTTCCAGGGCCCCAGTGTCGCGCTGGATACGATGTGCTCTTCGGCGTTGACGTCTATCCACTTGGCCTGTGAAAGCCTGCGCAAGCAGGAATGCCGCCTCGCGATAGCGGGCGCCGTGAACCTGACGATACATCCCGACAAATACCTGGGCTTGAGCCAGTCGCAAATGCTCGGCAGCCATCTGCATAGCCGGAGTTTTGCCGACGGCGACGGCTATATCCCGGCCGAAGGCGTGGGCGCGGTGTTATTGAAGCCGTTATCGTGCGCTATCGCTGACGGTGATAGCATTTTGGCCGTCATCAAGTCCACGGCGATTAACCATAGCGGGCATACCCTTAGGTTTGCCGTGCCTAACCCGAATGCGCAGGCGTCATTGATTGAAGATAATTTCGCTAAATCCGGCATCGATCCCAGGACGATCAGTTATGTCGAGGCGGCGGCGGCCGGTTCAGCGCTAGGCGACCCGATTGAAATCAGTGCATTGACGAAAGCGTTCAGGAAATTCACGCAGGATGCGCAGTTCTGTGCGATCGGTTCGGTAAAGTCCAATATCGGCCATGCCGAGGCCGCTTCCGGCATGTCGCAATTGACTAAAGTCGTGCTGCAATTGCAGCACAGGCAATTAGCGCCTTCCATCCTGGCGGAACCGTTAAATCCAAACCTGGGTTTTGCCGATACGCCATTTTATTTGCAGGAGACATTGGCCGATTGGGAACAGCCGGTCGTTACGATCGACGGCGTCGCGCAGACCTATGCGCGGCGGGCGACGGTCAGCTCGTTCGGCGCGGGCGGCTCGAATGCGCATTTGATTATCGAGGAGTACATTCCGCCTGTACAGGACAGGCCGGTCGCCGGGCGTAGCGATTCCCCGCAAATCATCGTGTTCTCGGCCAGGAACCAGGAACGCTTGCAAGCCGTCGCCGGGCAGATGCAGGCATTTGTCGAGCAGCATCCCGACTTGCCGCTCGCGGACTTCGCCTATACCTTGCAGGTCGGGCGCGAAGCGATGGCGGCGCGTCTCGCGCTGGTCGTCAACGATAGCGCTACGCTGGTTCAAGCGCTCAACGCTTACCTGCATGCGGTCAAACAAGGCAATGCCGCCGAAATGCCGGCAGCCGTTTTCAGCGGCGACCTCGACGAAGAGCCTTCCGAACTCATGGACTTGTTGTCGGGGGAGACCGGCGTTGCTGTTTTGCAAATCCTGCTGGCCGAAAAAGATCCCGAAAAACTCGCGCTTTACTGGGCCAAGGGCGCGAAAATCCCGTGGCGGTCGCTGCATGAAGGCGCCGGCTTACGCTTGTTGTCATTGCCGACTTATCCGTTTGTAAAGCAACGGCACTGGCTTGCCCGTGCTGATAGCAATAGTTTTCCGGTGTCAGCCGGACCGGCTCCGCTTGACCGAATCCAGGCGGAACCACCCGCCGGCGGCGACATCAGGGAAACATTGCTGGCGATATTGTCGCAAATACTCGGGACAGCTCCCGACACGATCAGGACTAATAAAAATATCCGGGATTACGGCGCGGATTCTATTATTGCGATGCACTTGACGCGCGATATTGAAGAACGCTTTGCCGTTAAGCTCAGCGGCAGGGAGCTATTGGAATACGGTACCGTGGACAGCCTGGCTGGGTATATAGCGAGCAAAAAAGAACCGGCCAGGTCGGCGCTGTCCGAAGGCCAGAAAGGCTTGTGGCTGTTGCAGAAATTCTCGCCGCAGATGGGCGCGTACAATGTGCCGCTGGCTTTCCGTATCAAGCACGGCTTCGATGATTCTGCATTCAGAATCGCCTGCGACGATGTGCTGAAACACCATGCCCTGCTGCGCACCGTGATTCGCGAGCATGACGGCGAACCTTACCAGGTGATCGTCGACTTCGGCGACCCAATGTTCGATCAGGCGGTTCGGCGGGAAAATATCGCGCATCTTGACGAAGACGACGTGCTGCCTTATTTAACAGCAAAAGTTAAAATGCCTTTCGACCTGGAAACCGGGCCGTTGCTGCGCATCGATGTGCTGTCCAGGCCCAGGCATGAGACGATAGTCTTGGTGACGGTGCACCACATTATTTTTGACGGCAGTTCGGCGCTGCTGTTTATCGATGCGCTCTGGAAAGCCTATTTTGCCCGCTTGCAGCACAGCGAGCCGGAATTGGCCCCGGTCGGGCAGGCCGCTTATTACGATTTTGTGCAATGGGAACAGGCTATGCTGGCCGGCGATGAAGGCCGGGACCATCTCGCCTACTGGAAACAGCAATTGGCGGGCGAGCTGCCGGTCTTGGCATTGCCTGCCGACCATCCGCGCCTGTCTGTCCAGGCTTTTAACGGGCATAGCCATGAATGCCGGCTGGAACCGGCGTTGACGCAAAAACTGCGGGAGTTTGCACAACTGCACGGCGTCAATTTATCGGTGCTTTATCTCGCCGTCTTCACGGTGCTGCTGTACCGCTATACCGGACAAAACGATATTCTCGTCGGCATGCCCACGCTGGGAAGGCCACAGCGGCGCTTTGAGGCGCTTATCGGCTATTTCATCAACATGATCGTGATACGCAGCCGTTTGTCCGGCGAGACTCGTTTTTCGGAGCTGCTGAAAACCTTGCAATTGACCGTGCTTGACGGACTCGACCATGCCGCGTTGCCGTTTCCGGTCTTGGTGCGGGAGCTTGCGGTCAGCCGCGACCAGGCCATGTCGCCGGTCTACCAGGTGTCTTTTGCTTACCAGAATTTCGCCCGGCCGCTTGAACAGGCCGAAACCGGGATAGCGCTGTTGGAAAGCCTACACCAGGAAGGCGAAGACGAGCTGGGCCTTGAAGTTTATGAGGAAAAAGACCGGACCTTACTAAAAATGGATTTCCGCCCCGATGTCTTTGAGTTGTCGACGATACAGCGCATGATGGCGCACATGGTCAACCTGCTTGAAGACATCGTCGTTAACGCCGGGAAGCGGGTAGCGGATTTGGCGATGCTGGGCGTCGCCGAACGCCGCCGCTTATTGTCGGAATGGAGCGGCGCCGTTAAGCCTGATGGTTGTCGGCAATTGGTGCATGACATCATCGCCGCGCAAGCCGAGGCGACGCCCGACGCCGTCGCGTTGATATTCGCGGACGGCCCGGTACAACGCATGGAATACCGGATGTTAAACGCCTGGGCCAACCGGCTCGCGCATCGGCTAAGCGCACTGGGCGTCCGGCCCGGCGTAGCGGTAGGGCTATGCCTGGCGCGTTCGCCGGATGTGCTGGTCGGCTTGTTGGCGGTTTGGAAAGCCGGCGGCGTCTATGTGCCGCTGGAACCCGATTATCCAGAAGATGCGCTGGCGTTTATTATTGAAGACGCAGCGCTCCGGGTCATTCTGGGCCAGGAGGCCACCGAAGGAAAATTACTGTCCATCGTCCCCGCCGGAGTCATGTTGCTTAACCTGGATAAGGACGCCGAACTCATTGCGCTGGAGCGCGCCGATAACCCCGGCAGTTGCGCGACGCCCGAGGATTGCGCCTATATCATCTATACCTCGGGTTCAACCGGCAAGCCTAAGGGCGTGCGGGTCTCGCACGCCGCGATCAGCCACCATTGCCGGGTGGTCGGCGATTATTACGGCATCAAGCCCGACGACCGCGTGCTGCAGTTTGCGTCGTTTAATGTCGATACCTCATTGGAACAGATGCTGCCGGGGCTGATGATGGGGGCTGCCGTGCTGCTCAGGGGGCCGGAACTGTGGTCGCCGGACGAGTTTTATCACAAAGTCTGCGAATACGGCGTCAGCGTGGTTGATTTGCCGCCGGCTTATTGGCATGAAGTGCTGCTGTGCTGGCAGGCGCTGCCGGAGACGGCCAGGCCTGGACAGCTCAGGCTGGTCATCGTCGGCGGGGAAGCGCTGGCCGTGGCGACGGTCAAGCTGTGGCGAAACAGCAGGGTTGTCGCGGTGCCGCTCATCAATGCTTACGGCCCTACCGAAACGACGATAACGTGTACGGTATTCAGCATGAACGCCGACACGGATATTGGGCAGCTTGGCGTAACGATACCGATTGGCCGGCCCTTGGCCGACACCCTGGTTTATATTCTCGATCCTGACGGCTGCCCGGTGCCGGCAGGCGTTGCCGGTGAACTGCATATCGGCGGCCTGGGGCTGGCCGACGGCTACCTGAATCGTCCTGAACTCAGCGCCGAACGATTTATCGCCAACCCGTTCGCCGAAGGCCGTCTCTACAAGACCGGCGACAGGGCGAAGTATCGGCCGGATAGCGACGGCGTCATTGAATGGCTGGGTCGGTTTGACGACCAAGTCAAGATACGCGGCTTCAGGGTCGAGCTGGGCGAGGTTGAATCCTGCCTCTCCGCGTATCACGGCGTGCAGGCGGCCAGGGTCGTATTGCATAGCGACGAGCGCGGCGAGCAGCGGCTGGCGGCTTACCTGCTTGCCGGCGACGGTCTCGATACCGAAGCGCTGAAGCAGTTCCTGCACAGCCGCTTACCGGCTTATATGCAACCTTCGGTCTATATGAAACTGGACAGTTTTCCATTGACGCCGGGCGGCAAGATAAACCGTTCAGCGCTGCCGTTTGTGGAAACAATATCCGGTGCCGAATTTACCGCGCCCCGCGACCCGGTGGAAATAAAGTTAGCCGGTATCTGGGCGGAGGTGCTCAATGTGCCCAAGATCAGCGTCCTTGATAATTTCTTCGACCTGGGCGGACATTCCCTGCTCGCGATGCGGCTGATTACCGCTATTAACAAGGCATTCGGCAGCAAGCTGTCCTTGTCGGTAATGATACGACAGCCTTGCCTGGCGCAGCAGGCTGAATTGCTTAAGGGCGACGCGTATGAGGAGTCCGGTTCGCCGCTGGTTGCGATCAAGCCGGAGGGGATGTTGGCGCCGTTATTCTGTGTGCATACGGCGGGCGGGCATGTCCTGTCGTATCTAAAACTGGCTTCTTACCTGCAAACGCAGCATCCCGTTTACGGCCTGCAATCGGCCTGGCTCACCTGCACTGGTGTCGAAGAGCTGGCGGCGTTTTATCTTAAGGCGATGCGCGACGTCCAGGCTAAAGGTCCTTATTACTTGTTGGGCGGTTCGTCGGGCGGGTTGATAGCGTACGAAATAGCCCGGCAGTTGCGGCTTATCGGCGAAGAGGTGGCTTTGTTGGCGTTGCTGGATACGTATACGCCGGCCGTGCTGAAGATACTGGACGATGCAATGGCGGACGGCGCGTATCTTGACGGTTATGACGACGATGCCCGGTTGTTGATAGCGTTCGCCTGGGATTTGCTGGGCGGTGCGGACCGGCAAATCGCCGATTTAATTAACAGCAAAGCGGAACCCGGCGAATTATTCAAGCAGGTTGCAGGGCGGCTGCAGGCCTTGAATATCATTCCCGCGGAAGCGTTGGAAGAGCGTTTGCGAATCTTTAAAGCCAACAGGCAGGCGATAGACAGTTACCGGCCAGAGCCCTGTGCGGGCGATCATATCGTGCTGTTCTCGGCGCAGGATGAAGCGTCGGCGGAGGTCGCGCAGTTGATGGTTGAAGACTGGGAAAGATTGGCCGGCAGCGATATACGGGTACATAGGCTGGCTTGCGATCATTACAGCCTGCTGCATGAGCCGAATGTACAGTCATTGGCGCGCATCTTAAACGACTATTTGTGATGGGTATGGTTTTCTAAGGATTGGGCTAAAAATAGCTTCCTGAGGCGCGTGGAGTGCAAGCTTGCGCACGGGCAAGGTAGGAGCTGCACAGTTATAACTTTAGGTGCTTATTAGTGACCTTATCCTAACTATATGCGATGTGGGGAGTATTTAGGCGATTTCCGGCGAAGAATATACCCAACTCGCTGGTCTTTTTGTCCATTTTCTGCGTTGTAAAAATAGTTACATAGCTCACTATGCGCCTATTTTTACGCCTTGAAAATGAACAAAAA
>Ga0172373_10000240_pt1 | contig 87634 bp, 78 predicted proteins | sample Lak10m_2_FD_114546 | JGI IMG/M metagenome (GOLD analysis project Ga0172373, IMG submission 114546) | Freshwater microbial communities from Kabuno Bay, South-Kivu, Congo - kab_092012_10m | ecosystem: Environmental > Aquatic > Freshwater > Lake | place: Democratic Republic of the Congo...
CTCCCAAAGGGATCTTTCCCAAAGGGATCTTTCCCAAAGGGATCCTTCCCAAAGGGATCTTTCCCAAAGGGATCCTTCCCAAAGGGATCTTTCCCAAAGAGATCTTTCCCAAAGAGATCTTTCCCAAAGGGATCCTTCCCAAAGGGATCTTTCCCAAAGGGATCCTTCCCAAAGGGATTATTCCCAAAGGGATTATTCCCACCGGGATTTTTCCACCTTCTGGATTTGTCCCCTATCTTTGCCGGCCTTATTGGTCCCGTAGTATAATGGATATTACATGGGTCTCCGGAACCCAGGATTCGCGTTCGATTCGCGACGGGATCACTATTTTTGAAGCATGAAACGTCTATTTACTCCCCTTCTCGGTTTTATCCTACTCCTATCTGCCTGCTCGCACGCTCCTGCAACAGCCGAAGAATTCGGAAAGGTTATGTTCGACGCCGTGAAAGAAAACGACGAAAAAACATTTCGAAGCCTCTACCTTACCGCAAAAGAATTCGATAAGATCATCGACGAATCAGCCCTTCCCGAAGATCAGAAAAACAAAGAACGCGGACGCGTAGCCACGCTCGATAAGGCCATGGAAAAACTAGCTATTGAATCGTTCGAAAGCCTCGAACGCGTGTCTGACATGCTGGCCATCGATTGGAACGAGGCTAAATTCATCGAAACCAAAGTGACCTACGGCGACCAACTGGGTATTCACGGTGCGCACTATATCGACGTTATCTTCGAATCGAAAGGATATAAATACGAACTCAATATCGGCGATTGTTTCGAGACGAAAGACGGATGGAAAACCTTCAAAGATGTGTCCATCTCTAATCACCTGGACTAATGCTGGTGCACACCCTAGCACTTTTTCTTTTCATTGCTTTCCTCTACGCCAGCGTTGGATTCGGTGGTGGTAGCCTTTACCTAGCCATTCTATCAGGCGGACTAGGCCTGGCACTTCCCTATTCTAAAGAAGAAATTCGATTCATTGCTTTGCTTTGCAACGAAGTCGTTACCCTCTGGGCCTTGATTCAATTCATTCGTACCAACGATTTCGATTTCAAGCGCAACCTTCTACTCATCGCCTTCAGCTCGCCCTTTGCGTTTTACGCCAGTAGCTTGAAAATTCAACAACAAACGTTCTTGCATATTTTAGGTTTTGCACTTGCCCTTGCGGCACTGGCACTCATGCTGCCGCTTTTTATTGACCGATTCAAATCGCGCAAGCTTCCTCCTAAGTTGCTTTTTCCTATTGCTTCTGCCATTGGATTTTTAAGTGGTATCACAGGCATTGGCGGTGGGGTTTATCTTTCCCCCTTCTTGTATTTTTCTAATTGGGGAAACGAACGTGAAATCGCTAAGACGACTACCAGTTTTATTGCTATCAATTCGTTCTTCGCACTCATCCCGCTGGTGACTCAAATCCACGATTTCCGTCCCGAAACTTCCTACTTCGTGGGTACCGTATTAATCGGTGGAGCATTAGGCAATTGGTTTCTGCGAAGAAAATTACCCTCTAAAATGATTCGCATACTTACCTCAGCGGTATTGCTTGTTGCTGCGGTTAATTTACTTTTGAAATAATGAAAGTCTATTTGTTCGGTATATTGAAAGAGCGATTGGGTGACTTGGCTGTAGAGGTTGATGTGGCCCTACCTACTTCGGCGGCCGCTTTACAACAGGCCTTCAAGTCGCAATACGCTTCAGTGTCTGAAATTCCGTTTCAAGTGGCAATCAATCATTTTTACGCCTCTTCGGAATCCCTAATTCAAGTAGGTGATCATGTGGCCTTATTACCTCCAGTTAGCGGCGGATGAATAAATTTGAACTCATAGAACAAGCCAGTGATTTTCCGGATATCTATTCGGAACGTCCCACCCACCTCGGCGGAGAAGTGGTGTTCAACGGCATGGTACGCACCCCTAACTTAGGAAAAGAGGTGCTGTACCTAGAATTCGAGGCCTATCCGGAATTATTCGAGAATCAAATGCATCTCATTGCTTCGCGCCTATGTAAAGACTTCGGCGTTGATGCCATTCATTTATTTCATCGCGTAGGAAAAGTATATCCCGGAGAAATTGCTGTAACGGCTGTTGTGCGGAGCAAACACCGCAAAGAATGCTTCGCGGCGTGCAATGAATTGGTTGATGAATTAAAACGCAGCGTTCCTATTTGGAAGAAGGAAGTCAATACCGACGGCTCGTTTTGGGTAAGCGCAACACCTTAGAAGAAAAAGAAGAAAAACGCAGCGGCAGCCCAGCGCGATTTCACTCCTTCGTAATACGCCACTGTTCTATAATTCCCGTCTTGTAGCTTTCCGTTGTCGATGTAGCCAATGGTGCGGTAGTTTCCATCTTGCACCTTCGAATCCTGCACATAGCCAATGGTTCTGTAATTTCCATCTTGAATCTTTCCATCGAATCCAATGTATCCAATGGTTCTATAATTCGCATCTTGCACTTTCCCGTCTGAACCGATGTAACCGAGGGTACGGTAATTTCCGTCTTGCACCTTTCCGTCAGAAGCGATATAGCCAATGGTAGAGTAGTTTCCGTTTTGAATGCGTTGGGCAAACGTTAGCGTACCAAGGCAAATGAAGAAGAGCGCTAGTGCATATTTCATAGGGTAAATATAATCCTAAATGAAATGCATCGCTAATCCGGCGTTCATTCTTCCATAGCCGTGCAAGGGATGCTTTACCACTGGGAATTGTGCACTCATTTTTAAGGCGTATAAAATTTGCGCCCGACTCACCCACGGCTTATACGACCACACCAATGCAGCAATGCTTGCTGCCGATGCTGTTGCTACGGACGATCCGCCGACGTATTGCAGATTGGCATTGTAGGTATTGAGCGACAAGCCGTGACGATTGTCGTTGATGGAACGTTCCATCACAATTGTAAAATCCACTTCGTCACCGTCGTGACAAACCGTGCAAGAAGCATCATTCTCTTTTACCCCCGTGATGGCCAAGCATTCGGAAAAGGCAGCGGGATAAATCACTCCCAATCCAGCGGTTAAATCGGTTGATGTCCCTGCGGCACAGAATATCAGTTTGCCCATACCGTAGGCGTAGCTTACTGCATCATATAGGACGCTGCTATAGATGGGCGTACCCATGCTCATGCTTATAATTTTCACGTTTGAAGTGTTGCCCAGCAAGACAAAGGCATTCTTCACGGCCAGACGTTCGGCAGAAAGATTAAGAAACACATCATCCGCCGCCCGCACCGTGTACAAGTTGCATTTATGAGCACCACCCAACGCGTTACCGAAGCTGGCCCAAGGAGCGGCAATAATTCCGGCCATGGATGTTCCATGAGCACATGAAGTGTATTGCGAGCTGCCATAGGTATAGGCGGTCTGATGTGTTCTTCCAACATTTGAATTTCCTGAATTGAACTGCTGCAACAGCAAGGCTTGAGAGGCAGATATTCCTGCATCAATTAATCCTACTGTTACTCCTTGTCCTTGTCCGTAGTTCCAGGCTTCAGATAGGTTGTGATAACCCCAATGCCACGAGATTTTAGCGTTCGGGGCTATGGTGTAATAGTCTGAAGTGTTAACCGTATAGTCGGAAGGTGTGCAGCCGCTCTCCGATTTTAGTTGCTCAATGGCAACCGGATCGGTTAAGGGTTCGACATATCGGGTGAAGGGACGACTAAGAATGTAAGCCAGTGCAGCGGGACTCTTGGTTTGAAAGGTCACTATTGGAAGGAAGTGATCGACTTCCACGACAAAGGCGCTTCGTTCTACCGTCCCACCCCATTCCTGCGAAAGGGTATCGCCCACGCCTTGAATAAGTGATTCGGCCAGTTGTAAGAAGCACGTGCGGTCTTCGAAGCCGGTAGATGGACATTGAAGTCCCACGGCAAAAACACCATCGCCCAAGCAAAGGGCATTCAGCATTTGCTGAGGCGGCATGGAGCGAAAATCCCAATAGCGTTTCTTACTCACCAACAACTGAAACTCTAAAGCTGCCTCATCGAGCTCTTTCGAAGTGGGGGTATGAAGGGTTGGAATAACGTGTGGCGTTAGAGCGAAAGGACGGTCTTGCTCTTTGCGACAAGCCAGTAAAAGCACGAGGCTAAAAAGGTAAATCGATGTTCTCATGCCCCAAATTTTGGGGGATAAAGGAGAAAAGTCCTATATGCAATTTATTCGCGAAACCCATGTAACAAATTGTATTTCAAACAACTAATTCGCATATATTTGTACTTCCAAAAGAAACTAAAAAAAACTATTGCCTAAATGCAAAAGTTGTGTATCTTTGCACTCCAATTTTGAACAGAAATGGCGAATCACAAGTCAGCAATTAAGAGAATCCGTAGTAACGACGCTAAGCGTTTACGTAACAAATATTATCACAAAACAACGCGTAATGCAGTACGTAAGTTGCGCTCATTAAAGAGCAAAGCTGAAGCTGTTGCTTTGTTACCAAAAGTTGCATCTTTGTTAGACAAACTAGCAAAGAACAATGTGATTCACGCGAATAAGGCTTCTAACTTAAAGAGCAGCCTTACTATACATGTGAATAGTTTGAAGTAATAAGTTGTTTTCATTGGTTTGTGTTTTTAAGCCGCATTAGCGGCTTTTTTTATGCGCGTTTATGCCATATCCTTTTCTTGACCTGAGGTAAACAATCGAAGATTTTTGCTCAAAAAAAAACATGAGTATAAAATCAGATTTACAAGTCAACGAACGTCCCCGAGAAAAACTCATCCACAACTACACCGAATCGGTCAGCGATTCTGAGCTCTTGGCCATACTCATTGGTTCGGGAAATAAGCGCCTTTCGGCCTTGGACATAGCCAAAGATTTATTGCAGCGCAACGACTATTGCTTTCACACCGTAAGTCGGTTAAGTGCCGAAGATTTGTTGCAGATTCAGGGACTGGGCCCAGCAAGAGCTTCGGTTATTCTGGCAGCCTTTGAAGTGGGCCGACGCAAGCGCGCTAGCATGCGTAAAATCGGGAGAAGCATTTCATGTTCCAATCACGCTTACGAAGCTTTTCTTCCTCACTTGGGCGATATTGTGCATGAAGAAATGTGGATGTTATGTCTTTCGCGAAACAACAAATTGATGCGCACGGTGAAGGTGAGTGAAGGCGGATTTAGCGGCACGGTGGTGGATCCGAAGAAAATATTTTTAGTCGCCTTGCAAAACAAAGCATCGTCGATTATCATTGCGCACAACCATCCGAGTGGCAACTTAGATCCGTCGGAAGAGGACAAAAAAATCACAGAAAAATTGGTACATTGCGGAAGAATTATGGAACTGCAGGTGTTAGATCATCTGATTGTAACCGAGAACGGCTACTACAGTTTTGCAGATGAAGGAAAACTCGGATAACATGAAGGAAATCATTAGCATTGTTGGAACACGACCTCAAATCATTAAATCAGCCGCCCTTACTCGAGCTTTCGCATCAAGTGCCCTTCTAAAAGAAACCGTAATTCATACCCGTCAGCATTATTCGGCCAATATGTCGAGCGATTTATTCGTTGACTTGGGCATTCCCATTCCTGCATTGGAATTGGATCCACCTACCTCTTCAGATTCTTCGCCTTACGACCAGATGTTTGCACACATTTATGATTTATTGGTAAACCGAAATCCTGCAGTAGTTTTGGTTTATGGAGACACCACCTCTACCCTCGCCGGGGCTAGATCGGCCGTGGCGCTGGGCATTCCGCTGATACATATTGAAGCCGGATTGCGTTCGTTCAATATGGAAATGCCAGAAGAATACAACCGCATTGAGACCGATAAGATCAGTAATTTATTATTTTGTCCGACCGATACCGCTGTGTCCAATCTCTTGAACGAAGGCGTAGAGGCTAAGAAAGTGATTCGTTGTGGGGATATTATGTTCGATAACGCCATGCACTACGGACAACAAGTTGAAGCCATGGACCTTCCCCCCTATGCTTTTCTTACCTTGCATCGTCCGAGTAATGTCGATGATTCAGAAAAGTTATTTGCTTTCTTGCAAGGCCTGGTAGAAACGGCTGAAGAGAACGGATTGAAATTGCTCTTCCCCATTCATCACCGTACCAAACAAAGTTTAGAAAAATTAGACGTTTGGAATTCCTTCTCGAAAAACGAGACCTTGATACTTACAGAGCCCTTCACCTACACCGATACCCTTCGCGCATTGAAAGGCTGTTCTCAAGTGTGGACCGACTCGGGCGGATTAAGCAAAGAAGCCTTCTTCTTAGAAAAACCTTGTCTCATCTTACGTTCAGAGACCGAATGGGTAGAATTGGTTGAGAACGGTTATGCGCTGGTGGTGCATAACAACCTCGAAAAAATTAAAGCGGCTGCTAAGCACTACGCACAAACGAGTCTAGGAGAAATTCTTCCCTTGTATGGCGACGGGCACAGCGCAGAATTTATTGTTTCAACCCTTGAGCAATTTCTTGCATGATACTGCTTTACTCGGAACAACAAAGTGAACGATTGCATTATACGGTAAACGAATTCTTTCGTCCTACCGGATTAATCGCCGAAATCACTTCCGACCGAGATCTTTTTTTAAACGACACCGAACGGATTCGGATTTGCTACGGAAAGCAACATCTCTTCCCGGAATATTTGCATATTCCTAGCGACGGATTACTCTTTGAAACTGGCATTGTAGAGCGCGAAATAAAAGCTCAACGCAATTTCAATTGGAATTGGGATGTGTTCAGTTGGACGTTCTTTTTCCTGAGTCAATACGAAGAATATCTACCATGCGAACGCGATTCCTATGGCAGAAGATTGGGCGAACAATCTTGGTTACACAAAGAAAACCATTTGCGCGAACCGTTGATTGACCGCTGGCGCACGCAGTTTCAGCATGAACTACAAAAGAAATTTCCGGATATTCTTTTTCCAAAGGTTCAATCCTATCAGGCCATTACGATTGATGTAGATAGTGCCTTTGCATACAAACACAAAGGAATGTATCGCACCTTCGGGGGTATAGCCAAGGATGTATTGAAAGGCAATTTTCAAAATTTATCGAAGCGATTGAAAACGCTTTTCGGATTTCGGGCAGATGAATTTGATACGTACGAGAAGTACATTAAACTTTCGAAGCGACACAAAGTAGATTTGATTTGGTTTTTCTTATTGGCCGATTTTGAAGGTGAAGACATAAACTTACCCCACAACAGTAAAGCGTTGCGCAAGTTGATTGTTTCATTGGATAGCGAATTCACCGTGGGTATTCATCCCGGTTTAAAATCGAACCAACACCCTTCCATTTTACACAAAGAGATAGGGCACTTGAAGCAAACAACTGGAAAGGACGTCCGTCATTCGCGCCAGCACTTTCTAAAACAGGCTATACCCAGCACGTATTACCATCTAATAGACGCTGGCATTGAACACGAATACAGTGTGGGCTTTCACGATGTAATTGGATTTAAAGCTGCAACGGGATGGCCATTTAAGTTTTATGATTTACCCAACGAAGAGACCAAAGAGTTGATGCTGCACCCGTTTGTGGCTATGGATGCTACCCTGAAGCGTTACATGAAATTGAGTCCGGCTTTGGCTTTTGATGTGCTTCGCGAAATCAAGCAGACTTGCTGGCATTTTAAAGCGCCCTTCGTACTACTTTGGCACAATGAGACACTGAGCGACGCGCACGGTTGGGAAGGTTACGGACAGTTGTTGGAAGATATTACCGTTGAACCTTTTTAACTTCAAATTTCTCACCGTCCCACACACCATAGGTGTAGTGATGTAACCAATCGCCAATGTTGTAATAAGTCGATTGTTCGCCTACTTTAATTTCTAACGGAAGATGACGGTGACCGAAGATGAAATAATCAATGTGTTCGGTTTTCAAATAGTCTTTGCAATAGATGGCTAACCATTCGTTTTCCTCACCTAAAAAGACTTTATCTTTTTCAATATTGGCATTGCGGCTGTAGCCTGAAGACAAATTGGCTAGACCAATTCCGAAGTTTGGATGTAAGCGAGCGAAAGCCCATTGACAAAACTTCGACGCAAAAAAGCGCTTTAAAAATTTATAACTCGTATCGCCAGGGCCCAGGCCATCGCCGTGTCCGATGTAGAACTTCTTGCTGTTCCAATTTCTAATGACCGGTTTGCGATGCAGTTGAATACCTATTTCTTGCGGCAGGTAATCAAAAATCCACATATCGTGATTTCCGGTAAACCAATGCACGGGTATGCCACTGTCTGTGATCTCTGCAAGCTTACCTAACAAGCGGGTAAATCCGCGAGGGACCGCGCGTTTGTATTCAAACCAAAAATCGAAAACGTCGCCGACTAAAAAGATTTCCTCGGCATCGGCTCGAATTTCTTCGAGCCATTGCACGAGTAGTTTTTCTCGCTTCAAACTTTCTTCGAAGTTTGGTGCACCGAGGTGAAAATCAGAAGCGAAATAAATCTTTTTATTCATCTTAGAACTTAATGCTACGTAGCAATTGGAATGGACGTAAAGCGGTTAGATTTAGGTTCATCATAATACCATTGAGGTATTTTGCATCGGCTGCATTCTGAACATTCTTGTTTCCGTAAATAGGAACGGTAACACTCCACACATTTTTAATTGGTTCAATTACCAAAGAAGTATTCCAGTAAACGCCTTCTGCTAAATTGTTGCAATTGCAGCTCCATGCATCGAGGATGGTTCCTTGAAGCGAAACGTTCATAATATTAATTGGCAATTGGAATCCACCGGTTAACGATAACAAGCGACGGTTTGCACCTTGGTTTTTCAAGTTGATACCCAAGTTACCCATACCGGTGTTCACTTGTTCTCCGCTTACACCACTGCTGATGCCACGTCCGAGGAACAATTGATCGAAGGTATAATCATAGTTTCCGCTAATACCAGACAAACCGAATGCACCGTAAGCCAAATTGCTTGCTTTGTCTTTTTCTACTTGATAGCCCGCGAATGCACGAACATAAATGTCTTTGCGTTTGGTTAAGCTGTACATGTAGTGGTAGCTACCTGAAGCGCTAAGGATGGTTCCGATTTGTGATGCGTTTGATTGAATAAGGTTGGTGTTGTACAATACACGTCCGTTGATATCGAAGCCTTGGCGGAAGTCAATTCCTTTGTGCATGTTCGCATCGAACTGTGCGAACTCGCGGTACGAAGTTGAGGTATTCGGCGCTTCCACTAAAGTTTGTACGTTCAATACACCTTGGAAGAGTTGGTATTGGTAGCTCAACTTCACTAACAATTGGAAATTCTTGTTTAGATTTTCTGGTTTGTTTTTGAAGGTATATGATACGAACGGACGCATGATGGTGTAGTTGTCGAGGGCGTACATAGCGTCTGAATAATAATTCAACGCATCGCCTCCTAAGCCAAAACGTTGCATGTCCATTCCTGCATGGAAATTCAATTTGTTGTATTTCACTGTAGCAAATCCGCTAACGTCTTTACGTCCGAAGCTATATACGGGCGATACATTCCATTCGAATTTCTGTTGGAAGATTTTCATGTTGTGCAATGATAGTCCCAACATATTCTTGTCGTGAGCATTCCACATATAGATTGGCGCCCAGAACAATTCTGTTTTGTACGGACTGTCCATAGAGGTAATGAACTTCAAATCGAGGGGTTCGGTCTTTTTGAAAAGTCCTTTGTTTTTTGCGTAGTTGTTGGTGCGACTGATTTCAGGAATCATACCTTCACGGTCGATGCGATAGACATTCTCAGATTTGACTTGCAACGCTGTTTTCTGTCCAGGTTGAAGCACACCGGTCCAAACGCCATTTACAGAAGCTGGTCCTGGCGCGTTCCCTACATTCTTCACTTTTACTGTGGTTAGGTTGTCTTCGTGCTTGATGCCTGTGATTTTGAAATCTAATTTCTCAGTAGTCTTAATCAAATCATTGAAGAACCATCCCAAATCTTGCTTCGTAGTTTCTTCAAACACACGTCGTAGATCTTCGGGTTGTGGATGTTTAAATTTCCATTGATCGAAGTAGTTATGCATACACAAATCAAACAAGTTATTTCCTAAGCTTGCTTTTAAGTAGTAGAACAGGATAGCTGTTTTCTTGTACACGATCCCACCGTAGTTGATACTGGTGAAATTATCTGATGTAGTTTGAAGTGCTTGGTCGTCGTTTACGGTAGCAGAAATTAAGTACGACCATTCGCTAAGTGCGCGTTGCGAGAAGTCACCAAGACCTAATGCATCGGTAAGAGCGCTAGGTAAACCAATGGCACTACCAACGCCTTCTTCCGGATATTTGGTGTCCATGTAGCGGTCTTCGTTGAATGAGTTCAGACCTTCGTCCATCCATGCATTGTCGCGTTCGTTCGAACCTAAAATACCGTAGAACCAGTTGTGTCCAACTTCGTGCATGATTACTGTTTCTAACATACGCGCTGTACCGGCAGAACCAATAACGGTAACGTTCGGATATTCCATACCACCTCCTGCTGAGATGGTACCGTCAACGGCGGTTACTTGGCTGTACGGGTAGTCACCGTTCCACAATGAATAGTAATAAATAGCGTCGTGCAAATACACGGGCGATTTGTCCCAGGTGTTTGCGCTTTCTGGCGTGAACAACGCCCACGTAGTTACTTGGTTGTGTTCTTTCGGAGTTTCTACATTTCCTTTAAGTACAATCCAACGTTTATCTGCAAACCAGCCGAAATCGTGTACACGATTTTGAGTGTAGCGAACGGTTTTCCATTCGGTTGATGAAGCTGGGAAGGCATTTAAATCGCTACCGCTCTTGGTTCCGTTGACTTTCGCGTTAGCCACTTTTTCTAATCCTAAATTGGCTTGTTGGTTCATGAACTCAACCTCAGAAGAAGTTTGACAATCACCTGTTGCACCAATGATATAGTTTTTAGGAAGGGTAATTGACACGTCGTATGAACCGAATTCACTGTAGAATTCACCTTGATTTAAATAAGGCATTTGGTGCCATCCGTTGCGATCATACACCGCCGGCTTTGGATACCATTGGGTAATTTGATACGATTGTCCGATGTGACCCAAACGTGAAATGCTTCCACTTGGAAGTTTTACGCGGAAGGGCGTTGAGATAACAATGCGTTGTCCTGGTTGAAGAGGTTGGCTGAGGTAAACTTTGCAAATGTCAATGTTCTCTGCGTCGTATTCCCAGGTTGCTTTTACACCATCTACTTTGAAATCGAGCGAATCGATGTAGCCTTTGTTTTCTTCTAAGGTGGTGAACAAACTGAACTTCTTACCGCGAGCAAGCTGTTTTGCTAAGGCTGTATTTCTATTCTTGTAGGCGTTTGGCCAGATGTGCATGTAAATGAAAGGAAGCGCGTCTGGACTGTTGTTGGTATAAACAAAACTTTCGCTACCATAAATCATGTGTTTGGTATCATCGAGTTTTACTTCGATAGTGTAATTCACTTCTTGTTGGAAGTAAGCTTTGGTTTGAGCGTTGGCACACGTGGCCGACACAACAGCTGCAACGAATAATAATCTTCTTAGCATAGGTAATGGTTTTATAAAAGACGAAATGACAATTGAGTTGTTACTTTGATAATCCAAGTTTTTTAAGGTTGTTCTCTAAGCCAGTGCCACGAAGGCTTTCGCCCATAGCGACTATTTTTCCTTCGCGATCAATTAAGACCGGGAACGGAATACTTTCAATTCCATACAAGGGTACAACGGAAGAATTCCATCCACCCAAATCACTCACGTGATCGGGCCAAATTAATCCGTCCTTAGCAATAGCTTCTTTCCACAGCGGCGCTTTGGTATCGAGTGACACGCTGAAAATTTCAAATCCAGATTTATGATACGCCTTATAAGCGGCCACCACGTTTGGATTCTCTCTTCGGCAAGGGCCACACCACGAAGCCCAAAAATCGATAAGCACCACTTTGCCTTTCAAATTGGCTAGGCTTCTGTTCTTTCCGTCCACACCTGGCAAATCAATGTTGGGAGCAGTTTTTCCGATGGCAACAGTGGCGGTGCTAGTTTCAGGTTGTGCTGGACCTTTGAATCGATTTACAGAAGTAACTAACGTACGGTAAGCGGGGGTGCGTTCGTATTTCAATTTGCAATCATTAATGACACGCATGTATGAATTCAAATCGAAACGAATATCTAAATTCTGAACTGCCGAAATAGCTACGAAGGAATTGGAATTTTTATCGACCCAATTTTTCAAGAAGGCATGTGCCTCCTGTTGAGCTGATGTGATGGCCGACAAAGCAGAAACGGTATCGGTAGCTTGCTTGGCCGACAACTGTGCTTGCGCTAGCTTATCCATCAATGGCTCCCATTTCTTTATGAGGTCGTACAATTGCGTGGTGCCTTGCGAACCCGCAATGGTAGAAGCGTCGAGCTTGTTGTAATTTCCTGTAATCTCGATGTTCTCGGTACTATCGGTAACCAACTGAATGAAGTGGTTATTATCGAAATACAAGCGATAAAAGTCTAAAGAAAGTCCGTTGTGGTTTTGCAGAACAAAGCTTCCATCTTCAGCAACGGTTGTGCTGTCAAGTGCAGCCACGCGATCATCGCTTAATGATTCGAGGTAGATGGTCTTTCCCTGTGCGCCTTCAATTTTACCTTGAATGGTAGATTTCTTAGTACAGCTGGCCAGTGCCAACAGACCAACAACGGCGAGAATTAATTTGCTTTTCATTCTTGATCTAACAACGATTGAATTAACGAAGAAGCTAATTTTGGATTGGCTTTTCCTCCACTCTTTTTCATGAGTTCACCCATGAATAATCCTATCATGCCTTTGTTACCTGCTTTGTAAGCCGCAACCTTATCGGGCCAAGCTGCAAGAATTTCTTTTGCTAAGGCAACAATGCTATCTTCATCGGCATCTTGAACCAAGTTCAAATCGGTAGCAATTTGATCGGCTGTTTTCGAGCTATCGGTAGCTAATACTGGAAGAATTTTTTCAGCGGCTGTTGAAGTGGCCACTTTACCTGAATCAACTAAAGCGATGAGTCCTGCAACTTGTGAAGGAGTAATTGGACATTCATGTAACTCAAGGGCTTGTTCGTTTAAGAATGCTTTGAGTGGACCAATCAACCAGTTGCAAGCTGCTTTATAATTTGTAGTTTGTTCTACTATTTTCTCGTAGAACAGGGCCAATTCTTTTTCGTTTGTAAGAACGGTAGCGTCGTAATCAGACAAGCCAAACTCCTTGGTGTATTTGGCAAACAAGTAACGCGGAAGATGAGGCATTTGTGCTTCAATCTCCTTCATTTTTTCAGCGCTGATGGTGATGGGCTGTAAATCGGGTTCAGGGAAGTAGCGGTAATCTTGCGCATCTTCTTTCGAACGCATCGTTGATGTAGTACCATTGGCCGCATCGAAGCTACGGGTTTCTTGATCAATGGTTCCACCTGCCTCAATGATATCTATCTGACGAATAACTTCGTGGTCAATGGCACGTTGCACATTGCGAATCGAGTTCATGTTTTTCACTTCGCAACGTGTACCGAATTCTTTGGCACCTTTCAAACGAACTGAAATATTCGCATCGCAGCGCAGCGAGCCTTCTTCCATGTTTCCGTCGCATATTTCTAGATAACGCACCAGCTTGCGCACTTCGGTTAAGTATAGATACGCTTCACGTGACGAACGCATATCGGGTTCGCTAACAACTTCAATTAACGGAACACCGGCGCGATTTAAATCGACCAATGTATCGAACGGATCTTGGTCGTGCATGCTCTTTCCAGCATCTTCTTCCAAATGCGCGCGGGTAATGCCAATGGTCTTTTCCGTTCCATCGTCTTCGCGAATAATGATTTGTCCGCCTGTACAAATAGGGGTTTTATCTTGAGTAATTTGATAGCCTTTGGGTAAGTCGGCGTAGAAATAATTCTTTCTTGCAAAGTACACCGGCGAATGCACTTGCATTCCGGTAGCAAGCGCCAATTTGATAGCGCAATTGATTGACTCTTTATTCACACGTGGTAAGGTACCAGGGTGACCGAGTGTAATTGGACTAACGAGGGTATTTGGTAAAGCACCAAATTCATTTGCATCTGAGGCGTAGGCTTTCGATTGGGTATGCAATTGCATGTGTACTTCCAATCCAATGACTACTTCGTATTTATCGTAAACCGATTCTTCCATGTGTAATTCAAACATTTTTAAGGGCTGCCATTAACTCAACTTCTCCGTGCAAACAAGTCATTTCCATGGGCAAGTAATACAACGGAAGGTCTGAAAACGCTTCGTTGTTCATGCACTTCACAGCATCTTTATAGGTCGTTAACAGCAGTGTTTCTTCGCGTCCAAAGTTAATCCAATCTTTCCGTATCTCCTCTGCTTCTGCGGAAGAATACGCCTTATGATCGAGAAATTTTCTAGTCACAACAGCGCGCGAAATTTCTTGGGCTTGTTCGAAGAATTTTTTAGGATTAGCTAATCCCGCAAAGGCCACACATTTTTTCGAGGCATCCCATGCAGGTAAATGCGCTTGAAGTGGAACGGGCGTTTGATAAGTAATTCCTGTAAACAGCAGTATTTGCTGAGGTTTCAGGCCAAGAAATATGCGAACAGCTTCTCGTTGTTCTGCTGTAATGGAAGTTGGACATTTCGTAACAGCCACTGCATTGGCGCGGTAGAGGCGCTTTTTCACATCGCGTAATCCGCCTACCGGAAACAGTGCATCCAAGGGAGGAAGGTCGGAATAATCGACCAGCACCATGCTGAAGCTCGGACGAAGTTTACGGTGTTGAAAAGCATCGTCGAGAACGACCTGTGTTAATTGCGGGTGATTGGCTTTCAATTGGCGAATACCCTCTACCCTACTCTCGCAAACGGCTGCATGATGGTTGGGCAGCGCAGCTGCGACTTCCATGGATTCGTCTCCCACTTCTGCGGGGGTAGAATGAGGTAATATAGGTCGAAATCCGTTGGAAGAACGTCCGTATCCACGAGACAAAAATGCTGTAGTTGACTCCGGGAAATGTTTCAATAACCAAATGGTGAATGGGGTTTTGCCGGTCCCACCCAATTTAATATTTCCAACCACAATGGCCTTGAGCTCTGACGAACTCGAAGAGAAAATTCGTAAATCATACAACGCATGACGAACATGAATTACACACGCATACAAAAAAGATAATGGCCAGAGAAGTGCTCGAAGCATGATACAGTCTTAACTTGGCTGCAAGTTAATGTAAAATGCGAACCCAAGAAGTACTTAGTTATTTAGAGCAATGGGCCCCATTGGCCTTGCAAGAGAGTTACGACAACAGCGGACTACTTGTCGGAGATCGGAACGCAAAAGTAACAGGCGTCTTAGTAAGTTTAGATTGCACCGAAGCGGTGGTGGATGAAGCCATTGAAAAAGGTTGTAACCTGATTGTGAGTCACCATCCGATTATATTCGGGGGACTAAAGCGCTTAACGGGCGACACCTATATTCAGCGGACGGTGATGAAGGCCATTAAACATGACATTCAGTTGTATGCCATTCACACAAATTTAGATCATGTATTAACGGGTGTGAATGCCGAATTGGGCGCACGCCTAGGTCTATCGAATCTTCGCATTTTATCACCTAAACCCGATCACTTGTACAAATTAGTCGTGTTTTGTCCACCCGATTGCTTAGAGGCGGTTCGCGAAGGAATTTTCGCAGCGGGTGGCGGACATGTGGGTAATTATTCGGAGTGCGCCTTTGAGGTGGAAGGAATTGGAAGTTTCAAACCCGAACCTGGTGCGAATCCGAGTGATGGAGAAATAGGCATTCGCAGCACCGGCCATGAAGTTAAATTAGAAGTCTTGGTACCATCGTGGTTAAGAACAGCTGTTTGGAATGCGGTAACAGATTATCATCCGTACGAAACGGTAGCCCACGAATGGTTAAAATTATCGAATACCAACGAGACCATCGGCAGCGGAATGCTTGGCGAATGGAAGGGCGGTATTGAACTCAATGAAGCGTTGAATTTAATAAAGAAGTCCTTCAACTTAAAAACCTTAAAACACACAGAACCAACGAATAAACTGATTCAGAAGGTAGCTATTTGCGGAGGCAGTGGCCAATTTTTGTTGGAAGAAGCCAAGCGCAATCATGCTGATTTGTATGTGACGGCAGATATCAAGTACCATGAGTTTTTCGACACCGAGGGAAAAATAGTCTTGGTTGACATAGGACATTACGAGAGCGAGCAATTCACAATTGAATTAATAGCTAACAAATTAGCCGAAAAATTTCGTACATTCGCCGTCCACAAAACAGCGGTGGTAACAAACCCTGTTTATTATTACTGACCTATGGCGAAAAAAGTATTAAAACCTAAAGCGAAAGCAGTAGCTAAGCCGAAGGTTTCTAGTAAAAAGCCTGCAGGAAAAGCGGTAGCGGCCAAAAAGGCTGCTCCAAAGAAACCTGCAGCTAAGCCTGTTGCTAAAGCCGTTAAAAAAGCTGCTAAGCCCGTCGTAAAATCTTCAACCAAGTCAAAACCAGTCGCTAAGAAAGCAGCACCGGCAAAGAAAGCAGCACCCGTGAAAAAGGTTGTTGCTAAAAAGCCTGTTGCTAAAAAAGTGGCACCTGCGAAGAAAGTCGTAGCGAAGGTGGTGAAAAAAGTGGTTAAGAAAGTAGCGGCCAAGCCAGTAGCTAAACCAGCGGCGAAGAAAGTGGAAGTCAAGAAAGTGATTAAGAAAGTTGAAGTAAAGAACGTGAAAAAAGAAAGTGTGAAAAGTGTGTCGAAGAGTGCTGTAAAGAAAGTGAAAGATGTTCCAGCAAAGGCGGCAGGTAAAAGTGCTAAAGTTGAACCTTCTAAAAAACCTGCAGGTAAAGCTACTGCTGCTGTAAAAGCGGTTAGTGCTAAACCAGCTGTGAAAGAAGAAGTTAAAACAAAAGCCACAACTACCAAATCAAAGGTTGAACCTGTAAAGGAAGAAAAACCGAAAGAGAAAAAAGGAAAGAAGGCTGAAGTTGCTCCGGCAGCGGATGAACCGGAAATCAAATTGACTCCAGAGGATGAGGCTATTCTAGCTGATGCTATTGCCTTGGGTAAACCAAAGAAGGAAGCTCGCGTGCGTCGCGAAGTGGTGGTTGAGGGTCCGGTTGATGGCAAGCCGCGCTTGTTTAAGATTGGAGTTGCGCAGCCTGTTCAACAGAAGCCTGTAGCGAATCCCATTCACGTGTTGAATGAACTATCGGACAAGCAACCGATTTTCGCACCTATTGCTAAGCCCGAAAGAAATGAAAAAGGACCAAAACCAGAAGATATGATTTCTATAAACCAACTGAATAAATCGAATCACGAAGATGCCAAGAAAGGCCTTACGGTTGAATCGAAGTTGCGCGGCTTATACGCGTTACAATTGATTGATTCACGCATCGATAAAATTCGTGCTACTCGTGGTCAACTTCCTCATGAAGTGGAAGATTTGCGCGACGAAGTTGCAGGTTTAGAGTCACGTTTGGCTCGTTTTAATTCAGAACTTGCTGAATTAGACACCAACATTGTTTCTTACAAAGGATTAATCAAAGAAGCGGAAGGAGCCATTAAAAATTACAAAGAGCAATTGGCTCGTGTAAAAAACAACCGTGAATTCGATTCATTGAACAAAGAGATTGAGTTTCAAGAATTAGAAATTGAACTTCAGAAAAAGCACATCCGCAACGCAGAAGCTTCTAAAACCAACAAGCAAGTTGAAATTGAGGCTACTCAAGAGAAAATTTCAGAGCGTACCGGAGACTTGAATGTGAAGGAAACGGAATTGAATACCTTGATTGTTGAGACACAGAAGGAAGAAGATTTTTTAAATAAGTACAGCGAGCAATCTAAGAAGACGTTAGATGCGCATTTGTTAGAGCGTTATGTGCGTATGCGCAAATCGGCTCAGAACGGATTAGCTGTAGTTCCAATTGAGCGTGATGCTTCTGCGGGATCATTCATTCAGATTCCAGCGCAGATTCAAATGGACGTGCGTTTACGTAAGCGTATCATCACAGATGAGCACAGCGGACGTATTTTGGTTGATGAAGAGATGGCGCGTGAAGAAGAAGAAAAATTCGCAGCTATTCTAAAGAAAGAAATGGGAAAATAAATTCCCATAGAACATAATAAAGGCCCTCTTTGGAGGGCCTTTTTAGTAGATCATTTTTTTACTTCTGGGTGGGTTCTGAATCCTTCATCATTTTATTCATCCCCATCATTTGTTTCATGGTCTTTTCCATTCCTTCTGGTGAACCATCTAAGAAAATCATATTGCCTTTTCCGTATTCAGCGAAATTCTTCACTGCCTCGGTCCACATGCTAAACATGATCATGCTGGTATCTAGGTTTGCCTGTTGCATTTCGCGTGCAGCATTGTTCATACCCTTGGCTACCTCTTCACGGAAAAGCGCTACCCCCTGCCCTCTTAATTGCGCCGCTTCACGTTCTGCTTGTGCGGCAATTTTAATGGCATTTCCTTCGGCCTCAGCGGCTTTGGTTTTGGTGATTAACAAGGCTTGACCTTCGTTTTCAGCAGCTGCTTTCAGGTTATTGGAAGCAACCACTTGCGACATCGATTTCATAACGGCCTCGTCGAAGGTGATATCGTTGATTTGCAAATCGTGCAAGTGATATCCCCATTCTTCAATAACAGAATCGATTTGTTCTTTCACATGATCAACAATTTCGCGACGCAGGCTAAGCACTTCAGCCTGTTTTTTAGTGGCAACAAACGCACGAATATTTCCTTCGATGGTTCGAATAAGGGCTTGCATTAAGTTTTTCTCGTCGATGAATTTAAAGGCTACTTTTTTAATGGTTTCCTCATTTGAATCCATCACTGAGAATAGCAACATGGACTTGAAGTACACATTGGCTTGGTCAATGGTCACCGCCTGGAATTCGAGCTCTACAGAGCGATTCTGAGTAGAAATACGCTTATGTACTTGTTCAACGAAGGGGATTAAAAAATTCAAGCCAGGGTTGAGTACACGGCGGTACTTACCGAATACGGTAACTACTGCCATGTTCCCTTGTTGAACTGTTTTTAATCCGAGGAAGAGTACAACTACCCCAAGAACCACTAATATTAATCCACCGTTCATATTATTCTACAATAAGTTTTGTTACTGCGCTGCGTTCGCCTTGGATAGACTTCACGAAGTACACACCGCTGGCCCAATTTGCAACTGAAACTATCGCTTTTGCGTTGTGATTGTTGGTGTAAAGTACTTGTCCAAGTTCATCGAATACAACCACTTGAGTTATTCCATTGAAGCCGTCGAGTACGATAACATCATTCGCAGGATTAGGATATACCACTAAGCTAGAAAGTCCGTTTTCTTCCACCAAGTTTGGAATGTCAACACCGAATGCATCGGTATTTTGACTATTGGTCATCGGATTCGCGTTAGCATCACTTGCCCCTTCTACGAATACGGTAACAGCGGCGTTGAAATATCCACCATCAATCAATTGATAATCGTAGAATACACGGAAGGTGTAAGAATCCATCCACTGAGCATTGGTTTGTACCATATAGCCTGTTGGCAATATTACATCGTCTAAGCTAACGGTAGGATCCACAGCGGTATTCATTGGTTCAGAGAATACCACATCGAGGTACCATCCTGGTGTTCCAGTAAACCAGTTACTTGAAGGAACAACTTGAGACACGGTTGGGTTCTCGGTATCGATTAACCATAGCGAAGCGTTTCCAACTTGACAAGCATTTCCGTGCAGATCTAATCCGATAAACTGTGCGGTAGAAGAAGCAAAATACGCATTGGCATCTACTGCAGTTGCGGTTACTTCGTACGTATCGTTACTGGTCCATTGCGCATCGCTTACTACGAATGAATTCTCAACAGCTGCGCCTTCTGAGAAGAAGTACGAACCTGAGGACAATTGCATAGGCTCATCGAATTGGAAATTTAACGAAAGCGCCATACCAGCAGCTTGATCGTTGATTAGTGAAACGTTACTAGAGGCAATAAATGCCGGATTGCGTGTATCGATATTTACGAGGTCAGCAAATGAAGCATCTGCAATGGCATTTCCAGCGACGTCACGAGCGTATTGAACCAATGCGTATAAATTGGTTACTTCCTCTTGTGCATCGGTTGGATTGATTACCGCGTGGAAAGTTGCACCATTTGACCAGTAGCTAGCGCCGACGTTAAACACCAAGCTACCACTAACGTTAGATGGGAAGCTGATTGCGGGAGCCACATTGGTATTCATGGCTTTGTCGAAATAAACTACGACTTCAAATGAACCGGCAGCTACTGTTTGGTCTGAAATCCAGGTGTCTGTTGCCGTTGCATTGGTAGCCACAGGAATTTGAACATCGATTTTCCAGTTACCACCAATGTAAGCGCGGGCATTACCGCCATCCTCAGCCACTCCTCCAACAACACGGAAGGTGATACCGCTGTATGAGTTGGCAATAGAGTTTAAGGTATAAGTGTATTTGAATGTGGTGTTATCTACCCATGAACCACCTACCGGAATAAGGACATTTAACGCTGCTAAGTCCAAACCGTAAAATGTCACGGCAGGAATGACTGAGGTATTCATTGGCTCATTGAAATGGAAGAATACATCTTGGTTTGAAAGGTAATCGCCGGTTGAAAGGATGTTATCTGAATAAGTCACAGAAGTGATTCGAGCTACACCGCTTTCGTTTAAGTTATGTGCAAAGTCGAAGGCTTGAGGGCCCAGTTCCATCCCGATTTTTCTACCAGGAATATCATCGAATGGCGGGTGAATTCCGCCCCAAATACGAGAAAGAGAACATTGGTCAGACGCATCGAAATAAGTAGCCCATTGCAAATGGCAATCTTCCGATGGGCCATCTTCAAAAACTAAGTACTCGTGGGCTTGCGCATAAAACTCACCCATTCCACCAGGGAAAAACGGATCCCCGGTTAAAAGAGTCATTACCTCTGCTGCTGTTCTTGAGTATGTTGAGTGACCGCTCAAGTAGCCAGGAAACGGAGGGGTAACGAAAGACGGACGTTGGTAAGGCCAATAATTTTTAGCAAGAATCCAACCCACACCTGCGTAATCCACTAATGGATCAGCAATAGAAGGATGTCCCTTCCACGTGTATAATTTGATTTCGTTAACATCTTCAGCGGTAAAGCCATTCGTTCCTACATCATCGATAGTAACCAACTCAATATAGCCGGGGATTAGCGGAAATCCGCGTGGATTGTAGTGCGGTAAATTTGGGTCAGAAGATTGTCCAAATTCCGCCATGCAACGAATTACCGAAACAGGACGCGAACTATCATAATATCCTTTGTGGCTCCAAGCGCAAATGGCTGCATCATGCACAGCGCCGCCCATAGCCAAATACGAACGAACGTCCCATTCTAGGTTATCTAAAACTGGACCTTCACCTCTCCAACGCTTTTGACATTCTGGTTGGTCACTTACATAATTTAACAGGGTAAACCAGTGACCCGGTGGTGTTTCGCTATTCGGACCATCTGCCCAAAACTCTGCTAAGATTCTAGCATAGTCACCGCGCTTTACAATTTGAGGTGTATATGGCAGTCCGGTTTTAGGATTGATTGTTCTACCAATCCCATTGTCTCCACCTTCAAAAAAGTTGTAAAAGTTCGGGTATTCACTTAGGCTGGTAGGATAAGATTGCACATTTCCAATGTTAGCCGGAGAAATGTCTAAGGTTGTTGTGTCATCAGGTGTCAAGTGAGATGACCAAATATCGACCATTAAATGTCCGAACGTAAACGGATCACTCAACGAAGCGGTATCTGTAGGTAACAATTTTGCTTGTGGACCTTGGTCTTTATAGACGTGCCATGTATAGCCATCCCTTTCATATGTGCTTCTATCTGACGCTGTTAAAGAAAAAGGAAGAACATTACCCCATTCGGGTGATAGAGCCGCTGGTGTAGGATTTCCTGGATTTCCATTTTGATCAATAAACGTCGAAAGATTTAAGGGTTGCCAACGATTTAAATCGGCCATATTCGGATTACCGCGTTGTGGCATAATGAGCGGCTGATTGGCAGGAACATAATATTGATTGGCGTAATTCAACAATTGGTTCGAACCATCTTGGTTACCGTAACTAATGTATTGGGCTGCGATGTAATTTCCCAATTTCGCCGGATCATTATCTGAATAGTCAGTTGACGTGATGGCCGTACTAAATCCAAGGGTATTCATCAATGAATTTGCCAATGACAAGGTAGACGACCAACCTGGTGAATACTGATATCTATTGGTAATCATTCGATAAGCGACATAGGAGATCGCCTTTTCCCGTGCAACTTGCACATCGGTTGGTTCGCTAATACCGTTGAACAAAGAAGTGTAACCGTTTAATGTTTGTCCAATTAAATAGGTTTGCGCCGTATCATCATAAACAGCCCATGCGTCGTAGACAGCGGCTTGAATATGAAATAGATTTCTGGCGTTAACGGTAGGACGAGCTTGATCATTGCGAATTCCTTGCAGCAAAACTTCATTCCACAAACGAGCAACGCTCTGTTCTTGGGCGAAAGTTAAATTAGTACATAGGAATGCAAGGATTGCAAGTACAAAGGTGTAGTACTTTTTCATAGGCGAACTTGTTAAGGTAAGGTCCTACGAAAGTATACGAAAATTACACGTTAAACAACAAGATTTTTATCAATTTTCGCAAGATTCTTTGAGTCTTGCCAAGCCTGTTTTGAAATCTTCCTTCATAGTTCCTTCAAATAGAAACATCATTCCGCGGAAGAAAAACGAAACATTTCCCATTTCCACAGCCCATGTTACTTTGGTTCCTGAGGCAGAAGGTTCGAAGGTAAAACTTGATTTATTTGGGGTATCGAAACCTTCAAAACGAAGTTCTGAAACGACCTTATTATTGAGAAGTACTTCTTTGATTTCTTGAGAGCCATTTCCTTCCGATTCACTTTTCCATTCCCATTTGTATCCAACTTCCATTGGATTCCCACTGTAGATTGAAGTCATTTTAGGATCTCGGGCCGACCAAGCGCTCCAATGTGACCAATTGCGGTAATCGGCTACCTCATTAAAAGGCACATCTGGCGTTTGAGCAATTTCGATGGAGTGACTGAAGTTCATCTCTTTTGGTCCGATGAAACAAAGAACCAAATAGATTCCAAATAAAATACCCAGCGTAATGGCTAGGTATTTAAGTACTTTTTTCATAGTAAGTGGTTTAGGAACACTAAGATAAGAATTATTTTTTCATTCTATACCCTCTTGGTCCTTTTCCTCGTGGAGGAGGACCGGGTCTTCCACCATGACCACCTGGTCCGCCAGGGCCCTTCCCTATTTCATCGGCCAGTATTTTTCTAAATTCCATCTCGGTTTTAGGCAGTTTAGCGGCCTTTTCATATCCGATGATTTGAGCAGTTTGAGAAAGAAAATTCGCATCTTCATCGGCTTCTTGCTTTCGAATTTCAGTAATGGCTTTTACTTCAGCATTGAAGGTTTCGGCCGATTTACCCGATTCTTCGAGTTTTTGCATGTGCCCTTTGACTGATTTTCTGAATTCACGTCGTTGGTCATCGTGTTGGTTGTAAACTGGCCAAAACTTTTCTGCCTCTGCTGGGGTAAGAGCCAATTCTTGAGTGATATAGGCACGTTTGAGCGACTCTACTTTTTCATTTCGATTCTCGCCCTCTTCTGGCCCGGGTTGCGCCCAAACCAGCGTTGGGAACACAAGTGCTAGGATAATTGCAATCTTTTTCATGTTAGTTCGTGTTGGTGTCATACCAGCTATCATCGTCTTCGTCCGCGAGGTAATCGATGATTTCCTCTTTTGAAATCGAGGCAAGCGCTTGCTCGAAATCAGCAGGAATCGATTCAGAATACGTAGTTACGTGCTGTTTGACGGGTTGGTTGGTGTGTGTGTGTTGGGACTTCGAAGTATGTTCTTCAACGACTGGTGTGGGAACCACCGTTGGTGTAGTGTCTATTTTTTTCTGAACCGAGGCGACTGCGGTTGGCGCAATAACGGGATCTTGATTGTTTCTTAGGCCAAGGAATAAACCAATGCCCACAGTGCAAGCGGCAGCTGCTATATACACCCATGAACGAACGAAACGGTGGTTATAAGGTTTAAGAAGCTCTGCTCTGTTTTGTTCAAAGTAGGTCTCTTCCACGTTCCATTCGGTGTGGTGTAAGAGTCGTGACTTGTTTTCCAAGAAGTACGACTCGGGTACATTCCAATCGTTATTCTTCTGTTTCATGTCTGTATAAATCAATTTCCAATTCAGCCCATTCGACGGCCTGTTTAATCTTTTCTACTGCGTGGTGGTAGCTGGCCTTTAACGCACCGATGCTTGTTCCGGTAATAGCGGCAATTTCTTCGTACTTCTTTTCTTCATAATACTTCATCACAAAAACTGCACGTTGCTTTTCTGGTAATGCGGCCACCATGGCCTGCAACATGCGTTGCATGGCGTCTCCCGAGTAATGCACATCTTCTTCGAGTTGGCGCGAGTTATTCATGATTTCATCATTCCAGTCGATAGTGAATTTTTTCTTCTTTCGTTCGATGAAGGTTAACGATTCGCGATAAGCGATGCTGTGCATCCAAGTGCTAAGTGAACTTTCCCCACGAAAATTTTCAATTGCTTTAAAAACTCGGATAAAGGTTTCTTGCAACACATCGTTGGTATCATCGTGGTTCAACAACATGCGACGAATGAAATAATACAATCTCTTTTGATGCAGGTCAATCAATAAAGCATACCCTTTATTCCGTGACGCTTTATCGGCTATCAACGCGAGAATATGTTTATCGTCCTGGTGAATCATCGTTGTTAGGATGCAAGTTGCAAAGAATGGTTTAATTTCTTTTATAAATTTAAATTTCGTAACTTCTCGAATCCTAAACATTCACTTGACTACGACCATGTTTAATCCAACCGAACTACTTCGCAAGCCTTATGCGCGTCGGACGTTTCCTGAATTGGATGCCTATGTTCGTCACACCGCAGAAGAAGCACGCTTACTATCTCCACCACCAAAAGAGAGTGCTGTTATCATTGCGCTTCATGAACGGGCCGATGGGTATTACATGACGCTTATTAAACGTCCTGAGTACAACGGCGTGCACAGCGGACAAATGGCGTTTCCAGGTGGAAAGCGCGACGATGAGGACATGGATTTAGCGGAGACTGCTCGTCGCGAGTATTTCGAAGAATTGCATTATCGCTTAGACAACGATGTGGAATTGTTTCCGTTGAGTGAAGTATTCATCCCACCAAGTCGGTTGTTGGTACAGCCCTTTGTGGTGTTGCTTCCCGGTGAGCCAAGCTATATTCCAGATGCGCGTGAAGTAGCTGATGTGATAGAATTTCCGATCGCCAAACTGGGCAGCACCATGGAAATCAAATACCACGAAGTTTATATGCCTCACCGAGAGATGCATGTGAAAGTCCCTGCAATTCCGTGTGGCGACTATTTAATTTGGGGAGCGACAGCCATCATGATCTTTGAATTACGTGACCGTTTGCAACTTGTCGATTTTTTTTAAGTCCCGATTGAACCACGTTGTATCTTGCGTGTACTGCAACAAAAATTTATAGTCCTTGGCTCTCTTTTCATCCAATAACACTTTGCAAACCTTGTCTGACGAGGCATTGATGGCATTGGTAAAGGATGGAAAAGAAAAAGCTTTTCAGGAATTGTATCAACGTTATTCACGCGGCATTTACTCTTACTTCTTTCGCATGTTAAAGAAAGATAGGGAGTTGTCGCAGGATTTCACCCAAGAACTTTTCAGTAAAGTATTCAAGTACGCCGCTAGTTTCGACGAAGGAAAATCGTTTAAAACGTGGTTGTACAGCATGGCGAATAACCAATGCAAGAATGAATATGCGAAGTGGGAAGTTCGAGGGAAAGCGCAGATGGACATACAGACGGCGGATTTCGGATCGAGTATTTCTGGTGCCGACAGAACAGCTTTCAAAGCTGCGCTGGATGAGGCATTGGGACAATTGGACGAAGCCAAGCGGACAGTGTTTGAAATGCGTTACGTTCAGGATTTATCGAACGTTGAAATCGCAGAGGCCTTGCAAATTTCAGAAGGCACGGTGAAATCGCGGTTGTTCTACACCCTGAAAGAGTTGAACACCAAGCTACAGGGCTATAAAGAATTACTTAGTTTACTAACCTTAATCTTCATGGTACAATGAAAACAAGTACGTTTCATACCTATGAGCCGGAAGACCTAGAGCGTTTGATGCGCACGAAATCTTTCGAGGAGTTATTGCCAGAAGAGCGAGCGTTTGTGTTGCGACATGTAGAAAGTTCGGAGGAATACGGACAGGTTCGTCAGTTGATGATTGAGGTGGAAGGAACCGACCATGATTTGTATGATCCGCCTGCTGCAGTTTGGAAAAACTTACAACGCGAGTTTCGCAATCAGAAAAAATCGCTTTTCGTTCATTGGCTTAATGTTTTGGCGCAACGCTGGAGTGAGTTCACCTCACTTCAGCGAGTGGCCTATTCGGGATTGGCGATGGCTGCGGTGGTTACCCTGTTGGCCCTTCCCTATTACCAACGTCAAGATGCACAGCTTGCACCAGTAATGGTTGCAGAAAATAAAGCAATTGAATCGGTTCAGCCAGAGCTTAAAAATAGCGTTCCGAATGTGACCGTTCCAGCGGTTTCCAACCAAATAACTGAAAGTGAATATTCACTTAGTGTGACTGATGCACCCGTTGAAATCTCATCCTACCCTGCCGATGAAGTTGTACCTGTAATGGTTGAAAAAGAAGCCACGTATTCTATTGAAAGCAGTGAAAACAAGGTTGCAACAACAACTGACGCGGCGATGGAATTGTACAAACCAAGTGCAACGTATCCGGCGAACGCCACTGTTGCGAATTACACCTTTAGCAACAGCGAGAATTTAAAAATTGAAGCAACTACTACGTTTACGAACGCGAACGTTTCAAAAAGCAAAGCTGAATTAGCCAAAGATTCTATTGCTAAGATTCAATCTAAATCACCTGTTGTTAAGAAGAAAAAGAAGAAAAAAACTCATTAATAATTCGTTTCTCCTCATTTTTGTACCATGAAGAAAATCTTGGTAGCAAATCGCGGAGAGATTGCCTTACGCATTATGCGTTCGGCAAAGGAAATGGGAATTTCTACTGTTGCGGTATACAGCGAAGCTGATCGCAATGCTCCCTTTGTAAAATACGCCGACGAGGCGGTATGTCTGGGTCCTGCCCCATCGAGCCAATCGTATTTACGTGGCGATAAAATCATTGAAGTTTGTAAGCAATTGGGCGTTGATGGTATTCATCCAGGCTACGGATTTTTATCTGAGAATGCCGGATTCGCAGAGCTTGCAGAAAAGCACGGCATTACGTTTATTGGTCCAAAGCCTCACAGCATTGAAGTGATGGGAAGTAAGTTGGAAGCTAAGCATGCTGCACGCAAATACAACATTCCAATGGTTCCTGGAACTGAAGGAGCTGTGGATGATGTGGAAGAAGCGAAGCGCGTGGCTTTAGAGATTGGCTTACCCGTATTGATTAAAGCAAGTGCTGGTGGTGGAGGAAAAGGCATGCGTACGGTTGAGCACATTGAAGATTTGGCTGAGCAAATGGAGCGCGCGATTTCTGAAGCGCAAAACTCATTTGGCGACGGCAGTGTTTTCATTGAACGTTATGTTACAAGTCCGAGACACATTGAGATTCAAATATTAGCTGATTCGCACGGCAACGTGGTTTATTTATTCGAGCGTGAATGCAGTATTCAACGCCGTCACCAAAAAGTGATTGAAGAAGCACCTTCTTCTATATTAACACCAGAGATGCGTGCAGCCATGGGTAAATCGGCTTGCGACGTGGCTCGTAGTTGTGATTATTTAGGAGCAGGAACGGTTGAGTTCTTGGTGGACGATAAGATGAATTATTTCTTCTTGGAAATGAATACTCGTTTGCAAGTAGAGCATCCGGTAACTGAATTTATCTCTGGGGTAGATTTGGTGAAGGAACAGATTAACATTGCGCGTGGCGAGAAAATCAGTTTCACTCAAGAAGATTTAAAAATTCACGGACACGCTTTGGAAGTTCGTGTTTACGCTGAAGATCCGACGAATAATTTCTTACCTGACATTGGAACATTAACGACGTATGTACGTCCACAAGGTCCTGGTGTACGTGTTGACGATGGATTTGAAGAAGGCATGGCTATTCCGATTTATTACGATCCGATGATTGCTAAGTTGATTGTTCATGCGGCAGATCGCGATCAGGCTATTGCGCGTATGACGCGTGCTATATCGGAATACAAGATTACTGGTGTTCAGACCACGTTGGAATTCTGTTCATGGGCTATTAATCACGAAGCGTTTAAATCGGGGAAATTCGATACTCATTTCGTCCCACATTACTTCACCCCTGATGCACTAAAAAGTTCATTGGAGAAGGAAGAAAAAGAAGTGGCGGCATTAATAGCTGAGATTGCTTACGATGAAACTCAATCGAAGAAAGTACCAAGTGTGGTTTCTAACGGAGGTTCTGGAAGTAATTGGAAATTACGCGGACGCGACTAAGTCGTCATTCGTTTTCTTTTTAGCAAAAATTGGAGGAGTACATTGTGTACTCCTTCTTGCATATTGGCCAAGAAGTAATCTACACCTATTTGTCCGGCTTTCAGCTGCAAGTCGCGTTGGAACGATTCCATGCGTTCTTGATAAGCTTTGCGCACTTCGTGCGGATGTAGTTTCACCTCTTCCCCACTTTCTAAATCTACAAAAGCATACGGACGATTTTCGAAATTAAAATCCAGTTCCGACTGTTGGTGAATCACATGAAAGAGAATCACCTCGTGTTTGTTGTGACGCAAGTGTTGCATGGCTTGGAAGAGGGGTTCTACTTCTTTGCTATTGTCGAGCATATCGCTAAAAATAACGACGAGGCTTCGGCGATGAATGCGGTCGGCAATTTCGTGTAAGATGGCGGCTACATCGCTCGTGTGTTGGTCGGTAGAGGAAGCGGATTCAAGCAGTTTTTCGAGTTCGCTATAGAGAAAATGAATATGTTCTTGTGAACTTCCAGCTTTGGTGTGCAGGTTTATTTTATCGTCGAAGGTTGAAATGCCTACGGCATCGCGTTGACGGCGCATGAGTTCCATGATACTTGCACTGGCGTAGAGGGAAAACTTGAGCTTGTTCCATTCCGATTGGTTGTTGTGTTGAATGGAAGGGAAACGCATGCTGGTTGACGAGTCGATGAGCAAGTGGCAGCGCAGGTTTGTTTCTTCTTCGTAGCGTTTAACGAAGTGTTTATCTGTTCTTGCGAGCAGTTTCCAATCGAGGTGTCGGGTTGATTCGCCGTTGTTATAGAGGCGGTGTTCAGCGAATTCGACGCTAAAGCCATGAAAGGGCGATCGGTGCAAACCGGTAATGAAACCTTCCACGGCTTGTTTGGCGAGCAATTCAAGCGAAGATGAAAGGTGCAGTTGGGTACGATCGAAATTTATTGGCATGGTGTAAAGTTAAGAGAAATGGGAAAAGAGATGAAACCTTGTCACAAATGAATGGAATGCAACGTATTCTATTCATTATAAGTCTATCTTAAACCTAAACCTTATTCCTATGAAGAAGCTTCTTTCTATCAGTGCATTGCTTTTAAGTTCTGTGCTTTGTTATACCCAGTACACCATTACCGACCTTGTTCCTGTAGTAACCAATAACAACGCGCAATGCGCCTTGGATGTGAACATGACTTTTTCGTTGGGAACATCTAATCCTGGTACTATTGGAACTATTCACCAATATGTTGTTGGAAATGGGCCGTCTGGTTCAAGTTTTTACGCTTCTATCAATTGGGGCGATGGTTCTACAAACTTTAATACTTCTGGGACTGCAGTGAATTCGTCTGGCGCATTAACCATGAATCCTGCCGCCACACATACCTATACTTCCCCAGGAAGTTATTCTATCATTACCACTCTAATTAGTAACACCAATCAGAGCTATGCCATAGATACGGTTCAGGTGAATGTGGGTGTTTGTCCAACTACCTTGTACCCCTATGTAGCCGTAGATTGCAACAACGACGGCACTCCTGAATCGAATATTTCTCAGGGTGTTCCGATACTACTTACTTCTGCCAATGGAATGATTTACTCTGGAGTATCCGTTAACAATTCGGTTTTCTTTCCTGCATTAAGTCCCGGGTCATACACCATGACCATTGACCCATCTTGGTTGGCTCAAAACGGATATACACTAACCACAATCTCATCGGGAAATCTGGTTCTTATTCCAGGAACAACCACAGTGGCCTTTGTATTGGGTTGTACTACTGTTGTGGGTTATAATATCACTGACATTTCTCCGAACCAAAGCTTTTCATATGCCTGTGATGCCACTGTAACCATGGCCTTTTCTGCACAAACCCCATTGAATCCGACACCCAACTTCGATTTCTATCAAACAATTCTTGGAACTAATTTTAATGGGTTTCAAGGCAGTCTTGCTATCAATTGGGGTGATGGAACCACATCGAGCCATAGCGGTGGAACATCCACTACCGGATCAATGATTACGTGGAGACCTTCGGTAAGCCACACCTACGCTACCCCTGGAAATTACACCATCATTACCAATGTATTTAATAGCGCCAACCAAACATCGGGTAGTGATACGGTTACTTACGCTTACACAGGTTGTAGCACATCGGTGTACAATGTCGTACAATTAGATTGTAACGCCGACGGTGTAGTAGAAAGTTATTTGAACACCGTAATACCGTTTACACTCAGCGACGGCAATACCACGTATAGCCCAGTTAATACAACTACAGGAATGTCGCAATTTTCGGACCTTCCAGCAGGAACTTATAACATTAATATCGATGCAAATTGGTTGCTGAATTCAGGATATACCATTGGATCGATTGTCCCGTCAGGACAATTAATTACTACTGGAGTTGGAGCATATACCATTTCCATCACACTGAATTGTGTAGGCAACACAACCACTTTATGCACAAACGGAATGGTCTACTGCGATAGCAATTCGAATGGCATTTACGACCAAGGAGAGTATCTGCTTCCAAATGCACCGGTCTTCCTTTACAATGCTAGTGCAGGTTCGGTAATTACGACCAATACGTCAACGCAAGGCTATTACTTCCAATCATTTCAAGGGACACCTGGTGACACCATTATTGCTACACTAAGTCAAGCATGGCTAACAGCCATGGGATATACCCTATCTCAACCGAACGGGGTTCAATTTGGAGCTGGCATGTGTAATTCTGGAGCGAATAACAATGTGAACATTGGAGTGAATTGCAACGGATTTCAATTTCCAACCCTATGCTATTCAGGAATTGTATTTTGCGATGCGAACAACAACGGTATTTACGACAACAATGAGAGTTTATTGGCCGGAGCTCCGGTGACCATCTTTGGTAGTACAACGACCTCAAATGCTGTAACGGTTTACTCTACGCCAAATGGCTATTTTTCCTATTGTGGTAGTTTGCCCAATGTCACAAGTGTAGCCTTCGCTAGTATTAGTTCGACCTGGTTGACTGAGAATGGATACAGCACTACAAATGGCACGACCGTTTTTTCAATACCAGGTTCAAATACAGGCAGCACATCAACCATATACATCCCGATAAACTGCACGAATCAACCGAGCTGTGCAGATCTTTGGACTACCGTAACACCTTGGATTGGATATTACCAAGGCACCAATGCGTATGTGCGTGTGAACTGGGGCAATTATGGTCCTGGGGCTTCCAACTACACATTAAGCCTAACCTGGCCTGCAGGTGTTACTCTTGTCACCTCTTCGATTCAAAACCCAGGATACACCATTGCTGGTAATACCATCACCTGGAATTTCAGCAGTACTACTTCGTTTTTCAGTTTGAATGATGTCTTGATCTTTCAAGTGCCAACTGGATTAGCCAGTGGGACTATGCACTACTTCACTTCAACTATTGCACCAACAGGAACGGCGAGCGATTGTTACACAGGAAACAACTCTGGAACCCTTCTTCAAATTGTTGGAAACAGCTATGATCCGAATATGAAAACGGTTGAACGCAGCGCTGTTTATACCACTATGGGTGATTATTCAAATGAGCCTACTTGGTTAGACTGGACGATGGTTGATGAATTGGTGTACACCGTGCAGTTTCAGAATACAGGCACGGCTCCTGCCCAGAATGTTGTGGTTATAGATACATTGAGTACTAACTTAGATTGGAGCACCTTTGAATTGGTTGAATCTACTCACGCAGTGAATGTGGTTAATCTTGGAAACGGGGTATTCCGATTTGAATTCAATCAAATTTGGTTACCGGATTCAACGTCTGACCAAGAGAACAGCCACGGACATTTTGTGTATCGCATTCGTGAAAACGAAAACAACGCATTGTACAGTGAGATTTTAAACACTGCCTATATCTTCTTTGATTGGAATGAAGAAATAGTGACCAATACCACCCTGAATATCAACGAATGGATTGATTGGGTAGCAGAATCGAACAGCCTGAATGTATTGGCTTATCCGAATCCAAGCACCACCCAGATTACGGTTCAAGTTCCAGGTAAATTCTTGTATGAAATTTACGATGCGGTTGGAAAGAAATTGGACAGTGGATTTGCTGTTAATCAAGCCGAAATCAATGTTTCAGATTTAACGAACGGACTGTACGAATTGGTTATTTATCAAGGAGAGAACAGACAAGTTGGTCGATTCGAAAAGCGATAAATTAACATCTCACTGACATAAGTCAGCATAGCTATTGAGCGCACTCATAGTCAGGGGCCGAAAATCTATCGAATTTCGGCCCTTGAAATGAGTATGAAACTAACAGCCAGCACCACCTTACAGGATTTAGCAACTGCGTTTGCGAAGGCGTTTCCTTATTTGAAACTGGCGTTTTTCGTGCATCGCAGAGGAAAGTGGGTTGAAGCAGAGCTTCAAACTGCACCGCTTGCTACGTCCAATAACGAGATAATCGTTAACTTAGACCCTGAACGTACCGTCAAAGATGTTCTGGAGGAATTGCAAGCATTGCTTCAATTGGAAGTGATGATTCTTCGTCGTTCAGGAAAGCTGTATATCGAGACATCGGTTACAGAGAGCTGGACATTGAAGCGTCAGAACGAAGAAGGGGCGGAACTTTCCCAAACCTATTAACCGTGTCTATGCAGGAATCTGCTGTACCTTGTTACCATTGTGGTGAAGCTTGCGACAAAGAACGTTGGGAATTTGAGCAGAAAGACTTTTGTTGCAACGGGTGTCTTCAAGCCCATAAATTAATTGAATCCAGTATTCGATGTGCCCCCAACGGTGAATCATTAGAGCCCGAGGTAGATACCAAACGCAAATGGGAGGAATTGGAAATCCCTGCGGTTGCGCAACGTTTCATAGTCTTTGAAAACGACGAGTGCAAGCATTATCAATTTCGTTTACCTCAATTGCATTGCGCTTCATGCGTATTTGTTTTGGAAAGACTTTCTCGAATTGACTCTCGTGTAATTTCATCTGAAGTACAATTCGTTGAGAAATCTATACGCCTGGTTGTTCAGCCCGATTTCAGTTTAAGTGATGCCGCAAAACTGTGTGCATTGGTAGGGTATTCACCCGATATTTCATTCGATCAAAAAGAAGAAAAATCACTGAGCGAACACCGCAAGAAGCGTTTGCGTGAATTGGTTGTCGCTGGATTTTGTTTTGGAAATATCATGTTATTCAGCTTGCCTGAATACTTTGATTTAGACATGAAGCAAGACCCTGGGTTTGTCCATTTTTTCAGAACAGCCGACTTACTTCTCGCCCTTCCCATATTCTTATACAGCAGTCAAGAATTCTATCGCGGGGCCCTTTCTGGCATTCGCGGAAGGTATATGCACTTAGACTTTCCATTGGTCATTAGTTTGTTTGTGGCCTTTGGACGCAGCGTCTATGAAGTCTTATCGGGAACCGGCGGTGGTTATTTCGATTCGTATGCAGGGATTGTCTTTTTCATGTTGATTGGAAGACAGTTTCAAGATGTGCGAACCGAGCGATTGGGACTCTTCAAAACACTGAAATCGTACTTCCCTATCGCGGTGAGTGTTTTTCGTAACGGAAAATTCGAATTAGTTGCTCTTTCGGAAATTGAAGAAGGGGAAGAAATAAAAATCCACAGTCACGAAATCATTCCTGCCGACGGAGAATTACTGTCAGACACTGCGTATTTAGATTATGCTTTTGTCACTGGAGAATCGGATGTAAAGCGGAATGAAAAGGGACGTACCATTTATGCAGGCGCACGTAACATGGGAGGCACGATGCACCTTCGCGTTAGCCGAAAAATTGAAGAGTCTCATTTAGGCGCCTTGTGGAATAAAGAAGCCAAATCGCGCGAGTGGGACGAGCGTCAATCGTTCACCCACGTGGTAGCACGTTGGTTTACGTTGCTGTTGATTGTGCTTAGTGTGGGTGCGTTTTTGTTGTGGTGGCCTAGCGATCATGATCGAGCATTCAAGGCCCTAACCACCGCATTGATTGTAGCTTGTCCGTGTGCGCTTTTATTATCTCATACGTTCACAACCGGCTCGGCCACGCGTCAATTGGCGAATCAAGGCATTCTGTTGAAGAACAGTTTTGTTTGGGATAAATTGGCCGTGATTAAGCAATTCTTCTTTGACAAAACAGGAACGCTAACGGATACCAGTTTAACAGAAGTTCGCTTTGAAGGCGATGCGTTAGCTGAAGATGAGCAAGAAGCTATTTCGGCTTTGAGCAATTCCTCGCTGCATCCGATAAGCATGGCCATAGCGCATTCGCTGCCCTATTCAAGCAAATCAGTGGAGAAGTTTGAAGAAGTTCCAGGTGATGGCGTGTATGGAGCCATTGGGGGTATTCATTGGTCATTACGTAAGTATGTGGTGAACGGAAAGCAGCTTGGAACAGCCGTATACAAGGAAGGGAATTTTAGAGGATTTTTCCACATCCACTTCCCTATTCGAACAAATATTCAACAAATGCTTGACAAATTGTCTAAAAACACTAAATTAGGACTAGTGTCAGGCGATACCGACCGCGAGCAAGAGCGCATGGAACATTTGTTTCCTGCGGGCACTGAACTGCATTTTGAATTAACGCCAGTGCATAAAGCGGAACTCATAGCTATGCGAGAAACTCAGGCACATACGGCCTATGTGGGCGACGGATTGAATGACACAGGGGCTATTCACGCCTCACATGTGGGCATTTCAATTAGCGATTCTCATCAACGATTTACACCTGCGGCAGACATCTTATTGCCGGGTGATCAATTAGCGTATTTACCTCAATTATATGCATTCGGAAAGCAAGTAAAAGGAATTGTGTGGGGAAGTTTTGTATTGTCATTGTTGTACAATACAGTTGGATTATCTTATGCCTTAAGTGGCACTTTATCTCCATTAATTGCGGCCTTGTTAATGCCGGCCAGCACGTTTAGTATTATCATTTTCACTACGTTAACGACGAAGCATTTTTTTAGAAAAACTTACCTTGATAAAAATCAGCGTTCGCTTTGATACACCTCATAAACCGAGGGGGGTCGCGCGAATAGCTTTGACACATAAAATAATCAGCCCATGAAAGTAATTTACCTTTTGATTGCGTGCAGTGTTCCGCTGGCTTTGGGCTTTTTGATTGCGTTTTTACGCAGTTCAAAATCGGGCCAGTTTGAAGATTTAGAGACACCCGCAATGCGCATTCTCTTTGACGACGAAACCAATAACCAAACACATAACGAAGACAACAAAGCATGAACACAGAAAAATTTTACTACGACAACAAGATCGTTAAGCAATTTGCGATAGCAACTGCTTTATGGGGCTCGGTTGGAATGCTGGTTGGACTTATCATTGCCTTGCAATTGGTATGGCCCTTCCTGAATTTTGACTTTGCACCAACGACATTCGGACGTTTACGTCCGCTTCACACCAATGCGGTGATTTTCGCATTTGTGGGAAATGGTATTTACATGGGAGGTTACTACGCGTTACAGCGTTTATGTAAGGCTCGTATGTTCAGCGACCTACTATCGAAACTCCACTTCTGGGGCTGGCAGTTAATCATTGTATTGGCTGCATTGACCTTGGTATTGGGTATTACAACCGGTAAAGAATATGCTGAATTGGAATGGCCTATTGATATTTTAATCACACTTGTTTGGGTGATTTTCGGTATCAATATGTTTGGAACAATCATCAAGCGTCGCGAGCGTCACTTGTATGTGGCTATTTGGTTCTTCATTGGAACATGGGTTACAGTTGCCATGTTACACATTGTAAACAGCATTGAACTTCCTGTAAGTTTAACAAAATCATATTCATTCTACGCGGGTGTTCAAGATGCCTTGGTGCAATGGTGGTATGGCCACAATGCGGTTGCATTCTTCTTGACAACCCCTTACTTAGGTTTGATGTACTACTTCGTACCAAAAGCGGCGAATCGTCCTGTTTATTCGTACAAACTTTCCATCATTCACTTTTGGGCGTTGATCTTCTTGTACATCTGGGCAGGTCCTCACCACTTATTGTACTCTTCTTTACCAGACTGGGCACAAAGTTTAGGAACTGTATTCAGTGTGATGTTGATTGCTCCATCGTGGGGTGGTATGATCAACGGTCTTTTAACCCTTCGTGGTGCCTGGGACCGTGTACGTGAGAATCCTGTATTGAAATTCATGGTGGTAGCGGTTACCGCTTACGGTATGGCTACGTTTGAAGGTCCAATGCTTTCATTGAAAAACGTAAACGCTATTTCTCACTTCACTGACTGGACTATTGCACACGTTCACGTGGGAGCATTAGGATGGAATGGATTCTTAACCTTTGGTATTCTTTATTGGTTGGTACCAAGAATGTGGAGAACAGAATTATTCTCTCAAAAATTAGCTAACTGGCACTTCTGGATTGGCACATTAGGAATCTTGTTATACGCCATTCCAATGTACTGGGCTGGATGGATGCAATCTTCTATGTGGAAAGAATTTACACCAGAAGGACAATTGCAATATCAGTTCTTAGAAACTGTACAAAGTATGCGTCCGTTCTACATGATTCGTTCATTGGGTGGTGCGTTGTTCTTAGTGGGTGCATTGATTATGGTTTACAACTTAATCAAGACTGCTAAACAAGGTAACTTCCTTGCTGAAGAAGAAGCTGAAGCACCTGCATTGGTTAAGCACGTTCAAATTGAAGGCAACGAGCACTGGCACCGTGTGATTGAGCGCAAGCCTATCAAAATGTTAATCCTAGCATTGGTTGTAGTAGCCATTGGTGGATTGATTGAAATGATTCCGACTTTCTTAGTAAAAGAGAATATCCCAACTATTGAAGCGGTTAAGCCTTACACTCCACTTGAATTAGAAGGACGTGACATTTACATTCGTGAAGGATGTTATGTGTGTCACTCGCAAATGGTTCGTCCATTCCGTTCTGAAACTGAACGTTACGGCGACTACTCTAAAGCTGGTGAGTTCGTTTACGACCATCCATTCCAATGGGGTTCTAAGCGTACTGGTCCGGACTTAGCTCGCGAAGGTTCTGACAAATTGAAGCGTATGGATAGCTGGCATTACAATCACTTGATGGATCCATCATTTGTATCTCAAGGATCTATTATGCCGAAGTACCCATGGTTATTCACTACTGAAATTGACTTTGCTGGCATCAGTGCTAAAATGAAAGCGATGAAAACATTGGGTGTACCCTATACCGATGATGACATTGCAGCTGGTCCTGATTCAGCACGAGCTCAAGCTCAACACATCTACGAAGGACTTATTCCTGACATGAAACAAAACCAATTGTTATTGAGTGAAGACGGATTACAACCTACTCACGAAGGATTGGCTTTGATTGCATACTTGCAACGCTTAGGAAAAGACGCTACCTCTGGAACTAAAACTAAATAATACAGCAATGAAATTCATTAATTATTTAGAGTCGATAGCCGGAGTAAGCATATTCCCTATGATCTCGCTTTTCATCTTCGTTGTATTCTTCACGGTGGTTTTGATCCGTGTGATTCGCGAAGACAAGCAGAGCATCGACGAACAAAAAAACCTTCCTTTAGATTGTTAATTATGAAAAAAATAGCCATCCTCTTATTATCACTTGGCACACCAGCCGTTAGCCTTTGGGCTCAGGCAGATGCCACAGCAGCGCCAGCAGCAGCAGATGCAGCGGCAGTTGTTGAGAATTATTCACCATACACTGATCCTACGTTTTACGGATTGTTGGTGATTGCCACCATTCTATTGGTGTACATCTTCCAATTGCAACACGTATTGGTTGCGATTGCGCAACGTGAACACCTAGAGAAAAAGAACTCAAAAAAGAATAACATCCCTTTGGCCGCTATTCTGACCTTGTTGTTCGTTGGTTCTATGAATAGCTCTTATGCAGCAGCAGACTATTCTGAAAAAGTAATGCACTTTGTGCAACACGGATTTGGAAACTCTGCGTTCAACGCTATGTTTTTGATTATTGTGGTGGAATTGGGAGTAGTGCTATACTACCACCGTATGATTCGCTACCTAACTGTAAAACAACTTTCAATCACAGAAGGCGCTGAAGAGTATATCGCTGAAAAAGCAAACAAACCTTCTTGGTGGGACAAATTCAACGGTGCTGTTGAAATTGCGAAAGAAGAGTCTATCATGACTGACCACGATTACGATGGAATTCGCGAATTAGATAACGCTTTACCACCTTGGTGGAAATACGGATTCTACTTCACCATTGTATGGGGTATTGTTTACTTGATTTACTTCCACATGTCTAGTGGTCCGTCTTCGGCGCAAGAGTATCAAAATCAGATGGCCGATGCACAACGTCAGATTGAAGAGTACCGTAAGAATTCGAAGAATTTAGTTGACGAAACCAACGTAGTTCTTCTTACCGATGCTTCTGAATTACAATCTGGAGCTGCTATTTTCCAAGCTAACTGTGTAAGCTGCCATGGCGCAAGCGCAGAAGGTAAGATTGGTCCGAACTTAACTGACCAATACTGGAAACACGGTGGTGATATTAAAGACCTTTTCAAAACAGTTAAATTGGGTGTTTCAGGAACCGGTATGAAGTCTTGGAAATCTGATTTATCTGCTAGCCAAATTGCACAAGTAACTAGTTACATTTTGTCTTTGCAAGGAACGAATCCTGCTAACCCTAAAGCACCAGAAGGTGACCTTTATTTACCTGCAGGCGCAACCGCTTCCGATAGCACTGCCACAGCAGGAGCAAAAGCAGACAGTATTGTAACCGCGGTCACTGCAAACGCTACACCGACCAAGTAACTTTATGGCCACTTAGGCCTAGAGGGTGGGCCGCAAGGTCCACCCTTATTTTTGAAATTAAATTTATTCAACCATGTACCAAGAAGAAGAAGAAGACGAGTTTAGAGATCACGTTGCACATATCAGTGAAGAAGGTAAACGTGTATGGTTTTTCCCTAAAAAGCCGAAAGGCAAATACACAAATTGGCGCACGTATCTATCGTGGGTTTATTTGATTATTTTCTTTTCGATACCTTTCATCAAGGTTCACGGGAATCCGTTGTTTATGCTGAATGTCATTGACCGTGTTTACATCTTATTCGGTGTGCGCTTTTGGCCTCAAGACTTCTTCCTATTCGTATTGGGTATGCTCATCTTTGTGGTGTTCATCATTCTCTTTACGGTAATTTTTGGACGCATCTTCTGCGGATGGGTTTGTCCGCAAACCATTTTCATGGAAATGGTTTTCAGAAAAATTGAGTACTGGATTGACGGCGATCGCAATAAGCAAATAGCTTTAGCCAAAATGCCTTGGAATGCAGAGAAGATTCGTAAACGCATATTAAAGATTGTTATCTTCTACCTTATCGCTTTTGTCATTGCCAATACCTTCCTTATGTATATCATTGGAAGTGATTCTTGGTGGCACATTGTGAATGACCCGGTTGGACAGCACCTCGGCGGATTGATAGCCATTTTAATATTCAGTGGGGTCTTCTTCTTTGTTTACTATTGGTTCCGCGAGCAAGTGTGTTTGATTGTTTGTCCTTATGGACGTATGCAAGGCGTAATGCTAGACAAAAACTCTATTGCCGTTACCTACGATTACGTTCGTGGTGAACCTCGCACCAAACACGTGAAGAAAACCGAGAGTGAGCCTCATGGCGATTGTGTAGATTGTTTGGAATGTATTCGTGTTTGTCCGACTGGAATTGACATTCGGAACGGCTTGCAATTGGAATGTGTTAACTGCACCGCATGCATGGACATTTGCGACGGGGTTATGGAAAAAACCCATCGTCCGACGGGATTGATTCGCTACGCCAGTGAAGAAAGTATCAAGAATAAAACGCCATTAACCTTTACACGAAGAATGATGGCATACACCGCTGTATTGTTTGTTCTCATTGGTGTAGAAACCTTTTTATTGGCAACACGCAGTGACGTTGAAATCAATACTGTGCGAACACGAGGCACCTTGTTTACCACCGAACAAGACGGAAGTATTGGTAACTTATTCAATGTGAAATTGATTAATAAAACCAGCGAAGAGATGCACTTTGAATTTAAGATTGAAGGCAAAGACGCACGCTTTGATTGGATTGGCCACCAGTATGTTTTACAACCAGGTGAAATGAAAAATGGCGAACTCTTCATCTATATTCCATTGAACCAACTTCCTGAACAGAAGAATGACTTAATTTTAGAAATCTGGGGAAATGGAAAGCTCCGTGCGAAAGAAAAAGTAAATGTTATTGCACCACCTAAAAACAATAGATAATGAATTGGGGATGGAAAATTATTGCGCTGTACGTCTTCTTCGTTGGAGGAATTCTAACCTTGGTGTACAAATCGACGCATGAAAAAATTGAGATGACTGAAAAGAACTACTACGAGAAAGAGTTGGTTCATCAAGATCAAATCAACAGACGCGAAAATTACAACGCACTGGCAACAAAGTGTGGGTTTGAGCAAAAGGCAGACTCGATCATCATCACCTATCCAACGGCATTGAACGCCATGGAAAGTGGGAATATTCATCTCTTCTGTCCAAGCGATTCGAAGTACGATGTGTATATTGATTTGCCCAAGCAGACAAGTAACCGGTTTGCTTTCGCGTTAGCCAATTCCATTCCTTCTCGATTTAATGTAGATATTATGTGGAAAGCCGCTGGAACTGAGTACGCTCACACCCAAGAATTCGGAGCTAAATATGTACATTGAGAGTATAGCAGCTGGCTTTATGTTCGGACTGATTGGCAGTCTGCATTGCGCTGCTATGTGCGGACCCATCGTAGTTAGTATTCCCTGGTCTTCGAATAAAAAAGGGCAACAGATTGTATTGTATCATTTGGGAAGAATTTCAACATATGCCTTAATGGGTGTGGCCGTTGGATTGTTGGGTAAGGTGTTGTGGCCAAAGACCATTGGCATTTGGCCGTCTATTATTTCTGCTTTGGTACTTATTGCGGTGTTTGTGGTGCAATCATTTCCGAAATTATTCAATACCGGTAACGGATTCATTGGACGATTTTCAAACTTGTTTCGCAAGCACATTAAAAAAGAGAATTTGCTTTCGCGCTATTTCATGGGTATGCTGAATGGCATATTGCCATGCGGTATGGTATATATGGCTTTGGCGGCTTCGCTGGCTGTATCAACAAAAGACGCCGGAAGCTCTGCCCTTTTCATGCTTGCTTTTGGGGTAGGCACTTCTCCTCTACTGGTTTTCCTTCAGCGATTTAAAATGTTTTTATCGAAATATCCGTTTTTCAGAAAAGAGAAAACGGTTCGGTATGCCTTGTTGGTACTTGGACTTTTATTCTTGCTTCGCGGCGCACAATTGGGCATTCCGTATGTAAGTCCGGTCATGAAAAAAGGCACGCCTGCTTGCTGTGCCTCTTCTCATTAAATATGAAATGAATTGAATTATCCGCGAAGGTGATTCAATTTGTGTTCGTTGATGATGGTAATACGTGAACCATCGATAGAAATCAATCCTTCTTGTTTGAAATCACTTAGTGTACGAATTAACGATTCAGTTGCTGTTCCTACGATACGCGCTAAATCGTCGCGAGCAATGGCCATAGAAAACTGTTCTTCGCCTTTGTCGTAACGTTGCTTTAAATGAAGCAAAGCTTCGGCAGTGCGCTTACGAACGCTTGAGTAAGCTAGGTTCATTAAACGCTCTTGTTCTGTTTTAACGCGGTTTGAAAGCAAGTCCACTACTTCTTTCAACACATCGAAACTTCCATCTACCATTTTATTGAAGTCGGCTTTGGGGAAGAAAACGATTTCAGCGTCTTCTAACACTTCGGCAGAAGCGCTGTGAGGTTCGTGTTGCAAAAGAGGTAAGAATCCGAAGAATTCATTTTCGTGTACCAAATACAAAATCAAGTCCTTCCCTATTTCGTGCGATTTGTACACCTTCACTTTACCTGATTTAAGGAAGTACAATCCCAACGCATCATCGCCTTCGAGGAATACGGTTTCTTTCTTTTTGTATTTTTTAGATGTTGCGTGCTCGCTAATTTTAGTCAGGTCGCTCAAGCCTTTAACTTCTGCCAACAACTGGTTCATTCCAGTTAGGGGTTCACGTGAGGTACTGCGAATGCGCTGAGCTTTTTCTAAGCGCGATTTAACGGCGCTGAGCAAATCAAGATCGTCGAATGGCTTGGTGATATAATCATCGGCCCCTAAGTCCATGGCTTTTCGCATATCGGAACGATCGGCTTTTGCAGTAAGAAAAATAAACGGAACACCGCTTGTCTTTTCATCTTGGGTCAAGCGATTAAGCACGCTATACCCGTCGAGTTGCGGCATCATGATGTCGCAAAGGATTAAATCTGGACGCTCAGCAAGTGCTGCATCTACACCCACTTTTCCGTTTTCCGCATCGCGAACATCGTAACCAGCAATGGTTAAGATTTCAACGATGTTTTCGCGCATTTCCGCATTATCTTCAATGACTAAGATCTTTTCTTTCATGGTTTGAAGGTAAGTATATTGTGAAGGTCGTTTGTTTATTTTCTTCGCTTTCCCATTCAATTTCGGCATTCATGAGTTCGCAGCATCGTTTAACTATGCTTAGTCCCAAGCCGGTTCCTTGAATATTCGCAGCGTTTCGAGCGCGATAAAAGCGATCGAATAGTTTCTGTTGTTCGTCTTTTGGGATGCCTATCCCCGCGTTAGTCACGCTTACACCAATAATCTTCGCCTCGTTTAAACTGTGCTTTACTCCTACTGCCAAAACTATGGGTGTATGATCTTCTGAAAATTTGATGGCGTTGGAAACTAGGTTCACAACTGCGCGATGCAACAACGATGAATCGCAATAGGCAATGACGCTTGGATCGCAATTGACTTGAATTTCCTGTCCTTCGCGAACAATCAATTCCATCTCATTTTGAACTTGTGTTAGCACATCGCAGATATTCACTTCTTCCAATTGCACTTCCACCTTTCCTTCATCGAGTTTACCTAAGGACAACACGTCGTTTAAGGTTTCGGTCAGTGAAAACACAGCGTTCTTAATGCGCTGAATGTGCTTGTCGCGTTGCGTTTGCTCTTCTTCTTTTTGGTATTTTGAAATGAGCGAAACCGAACTGAGAATGGTTGTTAACGGCGTTCTAAATTCATGCGAAGCCATTGAAACGAAACGCGATTTCATTTCGTGCAACTCTTTTTCCTGCTCTAATTTTTCGGTTAGCTCATCGCGACTTTTTTCTAAGTCGTTTAATGCCTCTTGCAAAACAAGGGTACGCTCTTTTACTTTTCGCTCTAAGTTTTCATTCAATTGCAAGAGCTCTTTGTTGATGCGTTGCAAATTTTCTTGAAAGACAAAACGTTCGGTAATATCTATGATAAACGCCGTGACGAATAACTCACCATCGGCATTGTAATGACTTAACGAAATTTCAACAGGGAATTCACTACCGTCTCTTTTCACACCACGCAGGGTCATGTTTTTGCCCATGGGGCGATTCGACGGATTGTCGTTGTATGATTCCCTGTATTTGTGGTGATGACCTCGAACCGAATGAGGCACTAAATCTTCGATGCTTAACTGCAAAATCTCTTCGGTGGTATAGCCAAACAATTCTGCACTTCGCGGATTAGCCAGCACAATTTGCCCGTTTCGGTTCACAATGAGAATCCCCTCATTGGCATGATTTAATATAGATTCTAACCTATTTTTCATCCACTTTCGCAAAGCTAAATCAGTAGCTGTGCAGGATACATTTCGTAGGTCACCGCACGAACTGACAAAAGTCAGTTGTTCAGATTCATCACATAGAAGGTCTTGCCTTCATTGAAACGTTCCGTGATCACATTCCACTTCATGAGCTTTGCCAATTTACGAATTAAAACGGGACGCGGCGCACCTGTTTTACGTGAAAGTTGATTGAGTGTGTAGGTCCCTGATTTTAAGAGTGTAAAGAGTTCCTCTTCTTTGGCGGTGAAGGTAAATAATGATTCTGGTTCGCTTTCGCGTTCTTTAATTAGCGACTCTTTCATGACCCAAACCGAAGAGGCCGGAGTGGTAACGTCATCGTTTCGAACAAAGGCCTTCCAGCCTTCTTCTGTTTTTGCCAAGTGAGGTTTAAACACCGAATTTTCCACCCAGATTTCAAGCACGCTCTTTCCTTCTATTCGCCAAACGGTATGTTGAAAGTTCACAGGCGGTTGACAAAACTCTTCGGCACTTCGCACAATCATGTGCAATTCCTCTTCGGGACGAATGCCACAAACACTACCGTTATCTTTTACCCCAATGAGTAATCGTCCGCCTTTGGTATTGGCGAAAGCCACCAAGCTGCGAGCTATCTTTTGGCAATCATCTATGCGCATCTTAAAATCCTGCGTCTCATGTTCGCCTTCGGCGATGTAGGTTTTAAGATACGACATGATAGTTGGCTTAAGCCTGAATTTCTCCAGCGACGATACTGAGGTGCGACGAATGGTAGATTACCTGCTTGTTTTCAAAAGCAATGGCTTGAGGCGATTCGTGAAAAACACCGGTATCTTCTGCAATTTGATTTGAAATATCGCGATGGTTCAACAAGTCGAGGTAATACGCTTTTATCGGAGATTCATCTTTCCAATCGCGTTCAAACCTAGCCAATGCTGTTTTACTTATTGAGCAGCGCGTGCTGTGTTTAAATACGAGTATTCTCTCGTTGGAATTCCACAGGGCATTCCACTGCTCTAGTGAGGTAAGTTCATTCCAATTCATTACTTCAACAAAGAGGTTATAGACTCATCGAACGGCTTCACATCAGATTCGAATTCTTTCAACCACTCGCCGTTCGGAGAAATTAAGAATTTGTGGAAATTCCATTTCACATTTCCATCAGCAACGCCGTTAATGCTTTTTGAAGTCAACCATTGATAAACAGGGTGCTGGTCTCTTCCCTTTACATCAATTTTCTCGGTTAATGGGAAGGTTACTCCGTAATTGCGTTGACAAAAGGTTACAATCTCTTCTGCCGAGCCTGGCTCTTGACCTAAGAATTGATTACACGGAAATCCAATAATAACCAACTTGTCTTGGTACTTTTCATACAGTTTTTCTAAGTCTTCGTACTGTGGAGTATATCCGCATTTTGAAGCTACGTTCACACACAAGATGTACTTCCCTTTGAACGAGCTAAGTTCTAACGGATTTCCATCTATACCATTGATTTTTAAATCGTAAAAACTCATTGTAGAGGTAGAGATTGGTTTAACTGGATTTTGAAAGCGCACGCCAAAAGCGTAGGCGGTTGCGGTGGCCACAATGACCAAGGCAAACAAAATAAGTAATGTCGTTTTCATAGTGCAAAACAAACCAATAAATCGCACAAATTGTTCAAAAGGCACAAAATCTATTTCGTAAACTTGCACCCTATGGCGAAAAGTTCAAAACAACCCGGATTGTTATTCATTTTCATCACCCTTTTGATTGACGTTATTGGGGTTGGAATCATCATTCCGGTGCTTCCTGATTTGATTAAAGGTTTGGCGCACACAGACGATAGCGGCGCCGCACTTTGGGGTGGATGGTTGATAGGAGTTTACGCCTTGATGCAATTCGTTTTTTCTCCGATGGTCGGACAATTAAGCGACGCCTATGGTCGTCGTCCTATTATCTTATTGTCTATGGTTGGTCTAGCCATTGACTACTTGATTGTTGCCTTCGCGCCGAACATTTACATCTTATTCATTGGTAGAATTATTAGCGGAATTTTTGGAGCAAGTTTTACGGCAGCGCAAGCTTATATCGCCGATATCTCCACTCCGGAAAAACGTGCGCAAAACTTCGGATTGATGGGTGCTGCGTTTGGACTAGGCTTTATCATTGGACCTGTCATTGGCGGATTGTTGGGTCAAGGAGACCCGAAACTTCCGTTTATTGCTGCAGCCATTCTTGCCTTCTCGAATTTTCTATACGGTGCTTTCATCTTACCTGAATCACACAAAAAAGAAAACCGTCGTCCGTTTCAATGGAAAAACGCCAATCCGTTTACCAGCCTTACTCGATTAGGAAAATTCAAAGGACTAACTACCTTGATTGTAGCCTTCTTTTTCTTGTACATGGCGGGTATGAGTTTGAACAGTGTGTGGTCGTTTTACACCAAGTTTAAATTTGAATGGACTGCCGCAGACATTGGCTATTCGCTAGGTGTGGTGGGTGCATTGGTGGCTTTGGTACAAGGATTAATCATTCGATACACCAACAAAATTTGGGGAGCGAAGAAATCGATTGTCATTGGATTGCTTTTCGCGACCACAGGAATGTTCTTGTTTGCCTTTGCTTGGCAAGGCTGGATGATGTACATTATTTTAATACCCTATTGCTTAAGTGGCCTTGGCACCCCAAGTATGCAAAGCGTTATGAGCAATCAGGTTCCGCCCTCGCAACAAGGAGAATTGCAAGGTGCCGTGGCTTCGTTGATTAGTATAGTGGCCTTTTTGGGGCCGTTAATCATGACACAAACCTTTGCGTATTTTTCAAGCAACGATGCGGTAGTCTTTTTTCCAGGTGCACCCTTTTTGCTTGGAGGAATTTTTAGTATTCTTTCGTTGCTCATTGCGCTTCGAGCTTTAAAACGTATTCAATGAGAAAGTGTTTGTTCTTAGATCGCGATGGTGTTATTAATCATGACCCTGGCGACTACACCTATAGTTTAGACGAGTTTATTATTCTTCCCACTGTGATGGATGCCTTGCAATTGGCGCAAAGCAAAGGATTTGAATTGGTCATTGTCACCAACCAAGCCGGCGTTTCGAGAGGCTTGTATTCAAAGCATGAAGTAGATCGCATTCATGATTTTTTTAAGAAGGAATGTGCTAAACACGGCATTGAAATTTTAGACGTTTATTACAGCGTGCATCATCCCGATGTATGTAATTCACTATCGCGAAAACCGTTGGGACTTTGGGTTGAACGGGCTTGTGCCAAGTACGGCTTTGACAAAGACGCCAGTGTAATGATTGGTGATAGAGACAGAGATGTGATGTGTGCCAATGCTGCAGGAGTTCGGGGAATACAAATGGAAAAAAACGGCGATTTACTCGCTTACGTAAAACAACTCTAAGATGCTCATTGCGGTAAACGGAGTCATTCAGGATGAAAGCCAATGGCAGTTCGATTTGAAATCGAATCGTGCGTTCCACTACGGCGACGGATTTTTCGAGAGTATTCGTTTTTGTAATAACCAAATTCCCTTCTTTCATTTTCATCTCGAGCGCATGGGTAAAGCCTTTGATGCGTTAGAATTACCCGGCTTCTTACCCGAACCACATTTTTTAGAAGCCCAGATTCGAAATTTATTTGCAGCCAATAAAATTGAAGAAGGTGTTGCGCGATTAACTTATTATCGCAAAGCAGAAGGACGTTACAGTCCGTCCAACGAATCGGCTGAATACATCATTGAAGTTACACCCCGTTCATTTGAAGGCTTTGTTCATGAATACCAAGCTGTAGGTATCACGCAAAAGGCCTTTCTTCATCCTCAACCCTATTCCTTCGCAAAAACGTTGAATGCCTTGCCCTATGTGATGGCCGCGAAAGATGCACAGCGCAACGGATGGAATGAGGCCATTCTTTGTTCCAGTAATCAAGAATTGGTAGAAGGAACATTCAGCAATTTGGTGGTGGTGTTTGGAAGTGAACTGAAAACTCCGGCGCCTAGCACGGGTGCCGTTGAAGGCACCGGACTTCGCGCATTGCAAGAAGTGTTACAAGCCATGGGAAAAACCATTGAATTCACGCACCTTCCAGCAGAGTCGTTGTACGATGCCACAGAAATCTGGTTTGTGAACGCCGCCAATGGCATTCATGCCGCATTGAAATTTGAAAACAGAACTTATCAAAATGAATTAGCCAAGGAAGTTGGAAAATTCATGCATAAACATTTTATAACGAAGCACTAAATGCTTTGTATTTTTGAGAGCTATGAAAAAAACCGTCATTCTTATTGCCGCCGTTGCCCTTTCGATTGTTGAAGCTTGGGCACAACCACAGGTCAATGCATGGAACGATAAATTTCGTCAATTAGGTCCCGATGAATTAGCCACCCCTACTCCTACTCGCACCGCCAGCGGAGCGCCAGGAGCCGAGTATTGGCAGCAGCAAGTGGATTATAAAATGAAGTTGCGATTGGATGATGACAATCAAAAAATATTTGGAGAAGAGTTAATCACCTACCACAATAACTCTCCTGACGAGTTGTATTATTTATGGATTCAATTGGACCAAAACCTGTTTTCGAAAGAAAGCAATACGGCTAAGATTGAACAAATGAAAATCAACGAGCAAATGAACTTCAACGACTTGGTTGATTTAGAGCCTTGGTTCGACGGGGGCTTTAAACTTACCAAGGTAACTGATGCTAAAGGTGTGGCTCTTTCCTACACCATCAATCAAACCATGATGCGAATTGATTTACCTAAACCCATTCGTCCGGGTGAAGTTTATGCCTTCGCTATCGATTGGAATTACAATATCAACGATCGCATGCGATTAGGAGGCAGAAGTGGTTATGAGTATTTCGAAACCGATAAAAATTACCTCTACACGATAGCACAGCACTATCCGCGTTTAGCAGCATACATGGATTACAGCGGATGGCAGCACAAGCAATTTTTAGGAAGCGGTGAATTCACATTAGAATTCGGGAATTACGATGTGAGTATTACTGTTCCAGCTGATCACATTGTTGCTGCAACAGGCGTACTTCAAAATCCGAAGGAAGTCTTAACTGCCGCTCAGTACCAACGTTACGAACAAGCCAAGTCTAGTGCTGAACCCGTAATTATTTGCAACCAAGCCGAAGCGGTTGAACGCGAAAAAGGACATTCAAAAACAGAAAAAACGTGGCAGTTTAAAGCGCAAAACGTTCGTGACTTCGCCTTCGCTACTTCACGAAAATTTATTTGGGATGCACAAGCGGTAGATATTCACGGCAAGAAACCAATGGCCATGAGTTTCTATCCGAAAGAAGGAAATCCGCTTTGGGAACAATACAGCACCCGTGTTGTGGCGCATACCTTAAAGTCATACAGTGCCCACACCATTGACTATCCTTATCCGGTTGCCATTAGCGTTCACGCGAAATGGATTGGCATGGAATACCCCATGATTTGCTTCAACGGCGGAAGACCTGAAGCAGACGGTACTTACAGCGAAGGGACCAAGAACGCTATGCTTTCGGTGATTATTCATGAAGTGGGACACAACTTCTTCCCGATGATCATCAATAGCGATGAGCGTCAATGGACATGGATGGACGAAGGGTTGAATACCTTCTGCGAATATTTGGCAGAGAAAGAATGGGACCGTGAATTTCCAACACGTCGCGGACCAGCCCGCAACATTGTGGAGTACATGAAAGGCGATAAAACGAAAATGTCTCCAATCATGACCAATTCAGAAAGCATTTATCAATTTGGAAATAATGCATATGGAAAGCCTGCAACAGGTTTGAATATCCTTCGGGAAACCGTTATGGGTCGAGAGCTGTTCGACTATGCCTTTAAAGAATATTGCAGAAGATGGGCTTTCCGTCATCCAACACCAGAAGATTTTTTCCGCACCATGGAAGATGCTAGCGCCGTTGATTTAGATTGGTTTTGGAGAGGTTGGTTTTATACCACAGAGAACTGCGACATGAGCTTGAAATCGGTGAAAGAATACACCTTGAACAGCCATGACCCTGAAGTGGAGAAAGCTCTTCTAAAAGCGAAGAACGATAATCAACCCGCAGACATCTCATTGATGCGCGACAAAGCAGAAGGAATTGTTCCGGTTGTTGATTCGAATCCGAAGACACGTGATAGTTATAACGACGATAATCCGTATGCCGTAACTGAAGAAGACCGCAAGCGTTACGAAGAGTACAAAAAATCGCTTACACCAGAAGAAAAGAAATTTTTAGATGCCACCCATTTCTTTTATGAAATTCAAGTGGAGAATGTAGGCGGATTAATCATGCCTGTGATTTTTGAATTCACGTTTGAAGACGGAACCAAGCGCAGAGAGCACATACCTGCAGAAATTTGGAAGATGAGTGAGCCAACTGTAAACAAGGTATTCGTCTTTGAAAAGAAGGTGAAAGAAATTGTGCTTGACCCACAGTTGGAAACCGCTGATACAAATATCAACGATAACTACTGGCCAGCGCGAAGTGTTCCTTCACAATTTGAATTATTCAAACAAAAACAAAGTAGATAGACTTAATTTTGTCCTATGAATTTTGCAACGCAACACGAAACCGAAGAAGAAGTTCTTGTTCTACTGGAAGATGTAAAAGAATATTCCATTGTTGTTTTTAATGACGATGTGAACACCTTTGACCACGTGATTGAATCGCTTATGTTCGTATGCAAGCACGAATGGTTACAAGCCGAACAATGTGCTTTACTTATTCACACCACCGGAAAAACCGTAGTTAAGTCTGGCGAATACAAAACCGTTGAACCTATGTGCACCGCCTTGCTTGAAAGGGGTATTACGGCTGAATTAACTGAAAAGTAAACTTCCATGGATCGCTTGAATCAAATACTCAAGATGCTTCAAACGCATCCAGACGACACTTTTCTTCATTACGCTTCTGCTATTGAATATGAGAAGCTTGGCGACTTTCAACAAGCGCGTCAAGTCTTGGAAGGACTAATAAAAATCCAACCGAACTACCTTCCCACCTATTACCGATTGGGACAGATATACGAGCAAATAAACGAGAATGAGCTTGCCATTGACATGTACAAAGACGGCAAAAAACTAGCTCGTAAAATCAACGATTTCAAAACTGAAGGAGAATTAAGCGAAGCCTTAATGCTGCTTGATGTATTCGATGAATAAGCTTGAGGCTCGCATAGCTTATTACTGCAGCTCTATTTCTTGGGGTGGATTAGAAATGAACACCCTGCGCTATGCGCAATGGTACCAAGAGTTGGGAATCTATTGCAAGCTCTATTGCGTCGAGAACTCCCCTCTTCATCACGAAGTTCAAAAGACAGCCGTTCCCTTTCAGTTGATACCACGGAACAAAAAGTACTTTGCTTATGCCAAAGCGAAAGCACTTAGTTCTATTCTCAAGCAAGACGAAGTTGACATCTTGATTTTCAGTGATAATCGCGACTTCAGTTTATTGAGTATTACCAAAGCGTTCTTTCATCGTTCGTTGGTATTGGTATATTACCAAGCGATGCTGTTGGGTGTGAAGAAGACGAGTCCGATTCATACCTGGCGATTTTCGCAGTTAAATAAATGGGTGACCTTGCTCCCATTTTTGAAAGATCAAGTCATTGAAAAAACCAAAGTCCCTGCAGAGAAGATAGAGGTTATTCCGCTTGGAACCCCCTTCCCGCAAGCCAATACTACCGCAAAAGAACAATTGCAATCCGAACTAAAATTAGATCCATCGAAAAAATGGGTGGTCGTTGTTGGAAGGCTCGATAGACAAAAGGGACAATTAGATGCCATAGAAGCCCTTGCTGAAATGCATCGCGAATTTGGATTGCACCTCGGACTGGCATTGATTGGTGAGCCCACGAAGAACGAAGGCGATACTTATTTCGACGAAATGAAAAAAAGTGTCGAAGCCAATCAATTGAGTGAGTACGTGGTTTTTTGCGGACATCAGACGAATCCCACTCGCTTCTTTCCCGCCTTTGAGCAGGTTTGGGTTCCGAGTTGGAATGAAACTTACGGAACAGTAACCATTGAAGGTATGGCTTCGGAAGTGCCTACCTTGGGGGCACGTTCGGCAGGAACTGAAGCCTTGATAAACAATACTGACGCTTTATTTCAACCTAGAAATCCAGAATCACTTGCGGCTGTTAGCTTTTCGGTGTACTTGCTAGAAGCAAAACGCAAAAGCATTGTTGACAAGCAGCAAGTAGCCTTTCGCACCCGATATTCGAAGGAGGCAAGCTTAAACCAATGGATTTCATTTCTTCAAGATTTGAAAAGGGAAAAATAATTTTGTGATTTAGAACATCCTGTTGTACAATTGCACCGCTATTCGCATGTCGCGTTAGCCGTTCCCTCAAAAAATTCTTTTGATATTCCCCTCAACACATGTTTGATATTCTCGCATTAAATGCCATGAAAGTGGCAGAACTTAAGTCATTGGCTGAAAATCTGGGCGTTGCTAACGCAGAAAAATTAAAAAAGCAAGACCTTGTTATGACCATTATGGACAAACAAGGAAATGCCGGAAGCCCTGCCCCTGCTGCTGCTGCACCTGCTGTGGAAGCAGAGAACACAAGCACCGATGCAACAGATGGTAAACGTCGTCGTGAACGCAAGCCTTACAAAGGCAAAGAAGAAGGAGAAGCAAAATTGCCATTGGAAGATAAACACCTCATTCCTGAGCTTGATTTCTTCGCTGATGCTAAACCTGTTCAGCACACACACGTGGCAGAGCCTGCTGCAGAATTACCTACAGCCACAGAGAATACATCAAATGCTTCTAGCGAAAGTAAAGAGCAAGCTACTCACGGTGAGCGCAGAGACCGTCGCGAATTCAGAGATAACAGAGGTCCAAGAGAACAACGCGAACCAAGAGAGCAACGCGAACCAAGAGAGCAACGCGAACCAAGAGAGCAGCGCGAACCAAGAGAACAACGCGAACCAAGAGAGCAACGCGAACAGAAAGACAACAATATTGTCCGTCCAGACCGTTCTCGCCGCGGCATGCCCGATGAACACGGCTATAACTTCGATGGCTTAGTAACCGCAGAAGGTGTATTGGAAGTGATGCCTGACGGCTTTGGATTTATGCGTTCATCTGACTTCAATTACTTGAACTCTCCAGATGATGTGTATGTAAGTCAACAACAAATTAAATCGTACGGACTCTTACCAGGCGACACCATCAAAGGTGCAATTCGTCCGCCAAGAGAAGGTGAAAAATATTTCCCATTAATCCGTATTGACAGTATTAACGGGCGTGATCCACAATGGGTGCGCGACCGTATTCCATTTAAATTCTTAACGCCTTTGTTCCCGAACGAGCGTTTCAAACTTGCAGATAACAACAACAATGTGAGTATGCGTATCATGGACTTGTTCTCGCCTATTGGTAAAGGACAACGTGGTATGATTGTATCTCAACCGAAAACCGGTAAAACAACCTTGCTGAAGGATGTAGCGAATGCCATTGCTGCGAACCATCCAGAAACCTACTTGATTGTGTTATTGATTGACGAACGTCCGGAAGAGGTAACCGATATGAAGCGCAGTGTTAAAGCGGAAGTGGTAGCTTCTACCTTCGACGAACCTGCAGAACGTCACGTTAAAATTGCAAATATTGTTTTAGAAAAAGCGAAGCGTTTGGTTGAGTGCGGACACGACGTGTGTATTCTTCTCGACTCCATTACCCGTTTAGCACGTGCCTACAATACCGTTGCACCTTCAAGCGGAAAAGTTCTTTCGGGTGGTGTGGAAGCCAACGCCTTAGAAAAACCAAAACGTTTCTTTGGTGCTGCGCGAAAAATTGAAAACGGAGGTTCGCTTTCTATCATCGCCACTGCCTTGGTAGATACAGGAAGTAAAATGGACGAAGTTATTTTCGAAGAGTTCAAAGGAACAGGTAATATGGAATTGCAATTAGATAGAAAGATTAGCAACAGACGTATTTTCCCTGCGATAGATATTCTTACATCAGGAACACGTCGCGAAGATTTACTTCAAGACAAAGACACCTTGCAACGTATGTGGATTCTTCGTCGCCACTTAGCCGATATGAATCCGGTTGAAGCCATGGAATTTGTGAAAGACCGTATCGAGCGCACGCGCAGCAATGAAGAGTTTTTAGTAACCATGAACTCGTAATGAAGACAGGAAGAATTTGGATTGTTGTATTAATCGCTACTTCGCTGTGGTTGGCCACGCGTGTAGTGGTAGGACAATTGAATGCCTTCGATTACATTAGGTCGCAACCCTTTGGTGTTGCAGCAAATCTGCTTTTCCTTCTTCTCTCTATTGCCTACGTATTGTACTTCACCTATGCGAAAGAAGTACAGGTGCGCAGTTATTTCGACGATTTCAAACTGTCTATGAAAACGGGTATTGCCTATACTGTTCTCATGGGATTCATCTTTACGGGGTATTATTCTTTGTCGCAAGAAATGAGTATCAAAAGAAGCAACGATAGCCTTCTTGTTGAGACCTCGCTGGACACGCCTGAAGAAGTAGCCGCTGCTCAAAATTCAAACGAAGCCTTGAAAGACTTAACGAAAGAGCAAATACAACAAAGCTTAATCGAACGCGTTAACACCATGACTTCGGTAAAAATCATAACCACCATCGGTGTTGCAGGAACTGTTTTAAGTACCTTGGTGTATGCATTGATTTTACCTGCTATATTTAGAAACCTATTACTGAGAGAAGTAACCCTAAATCAATGAAACGATTCCTGGCAGTCATTCTACTAGTAGCCTGTGTGGCGACTTCCTTTGCACAAGCGAAAGGTGGAAAAAATCTGTCGCGTTTCGACTCTCGTAAATACCATTTTGGATTTGCGCTTGCAGGAAATCAATCGTCGTTCTTCTTAACCCGAACTGCGAATTTCTCTTTCAACGATTCAATTTTAGGAATTGATTTGAAGCCTCAAGCAGGATTCAATCTTTCTATCATAGCTTCATTCAATCCGATTAAAAATATCAACTTGCGCTTTGCACCGGGACTTGCGTTTCAAGACCGAACATTAAGCTACCGTCTTTTGCGTTCAAACGGAACTGTTAACGTGCAAGACAAACCCATTAGTAGTGTTTGGTTGGAAATTCCATTGATTGTAAAGTTTCGTACCGATCGTTCTGGCAATATGGATGCGTATGGCATTTTCGGCGCGAAGTACGCCCGTGATATGCAATCGCAAAAAGATGTTAGTTTAACCTCAAGCACGTTGGTAAAAATTAAAAACACCGATTACTGCATTGAAGCAGGAGGCGGATTGGACTTTTATCTTCCTTATTTCAAATTGGCTTTAGAGTTTAAGACCAGCATTGGACTAAGAAACCTGTTGATCAACGACAACACCATCTATTCCAATGCCATTAGCCAACTTCGCTCGCGGTCATTTGTATTCTCGATTACCTTTGAAGGGTAATGCTCTTCGCCTACTTAAAAAAACACTGGATATTTAGTTTGCTCATCGGATATGAGCTAATCGCTATAGTCTTAGCTGCTTTAAATGTAGCTGACATAGGCATTCCTTGTTTGTTCACGCTGTTATTTGGCGTGCATTGTTATGGATGCGGAATGACGCATGCGTTTATTGATATTATACAATTCAACTTTCACGATGCGTGGGAAGCCAATCCGCTTAGCTTCGTTGTACTTCCCCTACTCTCCTTTGCGATTGTAATGGATATTCTGAAATTCAGAAAGCAGTACAATCAGAAATAAGTTGCTAATCCAATAGAGAATCCAGCCAAGTTCGCAGGCGGATTATTGAACAAATCATAGGTCTTCTGAATGCGGTAGTTCACACGAAATACGGTCTGACTATCTAGGCGCAAACTCACCCCGGGCATCACACTCCACAATTGTTCCCCGATGTTTGCATTATTCGCAGCGAAGGTGCCTACATTCCAATCTACATATTCTGTTCGGCAATTCACATTGAATTGTGCGTGCTTCCAAACACCCAAACGTCCCTTCCAAACCGGTTGAACGATGTCTAAAAATCCACCGTGTTGCTTACTACCATACTGAATGGCGTAATCGGCAGGCAATTGCACGTTTACCCAAGCAAATTCAGCAATCACATTGGTGTTTAATTTCGGAAGCGTAATATTCATATCAATATCAAACACACCGAGCTTGCGCGGTGAGTCTACCACCAATCCGTCCACCACAGTGGTATTGTAAACACCACCCATGTGTGAGATTCCAAGCTCACCAATCTTATTATTTCGAATAGCAATTTTGGCTGTTGTTATAGGTGAACCATTGGCTGTAGCCGCCCATCTGCGCGAATCTTCATTGGCTTCTGGCAAATAGGTTTTTCCTAAATCATTATCAATAATGGAATTTGAAAACCCATTGGTTAGATAAGCCTCATAGCCCACCATCCAATTTCCTTTGTTTTTCTTTCCATAAAATCCAACACCCGGATTGCTCCATGTAGCAGGAAGCATTTGAGTCATTGCGATTGGACGATCTACGAATTCCCATTTTGGACCGTCGTGGTTTTGATTGAAAGCTCCGATAGGATTGAGGATAATTCCACTGCGAAGATTAATAAAGTGAGAGAGTTCAACATCCACTGCCGCGTATTCAATCTCAATTTCCATAGACTTTCCCTCTAAAATTTCATCAGGATTATTTTCATATTCAATCTCCGTAAGAAACTTCACCTTTCTTGTGATGGAAGATGCCATGAAAATACTCATGCGACGAAACTGAAACTGATTTCCCAACGAATTTCCATCCTCACCTAAATGCTGCCAATTACTTTCTAAGTATCCACCAATAGCAACAGCCCCGTGACCTTTCGAAAGAAACTGTCTGTTATAGATAGCGTCCATGTTCATAGAAGGCTTCAACGAATCTGAAGGTGTTTTTTGCACCAACAAGGTTGAGTCAATTTGAGCGGCGGCATGTAACGAAGTCATGCAGACCAAAAGGATAACTAATTTTTTCATTTCAAAGAGATATACAAAAGGTTGTTTTCAATGCGTGTTGGAAATAGTCGGAGGTTCGAAATGGCTGGTGCGCTTAGGACTTCGCCGTTATTCGAAAATTCACTGCCATGAGCCGGACAATGCAATCGATCGCCAAAGACTTGCAATTCGGCGCCTTGGTGCGGACATTTCATGTACAAAGCCGTGTATTCGGATTCCGATTTGCGATAAACACAAATAGGGAATTGAATGCGTTCGTGTTGAACAATGATGCTTGAAGCGTAGGTCTGTTGTCCGTCTTTCTCGCGAACAAATTTCGCAAGCGGCACGCGTAAATCAGTTTCTACCATTTCACCATCGACGTACTTGGTTACATTACACGATTGCAGCGCAGCGGCTCCGAGAATAGCTCCAACACATCCGAGTGTGCAGGTCTTTAAGAATTCATTTCTTTTCATTACAAGCTTTCTAAAAATTTAATCAACGCTTCGCGCTCGGCAGCAGAAAGCACATTGTAACGAGTTACGCTCTCAGCGGCTTCTCCGCCGTGATAGAGAATTGCATCGTGTATGGAATGCGCTCTTCCATCGTGAAGTAAATTCAAACTTCCACCTTGTGCATCACGGGCCAATCCTAATCCCCACAACGGTGTGGTGCGCCATTCAGAAGTAAGTGCAGAACCTTCGGTATAGCCATCGTCTAATCCTGGGCCCATGTCGTGCAACAACAAATCGGTATAGGGATGAATCACTTGGTTGTTCAAACCGCTGATTGATGAAGCACCTGTAGTTAAAGACGACTTGTGACAACTTTCACATCCGATTTGAACAAAAAGATTTTCGCCCAATAGCACTTGCGCATCGTTTTCATTTCTGCGGTAAGGCGGCTGAAGCACGCGTAAATAAAAGATGGTTGCATCTAAACTTTCATTGGGAATGTCTGGTGTAGGATGAGCCGATGTACTGACAGCCCCAGGATTTTCGGGAAGAAATTCAGTGGTAATTCCCATGTCTTGATTGAAGGCTTGAGTGGTTTGTTGAAATAGGTTGTACGCAGCAGCCTTTCTTCCGAAACGTCCCAGGTGTTTCCCACCTTGCACTTGTGAATTAGTTGCAGGAACCACCCACGCAGGAAGATGCACCCAATTCGGAACACCGCTAATGCCATCGCCATCCGAATCAAACGGATCGGCCATTGCAAGAATGGTTTCTTCCGAAATGGATTCCAGTAAACCTACGCCTGCCACAATGGGAGCCAAAAACGAAGAATGAACAACACCGCTAGGAACCGACTCAGGCGTATAGCCAAACAACGCTCTGTTTTGAATTTGTGGTCCACCGTGTCCGATAAATGGATTACCCGTAGTGTCTGATTGACCGAAACGCGTTAACGCCAACGAAAGATGTCCGCGGTTATCTTCTGCATGACAACTCGCACACGAGGTAGAAACGTACAAAGGACCTAATCCGGTTTGACTGGTATAATGTTCATCGAATTCCTCTGCGCCTAAATTGAACAAGGCATTCTCTGCTGGCGATAAATCGTCGAAAGGAAGATTCATAACCGTGTTAGCTGAAGGAGCTGTGGGCTCGAACTTGGTGCAGGCAATTACGCCAACCACAAGGGTGACAAGAGAAAGGTAAACGATGGATTTGTGCGACATAATAATAGATAGTTATGTCGACAAAGCTACTATTTAGAACTAATCTAAACAGTACCCTGAACAAGGTATTTTTTAGTCAACCCACTCTGCCACGAAAATATTCGTGTCGCGTGTGCGTCCGTTGTGACGATTGCTACAGAAAACCAAGTACTTTCCGTCAGGTGAAAACATCGGGAATGAATCGAATTCGGTGTCGAAGGTGATCTGTTCTAAGCCGGTACCATCAAGGTTTACCAAGAACAAGTTGAACGGAAATCCACGTTGCGATGCGTGATTACTGCAGAACAAAATCTTATCGCCCTTTGGGGTGAACGTTGGCGCCCAATTGGCATTACCCAAGTTAGTCACTTGATGCGCATTGGATCCATCGGCATTGGCTACCCAAATTTCTAAGTTCGTAGGTTCAACCATGTCTTCACTTAACAATTTCTTGTATGCATCCATTTCCTCGCGAGTGCGCGGACGAGAAGCACGCCATACGATATGCTTACCATCTGGCGAAAAACAAGCGCCACCATCGTACCCTAAATCGAAGGTGATTTGCTTCACATCTGAACCATCTAAATTCATGGTGTATAAATCCAAATCGCCGTTGCGAAGCGAAGTGAAAATAATTCTATCCCCTTTCGGACTCACCGTGGCCTCGGCATCATAGCGTGGCGAAGTCGTCAATTGCTTCATCACTTTACCACTTAAATCAGCTTGATAAATTTCATAACCGGTATAAAGAGGCCAAACATATTTTCCGGTATGAGGTGCTGGGGGTGGACAAGCATCGTTGGTCTGGTGAGTGGACGCGTAGACGAAGGATTTCCCGTCAGGCATAAACCATGAACAAGTTGTTCTACCTAATCCAGTTGACACCAACTGACGCTTGGTACTGTCTTGCTTTCCTTCTACATTCAAAATGAATATCTGATCGCAACCGACACCCCAGCGCGCGTTATCGCTCTGAAAAATCAAGCGTTTTCCTTCTGGAGACCAATAAGCTTCGGCATTATTACCACCATAAGTTAGCTGTTTAATGTTCTTCAAATGAACTTCCTTTTCATACGAAACCGGACCAGGCTCTGTGGTCACAGGCAAGGCTTGAATATCTAAATCAGATTTACACGAAGAAAGTAGGAAGGCACATGCCGCAGAAAACAGAACTAATTTTTTCATGGTGCAAAAATAGAGGCATGAACCGTATTTTCGAAAAAATGAATTGCTAATTTTCGTCACAAGCCCTATCTTGCCAAGCATTCTAAACGATATGAAAAAGACGATATACCTCTTGGCCGCATTGCTTGCTAGCACTTCGGTTTGGTCGCAAAAAAATTTAACCAACGAACTTATTTGGAACACCCGCACCTTCAATGCTGAATATGTGGGCGGATTCAATTCCATGAAAGATGGGGAGACCTTTTCTGATTTGAAACAATCGGATTACGCGGGCCTCACTATCATTCAATGCAGTTTCGCAACCGGTGATACGTTGAAAGAAATAACTTCTGCCAAGAAGATGTTCAATGATGCAACTTTTCAATTTAGCAATTACACCTTCAATGAAGATGAAACCATGCTACTTATTGAAACAGAGACAGAAAGTATTTACCGTTGGAGCAGCATGGCGAACTACTATGTACACAACTTACTTACCGGTGAAACCTTTCCGTTAACCGATTTCAAAAAAGGGAAACAGCGATTGGCTGCTATTTCGCCCGATAAAAAAACCATTGCCTTCATGCGCGACAACAACATCTTTTTGGTTGATGCGCAAACGAAGAAAGAAACCCAAATCACGTTCGATGGAGCGATGAATAAAATCATTAACGGAGGAACCGACTGGGTGTATGAAGAAGAATTTGGATTTGATCGCGGATTGTATTGGAATGCCGATGGCTCTGCCCTTGCCTACTATCGCTTCGACGAATCGGAAGTACCGGAATACGGCATGGATTATTACGGTGACTTGTATCCGACCCGATACAATTTTAAATATCCCAAAGCGGGAGAGAAAAATTCATCGGTGAGTATTCATATCTATGAGATGTCTTCAGCGAAAACGTATTTAGTCGAATCTACCAGTGCTGAATTCGAATACATCCCACGCATTAAATGGGGTGTTCAATCCACCCAACTTTTAGTAGAGAAGATGAATCGTCATCAAAATCATTTGGTGTACGAACTTACCACACCAGAAGGTAAAGGGAAAGACACGTGGTCAACAACGGTGTTGATGGAAGAGAAATCGGAAACCTATATTGATGTAAATGACAACTTGCAGTTTCTTTCAACCGGATCGTGCTTGATATACACCAGTGAAAAATCGGGGTTTGCTCATTTGTACCAAATCGATTTGGTTACTAAAGAAGAAACCGCTTTAACCAGTGGAGCTTGGGAAATTTTAGATTTTTATGGAATTGATGAAAAGACAGGACATATTTTCTTTAGTTCAACCGATGCGGCTCACAGCAATTACAGCAAGCGAATGAATCAACCTTTAGAAGCAACGACAAAGTATGTTTACAGCGTTGCGTTGAAAGGAAAAAAATGGACTTGTTTAGCTACAGAACCGGGCACACATGAGGCATCATTTAGCAAAGGACTGAAGTACTTCCTTCATACCTATAGCAATGCCAACACACCGCCGCGCTATGAAATTTGTGATAACAAAGGAAGTGTAAAGCGCGTTTTGATTACCAATGAAAAGCTAGCTAACACATTGAAAGAATACAATTGTGTTGGAAAAGAATTCTTCACTTTCACGAACAGTGAAGGCGTGAATTTGAATTGTTGGATGATGAAACCAAGCAATTTTGATCCGAATAAAAAATATCCTGTCCTTGTTGCTATATACGGCGGTCCTGGCTCGAACACCGTGTTGAATTCATACGGAGGAAAAGGAAGTATGTGGCACCAACTGCTTTGTCAAGAAGGCTACATTGTTGTCAGCTGTGACCCAAGAGGCACACAATTTAGAGGAAGAGACTTCAAGCATTCAACCTATATGAATTTAGGAAAGAACGAAACGAATGACTTCATTGATTTTGCCAAGTACTTAGGACAACAGAGTTATATCGATGCCAAACGCATTGGTATGCAAGGATGGAGTTACGGAGGATATATGACCTCGTTGTGTATGACCAAAGGTGCAGAGGTGTACAAAACAGGTATTGCTGTAGCGCCTGTTACCAACTGGAAATATTACGACAGCATATACACTGAACGTTATTTGCGTACACCGCAAGAGAACAGTGGTGGATATGAAAACAATTCACCAATTAATTTCACGAAGTACATGAAAGGAAATTACCTCTTGGTTCACGGAAGTGCCGATGATAACGTGCATTTTCAAAATACCATGGACATGGTAACTTCATTGGTGGCTGCGAATAAACCATTCGACATGTTTATTTATCCAAACAAAGACCACGGCATTTACGGAGGTAATACGCGCAATCACCTGTTTACTAAGATGACTAAGTTCTTGCTAGAGAATTTGTAATGCGTTCACTGCTTTCATTCCTCTTTGTTGTCGGTGCAGTGCTAACTGCACAAGCGCAATGGCAATGGAGTGAAACAGTGCAATATGGATTTATTGCACCGCATAGTGTGCTTATGCAACCGCTAATCACGCATCACAGTGTGGGTGGATCGGTGCGTATGCTGAAAAGAAATACCAATCACGCCTATTCAAAGTTTTACCACAATCCTTATCAGGGCATTGACTTCACCTTTATTCAAACAGGAAATAGTCGGCAATTGGGAAACCAGTACAGCCTAAATTTTTGGAATCAATTTCCTGTTAAACGCGGAGGAGGAAAATCGAAGGGTATTCACAAATACGTTCACCTAGGAATTGGCATAGGTTATACCACGAAGAAGTGGGACGCACAAACCAATTTTCAAGCACCTGTTTTAGGAAGTCATCTCAACGCTTGCTTGAGTCTAGGCTACGAACAACGTTTGTTTGAGTGGAAAGAAATACAAGTTAATGCAGGCATTCGAGTAACCCATTTCTCGAACGGAGCATTTCAACTACCGAACCTGGGGACCAACACCCTGGCTCTCACACTGAATGTACTTCCAGTTTATCACGCTAAAGCAATTAAAGATTCCATAGAAGTACTGGCTATTTACAGACCCCTTTCTGCTATGAAACACTACCAAATGTCTATAGCCAATGGCTGGAAAGAGGTAGGTCAACCGGGCGAAGCAAAGCATCCCATTTGGACACTCAGTGCGTCGTATGACTTCAAACACAAGAATGAAAAACACGGATGGGCATTGAATGCCGATGTGATGTACAATTCAGCGTTGTATGTTCAGATGAACAATAGAGATGGAGTTCGTCCAAGCTCAACAGAGATTGTACAATTAGGAGTAGGTCCTACTTTCATTCAATATTTCGGTAATACGCAATTACGCATTGAGAACGGATTTTACGTGCGTGATAAATGGGCAGAAACAACACCGGTTTATCAACGGGTGACCTTGCGCTATGCGCCGAAGGATAGAAATTTCTTTGTGCAGTTCGGATTAAAAACACATTATGCAAAAGCAGACCATGGCGAAATTGGAATGGGATATCGTTTTTAGAAACATCCTCTTTCTTGCTGTTGCCCTTGTTGGATGGGGCTGCAACAAAGAGAATGCACCTGATTTGTTCAAAGCAGCGGGACCTGTTGTAATTGAATCGCGTGAGGTAACTAGTTTCACGAAAATGAATCTTTACGATAACATCGAGTATCAGCTGATTGACACCACGTTTTGCAAAATTGAAATTGAGGCACCAAAAAATTTAATCCCAAAAATCACCACCGACGTTTCGAACGGCGTATTAACCGTAGAAAACACCAATACCTGTAATTTTGTGCGTTCATACGAAAACCGAATTATCGTTCGGGTTTATTTTGAATCGCTGAGTTACATTGAAAACCATTGTACCGGAAGTGTGGTAACCACTTCTCCCCTACACGCCTCAGTTTTTACCATTGACAACAAACACAGCAATGGACAAGTCAATTTGAATCTCATCGGCGACAGCATCACGTGCAACGCACCAACAGGCGCAGCTGAAATTTGGCTATCTGGATCAACGCGCAAGGTCTTGTTGTATTCGAATTCCTACGGAATCATTCATGCCAATGAAATGCAATCGGAACAAGCGTATATCAATAACTCGTCGTTGCAGCCTATCTATGCTAACGCTTCAGCTTATGTATTTGCCTTGATTGAGTACCGCGGAAACATCGAGTTGTCATCGGCACCGAATTATTACGATTATGTAAGAAACGGAGAAGGCATCTTGGTTATTCACTAACCACAGAAGCAATCAATGCAGCAATAGCATCGGGTGCTTTGCAGGGTCTTCCAGACGTTTTATCACAAAACACCAATTCTGTCTCCGCTTCATTCAATACTAGTTCATTCTTCACGGTTTGATAGGTGAATTGAATGCGTGTCCCATTGAAGCCTGTGATGCGGGTTTCGACGGTAACGGTATCATCATACAAAGCCGGTTGTTTATAACGAATGGAAAAAGTTCGAACTGGCAATATGAAACCTTGGTCTTCTAGCTCTTTGTAAACGACGCCGAGTTCGCGGAGTGCTTCCACGCGAGCGACCTCAAAATAAGCAGCATAGTTACCGTAGTATAGATAGCCCATACGATCGGTTTCGGAATAACGTACCTTAAAGGATGAATAGAAGACTTTCGACATAATAAATTGAGCGTCAAAGGAACAACAGAAAATGAAAACTTGGATATTGGTGAACCTTTTATTTATCCACAGTTTCCGAGGGATTTCCTCATGTCTGCGTATGACAAAAATTCTAATAAGTCAATAGGCAAAATCGTTTTTTTTTCACTTTTTTTTCTTTTCTTTTGTGAAGTGAAAATTCAGATGCATATTTGGAGTTCACACCGACCAAAACAAACGAATTAACCTACTATACTCGATACGGCATTATGACTAAAGATTTCAATCAGGTTTGGCAAAATTGTTTAAATGTAATTAAAGATAATGTTAGCCCTCAAGGATTCAAGACCTGGTTCGAACCTATCAAACCTGTTAAGTTAGAGAACAAAGTTTTAACGATTCAAGTTCCTTCTCAATTTTTCTACGAATGGTTAGAAGAGCATTACGTGACTTTGTTAAAGAAAATCATCCGCAAAGAATTAGGAACAGAAGGACGTTTGGAGTACTCTATCATTATGGAGAACAACCAAACTACCAGTGCGCCTTACACGATTAAGATTCCTACCAGCAATGGTGGTAAGCAAGTGAAGAATGCTCCGGTATCAATGCCTATTGATTTGGGCGATGTTCCAATTAAAAATCCGTTTATCATTCCTGGCCTTCGCAAATTGAACATTGATTCGAATTTGAATCCGAATTATTCATTCGACAATTTCGTTGAAGGCGATTGCAACCGTTTGGCGCGTAGCGCTGGATTTGCTGTTGCAAACAAACCAGGAGGAACGGCATTCAATCCCTTGCTTATTTACGGAGCAACCGGATATGGTAAGTCGCACTTAGCGCACGCCATCGGATTGGAGATTAAAAACAAGTATCCAGAAAAAACAGTTCTTTACGTTAATAGTGAAACCTTCACGCACCAGTTTATTGATGCGGTGAAGAACGGAACGGTGAATGATTTCTCGCATTTCTATCAAATGATTGATGTGTTACTCATTGACGACGTTCACTTCTTCGCAGGTAAAGAGCGTACGCAGGATGTGTTCTTCCATATTTTCAATCACCTTCACCAAACGGGCAAGCAAATCATTTTAACCAGTGATAAGCCACCGGTTGAATTGCAAGGGATGGAGCAGCGTCTTCTTTCTCGCTTCAAATGGGGATTAAGCGCAGACCTTCAGTGTCCGTCTTTGGAAACTCGTATTGCTATTCTTCGCAAGAAGATGTATGCAGACGGCATTGATCTTCCGGATGAAGTGGTTGAATACTTGGCTTACAGCATCACTACCAACATTCGTGAACTGGAAGGTGCATTGATTTCATTGATTGCACAATCTTCGTTGAACAAGAAGGCCATTACTTTGGATCTTGCCAAGCAGATGATTGATAAGTTCGTGAAGAACACTGCACGTGAAGTAAGTATTGATTACATCCAGAAAGTGGTTTGTGATTATTTCGATCTTCCGATTGAATTATTGAAGAGCAAGACCCGTAAGCGTGAGATTGTTCAAGCGCGTCAGATTGCGATGTATTTTGCTAAGAAGATGACCAAGAGCAGTTTGGCAAGTATTGGAGCTCATTGCGGTGGTAAAGACCACGCAACGGTACTTCACGCTTGTCGCACGGTAAACAACTTACAAGAGACAGACAAACACTTCAGAAAATACCTTGAAGATTTAGAAAAGAAATTGAGCATTGCTTAATCCGCATTTCACTGACTGAACCTCACTCAGTGAAACTAATTACCTAACAAACAAGAAGCCGCTGCGAAGCGGCTTTTTTGTTTTTAACATCGAAATTCCTTAGAATAAACTACATATAACCTGCATATAAAAGTGGCTAATTCTTGAACAACTTCTTGATAGGTTTGGATAAAATTATTTCAACCTTGCAGTTCCAGATTTGGGAACTTTTTTATTATATTTGCATGAGAATAATTGCCAAGAAAACACTGAAAGAATACTTCGAAAAGAATGCCGAATCTAAACAACCACTGCTCATTTGGTATAAAGAGGTAAACAATGGGAAATGGAAGAATCACAATGAAATGAAAGAAACGTTCACTTCGTTAAGTATAATTCCAAATGAGAGAATTGTTTTCAATATCAAAGGCAACAAATATAGAGTTGTAACTAAAGTGAACTACGATTATCAAATTATGTGGATTCGTTTTGTGGGAACTCATGCGGAATATGACAAGATAGATGCAACAAAAATTTAAGAGACATGAATTGGAAGGTTATTAAAACGAAGAAACAACACACCCAAGCGCTTAATCGCCTGGATGAAATCTTTGATGCTAAGAAGAACACGCCAGACGGGGATGAATTGGAACTTCTATCCTTGCTCATTGAGCATTACGAAAACAAACATTTTGCAATTGAGAACCCCGATCCCATTGAAGCAATTAAATTTAAACTAAAGCAATTGGGCATGAGGCAACAAGATTTGGCCAATGCGCTTGGATTGAAAAGCCGTGCAAGCGAGATAATCAACCGCAAAAGAAAACTAACCCTGGAACAAATTCGAAAAATCCATATTCTACTCGGCATCTCACTAGAGGTGCTGACAAAGGAATACTAAGCACTTAATGCCAAATTTCAATTAGAATTAAATAGAGTATCACAATAAGTTCATTGCATGAGGGATAGAAGTGGAAAGCCCGGAGCGATTGAAAACTGCGAGGACTTGGAACGAATAGCCCGACCCGAAGGGGCATGCCCAAGTTGACTTTTAAACGAATTTCTCTGGTTTTTCGAATAACGCAGTTCCCATAACACAGTTCCAATAACTCCGTTACAACAACGCAGTTCCTCCCTACCCTATCAGTCCCGCAGAAGCAATTCCCAGAACAATAGCCACAAACTTCATCCAATTGAATTTGTGCCCTTCTTCGCTCTCAAATAAGATAATGGTGGAAACGTGCAATAAGATACCGATTAACACGCCTATCATGGCTGTATAGCCCCATCCCGATGCGTCAAGTCCCGATTCGTCTAACCAATGATGCACAAAGGCTCCGACAGGCGCCACACAGGCAAACAATCCCAACAACAACCACGCACGAACCTTCTTCATTCCTACTTGCAACAACAAAGTCGCTAAGACAAAGGCTTCTGTGACTTTGTGCATAGAGATTCCGACTAACAACGGATTATTATGCTCATGCGCATGATGATGCGCTTCGTGCAGCAGTTCGTGATCATGTACCTCAGCCGATGCGCCGAAAGGCATTCCTTCAATAAACGCGTGAATCCACAACGAGGCCATAACCATGAACAAAAATCCATGTCCCACGTGCGCGTGCACATGCGCATGTCCGTGTTCCACCCCGTGACTAAAAAAGTCTAATACCACTTGAAGCAAGAATCCGATGATCACAAACCATCCGGCATACTTGAATTCCGATTCATACAACTCGGGAAATAAATGAAGCACCGTCAATCCCAACAAATAAGCGGCACTGAAGCCCAATAGCAATTTCAGCCACTGGTTATTTTTAATCCTCCACACCAAAGCCAACGATCCGCCGAGCATGGAAGCTCCGAACAACGTTAAAACCGACAACCACAATGAATTTTCCATATTATTTATTCGCTACAAGAATACAACGGTCTGATTCGTTTTCGTTAAAATCCGACATATCATAAGATCCATATACACGCACGTTCGTGAAGCCTGCTTCCCCTAACATCGCCACCAATTCCGATTGGGTATACAATGCAACAGACTCTTTGAAATCAACCGATTTCTCATCCATACTGATCTCAATACGCTTCTCTACCCGATTGCAGGTTATGGCCTTGTCAATGGTATATGTCTTTCCATTCGACTCTTTAACCACGTGGCTGCATCCGGATTGAATGACTTGAGTGGCGTTGAAAAAATCGAGGACAAAACTACCACCGTCATTTAAGTGATGATATATGCGCTTCAACATAGCTACATGTTCTTCACGCGTTTCGAAATAACCAAAACTGGTAAACAGATTCACAGCGATACAGAACTGCTCGTCCAACGAAAAATCACGAGCATCGGCAATTTCAAAACGCGCCTGGGCTAACGAACGTTCTTTCGCTTCTTCAATACTCGTCGAACTAATGTCAATCCCTACAACTGAATAACCATTTGAAACGAAAACGGCACTGTGTCTTCCATTTCCACAACACACATCCAACACTTTACACGGCGCAGCAGGCAACAATTTGATGAGTTTTGAAATAAATTCACTTGCCTCCTCATTGCTTCTATGGGCGTACAACTCCCTGTAATACGGGGTGTTGAACCATTCTGAAAACCACTCGTCTTTTATTTCCATAGAATCTTTCCTAATACAAAGATAAGGTGTAACTTTGCTCGCAGAAATTTCTATATTGCAATATGAATTCTATTGTAAAAGAGGCGACAAACAAATCTCCATTCGTTCAGTTCAATGCTGAGAGTGGTGTGCTTGAATTGCGTGGAAGATCCATTCCTGAGAATGCACTTGATTTTTATCGTCCACTTATTGAATGGATTGAAGAATGGGAGAAAACAAAGAATTCTAAAATTGAATTGCACGTTCAGTTGGAATACTTCAACACCTCAAGTTCAAAGTGTTTATTAGACCTATTCAAACGCCTTGAACCGTTCGGAGATAAAGCACAAATCCACTGGCACTACGAGGCCGAAGATGAAGATATGCTTGAAGCTGGTGAAGATTACCAAGCCATTCTTGACGTAACGTTTGTAATGGTTGAAGAGAAATAACGAAATCTGATATACCAAGAAAGCACTGCACTAGCGGTGCTTTTTTATTTCTTCACGATGCGCTTGCCGGTTAATTTAGACCACTGCACTTCCACCCAACTGACTGATTCCTTCAGGATATCAAAGAGCAAGAAGAGCACAAACACAACAGTCATAGACCAGATGACCAACAAATTGCCAGTTGGTGTATCAATCACCGAATTAAAGAAGTTCTTTCGAGGTGCATAAAAATGAGAGTCGAAGAATCCATCTCCTTCCTTCGGTAAATTATAAATTGGATTGGCCTTGCGAATCAGTTCACCATTGGCTATCACTAATTTTTTCAAATCGTTTTTCGCAGTGACAAATTCTTCCAGTGATTCATTGGTATAATCATTCACGCCTTTCAAATAGAGTTTCGCATTTTCATCGCCACTCATTTGTTTCGACACCCATTTGTCTTTCACGTCATTCAAATAGTTGAATTTGTCAATGGTTCGAATTTCATACTTATTCAAAGCCCATAGACATGTATCTGCAGAAGCGAATTGATTGGTGCGAATATTTTCTAGGGCAATAGTAAACTCTGGACATTCCTTCGTGCGTTCTGCCATTTCATGAGTCACCAAGGCCAAACTTTCACCATCTTGTTTGTTCTCCCACGAATTGATTTGATTGCGCATTTCTACAATCCAAAAATCCTTTTCCCATCCGAAGGTTTTCAATTGCAAATCGGTTTCAAAAATGCGTGCGTTGAAATCGTTGTTGGTGTATTGGTAAACTGCCATGGCTTCGTATGCCCAGCGACTGGCCATCATATCACCAATCCACGAAACCTTCCCTTCCTCCATCATATATCTATTCAATCGGTCGAATCGAACAATAACCCCACTGAATAATAACTGTGGAATGATAAGAATTGGAATGAGAATGTAAATCACTTTCGCACTATTGAAAGTAGCACTGATGTTTAATCCAAGCACATTCGCAAAACACGCCGTGCTGAATAAGATTCCCCAAAACGGGAAGAACATTCCTTTCACTTCGAGAATAGAATTTCCTACAGCGACGTACGAAGCCGTTTGAACCGCCGATATGAAAAACATCAGCGCAATTTTCGAGAACAAATACGACTGTTTGTTCAAATTCAAATAGCGTTCACGCTTCAACAATTTTCTGTCGCGAATAATTTCCTCGGCACTGACTGTAAGTCCCATGAACAAGGCTACCACGACGGCAATGAAGATATATTGTGGGAAGTTGACGTTCTCTTTAAAAATGTACTCTTCCTTCGATCCATATTTGATAAACCACGAAAGAATAAAGCCCAACAATGGCGCTTCCAACAAATTAATTAGCAAGTATTGTTTGTTGGTGATTTTTCCAAGAATATCGCGACGCAAGAAAATCCAAAACTGCTTGAAGGCATTGGGCTTCTTAACCGCCTTTACTTCCAGGTGATTTGACATGGAGTTACCTTCACGCAAACTGCTGTTACCAAATAGGTTGAAGAAGTGATTCCATTCACTTGCAGATACTTTGCGCTGCAGCGTCTCATGCCCGTATTCATCTAACACCTTGGCTTCAATGATATTGAAGAGTTGCTCCGGATTAACGTTACCGCATCTCGGACAGCGTGAATCTTCAATATTCACTTGGTTAACCAAGCGCTTGAAGTAGATGATGCTTTCAATTGGATCGCCATAGTAAATAGGCATTCCACCTTGGTCTAGCAACAACAGCTTATCGAACAAATTGAAAATATCGCTACTTGGTTGGTGAATGACCACGAAGATCAACTTCCCTCCAAGCGTTAATTCTTTCAATAAGTCCATGATATTTTCCGAATCGCGCGAAGACAATCCGCTAGTGGGCTCATCGACAAAAAGCACAGCAGGCTTACGAATCAATTCCAGCGCAATATTCAATCGCTTACGCTGTCCGCCTGAAATAGTTTTATCCAATACATTTCCAACCCGTAAATCTTTGCACTCCGTAAGACCTACATCCTGCAAGGTCTTAGCCACCATCACTTCTAACTCATCGACAGTTTTGTCGCGAAAAAGGAGCTGGGCATTGTAAAATAGATTTTGATAAACAGAAAGCTCCTCGATTAATATATCATCTTGCGAAACATATCCCATGATATCGCGCAACTCCGATTTTCTATCGAAAATACTTTTTCCATTAATCGTTACATTCCCATAGGAAGGTCTGGTGTTTCCGTTCAACACATTCAGCAGCGTAGATTTCCCACTACCACTTCCCCCCATAATCCCCACCAATTCACCCGAGCTTGCAGAGAAGTTCAAGGTTTCTAACGCTACTTTTTTGTTGGCGAATTTGTGACTTACGTTTAAGCAACGAAAGTCAATGGCTATTAAATCTTCTTGCGTAAGGAAAGCCCGCAGAACGTCGCTATAAAAAATGGTACGTATGCGACTACCTCGAATACTCGATCCAGAGAAGAATGCATACACCGTGTTTGGCATAACGGCAGCCCCATTGATGAATAACTCATCGGTTCCGATGTAGCGGAAGTAAAATAAGTTTTCCTCTGGGATTCGAAGGAACATCAATTTACCATTTGGCAAATGATCGTGCGTTCCTGCTTTTATTCCTTCAAGGATATAGAAATAATCAGAACTCTCTAAATCTTTCGAATGCACGAAATGCACAATTGCAAAACGTGTTTTCTGATTCAAGTGAAACGCTTCGCCAACGGTATCTAAAAACTCTAGGTCCTGAGCTGAGTGCTCTTTGGTTGCAAATACGAATTCAACTAAACGAACAAATACCAAGTAACGCTCGTGTTGATTTAATGACGATTGAATCTCTTCGCACAAGCGCAAAACCTTCACACTGGTCATGGCCAATTGCTTTTCAGAATTAGCACGAGGCTTGTGGTATTGCGCTACGTATTGCTTGTAATCATCAAGAAACGAAGCCAATTGCTTTTGGCTAAGTCGATTACCAAGAAACAAAGAAACCACCTGCGAGCCGTCTGTTTTGCTATCTCCAGAGATGATAGCAAAAAGTTTAAGGAGGGCTTGAAGAATGGATGTACTCATGGTTTCTTATATGCAAGAAAGCAATAATATACGGAAGCATAGGCAAAGAAGTTTCAAGTTTTCAACTTTAGTAAATGGATAACCCACAATAACGGTTGCACATGCCCGTTCTTTGCTGCATCTTTGCCCTATGAAGTTTAGCCACTTAAGTCTTTTAGTCCTTTTCGCAGCGCTGTTATGTTATTCTTGTCAACGCGATCGCTTAACCACCGATGCATCTGCTAAGTTGGCTTTTTCGCAAGACACTGTCCTTTTCGACACCGTTTTTACCACCATTGGAAGCACTACGCAGTACTTAAAGATTTACAATAGAAACAGTGAGGCAATTAAGATAGCAACCATTGATTTAGAAAGTGGTAGTTCATCGAATTTTAGAATGGCTGTCGATGGTGATAATGGGACTCACTTCGAAGATATTATCATTGGTGCTGGAGACAGTTTATACATTTTGGTGGAAGTAACCGTTGACCCAACCGGCTCAAACTTGCCTTACGTCATAGAAGATAGAATTCTGTTTAACACCAATGGCAATGACCAACACGTGCAATTAGCTGCATGGGGACAAGATGCCTATTTCCACGGAGGAAATTCAAATACAGCAATCTATGTTTTGCCAGCTAACGAGGTTTGGAATAACGATAAGCCGCATGTTATTTATGGAATTGTAGCCGTTGATGAAGGAAATACCTTAACCATCACAGAAGGCACCCATGTGTATTGCCATGCCCGTTCGGGATTATTCGTTTACAAATCAACGCTTGTGGTTCAAGGAAGCTTGAATAATGAAGTAGTTTTCGAAGGAGACCGATTGGAAGCAGCGTATGACAATGTTAGCGGACAATGGGGTATTCAATTTCCGGTGCAAGTGAATACAGGGACAGGGCCAGGAATTTACAGTGTAACACGGGGAGGTATTTGGATTTATCAAAGTCCTGGTTCATCTATCGATTACGCCATTATTCGCAACAGCGGTATGGGCATTCAAGTAGATACAACCGGAACGAACACTGGTTTTGCTTTAACCTTAACAAATTCAAAGATTACGAATGCTTCTGGTGTTGGATTGTATGCACAGGGGTCGCGTATTTCAGCGAGAAACGTTTTGGTTGCCAATTGCGGAGATGCTTGCGCGAATTTGGGAGTAGGTGGAACATATCAATTCGACAATTGCACCTTTGCCAATTATTGGTCAAATGGAACACGAACTTCTCCTGCCTTTTATTTAAGCAATTACTACGAAGACATTAACCAAAATATTCAAGTAAGAAGTCTTACCGACTGTTACTTCCGCAATTGCATCATGTATGGAAATAATGCAACACTGACCGATTTTAATGAATTCTTATACGACGTAAAAGAACCAGAAAATCAGCAAGTGCAGTTCAAGTATTGTTTAGTCGATACAGATACCGACGTAAGTGATGACGGCAATCATTACGAGAGCATGGTCAGTGGACAATCACCTTATTTCTGCGACGCGAACAACGGTAATTTCCGCATCAATCAAAATCTACCTCGCATGGTAGGCGGAAGTTTCATCATCGCTCCTGATATCTCTGGACAAGATAATGGCGATTGGAAAGGGTGTTATGATTACACCGGAAATTGTGATTAACTTCTAATCCACCAAGTGGATTAGTCCGCGTAGCGGATTTGTCCCACCGGTATTACTGCACCGTCACCCCATTGGCATCAAGCAAAACACTGTATTGCTTGTTACGGAAAAGAACTTTGAATACAATGCTTTTCCACTGCTTAGGTAAATGCGGATTAAATACCAATTCTCCATTCTTTACTCGCATACCGCCAAATCCCATCACCACCGACATCCACGTTCCTGCCATAGAAGTGATATGCAATCCTTCATGAGCTTCGTGGTTGTAATCGTCAATGTCTAATCGTGAAGTACGCAAATACATCTCATAAGCTTTTTCACTGTAACCCAATTTGGCAGCAAGAATAGCGTGAACACACGGCGATAAGCTACTTTCATGCACCGTCTTTGGCTCGTAAAAATCGAAATTCGCTTTTAACTCTTCATCGCTAAAGTCTTCTTCAAAAAAGAAAAATCCTTGCAATACATCGGCTTGTTTAATGAAGATGCTTCGCAAGATGCGATCCCAGCTCCAGTGCTGGTTAATCGGACGCTCTTCTGTCTTTAAATCCGCAATCGTTAGTTGCTCCTTATCCATAAATCCATCTTGCTGCAAATACACCAAGCTGTTTTCTAATTTCGGATAATACATTTTTTCTACGCGCTCTTTCCAAGCTTGACTTTCTTCTGCAAAATTCAAATCATACTTAGCACACTTGGCTTCAAAAACTTCGGTATTTTCAGCACGAAGCTTCTCTCCTACCTCCGTTGCATATTTCATACACCAAGCTGCAATGTAGTTGGTGTAGAAATTATTATTCACGTTGTTTTCGTATTCATTCGGACCAGTAACACCCAACATCACAAAAGCTTGCTTGGCTTCTGACCAATTCACGCGCTGCGCCCAAAAACGAGCAATCCCTACTAACACATCGAATCCACACTCTGCCAGATGAGCCGTATCACCGGTGTACTTCACATAATTATAAATGGCATACGCAATGGCACCATTTCTATGAATTTCCTCAAAAGTGATCTCCCATTCGTTGTGACACTCTTCACCGTTCATGGTCACCATCGGATACAAGGCTGCTCCTTTCGTGAATCCCAATTTCTCGGCATTCTCAATGGCTTTGTCCAATTGATTGTAACGGTAAACCAACAACTGCTTCGCAACATGCGAATCGTGCGTGCTTTGATAAAATGGCAAGCAATACGCTTCGGTATCCCAATAGGTACTTCCACCGTATTTCTCACCTGTAAATCCCTTTGGACCAATATTCAATCGCGAATCGCGTCCGGTGTAGGTTTGATTCAGATGGAAAATATTGAAACGAATCCCTTGCTGCGCCTCTTCATCGCCTTCAATAATAATATCGCCCATCTCCCAAATTTTCGCCCAAGCCTCAATGTGATTTTGCTTCAACGATAAAAATCCTTCTTGAGCGGCTTGATTCGCCTTGGCAGAGGCACTTGTAGCCAACAACGATGCACTTTCATTCAGCGACGAAACAATGGCAACGTACTTATCAATGGTCAGACTTTCGTCTTTATCTACTAAAAAGCTACTGCTAACAGCAGCGCGTGTTGCCGTTTTGCTGGACTCATACTTCGCTTCGCGATTGTATTTCACCTGCATAGCCCATGCTACTTGGAATCCGGTCTTTAAGGTTTCCGATTGAACAACCGCGGTATTCGCGTTCACTTCGCTAGAAACCGATTTCCAAAATAATTCATCGTAATTGCTATCGTGGTTTCGAACCTCCGATTCTAAGTATGGCGTCATGTGAATTTTCACACTGCCATTCAAAGGTGTTAAACTGTAGCGAATAGCAGCTACATCATCATTGGCCATAGAACAAAAACGTTGAGCCAATAATTTCACCTGAATCCCTTTGGGCGATTTGGCCACGCACGAACGCACCAACACCCCTTCTTTCATATTTAACTCACGACGAAAATCAGAAACTTCCCAGGTGAATAAATCGAAAACTTCATCGTTAATTTTCACATCAATCCCTGTCCAATTGCACGAATTCAAAACTTTTGCGAAGTATTCGGGATAACCGTTTTTCCACCATCCCACGCGGGTCTTATCAGGATAATACACACCTGCCACATAGCTACCTTGTAAGGTCTTACCACTGAACGTTTCTTCGTGGTTGGCACGTTGACCAAACTTGCCATTGCCTAAACTGAAAATACTTTCAGAACTGCGTTGCAAGTCTAGATGAAATCCTTCTTCTATAATGGACCACGGATGGGTTTGTAAATACTTTATCATGCGAATGTGTCTATCGTGTAAAAACTAGGTCTGCAAATTAAAGAAAGTGTACGAAATACACCAAGTACTTTTATCAATTAATAAGAAATCGCCCATTGGGTGGTTTCGTAAATGACGCGTTTAGCGTCTAATCGCGCGGCATCGCGTGCACCGCCCAAGACAACCAACTCAGGAGAAGAACCCAAGGGCTGTTCGCTGGTTTGACCAATGCACAACACCAAATCAGATGCTTCTACTTGCTGCAGGTTTCCACCTACATGAAATTGAATTTTTCCCTCAGCTATGTGCATGTTTTCAATTCCCGAAATCACTTTCACTCCCAATTGTTGCAATTCTGTGCGGTGCGACCACACCGTAGTTTTTCCCAATTGCTGTCCCAATTTCTTCGCACTGCGTTGAATAATGGAAATCTTACGCAAAGCCTCGCGCGCAGCGGGTCTTACTAAGGCACCTCGCGCTTCTAACTTCGAATCAATGCCCCAATATGCTTCGTAATCGGCAATGCTTTCGCTGTGTTGCGCCAATTTCGAAGCTGTATCCATGGCTATTCCACCAGAACCTAAAATCACAATTTCATTTCCCAGCGCTTGGGTATTTTCTAAGGCTTCAGTATAACTCCACACCCGCACGCTTCCATCGGAAGGCAAGTCAGACCAGGCGGTTGGAACCACGCCCGTTGTAACCACAACGGTATCAAATCCAGCTAACTCAGCTACCGATTGAACCTTTCTATTCAAATGAATAGGCACGTTTAATTCTGTTAATTCCTCTGAGAAATAACGCAATGTTTCATGGAATTCTTCTTTTCCTGGTACCGATGCCGCTAAGTACAATTGTCCGCCAATGTGATCTTGCTTCTCAAATAATTCCACTTCAAATCCGCGCTTGGCAAGCACCCAAGCGGTGTTTAATCCGCCTACCCCCGCCCCTATCACCGCAACACGTTTTTTATTTTCGGTTGGAAGAAGTTTCCAGCTTAGTTCGCGACAGGCAAACGGATTCACCAAGCACGAAGCAATGTCGCCAGAGAATATCTGATCGAGACAAGCTTGATTGCAAGCCACGCAGGTATTGATGTGAGAAGAGCGTTGGGTTCTTCCTTTTTGAACGAAATACGGATCAGCCAAAAGCGGACGTGCCAAGCTTACCGCATCGGCTCTTCCACTTTCAATGATCTCTTCAGCCAATTCGGGCGTGTTAATGCGATTGGTAGCAGAAACAGGAATACTCACGTGTTGCTTTAACAATTCTGCAGCCCAAACAAATGCACCACGCGGAACGCGCATAGATATAGTTGGTATGCGGGCTTCGTGCCAACCTATGCCCGTATTTAACAAGTGAATGCCGGCAGTTTCAAGGGATTTCGCGAAGCTAATTATCTCTTCTTTGCTGCTTCCCTCTTCTACCAAATCAACCACGGAAATACGATAGATAAGCATGAAGTTCTCGCTGACAGCTTCCTTGATAGCACGAACCACTTCCAGCGGTAAACGCAATCTGTTTTCTAGTGAACCACCGTATTCGTCGGTGCGTTTGTTGGTTCGTGGCGCAGTGAATTGATGTAAAAAATATCCTTCACTTCCCATAATTTCAACGCCGTCGTAACCGGCTTGCTCTGCCAATTTCGCACAACGAGCAAAGTCTTGAATGGTCTGCTGAATTTCTTCAATGCTTAGCGCTTTGGGCTTGTATAAATTGATGGGCGCTTGCAAATCGCTAGCGCTGACGCAGTTTTCATGAACACCGTATCGACCAGTGTGTAAAATCTGCAAAGCTATTTTTCCGCCGGCATCGTGCACCGCCTTAGTAACAATGCTATGCGATGGCACTTCGCTCTCTGAAGTAAACGAAGATGCTCCTGGCCAAAGTTTTCCTTCGCTGTTGGGTGAAATACCACCGGTAATGATTAATCCAACTTCACCTTTCGCACGCTCGGCGTAGAATGCAGCCATGGCTTCGTAGCCATTTGGATGCTCTTCCAATCCCGTGTGCATCGAGCCCATGATAAAGCGATTCTTAATTTCGGACTTACCAATGCGCAGAGGTTCGTATGATTTTCGATTCATACCTACGAAAGTAACGCAAGTTCAACCTACATTTGATATCGTTTTGAAACCCCCTCAATGAGTAAAAAAGTTATTCCCTTGGAACCTAAGAACACGCAAGGCCTCGATTTGTCTGTCGATTGTGTGGTTTTCGGATTCGATAATGATCAATTGAAAGTCCTTTTAATAGAGCAAAAGCAACCTTCTGATTTATCTATCAAACTGCAAAAGGCACTGCCTGGCGATTTGGTATTAGACGACGAAAGTTTAGATGACGCTGCAAAGCGTATTCTTCAGGAATTAACCACATTGAAAGGGATTTATTTAAAACAATTCCACACCTTCGGAGACCCCACTCGTGTGCGTGGATTGAAAGACCAACAATGGCTTCGAAGCTTTCGAGCACATCCTGAGCGTCGAGTAATTACCGTAGGTTATTATTCGTTGGTGAAACTGAGTGAATTCAAACCCAAAGCCGCGTCATTCGCAGGAAAAATTCACTGGGCCGATGTGTATGCCATTCCAAACTTGGCCTTCGACCACAACGAAATCGTGCACAGCGCCCTGCAAATGTTGCGACATGAATTGATGGCTGATCACATTGGATTTGAATTGCTTCCAGAAAAATTCACGCTATCTCAATTGCAGAAATTGTACGAAATCATTCTCGATAAAAAATTAGACAAACGCAATTTCAGAAAGAACATCTTGCGCACCGAAACCGTTACGGCTTTGGAAGAAAAGCAACAAGGTGTTTTGCATAAACCTGCACAATTGTTCAAACGAAAAGAACGCTAGATCATGAAGTATTGGGTGTGCATAGTGCTGTTGATGGTGGGAATGCATGCACAGGCTCAAGTTGCTCCGTGGGGACCGTTATTTCCTCAGAGTGAAGTCACCAAGATTTATGTCACCATTGACACCGACTCATTAAACGCAGTGTTCGCGCCCGTCAATTTGGGCAACTCGCATGAATTTCCTTGTAATGTAAGCTACGTGAGTACGACCGATTCGGTGGCTCTGACTACCGTCGGATTCCGCTGTCGAGGGAACACGTCTCTCTACTCGCAAAAAAAATCGTACAAGATAAAACTCGATTCATTCTCGAACCTGAATCTATTCGGTGCGAAAGAAATAAACCTCATTGGTTCGCACAACGATCCTTCACTCATTCGCGCGAAATTGTGTTGGGACCTATTCCGTAGCATGGGCATTCCAAGCAGCCGCTCTTCCTTCGTGGCGTTGTATATCAATAACGTCTATGCTGGTTTGTATCTGAATGTAGAACAATACGACGACCTATTCGCCCAAACCGTTCTAGACGACGGAACCGGTAATCTTTGGAAGTGTTTTTATGGTTCGGATTTAACTTACATCAACGCACTTCCCGCTTCGTATGATTTACCCAATTACGATTTAGTCGAGAACAAATCGCGACGCGATTACAACCAACTCGCCGAATTTATTATCGCCCTGAACAACACACCCTCAGCACAGCTGCCTTGTGTTTTAGAGCGTTTGTTCAATGTGCACGATTACTTAAAAATCGCAGCAGCCGATGTGCTGTTAGGCAATTGGGACAACTACATTTTCAATAGCAACAATTTCTATCTCTATCACAACGAGCACACCGGGCTGTTAGAATACATTCCGTTTGATTTAGACAACACCTTAGGTGTGGATTGGTTCGGCGTGGATTGGGCTTCGCGAAACCCATATACCTGGCAGCCCAGCAATGCTACACGTCCATTATTCACACGCCTGTTGCAAATACCTGCATACAGGAATGAGTTTTCTAATTATTTGCAAAGCATCATTGACAGCTATTTCAACGAAGCGGTGATGACACCGCACGCCTATGAATTGTTAGATTTAATTACCCCCTGGGCCCTTGCTGATCCCTTTCGTCCGTTAGACTACGGCTTCACTGAAAACGATTTTTTACAAAGTGTAGATGATGCCTGGGGACAACACATCACTTACGGAATTGCCGACTACATAGCCGTTCGCAAAACGCAAACGCTTCAAATGCTCGATGATTTGCTTCCGTATGAAAGCATTCACAATGTAGTTGGAAACCTACAGAACGACAGCTTATTCATTGAAGCGGTTAGCAACCTCAATGCCTCTGATATTTCATTCGTATGGAAGGAAGTCGGAAGCACCGAATGGCAAGTCCTTCCAGCAACCGAAGTAAATAATTACACCCTGAACGAAAAGCGCTTTGCATCGAGCACTTCGTTACTTACAGATAGCATAGATGTCATTGTTGGTGCTTTACCGAACAGTCTGCTCACTGATATTGACAACAACGATTGCGATTTCCGTTATGTTTATGGAAAGCGCAGTGCAACAACTTTGGTCATTAACGAACTTGCACCACAGGGCAGTTTCAATGCATTAGATAATTATAGCGAAGCCGATGATTGGATAGAGATTCACAATTACGGCAGTACTTCCATCAACTTAGCGAATAAATACTTGACTGACGACCCAAGCAATTGGAACAAATGGCGCTTACCCAATGCAAATATTCCTTCTGGCGGATTTATGTTATTCTATGCCGACAATCAATACGAACAAGGCAATACGCATCTTGGCTTCAAACTAAGTAACACCACTGAAACGGTAGTACTAAATGAGGAGGTGAATCATGCGCAAGTCGTGATTGACAGCACCACATACGCAAACATTGCCATGAACGAATCGTGGGGACGTGCAACGGATGCAAATTTACCTTGGATAATCTTCACCAACACAACACCGAATTACTCGAACACCGGATTAGGAGTTGCTGAGATAAATCAATCTACATTGCACGCATTCCCCAATCCAACCGCCCACTCGCTCTTCCTTTCAGAGAGCTGTTACGGCACAGTTTACAACAATCTCGGAGAAATTGTTCATACACTATCCAATGAACGTGAAGTAGATTGCAGCGCGTTTCCATCGGGCATGTATATGTTACGAACTGATAAAAGTCTGATTCGATTTGTTGTTGAACGACACTAAGTACATTTACCCCATATAAAAATAGATTCTATGTATTACAGCGATTATTTAAAACTCGGGAATATCCTAAACGCCCAAGAGTTAGAAAGCGACAAACAAGGCAAGCACGCACACGACGAAATGCTTTTCATTGTTATCCACCAGTCGTATGAATTGTGGTTCAAGCAGATTTTATTTGAAATGAAATCGGTGTACGACATTCTAGCGAAAGAACACATCAACGACAACAGTCCTGAATTACAAATTGCCGTGAATCGCATGCATCGCACCACGGAGATTTTACGCATTTTGGTTGACAAGGTGAATATCTTAGAAACCATGTCGGCACAAGATTTCCTTGATTTCCGCGACATGCTTCGTCCGGCTTCTGGTTTCCAAAGTATGCAGTTCAAAGTGTTGGAAACCTTACTTGGATTAAAAGTAGAAGAGCGTCACGGACAAGAATATTTTACCAGTCAATTGCGAAGCGACGATGCCCAATACATTTACAAATTGGCGAAGGAAACAACGCTTTTAGAATTGATAAACAAATGGCTTGAACGCATGCCTTTCTTCGAAGATAAATTCTGGGAGAATCAACCTGAGTTTTTCGGTGCTTATCGCGAAGCCTATAGCGCTTCATTAAGCGACGCGGAAAAAGCAAACCTTGCAGCGTTTGATGAGATGTTCATGAATGATGGAAATAACGGAACACGTAAGTTAAGCACCAAAGCAAGACGCGCAGCGCTGTTCATCATGTTGTATCGCGACTTCCCTATTCTTCAGAATCCGTATCGCATCATGAACTATTTATTAGACATTGATGAGTTGTTAGCCACTTGGAGATGGCGCCATATGAACATGGTTCATCGCATGATTGGTGGTCGTGCCGGAACCGGAGGAAGCACAGGTAAAGGGTACCTTCGTGAAGCAGCAATGAAACATTACGTTTTCCAAGAATTTGCTGAACTAACCTCCTTTCTAGTTGAACGAAGACGATTCCCAAAACTCAGTACAGAACTCCAAGCAAAACTTGGATTTTCATAAAACAAAAATCCCGCTTCGGCGGGATTTTCTTTTATATTATCGAATTGATGTTTTGCTCCAATAACTCCGTTCCAATAAAATCTCTGATTTTCGAATAACGAAGTTCCAATAAAAAAGTACCTACTTTTTTACCAAGTGAAGCATACACCAATCCTCACGCAGACGCTTTTCCTTGAACTCAAACTCAGAGAACGCTTCCAACAAAACTGGAATATCATTTTCGTAGAATCCACTTAGCAACAACGGCGCACCCGAATCAACACATGCGGTGTAATGAGCAGCTTGGGCCAGTAGAATGTTGCGATTGATATTGGCAATGAAAATATCGGCGTGCTTGCCAACTAATTTATCCTCCACACCTAAAACAGCTTCAATCTTTGAACAGCTGTTGCGTTGAATATTCTCAAGGGCATTTTCATATGCCCATTCATCAATATCAATAGCAAGTACAGAAGAAGCACCTAATTTTTCAGCAGCAATAGCCAAAACGGCTGTGCCACTGCCCATATCAATGACTGATTTGTTTGAAAAATCCAATTCAAACATTTTCTGCAGAACCAAATACGTCGTGGCATGATGGCCCGTACCGAAACTCATTTTCGGTTCAATGATTAAATCCATTACTCCTTCTCGCGCCTCATGAAACGGCGCTCTCACACGGCATAAATCATCGACATCAATCGGATCGAACTGACTCTCCCACGTTGCGTTCCAATTCACGTCTTCCATTTCTTTGAACGAAAAAGAAAACGAAACATCTTCGAGCACCAATGATTTCAATTCAGCAATCAACGCACCTGAAATTTCTGATGTTGGAATATAGGCCTCTACCCCACTTTCTGTTTCCTGAAAACTATCGAAAGGAAACTCACTGAGTGTGGCAATTAAAATATCGTTACCCGGAAGAATCGGATTTACTTCAAACGTGAATACGGAATAATGCATTAGCTCTGATAAATGGTTAAGAAATCATTCACCTTCAAACTGGCACCACCTATTAATCCGCCATCAACGTCCGCACAAGCCAACAAATCAGCCGCGTTGGCCGCATTCATACTTCCACCGTACAGAATTTGTGTTTGACTAGCAACGTCGTCACCAAACAAGGTTTTAAGCTCTTCACGAATGAAGGTGTGCATTTCTTGTGCTTGTTCATTCGAAGCGGTAACACCCGTGCCAATGGCCCATACGGGTTCGTAGGCAATGACCACTTGTGCCATTTGTTCTGCGGATAAGTGTCCAATGACTTCCGTTATTTGCTGACGAATTACTTCAAACAATTTTCCTTCTTCTCGCTCTTGCAACGTTTCTCCAATGCAATAAATAGCGACTAAGTTGTTGGCAAGTAATTGATCTACTTTCGCCTTTAATAAAACAGACGATTCGTTATGATATTGACGGCGTTCACTGTGTCCGACTAACGAACCAGCTACTTGCAACGACTTTAACATGGTCGCTGAAATCTCTCCTGTATAAGCTCCCTTCTCATGGGCACTGCAATCTTGTGCGAACACTCGTAAATTGGAAAGTTGTGGCTTTAGCGCTGCCAAATAGCAGGCTGGAACGCAAACGGCCAATTGCTTGTCGGAATTAGGAAATTGGTTAACACCAGCAAATAAGTCGGAAGCTTCTGTAAATGAAGTATTCATCTTCCAATTACCAGCAATAAGTTTAGAACGCATAAGTATGTTTTTTACAAATTTAGGCAGTGCCGTTCAACCATTCTATTGATTTTGGAGTCTTATTAGAGCGAAATAGTTAAAAAGAAGCGTTAAAAACCGCGCTTGATATAAGAGGATTTGCTATTTTTCATTGAAACCAAAAAACCACGTATTGATGACCAAAAAGGGGAAAGCGCTTACAGCCGTTCTCTTAACTGCTGTTGTAAGCAGTTCTGCGACGTATGTGTTAACCAGCGCGTACATGAGTAAATCGGCTCAGAAAATGAAGCAACCTTGCGCCAATGAATGCGCGCTGAATGTACATCGTTTAAAAGGAGCTTACAAATACATTGCACCATTGCAATATGTGGAGCGTACCACAGAGAGTGCGAAGTACGCCGGATTAAAAAACCAAGTTTCAGATTACATTGCTAAAAAGAAGCAAGACGGAAGTATTGCAGAAGCCTCTGTTTATTTGCGAGACTTCGATCAAGCCGATTGGTTTAGCATTAACGGTGATATACCCTTTCATCCAGGTTCATTAATAAAAGTTCCTATTCTAATTAGCTATTTGCGATTAGAAGAAAAGCAACCGGGTATCTTAGACTATTCGGTTCACTACGAAAAAGCTGCAGTTCCTGTTCAAACCTTCAATTCAAAGCAAATTGAGCCGGGGCGCAATTATAAGATTCGCGAATTATTAGAGTATATGATTGCATACTCAGATAACAACGCTACGCACCTACTAAAACAGAATTTACCATTCGATCGATTCAAGCGCACTTATGAGCGTATTGGTTTGCCAACGGCAACCTTGATGGATCCCAATTACTCGATTAGCGCAAAGCAATTCTCAGATTTCATAAAAATTCTTTTCAACGTCGGATATTTATCGAATGAACATTCGGAGATGGCTATGAGTTTGCTGGCGAAGTGCGATTTTAAAGGTGGTTTTTCCGCAGGTTTTCCCGCAGGTACTCCTATTGCTCATAAATTCGGAGAATGGGGAAATGGCGTTGACCATGAATTGCATGAATCTGGTATTGTGTATATCGACGGGACAGCGTATTTGTTGACAGTTATGACCAAAGGTCGCGATGTAACGGTGTTACCAAATGTCATTAAAGAGATTTCGGCTTTGGTAGATCAGAACATTGACAACCAAGACAAACCAAATGATCTTTTAGCTGATTCGGAAAACTGATAAAAAAACTACTTTAAAAAAAAGGCCTCCATCGGAGGCCTTTTCTATTCAAAACGAAACCTTACTTTTTAACGACTTTCACAAGTACGTTGGAAGTCTCATTGTTCAAACTAACCAAGTAGATTCCCGCTTGGAAAGTTGATAAATCGATTTGCATTTGGGTAGTTCCAGCATTCACGTTCTCACGTGTTGCGAATACCACATTACCGGTGATATCATAAACCATTACGTTCATCATTTCGTTGTTGGTAGCGTTGAATTGGATGTTCAACAAATCTTCAACTGGATTCGGATAAACTGCTAGGTTATCGAAAGCTACCGCTTCTGTTACATCAACACTGGTTAAGTTAATAGTGAACACATCTGTACAAGATCCGTTGCTAGCAGTTAAGGTAACCGTGTAATCACCACCAGTTGCATAGGTGTGGTTTGGATTCGCAGAAGTTGAAGTAGTTCCATCACCGAAGTTCCACAAGTAAGAGGTTGCATTGGTAGAGTTGTTCAAGAATTGAACATCATAGCTACCGAAATTCTGAGTAAAACTTGCGTCAGCTGATGGAGAAGCATTAACCAATACCAAGGTAGCCGCTGAAGTTCCTGTTCCGTCACATGCATTCGCATTCGTTACAGTTACCGTGTACAAGCCTGCTTCAGAAGCGTCAATTGAAGCTGCTGAAGAAATTACGTTACCGTTCAATTCCCAAGAATAAGAATCTGCTGGAGAAGAAGTCAAAGTAACAGATGAACCAGAACAAATGGTTGTGCTACCTGAAGTAGAAACCGTTGGAGCTGGAGAATCACTTACGTTAACGTCAATGCTGTTCGAAGATGCAGAACATCCGTTGTTATCTGTGAAGGTTAAGCTATAGCTACCTGAAGCAGTTACAGTTAAATCGTTGCTTTGAACACCGTTGTTCCAAACGTTGTCTCCGCTTTGAGATGAAGAAAGAACTACGCTTCCACCTGTACAAAAAGAGGTGTTTCCGTTTGCTGAAATGGCAACTGTTGGATTCGCATTAACAACTACATCAATGGTGTTAGAGCTGATGGTACAACCAGCAGCATTCATAGCTACTACACTGTAAGAACCCGTGCTAGCAATCTCCTGAGAAGTACCAGTTGTTCCGTTAGACCAAGTAAATGTGGTGTTCGCATCGGTAGAGTTTGCATTTAACACTACTGTGTTTCCTGCACAAATTTCAACGTTACCAGCGGCAGTTAATTCTACGTTCGGCGTGTTGTTCATGGCTACTGAGTAATCTGCATTTTGTGGATCCCACTCTGTCCAACATGATGTCCAATCTTCTGTTCCAAACGCACCGCGGTAAGCCACCGGAGTAAAGAAAGAATTGGTTAAATAAGCATCAGAGAAATCAGCTCCAGTTTGTAATGGAGAGGTTGGTTGCAAAGTGAAATCAGGATTAATCAATGAAATAGAATTGAATCCTAAGTCAGTTACGTTGTTGTAAGTAGTGTTTGAAAACCCTGCTGTATTGAACCAGTTAGTGATATTGAATCCAGCGTTGATATTATTTGGATTGGCAGTAGTTGTAGTTGCCAAGGTATCATTCATTTGAACGATTACGTTGTTCTTGTTTTTCAATAATCCGTTGGTTGCTTTTCCTTGAGTAGAAGCACTTTCGATTAACAAGCCAGTTGGGTATCCCATAACAACAGAATTGAAAACAGAACACTCTGTATTTCTACGCAAGTGGAATGCACGTTTGAAATTCGAGTTGATGGTTGAACTGAAAGCGTAAGGTCCTACGATTGTTACGTTAGAGAAGTGAGGTTGTGTATTTGGGACATAAACACTACCCGTAGCATCGTTGTCTGATTCAAATCCGTTAGAACCTGATTGGTCAGCAATCTGTGGATCACGCACTGAAAGAGCGAATTGTACATTTCCGCGGAAACCGAAATCGGTATCGAAATCATCGTCCCAGTTGCGGTAAGCTACAATGTGGTGAACGTTAACTGTTCCACCAAACCATTCGAATGCATCGTCACCCACATAAGAAACCTGAACGTGATCAACTTGTGTTCCGCGACCTACCGCGCAAAAGGTTAATCCGTTAATTTCTGAGTTTGGTTGAAAAGGAATACCACCGAATTCAATACGCACATAGCGCACAATACCTGAATTATCATCGTCGTTCGGAGTTAATCCACCACCGTAAATAGAACCAACGCCACCTTCAACCACAGCTTCACCTTGAGCAGTTCCCGCACCGGCATTTGCTGGTTGATTTAAGCTAGCGCGACCACAAAGAATTAAACCACCCCAGTCACCGTAGCTACGTTGTCCAGGTGCTTTCTGAGAAGTCATTACAATCGGCATTTCCGGAGTTCCCACAGCGTGAATATATCCGCCGCGTTCAATTACCAAGGTGCCTTTTGTTGTTAAGTCACCTTTAATGATAGTTCCTGGTTGAATAACCAAGGTGTCGTTAGACGTAACCTTTACGAATCCAGAAAGGATGTAAATGTTGTTGTTAGTCCAAGTTGTTCTTCCGTTGATGTCAATGTTTCCACTAACTACAATCTGCGAGTAACCCAAGGTGGCTACCATCGCTAAACAGAATGTAAATAAAA
>Ga0172373_10000244_pt1 | contig 87160 bp, 77 predicted proteins | sample Lak10m_2_FD_114546 | JGI IMG/M metagenome (GOLD analysis project Ga0172373, IMG submission 114546) | Freshwater microbial communities from Kabuno Bay, South-Kivu, Congo - kab_092012_10m | ecosystem: Environmental > Aquatic > Freshwater > Lake | place: Democratic Republic of the Congo...
CCTTGACTTTTTCTGCACGTCTTTTTTTATGGCAAATATCAAGAGATGCTTCCAGGTTTTTAGTATTTTTACTCGGCTGAAGGAAAATTCCTAGTAGAAGGCCGATAATTAAGAAGAGTGGCAGCCAGAGCCATCTGTACCGGTTCCGACTTTTTTTTAGTTTTTTGGAGTGGTTGTATTCCTCGTTTATTTCTCCATTTGCGGTGGCCGTTTCGTCCTCAGCATCCAGAACAGCTTGTATTAAATGATCCTTGTCTAGACCGTCTAATTCCTGGCGCCTGGTTTCTCTTTGGTTAGTGGTTGTGTCCATTTGTCTTTCTCCTATTCGTTAAGTTTTAATTCCAGTTCTTCTTTCTCCCAAATCCAGAAAAGGAATGGGACCAGGTTAAGCTTAGCACTTAGTATAAACCTGGGGGTATTCATAAACTGGAATTCCCCGCCGACCTGGAAAATGTTTTGCTGGAAGTAGGGTACCTTGAAAATCGAGACGCCAACGCCAACCGTCCAGTAGTTTAGGGTCTGAGGCAGATTGTTTTTCAGCTGGTGTTCTAGGCCGTAACCGACCAACATATCAAAGTTGAATTTCCAGTCCTGGTTGCGGTCCAGGAAGAAGCTGATCGGAGTTTCTGTGAAACTGCCCCTGATTAATTGGCTGTCCCAAAAGGTTACTGAATCTACTGGCGAACCGTTCCAATAAGCTTCCTTTTTAGCGCTTAATGGTTGACGGACGTAGATAGAAACAGCATGGCGGTAAAAGAAAGAATTGTCTTCCTGCCAGTTGCTGAAATCAACCGAACCGGAAACGAAGTCGTCCTTCTGTTTATCGGTGTAAATTCCTTCACTGCCGGAACCACGAGTGGTCAACTGCCCGTAGCTCAAATGGATCCGGAGGAAGTTATCTTCCCGGTAGCCGATCTTGGTATTGAAGCTCGGACCGACTTCCCAGCCATTAGTCCGGCCAGTGAAATAGTTAGCTTCGTCCTTAAACGGCGAGCGGAGAACCCTAAGATTAAGACCTATAAAGTTCGGCCCATAGCCGATCTTGAACGGCGTAGCGTCAAGGTTGAGGATCAGGTAATTGAATTCATTTCCCTGACCGATATTTCCGATTCCGTTTTCTACGGAAACATCCAGTCGCTGAGCCTTGAGCTCGGGTAAAAAGGCAACCATCATCCCGATAGCTACCAAAACAAAGATTACTTTTTTCATGGTTCAGAAATTTTAATTTATGTTTAACTGATTATTATTCTTTTTTTAAGGAGCAAAACCTTTTACTCCCGAACTACCGCTCTTTTTTAAAAGCGATCGTTTGGGGGCAAAAAGTTTTAAAAAAGCTTAACTAATTATTATATTCTTTTTTTAGAATTGCTTCAAGACATTACTAATATTTCCTTTCCGTTCCATTTCGGCGCGGTTATTTTCGGACGGTTTAATTAAATCATTAATATTATCTAAATTATTTCGATATAGATTAGGACTAATTGTTTTGGAGCTAGGAGTAGAATTTGAGTGGCTAGTCGTTAAATGTTTTGAACTTCTTTTATTTTTTCGGCGAAAGAAATAGAAAGCATATGTTTCCTCCGGTAAAAGATAAAGATAAAATAAACTAAAGACTAGGCCGCCGAATAAAGCCAAACAAGTATTTAAAATCACATTAGGCTTAACTGGATAATTAGAAATAATTGGTTGGTCGATTACATTGACTTTTACTAGATCGCCTAAGCCTTGATAATTAAAATTTTTATTCATTAAAACATCATTAACCGCTAAAGCGATTTGTTGCGCTTGGTAAGGATCGGGATGATAGACGATTACACTGACGATTCCCGTGTCTCCTTGATTTTTAGCAGAAACTGTTTTTTCCCAGATCTTCATCTGCTTGGCCGAGTTATTAGTAAAATAATCTTTGTTGATATTAAATTGGGAGCTAGTTACTAAGTCGAAAAATGAGCTGGAATAAACTACTTGGGAGAAAAGATTCCCCAAATATTCATTGGATTTAGAAACAGTATAAGGATCAGCCCCAGAAGCGCTTTGAATAACCAAAAGCTTAGCTTTTGAGCTATATTTTAATGGTTGGGAAAATGTAAAAATTAAGCTAATAATTAAGAAAATTATTATAAAAGACCAGATTGTTTTCTGGCGTCTTTCTAGTAATTTCAAAAACGTTGTCAATTCCATATTTTTGTAATTTTATTAATACTTTATTATAATATATTTTAATAAGCTTGTCAATAGTAAGATTAGCGAAAATATTGACAATAGTAAAAGAATTATGTATGATAAAAAATCATCAGCTTTATAACAATTTTTAAGGAAAATTATGAAAAATATAAAAAGAATATTAAGTATTATTTTTTTAACGCTGGCTTTTCTATTTATAACTATTCCAGCTGGTAATTCAAAAACCCGGTCTTATTATTCCGGCGACGCCGCCTATTACCGAGGAAAAGTATTTATTGCTAGCTCTAATTCTGATAATTTAGAATTATTTACAGTCACCGACAAATCGATGACACGTTTGATGAAGTTTAAGCCAATTGATAATAACGGTCAGCAACTAGACGTTTCGGCGCTAAAGTTAAACGAAGAAGACGGACATCTTTACGCTTATTTAACCGCCCAATATGCTATTTATAAATACGATGTTTCTGATCCTGCTTATCCTTCTTTAAAAAATGAAGCAAAAAATAATATTTGGGAATGGTATAACCGGATCGATACGGTCGGTGATAAGTTGGTGACTATTAGCAATAAGAATGTGAAGATTTTAAATTACGGCCTACAGAATATTGATGCCTATTCTCTAGAAAATAATAACGCTTATAATGTTCGGCTGGAAGACGCCAACCGATATATTTTTAATAATAGTGGCAATTATTTGCAGATCTATGATCGCAATACGCGTGCGACCGCTAGCAGCATCCCGGTTAATTACCATGATAGTAATACTGAAGGCAACCATAAAGTCTATGCCGATGTTGTAAAAAATGAATTATTCGTCGTTGATGATTTCTTTGTTAAGAAATTTGATCTAAACGGTAATCTTAAGGCATCTTTTAAGCATCTTGATCAGCCTGGTTATGACGTTGTTCCCTCAACTGATGGCCGCTTCCTTTATTTTTCTAATGGTTTAGGGGTCGTGAAGTTGACTCGCGCTGATTTAAAATTAAGCGCTTATAAGTTCACTTCTAATCTTGGCGCGCCGGCTGGTTGGGCGATGGGTCTCAAAATCGTCAGCACAGCTAGCGGTGATAATCTGATTATTTTTAATAACAGCAATATCTTGGTGCTTGATGATAAATTAAATAAAATAACGGCTTATAAAATTACGGCCGAAGATGATTTTACTGAAGTCAAAGAAAATTTATTCTTAAACCTTGATCATAATTTCGGTTCAGCTAATTCACAGATTAGTTTGACTGGCGGCGGTTTCTTCGCCCAAGAAAAATTAACAATCGAGTTTGCTAGCGCCCCGCGCTTAGAAGCCCTGTCCGATAGCCACGGTCGTTTTACGCAAACTTTGACAGTTCCGAATTTATCGCCTGGCCAAAAGGACATTAAAGTTATCGGCCAAACTTCTAAGTTGAGTTATAGTATTGGTTTCGAAATAAAGTAACTGAATTATTAGAGATTTTTTTAAAACGCCCTATTCAAGGGCGTTTTTGGTTTGCTTGATCAGTGCTTGATAAATAGTGATTATTTTTTGGCAATGTGTTTGCGGGTCAAACTGTTTAACCGTCTCCTGGGCAGCTTTTTTTATCTGGTTAGTTTCAATTTTTGGTAGCTCTTTTATTTTTTGTTTTAAATCTTCAAGATTACCGGCTTTAAATAGCAAGCCATTTTCTTTGTCTTTGATGATTTCCGGGATACCGCCAATTGCCGCGGCAATCACTATTTTCCCGTAGGCGAGCGCTTCGAGGAGGTTCAAGGGCATATTTTCTAGCCAAATTGATGGAATAATTATTGCTTTGGCCTTAAGGATTAAATCTTTTAAATCAGCCCCGGTTTTAAATCCTAAAAAGTCTATTTGTTTTTCTAAATTTAATTCTTTAGTTAATTCTTTTAAGCCGGTTTCCTCCGGGCCTTCACCGGCTATTTTTAAATATTCAGCGCTATCTTTCAGGGCGGAAATAATTAAATTAACCCCTTTCTCTGGAGCCAAACGGCCGAAATACAGAAGATAATTTTTTTCCGATTCAAACTTTTCTGTCTTTTTTTCAGTTATCTGGTTAGTATAAAAATTATTGACAAATTTTATTTTATTTTCCGGCCAGCCGAAATTAACGCAGATTTCTTTCATGAATCGACTGGGGGCGATGAAGAGATCAACGCCAGTTTTGTAAATTGGCCAGAGAGAATGGTGAAAATACATTTCTAGGGCGCCGCCCAAACTTTTTATTTTTGAATCCTTCAGGCATTTATCAGTAAAACAGTGATAATACCGGCCGCCCTGGCATTTTTGGCAAATCTGGCCTTTATTGAAAAGTTTATAATTCGGACAAATTAATTTATAATCATGTAAGTGCATGACCACGGGAATTTTTTTTTGTTTGGTGACACTCAGGATTGAGGGTGAGATTTGATGATAAATGTTATGCAGATGAACAATATCCGGTTGAAAATCAGTGACTAATTTTTTGAATTTATTTTTAGCCTCTAGGCTATAAAAAATTCTCAGCAAAGAGCGCCAAGTATTCTTTAGGCCTCCTTGGTCAAAAGACAAGAAGGAGACGAAATACTTTTGGTCTGGACTGGAGATATTTTTGGGATTAGCCATCGCAAAAATTCGCGTCTCGTGCCCCAGCGCCTTTAATTGAGCTTCCAGGCCTAAAACGTAATTGCTGACCCCGTCTTTAGGGTAATAAAATTTATTAACTAAAATTATTTTCATACTTTGACATTTAAAGCAAATTCGGGCTAATATTATTATATCATACTTTATTAAGCCTGAGACAACTTATGGCGTCAAACAATAACCAAAATGAATTGACGGACAATTCCTTAAAGCGGCGGCGAGCTTTGTTTTTTTATGTTTTTTTGCCGATAACTATCCTGTTAGCGCTGGTTATTCCCTTCTTGCCCTTGAGCAATCTTTTGTTATTTCTACTTTTAGTTGTTTATTTTAGTTTTATTTTAGCTTTTTTTAGAAATCAATGGGGTTTGTTTTTATTTATTCTTTTTCGGCCGGCGATTGATTTTTCTACAAAAACAACTATTTTTGAAATTAATAATTTTGCTTTAAATCTGGCCGCTCTTTTAGGGATCGTGGTCTTAATCTTTACGACCTGGTTGGTGATTAAAAATTGGTTTTCCTTAAAGAAGATTAAACTACTTATTCCCTGGCTTATATTTTTAAGCGTTAATATTTTATCGCTTTTCTTTTCGGTTAGCTTAAACACCAGTTTGGCTGAGCTCGCCAGACTCTTAACGATTTTTTCTCTGTTTATTCTAGGTTTTTTGATTATTAAAAATAATCAGGATTTAACTCGTTTGGTCAAAGTAATTATTTTTTCTTCTCTTTTGCCGTCGGCGGTCGCTTTTTATCAGTTTTTAACGGGCACGGGCTTGAAAGAAGGCAGTGATTTTCGTCTTTACGGTACCTTTGCCCATCCGAACATGCTCGCTTTTTTTCTCTGTTTTATTATTGTTTTGACGGTTTTCATTTTCTTGAATAATGATCGAAAAAAAATTTCTTCCTTATTTTATGGTTTATTAATGTTATTTTCTTTATTTCTCTTGATTTTTACATATACGCGCGGCGCCTGGCTGGTCTTTTTTATTTTTATTTTCTTAATTGGTTTTTTGCGCTATCGGCGTTTTTTAGTTTTTACTTTAGCCGCCCTCTTGTTATTTTATGTGGTTATCCCGCCCTTTCAGGAGCGAGTTAATACTTTAATAAATCCTGATCCTTACGGTTCAATTAATTGGCGTTTAGAACTCTGGCAAGACGGTTTTACTTATTTTAAAAAAGAACCGGTTATCGGTTATGGCTTAGGAACGGCTAGTTTGGTTATCGCGGATAATCGGGGACCAAAATTGGGCTCGCCCGAGCCGCATAATGACTACTTGCGCCTAGGGCTAGATACTGGCTGGCTCGGTTTAGCCGCTTACTTAGTTTTAATTATTTCCCTCCTGATTTTTCTTTTAATTTGTTATTTCCGACAAACTCGGCCAAAATTGAAAATGTTTAATTTATTTTTAGTCGCTTTCGGGATAGCCCTATACTTAATGAGTTTTGGCGATAATATTTTGAACGATACGGCCCTGCAATGGTCTTTTTGGGTTCTGGTGGGGGCGCTTTTAGCGGTTCAAGTTAAGCCTAATCGCTCGATCGCTGAATAAATCTCCTTGCCAACTAGAGCGCTGAGCGGCGTAGTTAATATCCACTTTAGCTCTAATTCGACTGCCAGATTGTTTTTGTAAATAAAAATTATAAACCCCGCTTGTTTCAGCGGCGGTTTTTATTTTGTTTGGTAATTGGTATTTAAGAGTCAGAGTTTTTTTGCTGCCTGGTTCAATCACCCAGAAGAAGCCAAAAATTGTTTTATTTAAAATCGGGTCATCGCTCACGTTTAAATCAGCTTCGGATTCACTTACTCCGGCTAAAGAAGTGAATTTAGTCCCTAAAGGCACGTAGACGCGAGTATAACTGCGATAGCGAGTTGTCCGCCAGTCAAAACCACCCTCATGATTATAGTTTAATTTTAAAGTCGCTTGTAAATTATTATTGTTCGTTTGCAGTTGATATTCTAACTCTTTTTTAATAACCGCATCGCTTTTAAAAGCTCCTAAATTAGCGTCAACAATCATTAAGTAATCGCCGGTCTCTTTTTTTAATTCCCCGCTCACGCCTAAGTCTTTGATAATTTTTTGCCAATCGGAGTTTTTTAGATAAATTTGGATATTCTTGGCGGCGATATTTTTATCAATAATTTTTATTAATTCTGGCCAACGACTCGAAGTTAAGTTAAAGAGTTTATTTTTCAATTCCGCAACTAAGTCGTTAATTATTTCTTTGCGATCCCAAGAGGAAATATTTTGTTCCTTGTAGGCGACCTCGACGTTGTATTGCAACAGCGGCTGGAAATTATCAGCCGTATAAGTCTCGCCCCGCACGGTGATTGGTCCGACTAAGCGCAAGAGATCGGCAATTAAATCAGGGTTAATGGCGATTAGGCCAGTCAGGGGGGCTACTTTTTGGCCGATAGCGCTACTTTCGCCACGATAAATTTCTTCGATTTTTTGGGCAGCGCTCGGCCAATCCGGCGACCAATTAGCATCTCGAAAATACCAATTAGAGACTTTTAAGTATTTTTTGATAGGCGCGGGCGGCTCGAGGCTCCATTTGCCCAAAGCGGGCATATCTAAATGATAACTGTCTGAAGTTTTCAAAGAAATAATTTCTCCTTCATTAGTAACTAGAATCCCGTAAACGCCAATAAACCCGCCAGTTGGTCGCAGTTCGTCATTATTTTGTAGGATCAATAAAAAATTACTGGGCTCGGGGTAACCAGCCAGAGCCGGCAGTAACTTGATTAAGGGAATGGTCTTTGACATTAAATCCGAAGCTTGGATTAATTCCTCCCTGACCACACTGATACGGCCATAAATCGGCCATAAAATACCGAGACGATGAATTTTATCTAAATTTAAAATAGCCAAGTCCAAATTAGCTTTTAAACCGTTTAATTCCGGTTCGGATTCGTAAATCATTTTTAAGAATTTTGTTTTATCGGCCGAGCTTAAATCAAGGAAGTTTTGGCTAATGGCTCCGGTTCGGATTTCATTAAGTTTACCGGCCAAAAGAGCGCTTCGCCCTAAAGATCGGCTTAAGATTTCCGCTGTTTTTAAAAGATATTCTAAATCATTAATTGGCGCTTGGATTAAAACGATTTTTTTGATTATTGGCTTGTTGCGGATTTGGCTTAACTGTTCTAAAGAAGTTGTAAATTTTTTTTGCGCTTCTTGTGAATTGTTTAACGCTTTTTCCCAATTTTGGTTTTTAGCCGCGCTGACAGCCGTTTCTAAATAAGTCTTTCCGACTAGGGCGCTATTAACGGTTTGTTTTAAATCTTGATAAGTAATCGCTAATAGGACGATTAATAAAATAAAACCAGCCGCTAATAGAAGCAGCAGGTATTTCAGGATTCGACTAAGAAAATGAAGAAAATGGAAAAAATGTCTTTTCATAATTATTTTTTATGAAAATTATCTAACAAGACAATAATTTTTCCTTCGAGGATATTATATAAGAAAATATCCATTACTTCTTGGCGGTATTTAAACTCTTTCTCATTCATGATCGTAAAATTTATTTCTCGGCCCAGGTCTTTTTCTAGTTCTTTGATTAATTTTAAAAAAGCTTGGCGACGGATATTACCGACAATTAACAAATCAGTTGGGGCTTCTAAATCGTTAGTAAATAAACCGGTTAAAGCTAAAAATTTTGGTTGGCAAATTTTTTGCAGGCCAGTGATAAATTTTTGGCTAGAAAGAATTTGTGCTTTAATAAATAGGGCTTTGATTTCCGGGTATAAAATAAAATTTTTATTAATACTGAAGTATTTTTTTTCCCCTTGGCGGACTAGTTCTTTTTTTGATTTTTCTTCTTGATTATTAATTATTTTTTCTTCTATGATTAGGTCAAATTTAACCATATTCTCTAGTTCACGACGAACGGCATTAGCCGGTAAATTTAATTCTCGGGCTAATTGATGAAGATAATATTTTTGCGGTTGATGGAGTAAAAATAAGTTGAGAATTTTTACTCGCGCTGTTGAGCCAAAAAGCGCGTTGAGCATATTTTATTTATTTATGAATTTATAGTATAATATATAAGACAAACAGTCAATTAGAGTATGTATAATAAAATTGCCTCAATTATCTTAAATTCCGGTAAAACGACCGGCTTAAGCGATGTTTTTGTTTCTCAGCCCGATGCTTTAAAAGAAAATCTGGCCGGGAAGATTTTTGTTTTGGCGGAGATTGGTGGTAAGAAAGCCGAGGGTCGTAAAATTTGGAATTTTTTAATTGCTTCTTTGAATGATAATTATTATAATGATGAGAAAATTCTCTTGCGTGACAAGATTGAGGGTTTGAAAATCGAAAATATTTTTGAAGCGGCTTTGACAAAAACTAATAAAGCTTTAGGGGAATTTTTATTAGCTGAAAAGCTCCGTCTTAATCCCCTAGCCACCAATATTAGCTTGGGGGTCATTTACGAAAATAAACTTCATTTTTCAAGTTTTGGGAAAAACCGGGCGCTATTATTATATCGCCGCCTTGAACAATTTGAGATTATTAATGTCGAAGCGAACGTGACTGATCTGCAAGAGGCTAAGAACGAAGAAGAAGTAATGAGCGCTAAGCTGCCAATTTTGTTTTCCTCGGTGATTAGCGGTGAAATTCCTCTCGGCTCTTATTTTGTGTTTACTTCCGAAGCTTTACCGGAATATTTGTCCGGCAAAGAAATGGTCGATATTATTACTAAATTACCGCCCATCGTGGCTGCCGAACAGATTAAAAATGTTTTGACGAAAATTAATACCTATGTTCCCTTTTTAGGGGTGATTATTAAGAATACTGCTGGGGTTGTTGGTCAGGAGAAATTAGAAGAGATTGAGGAAAATTTAACAGCCCACGGTTCGATTTCTTCTCTAAATTATACCGAGCAGAAAACCGAACAAATGTTGGCGCCGGCTGGTTTGATTAACTTTTCTAAATCGTTTAAAAAAATTAATGATCTTTTTAGGAAATGGTTGCCCAAGGCTTCTTCGCCTCGAAAAAAAATATACAAACCAGAAGAAGATAAGCTGGCGCAGCCGATTTTAGAGCTTGGCAAGATTAAAAGTTTGAACATGGCGCGATCAGATTCTTTTTTAGTTAAAGAAAAAATATTTTTTAAAAAAAGATCGAATTGGTTTTGGGTCGGTTTTAAAAAGACGATTCTAACCATCCCGCACTTGTTTAACCCCTATTTTTGGAAAAATTTAGGCACAAACTTGAAAAATTGGTTAAAGACTTTAAATAAGAAAAACCGGCTATTAATTACGTTTTTAGCGCTTCTGGTAGTTGTTTTTACGATTAGTCTTTTGATAACTATGACCGGCAAGCGACGTCAGGCAGCGGAAACTAATTTTAATAATCTGGTTTCGCAGATTGAAGAAAAGCAAAATCTCATTGATTCGCACTTATTATATAACGACGAAGAAGGCGCTCGGATTGTTTTGACTGATACTCAAGCGTTACTTAATTCATTGCCGCAAAAGAGCGCGACCCAAAAGAATACTTACGAACGGTTAATTGGCAAAACTCGAGAGCAGGAGGAGCGGGTGCAAAAAATCATTAAGATTGATCAAGCTACTAAAGCGAATGATCTGGTTGGTCTGGGCGTGAAATCGCTTGTTTTTGCCGCTGGCAAGCTTTACGGCGCGGGAGATAAATTTATTTATGTTTTAACTCCGAATTCCGCTTCTTCTAGTCGAGTAGAGATCACGGGCGCTACCAATTTAAGTAATCCCCAGTTCGATAAGAAAAATCAGATTTATTATTGGGATCAAAATAAAATCTGGCAGTTTAATTTAAATACAAATACTAATTTAGCCATTAATTTACCCAGCGATCTTGATCAAAAGGCCGGGCTAACCAGTTTTAAAATCTTTAACGGTAATTTATATTTAGTCTCTAAAAGTAATAATCAAATTTATCGCTATAGTCGTGATAAAAGTGGTTTTGCTGTAAAAAGCGATTGGTTAAAAGAAGCGGCTGATTTAAGTCAGGCAACTGATTTTGCGATTGACGGTAGTATTTATGTTTTGAAAAATAACGGCGAAGTTCTTAAATTCTATAAAAATAAAAAGGCAGATTATTTAGCGGCCGCTCTTTATCCGCCGGTGACTAAAGCAATAAAAATTATTCCGGGGACGAATTATCTTTATCTTTTTGAAGCGGAAACAAAGCGCTTAGCAGTTTTAGCGATTAAAGACGGACATTTAGTTAATCAGTATCAAATTTCTTCCTTGCTTAATCCGCTTGATTTCGCAGTTGATGAAGTTGGCAAAACAGCTTATTTCCTTGATAATGAAACGATTTATAAAATTATTTTAAATCAATAAATAGTTAAATAAGAAAAAAGACCAGGTGAGTTTTGCGCTGGTCTTTTTTTTGTTGGCGGGGCGTGGACGTTTAGTCGTAGAAGGGACTAAAACGGCAGATCCCGCCATGAATCCCTTTAGCTCTTAAAGCGAGGATACCGACCGGACAGTAAATTTCTGCATCGTCAATACGGAAAAGCTCCAGAAAGTTTGGATCTTTCGGGTCGATTCCCAGAATGAATTTTTGACTAACTTGCCGAAAAACTATTCTTTTTGAGCATCTTGTTTTTCTGATTTGAGCGAGCATTTGCTTGCCTTCAAGGCAAATCACGCTTACCTGTTTGGTTTTTTTTTCTTTAGTTGCCATGGGGTTTAGGTTTAAAAGTGGTTTGGGATTTTTGGTTTAAAATTTTAATATTTTTTTGCATTCGGGGAAACTAATGTCTGCAGAACGCGATTCGTCGTATTTGCTGCCGCTCCGCAAAGAATACTTTCCGTTCTCCAACTTATCAAACAGGAGCAGGTATAGCCACCCGTCAATCGTTTTTTTGATAAGGAGAAAATTTTTTTTCGGATCCAGAAAGGAAGCAAAATCAGGTACGCCATTGTCGGCGGCCAAGATCGTTCCTTCCCCTTCGATTACTATGCTTTTTAGATTCATGGGATTGGGGTTTTAGATGGTTAATGTTTTTAAAGAATCATTGTAATTTACCATTTTAAATTATTATAGTCAAGACCAATTAAAATAACAAAAACCGCTTTGTTCAAGCGGTCTTTGTTTATTGGAAATCAGTTTTTCTTATTTTAAAGTTACTTTCGCGCCAGCTTCTTCTAATCTCTTTTTCATGGCTTCGGCATCGGCTTTCTTAACGCCTTCCTTTAAAACTTTTGGTGCGCCATCAACTAAATCTTTAGCTTCTTTTAAGCCCATTTCAGTTAATTCGCGAACAGCTTTAATGACATTAATCTTGTTAGCTCCACCATCAGTTAGTTCAACGTCAAAACTATCTTTTTCTTCGACTGGAGCCGCGGCAGCTGCGCCTGGAGCCATCATCATGGCTGGAGCAGAAGCGCTAACCCCGAATTTCTCTTCTAAGATTTTAACGAGTTCGGCTAAATCTAGCACACTCATTTTTTCGATTTCGCTGACCAGCTTTTCAAATTTGGCTGGAACAACCACATTTTTTTCTTCCATAGATTTAAAATTAATTATTTATATTTTAATTATTAAGCTTTTTTCTCTTCAATAGCCTTAAGGACATAAACTAAATTTCGGAGATTGCCCGCTAAAGCGTTAACAAAGCCAGACACCGGAGCATTTAAGGAACCGACTAATTTAGCGTATAATTCAAGCTTGCTTGGTAATTTAGCTAGAGCTTCGACTTCATTTTTCGATAATAATTTATTTTCTAAAATTCCACCTAAAAAGAAAACTTTTTCAATTTTTTCTTTGTCTTTGCGGAAATTGCCTAGAATTTTAGCTGGGGCAACTTCATCTTCATAAGAGAAAATAGCCGCTAGTTTACCATCAAAATCACGAATATTTAAATCCTTGATTTGATCTTTGAACGCTAGATTCATTAAAGTTTTTTTGGCGACATAATATTCGCTGTTCTCTTTTCTGAGTTGCGCCCGAAGATTTTCATTATCCTTCACGGTTAAAGCATTAAAGCCAGCGAAGACTACTGATTTAGATTTCTTTATCTTTTCGCTTAAATTACGTAAAATTTCTCCTTTTTGAATTTTGTTTTTTGGCATATAGATACAAAAAAATCTGTGTTAACACAGACGAGAAAACGCTTAAAGAAGCGGCTCTTTACCTCGGCAAGACTTACAAGCGTCAGCTGACGCTCGGCTGGCTGTCTGTGGTAATATATTTATTATGTTGTTATCTTAGCAGATTAAAGGTATTTGTCAAGGGTTTTCAAAAGCCCGGAACTTTGTTCCGGGCTTTTTAGCTTAGGGTGATTATTTTACTTCGTAGGTCAGGGTGGCCTCAACTTTAATTTCATTCTGGCCAGTCTGGATTTCGGGGCTAGCGATTAGGGCCTGGTCAGCGCCGCCACTAAATTCCATCTTGGCGTTAGCATAGCTGATACCGATCGGCGGATTAACAGAATTCTCGTAAACATTTTTGATTTTTCCCAGTCTCATACCAGTTTGATCAGCAATCAGTTCTGCCTTTTCTTTAGCTTTTTGAATAGCTAATTCCCTGGCTTGGTTTTTAAGGGCAAACTCATCATCAATGGTAAAATTAATTCCGCCGACTTGGTTAGCCCCTTTTTCAGTCGTCTTGGCGATAACATCGCCAATTTTATTTAAGTCTCTGATTTTTAAAGTTAAATTTTGAGTTACCTCATAACCAACTAATTGTTGGCCAGTTTTATCGGTCCAATTGTAAACCGGATTTAAGGTATAATTAGTAGTTTTTATATCTTTTTCGTCAATGTTTAATTTTTTTAGTTCCTGAATGATGTCGTTCATTTTTGTTGTTCCTTCAATTGTTGCTTCGGCGGCGGTTTTTTTAGTTCCTGTTTTTAGGCCGATCTGGATATTAGCAATATCAGCTTTCGCGTAGACTGTGCCAGAACCGGTTACCGAAAAACGATCCTGATCATTCAGGCGGTTAGTTCTGGTTATTGCGAAGATAACAATGGCGGTCACGGCTAAAATAAGTAGCGTGGCCAAGAAGACGTAGGTTTTTTTCATAGTTTTTGTTTATTAATTATTATTTTTCTATTTTAGCTTATTTTTAGTTAATGATAAAGATTGACATAAATCAAAATATTAAGAGTTTAATTAACAGCGGTTTTTTTTATTCTCTTCCGGCCGTAATTAGCAAAGCGGTGCGCCTCTTCCCTGATCTTGAGTAAGGTAGGTTTAATATTATTAGCCAGGTCTTTTATTTCTTTTTTTGTTTTCGCGACTAAGACTAATTTATCGCCGCCGAATTTAGAGATGCCGACCAAGGGAATATTGATATTATTGGCTTGTAGGGTACGCGTTAAAAAACTGATTTGCGGCGTGCCGCCGTCAATCATAATTAAATCCGGACTGAGCCATTCCGAATGTTTAAAACGGCGCAATAAGATTTCGGCCAAAGCGCGTTCATCATCGCCGGCTGGCGCCTCTTTGATTTTAAATAAACGGTAGGCTTGGCGGTTCGCTTCGCCATTTTCAAAAACGACCATTGAGCCGTAACTTTCTTTTCCCTGGAAATGGGAAATATCATAACCTTCAATCCGATTAACTTTTGCTTCTTGTAAATTTTCTTCACGAGTTAATAAAGAAACATCTTGTAAATGTTTTAAGGCTTTTATCTTGTCGGGATTTTCTTTGATTAATTTTCTGATTAAGCGTTTTTTCTCGCCGGACAGGAGGAGGATGATGTTTTTTATGTTCTTTTGATAGTCTTGGGCCGAAATTGCGGCAATACAGGCTCCGGGACAGAGGCCAATCTGATAATCAAAACAGGCGCGGCCGCTGTGCGGCGTGCAGGTGCTATAGGGGAAAAGCCGCCGGATAAGCCGGAGCGCTCCCTGCAGCAAATAAAACGATTGGTAGGGTCCGAAGACCTTGGCTTTTGAGGCGGGAAACTTCTTTAAATCTTTGCCGCGGACGATTATTGGCTTAGGGAAAGTTGTTTTTGGAATAACCACGTAAATAAAAGACCGGTCGTCGCGGTCAACAATATTATATTTCGGCCAATATTTTTTAATATTTTTCGCTTCCAAGATTATTGCTTCCAGCAAGCTATCGGTTACTTCATATTTAATATCGCGCGCTAAGTCAACCATTTCCCGGGTTTTCGCCGCGACATTACTTTGGAAATATTGGCTTAAACGATTTTTTAAATTAGTCGCTCGGCCGACATAAAGAATTTCTTTGTTCTTGGCCAGCCAAAAATAAACCCCGGGTTTGTTGGGAATTGTTTTTAGTTTATTTTTTAACTTTAAATTCATATAAATACTTAGCTAAGGAGAGTCGTTTGTTTTTTATAGTAATGCCCTCCTTTTCCAATAGGGCGATTTTTTTCTGAGAACCGCTAGCGAATCCGCCGACTTCCCCGTTACTTTTTATAACGCGGTGGCAAGGCACTTGGGGGGCGTAAGGATTTTTATTTAGGGCATTGCCGACCGCTCGGGCCGTCCGGGGATTACCCAGAGCGCGAGCGATTTCCTGATAAGTGGAAATTTTGCCTTTAGGAATTAGGGCGGTTAGCCGGTAAACCTGTTGGGGAAAGGTTATTTTAAGCATAAAAATTTTATTGACAAAATAGTAGAATAGTTTAAGATAGTCTTATCTTAGTCTAAGAATCTAGGGGTTAATAATGCTAATACCCGCAAACTAGATCGTTCTTTGCAATAATAAGCATTATAGCGGGGTGTCAGAAACACCTTGTCACTTAATCAGTTAATGTCAGGTCAAAGTTTAATTTTTTAATTTTAACGGTCATGGTGGGCCGCTCGCCATGGTCCGGACACGGAATTAATAAAAATCCGCCAATAGCACCACAGTACGAAAGGAAGCGGTGCCATCTGTCCGGGCCAGTTCCCTTATAGCGTAACTTCGGGACAAGCTCAAAAAAAGGGACTAAACTTTGCAGGATGATCTTTACATCCATGAGGATGGTTTTTCATCAACCTGACGGATACCGTTTTAATCGGTTTAATATCCGACTGTAGACAAAACTGCTATCATTTGGCCGGTCGCAAGACAGAATCAATTAGCCTTAGGCTAGTGATTAGGAAAAACAGGCCACTACCGGGGAAATACTACTCCCCGGTTTTTATTTGCTGAAAATACCGATTAGAAGGCTAGCGCTAAAAGCGACAATCGCTCCGACGTACTGCCAGCCACGGATTTTTTCTTTATTAAACTTTAAACCAAGTAGCATAGCGATAACTACATAGCTGCCGGTAATCGCCGCCACGACCGCTAGCTCTTCACCGTTAGACAAAGAATAAGTAAAAAACAACCAAGCGGCGATATCAACTATGACCATTAGCAAAATTAAACGCCAATTTTTTAGTCCGCTTTTAAAGGTGGATTTTATTTTTTTCTGATAACCCAGGTAGGCCAGGCAAACCGCCCCGCCTAAAGTCCAAGATAGCCAAATAACCAGGATAGGATCAAGCCGAGTGGCGCCGACAGCCGTGAAAAAATTAGTTAAGGCTAATAAAATTGCGGTCAGAATAGCTAAGATAATTCCCTTTTCTAAAATTACCCGGCGCTTTTGCCAAAAGAATAAAAAGTGGAACCAACGTCGCCGCATTCTTTCAAAATCAATAGCGAGCAAGGCGACGCCGGAAAATAGCATAGCGATTAAAGCGATCTGATAGAAAAATAATTGATTGCTCAAAAATAAGACGCCCAAAATAATAGTTAGCGGCAGTTCAAAGGAGAGGATTATTTCCACCACCGATAATTTTCCTATTGCTAAAGCCTTAAAATGAGTCACGACGCTAAAAAAAGTGGCTAGGCCTAGAATAGCTAAGAGAAAAAAGTCTAACCAAGTAATGGTCATTAAATTTTTTAGAACAAATGGTAAAAGGAAAATAAAGCTACCCAGATAAATCCACCACATGGTTTCCAGCCAGCCGACTTGTTTAATTGTTTTTTGAATTAAAAAGTCACCCAAGCCCCAGCCAAGCATCGCTCCAAAAGCTAAAAGAATTGCGAGTGTCATAAATTATTTGTTAGGCGCCGAGCGGCGCGGCAAGTATTCTTTTAAATATTTTCCGGTCGCGCTTTTAGTTTCGCGCGCAATATCTTCCGGCGCACCGCAAGCGACAATGCGTCCGCCCTCTTCGCCGCCGTCCGGTCCTAAATCAATTAGGTAGTCCATAGATTTTAGCATGTGCATATTGTGCTCAATCACTAAAACGGAATTCCCTTTTTCCACTAGTTTATTTAGAACAGTTAAGAGCATATCAATGTCGTAATAATGCAGACCGGTCGTCGGTTCATCCAGTAAATAAAGCGTGCGCTTGCCTAAAGTGTGGGTCAGCTCTTTAGCGATTTTAATCCGCTGCGCTTCACCGCCGGACAGAGTCGTCGCGCTCTGGCCGATTTTAATATAACCCAGACCGACCGCTTGGAGAACTTTTAATTTATCGGTAATGAAATAATTTCCCTCGAAATGTTCAATCGCCTCATCAATCGTCAAATCTAAAATTTCGGCGATATTTTTGCCTTTATACTTTACTTGTAAGGTTTCCCGGTTAAAGCGCTTACCGCGGCAGACTTCGCATTCAACCAGTACCGGCGGCAAGAAATGCATCTCAATCAGGTTTGCGCCGGCGCCTTCACAGGCCTCACAACGCCCGCCAGGGCGGTTAAATGAAAAACGGCTGATAGAATAGCCTCTTTCTCTGGCTTCGGGCAAAGAAGCGAAAAAGTCGCGAATCGGCGTAAAAATACCGGTATAGGTTGCCGGATTAGAGCGCGGTGTCCTGCCAATCGGCGATTGATCAATAACAATGACTTTATTTATATATTCGGCACCCTTAATGTCTTTAACCTGTTCTAATTTAGCCTTGCCCGGCCGATTTTTGATATGGGTAATATTTTTATAAATGACGTCGTATAAAAGCGATGATTTTCCTGACCCGGAGACGCCGCTAATTCCGACCAAACGTCCTAAAGGTATTTCCACGTTAATATTTTTTAAATTATTGGCGAAGGCGCCACTGATTTTTAAAGCGCCATGATTTTGTTCGCGGCGTCTTAAAGGTAGACTGATTTCTTTTTGGCCGGCCAAGTATTGGAGCGTTAAAGATTTCTTAAGCATCGCTTTATTTTTTTTCTCATCTAATAAGTCCTTGGTGTCGCCAATCGCCACGATTTCTCCGCCGTGGACACCGGCCAGCGGTCCGAGATCAACCAGATAATCCGATTCTAAAATAGTTTTCTCATCGTGTTCCACGATAATCACGGTATTGTGCTTATCACGCAATTTTTTCAAGGTATCGATTAAGCGCGCCGTGTCGCGTTCGTGCAGGCCGATGGTCGGTTCGTCTAAAACGTAAAGAGTCCGGGATAAATGTGAGCCGATTTGCGAGGAGAGGCGGATGCGCTGCGCCTCGCCGCCGGATAAAGTATGAGCTTCGCGCTCTAAAGAAATATAATTCAAACCAACTTTAAGTAAAAATTCTAAACGGCTGATAATTTGGACGACAACATTTTCCGCGATCGCCCGTTCGCGCTTAGTCATTTTTTCATAATACTTATTAAAAAAATCCAGGGCGCGGTTAATCGCCAATTTAGAAACAGCGGCGATATTTTTACCGGCGATTTTAACTGACAGAGCCTCCGGTCTTAAACGTTCACCTTGGCACTTAGGACATTTTTCCTCGCTGAAAAAGTCGGCTTTGCCTAAGCCAGAACAGACTGGGCAAGCGCCGTGCGGCGAGTTGAAGGAAAACAAGCGCGGTTCCACTTCCGGGAAAGAAAAATTATCATTGGGGCAAGTCCAATTGGCCGATAATAAAAATTCCTGATTTTTATATTTGGCAATCACCAAGCCCTTACTGTAATCCAAAGAATTTTCTACCGCTTCAAATAAGCGCGCTTCATCAGTCAGTAAAATTTTATCAATCACGATTTCAATATCATGCTTTTGCTTAGGCGCTAATTTCACTTGTTCCCTTAAAGAGTGTATCTGGCCGTCAATCCGGGATTCGCTGTAGCCGAGCGAGAGATAGTTATATAAAATTTGATAGTACTCGCCTTTCCGGTCGCGAATAATCGGCGCCATGATCGTCACATATTCTTCTTTTGAATCTTGACCGCGGTTAATGATAATATCAACCATTTCTTCAACGGTCAGTTTTTCTATTTTTTCGCCGCAGACCGGACAAAAAACTTCGCCGACGCGCGCGTAAAGGACGCGCAGATAATCGTAAATATCGGTCAGCGTGCCGACGGTGGAGCGCGGATTGTGCGATAAAGCCTTCTGGTCAATAGAAATAGACGGCGCTAAACCGATTATTTCATCAACCTCGGCCGGCTTTTTTTGGCCCAAGAACTGCCGCATGTAGGGCGATAAAGATTCAACGTATTGCCTTTGGCCTTCGGCAAAAATCGTATCAAAAGCCAGAGAAGATTTGCCGCTTCCCGAAACTCCCGTAATTACCGTTAATTTATTATGTGGTATTTCCAGGGAGATGTTTTTTAAGTTGTGCATCCGCGCCCCGCGGATGATTAGCTTCTCGGACATATCTTTAGGCCTTATTGCTAGGATTCTCTGGTTGATTGTAATTAAAATTAGGACTATAGAACGTTTTTCCGTTATCGCCGGCGTCAGCAATCTCATTAAATATTTTTTCAAAATATTCCGGCTTAGTGGTTTCAATAAAACGGCAGGCGTCTTTTGATAGTTTTCCCTCCTTATAAAAATTTATTAATTTATCGTAGTGTTCCTTGGTAAATTTTTCTCCATATGTTTTAATTCCTAAAGCGGTCATCTCGGCCTCTACTTCCTGTTTGCGCGCGTAGCGTTCGCCCTTGCTGCCAAAGTAATAGTCCAAATTGTTAATTAAGTAATCAAGATCTTTTTGGTTATCGGCGTTTAAGAGACTTTTAAAATAAGGGCTTTCTGGGTTAAATTTTTGATAAGATAATCTAAGCAGTTTGTTGGCATTTCTGGAAATATGGTCGCCAGCGACTACTTTATGACCCAACAACTCGTGCTCGTCGGAGAAAGGAGCTTCGGCCGGGCGCTTAGTTAACTGGGTCTCAAAATTATTTCCATCCTCATAAAAACTCGGGTCATTGTCGGTCAAACTATAGGTACCGTTATAGAGATTATTTAGTCTGGTTTTCTGATGTTCTTTGGCGGCTGTTTCATCTATGTTATATTCCGCCATTAGTTTTTTTAGGTATTCAGGGCTGTTTATATGATCAGCAATTTCCTGGATTTTTTTATCATGAAATTCAGTAATTTTTTTATTCAATTCAAAATCTTCTTGATCGAATTCTAGCTCGCCAACATTTTTAACGTCCAAGCTGGGGTTAATTAAATATTCCTCGTATTCTTTGATTAATTTTTTTTGTTCTTCGAGATCGCTAGTACCCGGTTCGCGAATTTCCGCGCCGGTGGGCGTTAAAGTGAGAAAAATTCGATTTTTAGTCCTTTCCAGGCTGATTTTTACTTGATTAATATTATATTTTAATAATTCCTCGGGGTTTGTTTGTCTTTCTTTTTTTAAACCGCTGCGGTCGTGTTTTTTGGATAAATCATATCTTTGTGGCGATTCCAACCCTTGGTGAGCGGTTTCCCATTGTTTTTCCGCTTCGCTTTTTTCCGACGCCTTTGTTTTAATTATTTTATCTTGATCATTTTCTTGTGCCAGCGCCTCTTGATTTGCCAAAACCATTCCCGCCCCTAAGCCAACCGCGAGAGCGCCAACCCGAGCTGTCCTTTTTATTTTATCCTGGCCTTGTTGAAAAATATTTTCAAATTTAGACATATTTATAACTTATATTCATAAATCCTGACTTTCCGGCCTTCGGTATAAATCGCCGTTTCCACAAATCGCCAACCACTTTTCTCATAATAATTTTTTAGTTCGGTAAACAGATAAATCTTTTTATAGCCGGCTTGCCGGGCGGCCTTTAAAAGTCCTTGCTGGAGAGCTTGGCCAATCCCTAAACAGCGGTATTTTTTTAAAACCACTAAACTGCTTAGCCAGGGACCAAGATCTTGGCGATAAGGATGATCAGCCACTCTTAAAGAAACTGTCCCGGCTGGTTTTCCGTTGTAAAAAGCGACCAGAGTTTGCGGACATTTTTTAGTTAAACAATGCTCGGTACGGTAGTTGACTTCCTTTAGCGTGCGGTCATGCCGTTTATCCCATTGTTGCCAGAGACATTTAGAGACAGCGGGAATATATTCCGGACAATCAGCTAAATTTTTAACCGTAATTTTTGGCTGGGGCCGTTTAGATTTTTTAGCAATCATAAATAAAAAATTATTACTCAATTAAAAATTATTCCTCAGCCAAATCCAAAAACTCTTCAATCTTTTTGCTGATGTTTTTCGGCGTGATTTTATATTTTTTATTATAAGCTAATTGTTTAAGACGACGACGATCAGCCTCCTTAATCGCCCGTCGCATGGAGTCGGTTGTTTTATCAGCGTAGAGAATAATTTTTCCCTTAACATTTCGGGCGGCTCGGCCCATAGTTTGCATTAAAGAGGTTTGACTTCTTAAAAAACCTTCCCGGTCGGCATCAAGTATAGCGACTAAAGTCACTTCGGGCAAATCCAAGCCTTCGCGCAGTAAGTTAACGCCGATTAAAACCGCGAATTTCCCGGCGCGAAAGTCTTTCAAAATCTCGGTCCGCTCAAAAGTTTTAATATCGGAATGCAAGTAATTGCTTTTAAATCCTTGCTTAAGGAAATAAGTATTTAAATCTTCTGCTTGTTTTTTAGTTAAGGTATTAATAATTGCCCGTTCACCTAAAGCAGCGATTTTCTTTATTTCTTTCATAACATCATTAATCTGACTATAATTCTCTTTTTTATTAAAAACTGGCCTAATTTCAATCTCGGGGTCAATCAAACCGGTCGGTCGAATAACCTGTTCCACGATTTGTTCTGATTTTTTTAGTTCAAACTCGCCGGGTGTGGCGGTCGTAAAAATCATTTGGCCGACGCGTTTTTCAAACTCTGGAAATTTTAAAGGTCGATTATCTAAAGCCGAAGGCAAGCGCCAACCGTATTGGACTAAAGTTTTTTTGCGCGCTTGATCGCCATTATACATCCCTCTGATTTGCGGCACAGCGATGTGCGACTCATCAATAATCGTTAAAAAATCCGGGCGGCCGTCTTTCCAAGGAAAGTAGGCGAGTAATGAATCCGGCGCTTCGCCCGCCAATTTTCCGGTTAAATGTCGTGAATAATTTTCAATGCCGTGGCAATAACCCAAACTGCGCAGCATTTCCATATCATAACGCGTCCGCCTCCCCAATCTTTCCGCTTCCAGAAGCAGCCCCTCTTTTTTAAAATAAGCCAAGCGTTCTTTTAATTCCTCATTAATGTTTTTAATGGCGGCGGTGATTTGTGGCTGGGTAGAGACAAAATGCTTGGGCGGAAAAATAACGATTTCTTCCAGATTGCCGACAATATTTTTTGTGACATTATCAATAATCGTCAAATCGCTTATCTTTTGGCTCGCTAATTCCAAGCGATAAATAATATTTTCGGACATGGATCTGATTTCAAAAACATCGCCGCGCACCCGGAATTCCCCGCGCTTGATTTCCCCGTTCGTACGAGTAAATTGGATCTTGATTAATTGTTTTATCAGATCGGCGCGGACAATCGGCTTGCCTTTTTCTAAGACTAAACGCGACTCCAAATAAGTTAAGGGCACGCCTAAATTATAAATACAGGAAACCGAGGCGACAATAATGACGTCGCGGCGCGTCACCAGCGAAGACGTGGCGCCGTGGCGCAAACGATCAATTTCCTGATTAATCATCGCCTCTTTATCAATATAGGTATCGGTAATTGGCAGATAAGCCTCCGGTTGGTAATAGTCATAATAGGAAACAAAATAATGGACGGAGTTTTTTGGAAAAAAATTTTTATATTCGCGGTAAAGTTGGGCGGCTAAAGCCTTGTTCGGAGCGATAACTAAAACGGGTTTATTTTGATTAGCAATTAAATTAGCGACCGTAAAAGTTTTTCCCGAACCAGTAACACCCAATAAGGTTTGATAATCAAAACCCGCCTCCAATCCTTTTTGGAGTTTAGCAATCGCCGCTGGCTGGTCGCCAGCTGGCTTAAAATTAGCGGTTAGTTTAAAAATTTTTTCCATTTATTTTTGTAGCGGCCCTAAGAGATAATTAGCCAGCATGGAAACGGCCTTGTCATTATGTTTGCCAATTGATTCAAACATCAAAGTCGCTTCTTTTCCGCAACCATTTAAAATCTTATCGCCGCCAGGATGTAAACCGGCCTTGGTATAGGCTGATAGGTCATAAACTTGGTTATTAATTGCCATCCAGCAATTATCACTCGTATTATGCTGAGCAACTTCATTTAAATTTAGATTTTGAGCAGGAGGCGTTTTTTCTGTTATTTGGTTAGTATTTGTGGTAGTCGGCGCGGTCGCGATCGGTTTATTTTCCGCTTTTTTTAATTTATTTTGGCTATTATTAGCTGAACATCCTGTTAAAAATATTAGTCCTAAAAAAAGTATTAAGAAAAGATTAATTTTTTTCATAATTTTAATAAAATCTTAGTAAATTAATGATAATATCATATCATAATACGTTTAAAAATTAAAAGTTATTTAAGAAAAAAGAGCGTTATTTTGGACGCTCTTTTCTTCCTAGTAATCAATTTAATAATCAATTAATTAATCAATAAGCCCTCCAGAAAAAACTCCATTTGTTTGGTTCGATCACCGCCGATTTCCTTTAGTTTTTTGTCTTCAGCCCAGCCATTGATTAATCGGATTACTTCCGAGTGAGGTAAGGGTTGTTTTTTAAAAATTCCCTCAGCTACTAAGTTACGGCTTGATTCCCTCTTCGGGGCCGGCAAAGAAAAACCAAGAATTTTTAAACCAGCCACAAAAGATAAGAAAGAAAAATTACAAACTATCAGCGTCTTCCCGCTCGGTAATTTTAATTGCAATTCTTCAACCAAATCTTCTAAAGGATTAACCGGCAAACGACAAATAGCCCGATTAGGTAGAGATTCCAGGAGATCAAGTATGTTTAATTCTTGTTTCTCTTCTTCTTGATTCCGTGGCGCGCGATTTATTTTCTGATTACTAATAACAAATACCGGCACATGGGCTTGAGCTAATTCTGATACAAACACATTGATTGCTGGCGATGAAAAAGAAGGATTAATAAAAATAACCTTAGAAAAATTTTTTTTCACCGCTAAAAAATGCAAATAATGTCGGGCGTGAAGCCTCAACTCTGATAAATAAATCAGGCTACCAGTTGCTTCATTTTTAAAATGCCGATAAACAGAAGCGCCGTTTACTTCAATAACTTTTATCATAATCTGTCCTCCTTTTTATTAATAATTTAGTGATTATTATGTTGATTTTTAAATTTCAAAGAACAAAAGAAAAAACCGGGGGTTCCGGTTTTTATCTAGGCTATTTCTTAATTCACTATTTACTATTTAAGACCTAATAAAAACCTCCCCGGCAAAGCCGATAAAAATAAAGTCAATCTTCTTAATCATGACCGCTGAGATTTTTATTAAATGTTTAGACATATTTTTTAGCTAGTAGAAATTATATAAAATGATTAAAAACTTGTCAAATAATTTCAAGCCAGCACTGTTTTTTTCTATTTAAAATAGGAAGCAATCATTAAACCTAAATAATGTGTTATTATCATTACTAAAGCGGCAATAGACAAATGCTCAGAAATTATTGGCCAAGCCTTGGCCTGGCTATCTCTAGCTAATTTATAGCTTTGGAAAAAGAGAATCATCGCTCCCCAGGCTATCGCCGCCCAAAGAGCATAATCAATCGGCAGGAGCAAAACGGGAATCAAAAAAGTACAGGCGAAAACCGCTTTAAATGAAAAGGTAGCCACAGTCGCTTGCCAAACCTCTTTAGGACTAAAGTTCCCTTCGGCTTCTTTGGCGATATGAACGCCTAAGGCATCAGAAAAAGAATCAGCGATCGCAATTGTCAGGATACCGCCGATCACCGCTAATCTTGAGCCGGTGCTTGAATCCAAACCAATCATTAGCCCGAGCGTCGTGATAGTCGCTGAGCTTAAACCAAAACCCATACCAACTTTCAAAAAATTTTTCATAAAATAATTTTTATCTCTCTAATAATTATACACGAAAACGGCCACGACGGGAAAGACGGGAAAATTGTCGGTGAGAATTTGTTTTAAACGGTCTTCGTTTTTTTCTATTAATCGAATTCATCGAATTCGTGGGACGCTCTTTGATAGCTTTAACGAATTCCGTTCGTTTAATATTTTTATTGATTAATTTTTCAATATCACGAATAGCCTTTTGTTCATGAGCCGTCGCGAAAGTAATTGCTTTACCAACTTGTCCGGCTCGTCCGGTGCGTCCGATTCGATGAACATAGTCACCAGAATTATCCGGCAAATTATAATTAACTACTAGTTCAATCCCATTAATATCTAAACCACGCGCCGCAACGTCAGTCGCAACCAGAATCCGATCCTTTTTGGATTTAAAACCATTCAGAGCGGCTCGGCGCCGACTTAAGGAAAGATTAGAATGTATTTCTACGGCTTTATGACCTAAAGCTTGTAATTTAAGCGTTAGGCCTTTGACGCCGTGTTTAGTGCGAACAAAAACTAAAACAGAACCAGCGTAGCGAGCCAAAATTTTTAATAAATGCCCAAATCGTTCTTCACCATTAATAATAAATATCTCTTGATCAACCTCAGCGGCTGTTGTGCCTGATGGCGCCACTTCAATACTAATTGGCAATTTCATAAAATTAGCGGCAATTTTAACGATTGCCGCTGGCATAGTCGCTGAAAACAGCATAGTCTGACGATTTTGAGGCGCCTGCTTTAAAATTTCTTGAATCTGCGGAGCAAAACCTAAATCAAGCATCATATCCGCTTCGTCAAGCACTAAAGTATTTATCTGGTCCAGCTTAAAGGTCCGACGTTTTAAATGATCAATTAGACGGCCAGGAGTAGCGACAATAATGTGCGGCTTTTTTCTTAATTGAAAAAGTTGCCGATCAAGCGCTTCTCCCCCTATTAAAATTGCCGTTCTTAATCCTAAAAATTGTCCGATTTTTTTTAAACTCTCCTCAACTTGTAAAGCGAGTTCGCGAGTCGGCGCGATTACTAAACCCTGGCCTTTAGTCGCCCCTAGACGTTGTAGTATTGGAATACCAAAGGCGAAGGTCTTCCCGGTCCCAGTTTGAGCCACGCCGATTAAATCTTGGCCTAGAATCGCAATCGGAATAGTCTTTTTTTGAATAGGTGTCGGTATCTCTAAATTTAGTTTTTTTAAAATTTCTAAAATTGAATCACTGATGCCTAAATCAGAGAATTTTTGCGTTGCCTCTTGAGAAGTCAAACCAGGTAAATGGCTTGGTTTTATGTTATTTATCATATTTATAATATTCCTAGGTCTAATTCTTCTGTGAACTTAATTTTTTCCACAAATTCCGGCATATGGCTAACCATCATGATAGTTCCCTCGTAGTTATTAATTGCTTCGGCGATTACCGGCAGGTGACGGAAATTAATATGATTAGTCGGTTCATCTAAAATAAGTAGCCCAGGTTGCATCAGGACTAAGCGCGCAAAAGATAAGAGCCCTTTTTGCCCTTCAGATAAATCAGCAATCTTATGACCCATTAAATCGCCAGTTATTAAAAAACCAGCGGCCACGGAACGCATTTCTAGTTCATCCAGACCAGCCGCTAAGCTATTTTTCAAGGAATCAAAAACAGTTTCTTGGAAATTTAGGGTAGAAAAATCCTGGCTATAGTAACCAACACACACACCCGTAAGGATAGTTTGTCCTTCTTGTTTGCCAGATACCAGTGAACGAAGAAGAGTACTTTTTCCAATCCCGTTTGGGCCAATAACCAGTAAACGGTCTTTTTTCCTTAAAATTCGATCCAGCTCTTTGACTCGTGCTTCATGATCCTTGATTATCTTAATCTTTTTTAAAATCACTATCTGGCCGCTAATATCTTGGGCGGGAATACGAAACTTGCGGATAGTTTTATCTTCACGGCGAACCTCAACCTTATTTTCTTCCAATTCCTCAGTTTCTTCTTTCATTTTTTTAGCTAATTTACGCATTTTACCGCCTTTGTGAGCAAAAAAATTAACTTTTTCTTTACGGTCTTTAATTTGTTTCTCTAATTGAGCGTTTTCACGCTGTTCTCGTTCGACGCGCCGATTAATTTCTTCAACAACTGAAAAATAATCGCCAACGTACATTTCAGTTTGGTGGGTAAAACTATCTAGGTAAATAACTCCTTCTGTAAAACAATTTAAAAAATCGGCGTCATGAGAGATAACAATAATTGTTTTATCGTAGGTTAATAAAAAGCCAATCAGATGATCGATACCTGCTTTATCAAGGTTATTAGTTGGTTCGTCTAATAATAAAATATCAGGAGTTTCTAGTAAAGAATAAGCTAATAAAATCCGCGCCTGTTGGCCGCCGGACAAATCGCCAACTTTACGATCCAGCGGAATGTCAAAATTAACCGCGTCAAGCGCTTTGGCAATTCGGCTTTTAATATTACCAGGAATAATTTCAAAATCTTTAGAAAAATATTCTTCAACCGTCAGGTTAAAATCTTGTCGCGCAATGGTTTGTCGGGCGGTACCGATAGTCGCTCCGGCCGCTATAGAGATTTGACCACTCTGGGGAATTAATTCCTTTTTTATCAAATTAAAGATAGTACTTTTTCCTGATCCATTTTGACCCATCAAGGTCACTTTGGCACCTTTACGTAAATTAAAACAAGCACCGGCTAAAATCGGTTTTTTATGGAGATATTCAAATTTTACTTCATCAAATCTTAAGACTACTTCTTCGGCCATAACTTTTTTCTGATTATTTTTAAATAATTTCCGCCAACTAAAATCCCGCCTCAATAAAATCAGACGGGATTTTAGTTTCAAGTAAGATTTTAAGCGCGCTTAACGTTCACCGCGTTCATGCCTTTTGGAGACATTTCAGTTTCAAAAGAAACCGTATCGCCTTCACGTAATTCGTTGAATTGAACATCAACCAAAGAGTTACTGTGAAAGAATAAATCCTTTTCTTGACCTTCTACGGCAATGAAACCGAAACCTTTGTCGGTCAAAGCTTTGATAGTACCAGTCATAATTTAAGATTTAGTTTATAAGATTGCAAGTTAATAAAGAGTTTAAAAATCGACTACTTTTTTGAGACGCATTATTGTTGCCCAAAAATCATAACACATAAAAATAAATACGTCAATTTAGTTTTAATTATAAGTCTTTGATCTTTTTTTGGCGCAATTCCCTTCGAATTATTTTATAATCAGTAATTTCCCGGGCGACTAAATCCCAAAATTTTTTAGAGTGATTGAATTCTTTTAAATGACACAGTTCATGAAAAATAATATAATCACTAATCTTCTCTGGCAAAAAAATAATTTTATAATTAAAATTTAAATTTCCTCGGCTAGAGCAACTCCCCCATCTGGTTTTTTGATCGCGGATGCTGATTCCCGAGAACTTAAACCGATAAATATTATTAAAAAGAGCAATCTTTTCTAAAATCAACTTTTTTGCTAGTTTTTTATTAGTTAAATATCTCTCTTTTTTTAAATACGCGATAGATTCTTTTTTCATTTAGTTTTTTTAACCGGAATTAAAGCGGACAGCCACGATAGCCAAACTAACCAGATTAACTCGTTATAATTTCCCTCAAACAAACCAACAAAACCCCTAATAGATAGTAGGGCCAAAAAACATAATGGCCAGGTTTTTTTGAATTTCATATGTATATTTTTTATAAATAAAATTTATTTAATAAATTCTATATTATTAAACCACTCTAAACTACTGGTTGCTTTTGAGGAACCCATTAATAATGAATATTGGCCGATACTAAAATAAAAGAATAAGTTGGGCTGATCCTTATAATATATAAAATAAGAAATACCATTAGTCCGGCTATAATTAGCCGGGCAAGAATTACAAATAAATGCTGGGTCGCCGTTAGGGCAGAGTTCGTCGGGATAATCAATAATTGCTTTTTGATATTGAACGGTGTCTTCAATAATTTTTACAAAACATTTTTCTTTTTTAATATTTTGTAAAAATTTATTTTCAAGAGCGGTTTTAAAGTCAGAATTAATCTCCTTAGTAAATTCTTCTAAATATTGGCCTGTTTTGTAATCGCTAGTATTTTCCGGTCCATTCATATAAAAATAAATGCGCTTGCCTTCTATTTTCGAACCGGTTTCATTCTCGGGATTTGAATAATAAGAAACTTTAATCCCTAATTTTTCAGAAGAGATATTTTTATTAACCTTAAGATCATCGGCAATATTTGGCTGATTTGCTTGATTTTTCTGGTTCAGTTGATTTAGCTGATTTGATTTAACTTCTACTTGATTATTTTCATCTAAACTACAGGCCGATAAAGAGAAAATAAATAAAATTAGAACTAAAGTTAGTAGTTTTTTCATATTTTTTATATTTTTAATGGCATTAAGCTTTTTTTAAAATTTTAATAATTCCTTTCCCGGCATCAATTTCTAATAAATCACCACTTTTAATCGCGGCTGTCGCCCGACCGGTGCCCATGATACAAGGAATTTTCTTTTCCCGTGATATTACGCATGGCACATTATACCACCCTCGTCGGTAATTAAAGCAGAACATTTATTAATATAAGGCATGTATGAAGGATTCGAATTGACCGTTATTAAAATGTCTCCTTCGTTAAAAATTGTCTTTTGCCGAGGATTAAACATAACTCTGGCCGTTCCCGAGGCCCTGCCAGCAAAAGCTGTTTGCCCAATAATCTCAAGACATTTTACATGTATTTGGTTAATTTTTTTAATAACTTTCTGTGGATTTTTCAACCAAAATATTTTTTCTTCACCATTTTTGTAATAATTTAAAAAATAGTGCTTCTGATTACGCAATTCTCTTCTAGAAGCAATTTTTGAGATATCTTTTTTAATGAATTCGTAATAACTTATAAGATTCAATAAATTTTTTTCTCTTAATTTGATGTTTTTTTCGGCGCGCGTTAAGGGGATCACTATTCTTTCTTGAATATCCGTATAATAAGAAGTCTTTCGCAGATTTTGCGCCAATTTAATGAGGTTTTTGTCATTAATATTATATTTATTTATAGTTTCTAGTATCGCAAAGGGCAAAATTGTCCCATAAAAAGCCACTTCACATAAAAAATCCACTGCTTCCTTTAAACTTGCGAAGACTGGCTTTTTAGAATTAATTATTTTAACCGCCTGTTTATTAATAATTTCAGCCATCCGCAGAGAGGCTAAAACTTTCTGGCGCTTTTTTAAAATAATGTCTTTTCTCACCCTGTAATAGTTTTCCATTTCTTTCTTTAACCAATACTGAGTTATGATTCCAGTTTCTGATTCAATCAATAGGGATGTCGGCGGCTTTATCCCGAAAAATTTTGTCCAATGCTTAGATTCATACCAATGGTACCAAATAGAACCAGTAAAAAGATTGTATGGCCTAGATAGATATAAACTCCAATTATTATTTAGGATTTTAGTAAGATTTTTAGCCATAAAACAAGTTATTATAGTTATTCAATAGTTTTTTTATCATTTTATATTCTCGGTCTACTAATTTTTGTGCTTTAGGAAGAATTTTTATATCTCGATAATCTCTTTTTAATTTATTCAAATCATCAACGACCATTTGTTCTAAAGTATGCTTAGGATAAAATTTGAAATAAGTAAAATAAAAAATACTGCCAAAATGTGACATCGTGTCAGCTACGGTGACGATTTTTTCTTCTATCGTTCTGGGAATGAATGGTTTTTTATTGCGATGACACAAAATACAGTTTTTAATTTTTTTAATTTCTTCCGGGCTGATTTTATAATTCTTCAAAAATTTCTCAGAAATATTTGCCCCATCAATATGATGATTTGCTTTAACCGCCAATATTTCCTTGGCATCTTTAGCGCAATAATGGGCGATATCGTGGAGCCAACAAGAAATTACAACTATCCTCCGATCAGCTTTTTTATAAATATTTAATAATTTTTCAGCATAATACACCACTTCTTTCTGATGGAGGTTGTAAAACCAGAGCCAATCGTTTTTAACCGCTAAACTTTTAATTTTCTTCTGAGATTCTTTGATAATTTCATTATAAGTGATATTTGTCATAAATTTTGTATTCGTTTTTTTAAAAAAAGGCTTAAGAGATAATATTTTGCTTATTTGTAAAATTATATATTCCCAAGCCTAACAAGGACAAAAAAACACCAATTAAAAATAAAACGGTTAATTTTTCCGCTAAAAAATAATAAGCCCAAATAAACGTTGTAAATGGTTGAACATACAAAACCATTGCGGCCATCACCGGCGTCGCCTTTTTTACAATAATTTGGCTTATTAAATAATAAATAGCCGTACTTAGAATAGCCACGAATATTAAGGCTAAATAAGCATTAGTTGAGACCCCGTGCCACCAGGCTGGCTTTCCGAATAAATCAAAAATGGAAAGGAAAAACAGCAAGATTGTCGTGGTAAAAATAAAATAATTATTAATTTCCGAAGATGAATATTGGGAATGAAATTTTTTTGATAATACCCAGTATAAAGAAATGGACAACATGGCGACGGCAATTATTATATTCCCGCCAATAGTGCTTCCATCATTATTATTAGAGATAAGCGGCAATAAAACAACTAGCACCGTTCCCATAAAACCGATCACTATACCAATAATTTTACTTACTCCGAACCTTTCTTTCAAACAATAAAAAGATAATAGGGCGGAAACTATTGGCACAGCTGTATAAATCATTTGGCCAATATTAGCTGTTGTCTGTTTTATTCCGAAAGCGAACAGAATCACATTAGCTGAAGCTAATAGAGATAAAAGAATTATTTTATAATCTTTTTTCTTAAAATTTGGTAAATGTCCTAAAGAAAACGGAATTAAAAAGATAGAGGCGATTAAAAATCTTAAAAAAGTAAAACTAAAAGGCGGAATTTCCATTAAAGCTATTTTACCAAAAATACCCGCCCCGCCGCCGAGTATGGCTGCCAATATTATCAAAAAAAATATTAATAATTTATTAGATTGTTCTTTAGCAATCATATTTAAAACCCACTATTCAATAAAATCAAAAACTGCTCTTTCTATTTTTTCCTCATAATTATGCCCCGCTCCCGACACTTCTTTAATTCTAAAACCATTCTTTTTCAGATTTTTCAATATTTCTTTGTCAAAAAGATGGATGTCATTTTTGCCGCCAATAATAATGAGGTCTTTTTTGGGTATAGTTTTAATGATATCAAGCGCTGGAACTTTAAATAATCTAATTGTTTTAATTAAAGATGGAACAATGCGCCATACTTTTATTGATCTTTTGAAAGAATTTGGTATTCCCTCTGATATATTAAATTTATACCATCTTTTAAATATATCTCGTCTTGAAATTACGGGATTTACTAAAATAATTTTAAAATTTTTATATAATTTCCAATTATACAAAGCCACCAAAGAACCAAGGCTATGGGCGATAACATAATCAGCCTTGAAGTCTTTGCTGATATCAATATTTTTATTCCAAATATCCAAACTATTTTGATAACCATGCCTCTCGCCAGTATCTAGCCAGCCAGGGATGAATAAAATTTTATTGTTATTCTTTAAATTAATCATATTATTTAGACATGATTTTTCCCCTCCTTAGCATTAATAAAACTTCTTCAATAGTTTTATTATCATAATCCTCGCCTTTTTCCACGCTCCAACCTTTTTTAATATTATTTACAACATATTCAATAAACTTCTTTTGTCCGTCTTCCTTTATACATATAGCAAACGCTTTAACTTTGGAAAAATCCCCAAGCGAATATATACCCTCTTCGCATTTATAAATATCTTCACATTCAAAGCAGCCCTTAAATCCTCTCTTGAGACAGCAATTTTTCTGATAGCAACCTTTAACTGAGCAGTTTCTTTCACAAGTATTATTTACCTTTTTGCAACCAGCGCATTTATCTCTATTAAAACACAGATCACAAATCAATCCGCAGTAGGCCAGGCTATTTATATATTCAGTTACTAAATTATTGCAAATTTTATTCATATATAACAAAAATACCACGAAAAATGGTATTTTGTCTATGTGCTCGGGGACAAGCCTGCCTGCCGGCAGGCAGGGATTTTCGCCTCACTCGCGGACCAGTCCGCTCGTTCGTTGTCGCGGTTGGCGTCCGATATGCCCCCGGTATATCGTTCGACGCTCGCTGCGCCTCGGCCCGCTGGCCTTCAGCTAAGCTCGCTTCCAACCTGTCCAAATCCTTAAGCCCTGAGAATGAAATTAAAAAAGAGGCTAACAGCCTCTTTTTTAATTTAGCTCGGGGACAAGGATTTGAACCTCGGTTACCAGGGCCAGAACCTGGTGTCCTACCGCTAGACGATCCCCGAATATAACTATTTAATTTTTTCCCATTTGGCTATCCCTCCATTAACTACTTTAAACAAAAAATGGACTTGTGGTTTTTTAATATTTTTAAATTGCTGATATTTATTTTTATCTCTAATTTTTAACTTATTTAATAAATGCTGAAATTCATAAATAACTTGACCATTGCTTACTCTGATATTTTTAGAAACAATTTTCAAAGGATTTACTTTATTTAATTTAAATTTATAATTTCTAGCCAAAGCCTCCTGGAAGATGCCAAATAGATAAGAATTAATAACTTTTAATGGCTGAGGATTAATTTTAAATCTAGCTAACTGAGGATGATTTTTATATCCTTTAGTTTTATTTTCCAAAACTTTTCTAGCTAACAAGCCTTCTCGCCAAACTGCTAGTAAACCTTGGCGGTCAAGATATTTCGGATCTAGGCTCCATAATCGCATATTAATCTTTTTTGGGCCTCATGAGCGGAAATATTTGGCATTCTCGAGCCGGTTTATTCATTAAAAAACTAAAGAGTCTCTCACTAAAACCGAAACCACAAGTTGGCGGCATACCGTATTCTAAAGCTTCTACGAAATCATAATCATGTGGTTGGGCCTCATCATCACCCGCCTCTTTTAATTTCTGCTGTTCTTTAAAACGTTCTTCTTGATCAAGCGGATTGTTTAATTCACTATAGCCATTTCCCAACTCGGAACCCGCTAAAATAATTTGAAAACGTTGCGCTAAATCTGGATTTTTTTCATCACGTTTAGCGAGCGGCGACACAGTAATTGGTGTTCCGACTAAAAAACCTGGGCCAGCAATTTGTTTGCGGCAATACTTCCAAAGATTATCAATCGCGCGCGTAATGTTAAATCCTTTTTGATCGTATTCAACTTTTAATTCATTTAATTTTGCTTTAATTTCTTTTTCAGTCACTTTCAGGACGTCAATGCCAGTCATTTTTTTAACTGTCTCACGGTAATCATATCTTGCCCACTTTTTTCCTAAATCAACCTCAAAATTTTTAATTTTAAATTTAAGCGTGCCAAAAGTTTCTTGAGCGATATATTTATACAATTCTTCAGTCAAAGTCATCCCTTTTTCATAATCCGCATAGGCCCAATAAAATTCCATTTGGGTATAATCTTGTAAATGTTCGGCATCCATACCCTCATTTCGAAACTGCCGGCCGATTTCAAAAGTTTTTTCTAAACCGGCCACCATTAATTTTTTCTGCCATAATTCACCCATTGATATCCGAAGATAAACATCTAAATCTAGGGCATTATGGTGCGTGATAAAAGGACGAGCGTCAGCCCCGCCGGCCATAGTTTCTAAAACTGGCGTCTCCACCTCAATAAATCCTTTTTTCATTAGGAATTCCCTAGTGGCTTGCCAAAATTTTGCTCGTTTAATAATTAAATCTTTAGCTTCGGGGTTTAATAATATATCCAAGTAACGGCGGCGGTAACGCTCTTCATCGTCTTTTAGCCCAAACCAAGCGTCCGGAATTGGCCTTAAAGATTTGGTCAATAAGCACCAATTTTTAACTAATAAGCTTTTTTCACCTTTATGAGTAGTAAAACAGGTACCAGTAATTTCTAAAAAGTCACCACTATCAATTAATTTACTAAAATTTTTATAGTTTTCCTCGCCAATTTCCTTTTTAGACACGGCAATCTGAATATTTCCGGTCGTATCTTCTAAATTAGCGAAAGTTAAATTACCGTGTTCTCGTAAACTTCTTAAACGGCCGACAACTTGAAATTGTTGGCCAGTCTTTTCTAAAGAAACAAAATCTTTTAAGACAGCCGTAACTTCGTAATCCCGACTAGCTTTAGCCGGATAGGGATTGAGGCCTTTTTTAGTTAATTCAGTTAATTTTTTTAAACGATCAGCGCGCTCACTAATTGGCGCCGCTGAGCTTAATTTTTGATCCTTATTAACGGCCATATATTTAAAATAATTTTACTCGATTTTGATAATTTTATATTTTACTAAACCCTTGGGTGTTTCTACTCCGACAGCATCGCCCTTTTTCTTATGCAAAAAGGCAACTCCTAAAGGTGATTCATTAGAAATTTTCCCGTTGAGAGGATCGGCCTCATTAAAACTAACAATCGTATACTGCTTTTCTTTATTATCGGTTTTTACAGTAACTTTAGAACCCATGACAACCTGTTCGCTAGAATCATCATGCTGGACGACCGTAACATTCTTTAAAACATTAGTTAACTCTAAAACACGTCCCTCATTTAAAGCTTGGGCGTCTTTGGCTTCGCTGTATTCAGCGTTCTCGCTTAAATCGCCTAATTCTTTAGCGCGTTCGATTCTTTCGGCGATCTCTTTCCTTCTAACTGTCTGCAATAAATTAAGCTCATCTTTCAATTTGTCATAACCCTCTTGGGAAATGATTTGTTCGTTCATAATTTTAGATGTTTATTAACGTGTTTTATTAATGTTTAATATACTCTATCTGTTTGAATTAGACAAGAGGCTAAGAGCAAAAAACCAAAGCCCAGAGGATGGTTCAAATAAGGAGTAAAAATATTGGTAATGATTAAAAATAATAAACCGGAAATTAAACCCCATGATAAAAAACTAGTTTTTTTATTTTTACTGCCAATGATAACCAAACGTAGTAGTAATAATAAATAAGCGGCTAAGCCTAAAAATCCAATTTTTAACCAAATATCCAAATAGCCCCATTCAAAGGCGTAGGTTGTATACTCGCCGTTCGGATTATTCTGTAAAACGCGAGGATCACGAGAAAAATAAGTGATAGTCGCTCCATAACCTTGCCCCAGGAAAGGTTCGCGGCTAATTTCTTTCAGTAAAACCGGTAAAAGTGACCAGCGCGAACTAAGCGCCGCTTCGTTATTATTACTAATCCGATCTAAAAAATCAGCTTTAAATTTCCCGGGCTGAGGATAAGGAAAAACAGCCACCGAATAAATTAATAAAAATCCGACTAAACCGGTCAAAATCGACCAACTCAAAATCTTTAAAGCCTCTTTAAATGAGAATAACCGCCAGACCACCAAAAGACTAACTGCCAAAGTTCCGATTAAAGCCACCCAGAAACTACGAGAAAAGCTTATTAAAAGAGAGCTAAAAAATAAAGCGGCTGCTACTAGCCAAACAAAATTTTGTTTAGTAAAAAATTTCTCTGTTTTAAGTTTGGTCGTTTTTAACCAAAAAATAAAAAACCAGGCTAAACCACAATAAATCTGGCTCTGGATAAAAATTCTTGGCCAGCTAGTTAGCGTCATCGTCATTTCGCCACTTAAGGTTTTCCTTAACCAGAGATAAATGTCCGGCGCGATTGTTAAGTTATGAGTAAAAACAAATAATAAAAATAGGGTCTTCAAACTTAAATAAACAACACTGCTTAAAAAAATAATCTGTAAATTATTGTCTTTCTTTTCTTCTTTTAAGCCATAGACGACAATTATCGGAAATAGCAATAATAAATAAAACCAAGCATTAAAATCATTGAAAATATTAGTAATCCCCTGGCCGCGCAACAAACCATTAATTAAACCGATGATAATAAATAAAAATAATAAACCAAAATATTTTAAAAAGGCAAAATTTTTTATTTTTTGATAATATTCCCCCGCCCCGCGGTTGTTTATTAGCTGCCGAGCAAACTTAACAACGAAGATAAGCATGAAAGCGCTCCATAAAGCAATTCTAATTGGAATTGAGAACCCATCAATAGAAAAATAAAATAAATGTCCCATGGAACCGATGAATAATTCACCTAAAACTAACCACAGGCCATACTCAAGGCGAAAGATGCTTAAAACCAGAGTAATAATTACTAACAAACTAAAAATAAACTGATTAATCAATAAAGATGGCCAAGCAAAAAAAGACAATATTTCCAGGCCGCCAAAGATACTCAAGCTTATCCAAATTTTAGAAAATTTTATTTCCGTCATAATTATTGATTAAATAAAACCCGATCACCGACTTTAATTTGCTCTCTTTCGCAATAAGCGCCATTAAGCTCCAATACCTTATCAACCGGCTCATCACTTCGATAAACTATTTGCGGCGAGAAGCTCTCCGGTTTTAAGTTCGGGGCGATTTTAATGATTCTATCACCGCTAATAAATAAGATATCTAGCGGGAAATTCATATTTCGCATCACAAATTCTCTTATTTGTTTATCCGGATAAGTAAACAGCATGCCAGCGTTAACTTCTAAAAATTGTCGGCCACTCAAACCCTGATATTGGTCTCGAAGACTCGCCGCTATTTCTACCTTAATGAAAGAATTATTTATTTTAATTGTCTCTTGTTTTAAAGCCGAGGGCTCTAAAAGCCTGCGAACCCCCAAAAATCCAATCAGAAGAACTAAAATAATAAAAATAAAAAAAAGTTTTTTATCTTTCTTGAAGTCCATGTTTTTCTTTAATAATTTGCATAGCTCGTTTATATTTTTTAACACTTGGTAAAAATGGCAACAATTTATAAGCAAAAGCTGGCAGCCAAGAACTAATCGTTCCTCCGGGCGTAACTGTGAATAAGACTTGCGGTACCCAGAGACCAATTTTTCCTTTTTCTAGCATCGTCAACCACAAATCCCAGTCTTGTAATTTTTTTATACTTTCATCCCAACCATTTACCGGGAAATCCGCTCGCTTAATTAAAGACATAGTGTGGATATAAGGCATTTTTTGCAGCTTCTCCGGATCAAAATTAGTTAATTTAAATAATTTTCGACCCCACCTAAAAGAAGAATAAGTATAACTAACCCCTGGATTAAGCTCTAAATAAGCTAATAAAGTCTTAAGCGCTTCTGGCTGAAGGCTGGCGTCAGCGTCACAAAAAAATAAATATTCACCGTGCGCCTCTTGAAAACCGCGATTACGGGCAGCCGGCGCACCTTGATTCGTCTGATTGATAAATAAATAATGATTATTGGTATTTAATTTTTTATAATAATTCGTAAAAACTGCCTCGACATTATCCTTGGAGCCATCATTAATAATAATCACTTCATACTCTTGATAGCTTTGTTTATTAATACTTTCCAGAGTCTTAATAATTGTCTTAGCTTGGTTATAAATTGGAATGATAATTGAAATCATAGATTAATCTTTTTTGATAGCTTGAGTAATTTTTTCAACTTGTTTTTCCCAGTTAAACTCTTTAACCGCTCGACTTTTCCCTTGTTCTCCTAATTGTTGGCGTAACCCCGGGTCGACCGCTAATTTTATAATACCTTTTTTTATTTCTTCAACACTTTCCGAATTAACAACTAAACCGTTATAGCCATCTCGAACCGCATCCTTAACCCCTCCGGAGCTTCCGGCAATCACCGGTTTACCAAATAAATTCGCCTCTAAATAAACAATCCCGAAGCCTTCAAAATCGCCCTGGATATCGCGCGATGGCATCACAAAAATATCACACAAATTAAACCAGGCCCATTTTTCTTCATCCGTAATTTCGCCTAAAAAAATAATCTTTTTAGCAAATCTTAAAGGAACTAATTTTTTTAAAAACTCTTCTCTTGGCCCAGTACCAGCAATAAAATAAGTTAACTTATTAATTAAGGGCTCCGGTATCTCAGTCAGCGCCTTGATTGTCCAATCAATTCCCTTGCGTCGCACTAAGCGTCCTAAAGTAAATAAAACTATTTTACCCTCCAAATTATAACGCTTTTTAATCTCTAAAATTTCATTTTGATCAGCGGCCGGGGCGCCGCTTTCAATGCCCGGATTAACAATAACTAACTTGGATTCTAAAAAGGGGTCTATCTCTTTAACTCGATCAGCCACATAACTATTAGCGGCAATTATCTTATGAGCTCTATTTAAAATTATTTTTGCTAACCATTTTTTCCGGCCGATTTTTAAGGCATAAGCTAAATCCATCCCATGCAAAAAAACCGCATATTTTAAAGGCTGAAAATATGACCAAAAACAAGCGACTGTGCCTAGGGGTAAAATTTGGCCGACTAAAACATAATCTATTTTCCCTTTTTTAATTTTTCTTTTCAAATTAAAAATCGCTGGCCACCAAGAAAAATATCCTCGTTCTTTAATAACTAATTCTTCGCGGCTATTATCCAAAACGCTAATACTTTCTCCAATTGGCCAATATTTAGCAATATTACTATAATAATTAGCGATGCCGCCTTTAAATGGTTGATATTCTAGAGTAAAAAGTAAAGTTTTCATGACTTTATCTCTTAAATGATTGATAAATACTAAAAAAATCTTCTTTTTTAAAACCGCCAAGCAAAAACAAAAAAACAAAATAAATTAACGCGCCTGAAATAGTAATAATAAAAACATTTAAATAAACTTTAGTAACGGCAATAAAAACACCCATCAAAACAGAGGCGAGGATAACCTTTCCGAAAACCTTAAGATTCTCTCTGAGACGATAAGAAATAATCTTTTTTACTTGAATCAAACCAAGAACAAACATTAGGGCACTGGTAACGAGAACTGTTAGGCTGGCACCGACCGCCTGCAAACGCGGAATTAATAAAAAATTTAAGATAACACTGGCCACCATAACTAAGGCCATATTCAAAGTATTCTTTCCCTGCTTATCACAAGCGTTTAGTAATGACCCGATGGGAAAATTAACAAAGATAAAGAATAAAGAAATAATTGAAATCTGCAGCGGTAAAATCGCGCCGCTAAAACCAGCTTTAAATAATAAAACTATTTTATCGGCCAGCACAATTGCTCCAACAATAATCGGCAAAGAAATAATAATTAAATAATTCATAGCCCGTTCAAAAGAAATTGCCAGCTGAGCGCGATTAGTTTGCCAATAAGTGCTTAGAGCCGGATATAAAGAGGCAGTGAAAGCCATCGGTAAAAACTGTAAAGCAAAAATAATCTTAAAAGCGACTTGATATAAACCAACTTGCTCATCGCCAGCTAAAATTGACAAAAGTACGGAATCAAAATAAGTATATAAGCGCTGAAAGATAGCATAAGCGGCGAAGGGCCAACTAATCTTAATAATTTCCTGGACTAGCGGCTTATCATAGATCACTTTGATAACAATTTTAATTCGTTTTTTAACGATTGCCCAGGAATAAAAAAAATTATATAGGCTGGCTAAGGCCAGCGCCGCCATGGCTGGTATCAGCCCGCCGCCCAAAAGCAAGGCGCTATAACCAACGCTTAAAACAATTAATTGAAAAACAATGGAAGCGATGCTTTCATATTTTAAATTATGGAAACCACGGATCACCGCGAAAAAAGTCGAAGTGAACGAATCTAAAACCATCGAAATCACTGAAATATAAACCAAATTTTTGGTTAACGAATCATAATTCAAAATAATAATCAAAATAAAAACCGCGGCGACCGCGATAATCGTCAGCGGAATTTTTAGAGCTAAGACATTCCCGAGCCATTTTTCGGTTTTACTTTGATCTTTAGCAATTTCTCTAGTTAAAACATTGGCGAACCCCAAATCAATAAAAATAGCGAAAATGGTCGTAAAAGAAATAGCAAAATAGTATTTGCCAAGATCAGCCGGACCCAAATAACGGGCCAAAAGCGTAAAGTAAGTAAAGGAAATGATTTTCTGTAAAATCAAGGCAAGGGTTAGATAGGAAGTATTCTTGGCAATATTGCTTATTTTAGTCATAATTCAGAGTGGTTCTTTATGGAATTATAATATCAGACTCTTGATTAAATTTCAAAGTTATGATAGCATAATATTAAATAAAATAATAGAAATAATAGAAAAATATGAAAAATGATCTGCATCCTAAATATTACCCGAATTGCAAGGTAACCTGCGTTTGCGGCAATACTTTTTTAACCGGCTCGACTGAACCGGAAATTAAGGTTGAACTTTGTTCAGCTTGTCATCCTTTTTATACTGGTAAGCAAAAATTAGTTGATACCGCTCGTCGGGTCGAAAAATTTGAAGCTAAGCTTAAAGCGAAAGATACTGTTAAAGAGAAAAAAGGCAAAAAAATTAAACGCGCCGCGCGAGCAGAAATTAGAGCCAAGAAAGAAGTAACCGTTAAAACTAAAGATATTAAGAAAATTGCGCAAGTCCAACTTAAGAAAAAATAGCTACTCTTAAAAAAAGCAACTAGCTTCAGTCTTTTAGCATTTTTATGCTAAAATAATGATAACGAGTTGCTTTTTTGTATAAAAAAAGCCGGTGGATATAAATGTATAATGATAAAAGGAGGAAAAACATTTAAATCACCACCGGCTCGAGGACCTGCTTTTATTAGAGGGGCAGGTGAAAAAATAATATCATATCTATAAAATATTGTCAATATGTATCAAGAAATCAAACAAAAATTTGCTGATCTAGAAAAAAAACTAATTGATCCCGAAATAATTAAAGATCAGAAAAAATTAATAAAAATTTCCCAAGAACATGCCGTCTTAAAAAAGGTTATTGGCTTAATTTTTGAATTTGAAAAAATTACCTTAAATATTAGCCAAAATAATGAAATAATCAAGAATGAAACGGAAATAGAATTAAAGACGATGGCTCAAGAAGAGTTAAGCGGTTTAACCGAACAAATGGAAAAATTAAAGGAGGAAATCGAAGAAGAGCTTAACCCAGCTAGTCCTAACGACAAAAAAAACGCGATTATTGAAATTCGCGCCGGAACTGGTGGCGATGAAGCGGCCTTATTCGCCGGCGATCTCTTTAGAATGTATTCGCGCTATTGCGAGCGACGTTCCTGGAAACGAGAACTGCTGAATTCCAGCGTGATTGGCATCGGCGGCTATAAAGAAATTATTTTTGAAGTTAAAGGCGAAGGGGCTTACGGTCTCTTAAAATTTGAAGCGGGCACGCATCGCGTTCAACGTGTTCCAGAAACTGAAAAGCAAGGTCGGGTTCATACTTCAACCGCTACAGTAGTTGTTTTGCCGGAAGCCGAGGAAATTGATGTGGAGATTAAACCGAACGATATCCGAATCGATACTTTTTGTTCGAGCGGCCCGGGCGGCCAAAGCGTTAATACTACTTACTCGGCCATTCGAGTTTTACATATCCCCACTGGGATTATCGTTAGTTGCCAAGATCAAAAATCACAGCATCAAAACAAAGAAAAAGCTCTTCAGGTTTTGCGCTCCAGAATTTTAGCCAAACAAGAAGAAGAACGCTTAGCCAAAGAATCCAGTGAAAGAAAAACTCAAGTTGGCGCCGGGGACAGGGCTGATAAAATTAGAACTTATAATTTCCCCCAAGATCGGGTAACTGATCATCGAATTAATGTTTCCTGGCATAGTATTACTAGGATTATGGATGGCGAAATTGATGAAATAGTTCAGAGTCTTAAAAAAGCTTCTCAAGCGGAAATAAAAAGTAGTTAAAAATAAAAAACCCGCCATTAAAAATAGTCAATTATCATGCTACTTAAAGAGTTACTCAAATCCTCTCCTTTGTCTCGTCTAGAGACAGAAATTCTCCTGGCTTTTTTATTGAAAAAAGATCGGGAATTTGTCTTAACTTATCCCGAAATAAAAATTTCTTCGGCCCTTTATAAAAATTTCCAAGGGCTCGTGCTAAAACGTTCGCAAAACTGGCCGATCGCCTATCTAATAGGCCAAAAAGAATTCTACGGCTTGGATTTTAAAGTTAATAAAAATGTTTTAATCCCCCGCCCCGAAACCGAACTTTTAGTAACCGAGATAATTGATTCCGTAAAAAAAACCAAAAAAATAAAGACCATCGTCGATATCGGCACCGGATCTGGCGCAATTATTATCTCAGTGGCCAAGGAATTAAAAAAACAAGCGCCGCAGTTATTTAAAACTACTAAATTCTTAGCAGTTGATATTTCTCCCAGCGCCCTCAAAATCGCCAAACAAAACGCTCAGCTTAATGAATTAACTGATAAAATAAACTTTTCTCGCGGCAATTTACTAACGCCAATTAGTAAAAAACTAATCAAACAAGACTTAATTATTGCCGCTAATCTTCCCTATTTAACCAGCCAACAGATTAAACAGTCACTAAGTATTAAAAAAGAACCGCGCTTAGCCTTAGACGGTGGTCGCGCCGGTTTACAATATTATCAAGAGTTATTTGCGCAAGCAAAAAAAATTCATTATCGCTCAACTTTGTTTTTCTGTGAAATTGATCCAAGTCAAAAAATAAAAATTAAAAATTTAGCAAAAAAATATTTCCCGAATAAAGAGACGCCGATTTTAAAAGATTGGCGTCAGAAAAACCGTTTCTTGGTCATTAAAGATAATTAAGAAAAAACCCCTTAAAATTCAAGGGGCTTTTTTTACCACTAATGAGTTTATACACAAAATGGTCTTAAGAATTCGATTAATTCATCGGTCACTGCATATCTTCCGTCGTCCTGGGGGTCTTCTAACCAACCCCGAGTTTTCAGAAAATTTTCGTGAATGATGCCCTCATCATCCCTTCTTGAATCCAAACTCTCTTTTAAGTACTTCTCAAAGTAGAATTCTTTCCAAGAATTTTCTTCTTTGGCCATTTTGAGGATGTTAATGAGTACCCTCATTTCATCCTTTGTTAATAAATTGCCATTCTTTGCGGCCAGCGCTTTTATATCGACGCTCATTGGCCTAATGGTTCTTTTTGTCACTTTTCCTCCTTTTTTAACCGGTTTAACTTAACTTAACTATAGAAACAACTAATAATTTACTTATTTTTTATCATCTTCTTTTTTTACTTCATTATTTGTCGGTGTCGCCCCCTCAACGGCGGCTGTTTCGACTGGTTTTGTTTCTTCAATCTCTACTTTTGGTTCGACAACCATCGCGACCACATCTTCAGGATTATGATGCATGAGTTTAAAACTGATTGGCAAGGTTAAATCTTTAATCTTAATTACATCGTCAAAAGTATTTAAAACCGAGATATTAACTTCTAGATGATCAACTAAATCGCCAGGCAAACATTCAATCTCTAACTCATGAACTTCTTTCATCAACATACCGCCCAACTCTTTAATCGCTTTTGATTCACCACTAAAATGTAGGGGGATTTCCGCGGTAATTTTTTCTTTCATATTAACCTGATAAAAATCAACATGGGTAAAATAATTTTTCATGATATCGTGTTGTGAATCTTTCACTAAAACCTTAACAGTCTTGCCATTAAAATTCAAATCAATTAAATTCGATTCGCCCGCCGCCGCAAAAATCTTATCAAACTCAATTTTTTTAATCTTCAAGCTCTGGCTCGCGACTCCCTTTCCATATAAAACCGCCGGAATATAATCCGCACTGATTTTCTCATTTTTTACTCTGGCTTCTGCCTGTAATTTTAATTCCATAGATTTAGTAACTAATTTTTGATTTAATAATAATATTTTCAATTATCCCTACTAAAATTAGCAAGGAGAGGAGAGATGAGCCGCCATAGCTGACAAAAGGCAGCGATAAACCGACAACCGGCATAATCCCTAGATTCATACCAATATTAATAAACATTTGGATAAAAATCAAGCCTCCCGCCCCAATAATGAAATAAATCCCAAAATCATTGTTTATCTTATGTAAAATCTTAAAACAGCGCCAGAAAAAGATGAAATAAAAGCCTAAAATAAGAACTACGCCTAAAAAGCCAAGTTCTTCGGCAATTACTGCGAAAATGAAGTCATTTTGGGCTTCAGGAAGGAACTTTAATTGTGATTGCGAGCCAAAACCCACTCCCTTGCCAGTCAAACCGCCGGAACCGACCGCAATCATCGCTTGCGAGATGTTATAACCCGACTCCAAAGAATTGGCACTCGGGTTAAAAAAAGTCATGATTCTTTCTTTTTGATAATCCTTAAATAGCAAAAACCAAGAAACTGTAAAAATAAAAGCTACTGCTAAAGTGACGACAATAAAATATTTTTTGTTAAAACCAGCGGCGATAATCATAATCAGCCAAATTATTCCTAAAATCAAAGCCGAACCGAAATCCGGTTGAAAAAGAACCAAAATAATTAGTAAACAAGCGCTGAAAGCGGAGAGAAAAAAATGACGAGTTGTTTTTACTTTAGTTGCTAAATTAGCAAAATAATTAGCCAGAAATAAAATCAAAATCATCTTAACAAATTCCACCGGCTGAATACCAAAACCGAAAATTGAAAACCAGCCTTTAGTACCTCGGATGGTCTCGCCAAAAATTAATACGGCGATTAAAATAAGCGCTCCAAAAATATATAAATGGCGGCTTAAACTTTTTAAAAAGTAAGAATCAAAAAAAGCAAACAAAAAAAGCAACCCAAAACCAAAAATAGTAAAAATCAGTTGCTTTTTAAAATTAAGGAGATTTAAATTTTCTTGGCCGAGAGCCACGCTATAAATTTCCATCAAACCAAAAGTCACTAATAACAAGATGGCGGCTAAGATTATCCAATCAAAATTTTTTAAATACAATTTTAAACGGCTGAGCATAAATTTCAATAAGGGCTGGTTCTCTTTTTAATTTCCTTGGTATTTAATATAAAGACTGTCTTCTATTATATTAATTCGCGGTTTTATTTCCGTTCGATTAACCAAAGCTAAGTTACCGGGCCAAGTGATCTTTAAATTGCGGCTTTCACCGGTCAAAAACTCATTAACGAGATACTGGTGAACGCCAACTAATTCCGACCCGCTATATAACATGATATCTAAAGGAACCTCATAATAGCTGTAGGGTGATAAATTTTTAATTGTAAATTCTAGAGTATTTAAACTGACTTTTTCCATCAGGCCGCTATCGGTTAAAGTTGAAAAATTAATATCCGCAAAAGCAAAATTTAAATGTTGATTAGAAAAATCATTCCAATTAGCGATTTGGTGGCTATTAATTCTCTGCCAGAAAAGATTTTTGATTTTAAAAGTTACCTCACCTTGGTCATTATTTATTTCTTGTCCTAAAGCTAAAATATATTTTTCCTCGCTGGGTAAAATAAAACCTTGGGCGCACTTAATCTCTATCCCCCCCTGCAAGAAACAATAGTCAAAATTAGCTAAAAATTTGTCATTCGGATTCTTTAGCTTAATCGCCAAATCAAAACGTTCCTCAACTTTAAAAATATTAAGCGGGGATATTTCCATATCAGCCACTAAATTACGCGGCGAAGATAAAGTAGTTTCTTCGGTCAATTTTTCCGCTTGCCCGCCAAAAAAATAAATAAAATAATTGTAAGAAGAATAAATAAAAAAACCAGCCGACAAAAGAATTAGGAAGATAATAATAGCTTTAGTTATCCGCTGTCTATTCTCGGAAAGCCATAAACCAAAATTCATTTCCCGCAAACTAACATTTCCGGGATCCTGATAATTTTTTAGGTCAAGGTCATCTTGATAATTTTTATCTTTTTTCATAGATATGTTATAATGTTTTTACCACTTTATTATATCATATTTATCAAAATTTATAAATATTTTTTCACTTTTTTATGAATAACTTTAAAATCCCTTTAAGTGTGCCGAGCGATAAAAAATCTAAATATCAACAAAATTATAATCTCGCGACTAATTATACCGGTCGAATGCTGCTTTTCGCCGGCGACCAGAAAGTAGAACATTTAAACGACGACTTTTTCGGATCAGGCATCGCTTTAGACGATGCTTCGCCAGAACATCTATTTAAAGTCGCCGCCGGCTCGAAGGGGACCCTACTGGCCACTCATTTAGGCTTAATTGCGCGCTACGGCCAAGATTACCCGAATCTTCCCTATTTAGTTAAATTAAACGGCCGGACCAATTTAGGGCCAAACGAAGAAAAAGACTCAAGCAAACCCTGGTGGAAGGTGGAAAATATTATAAAATTTCAAAAACAAAGTGCTCTAAAAATCGTCGGAGTTGGTTATACTCTTTATTTGGGCGGGCAATTTGAAGCTAAAATGCTGGCTAAGGTCGCCAAAACTTTCCAGGAAGCCCATCAAAACGGCTTGATAACCGTTCTCTGGGTCTACCCGCGTGGCAAAAATATTAAGGAAGAAGATATCCATACGATTGCTGGCGGCGCCGGCGTCGCCGCTTGTTTAGACGCTGATTTTGTTAAAGTCAAATATCCCTACAATAATAAAGACCAAAAAGGAACAGCCGAAAAATTCAAAGAGGTTAGTTTAGCGGCCGGTCGCACTAAAGTGATTTGTGTCGGTGGCCAAAAGAGGTCAATTAAAGAGATAATAACTGATCTTGATAAACAAATTAAAATTGGACAAACCGCTGGTTTGGCTGTCGGCCGGAATATCCATCAAAGACCGTTAGCCGAGGCAATCCGCCTGACTAATGCTTTGGGAGCGATTATTTTTAAAAACGCTGGAATAAAGCAGGCCTTAGAAATTTATAATGATCAGCAGAAAGTTAAGCTTAAGAAAACCAGTAAATTCCTAGGTATCTTTTAAGATCTCAACCAACTATTTAAAAACAAAAACGCCTTGATCTTTTATCAGGGCGTTTTTAATTCTAATTTATTCCTTATTTATTTTTATTTTAATCCGATCAACTAGACTTGGCGCTTTTTTAACGAAGGCCGGCGAGAATCTTAATTCATACTTTTTAATTTCCGGAAAATCTTTCAGATAATTATCAATTTGATCTTTAGTTAAATTAACCAAACGATCTCGATCGACAATCTCCGAATCACTCTTTAAGGCCATGGTCCCGGTAAAAGTTGCTTTGATAGTCGCCACGCCCGCCACCGAATCATAATTTTCAAAGCTATAAACTATATTTTCCGGTTTAAATTCTATTAGCTCTTTATCATCAGGAACCAATAGATTTAATTTAGTAGTCGCTAATTTAGCAGTCTGTTCTGGAGAAAAAGACACCGCGATTATCTTGCCTTTGGCTTTGACCGTAAATTCATCCTTGACTTCTCCGGCCTTAGCATTAATTTCAATCGTCGCCTGACTGCTAGTATCATACAACCAATTTTCTTTTTCTGAAGAAAGTTCTTTATCTTCCTTAGCAGTTTTGATTAATAAATCATTAATATCTCTCGTGGCCTGCTCTAGGTCACTCGGTTTTATATATTTTTTTATTTTTTGTTGATAAATAAATTCTTCGCTGCTCCGAGCAAATATTTTATCTTGCAAACCCAGCCATAGACCAGGGATTACAAAAGTGGTTGGCCCAACCGCTAAATCCTGGCTGGGCTTATCAGTATAAATATCGACTTCTACTTCGCCGCCAGCCGGGACATTGACCGCATTTTTTATTCTAAATAATTTATTATCCGGACTAAGCAGGCGCGTGGTCGCCACGAGCGCTTGGCTTTTTGTGTAATTATTAATAATTTTCACTCGACCGACGATTTCTTCCCCTGTAAATTCTTCGCCGCTGGCCGGATAATTCTTTTCCACGCTGGTTTCAACTTCTTTTACCTGGCCGCTAATTATTTCCCGAGGATCGCTCGGATCGATATTAGCCGAATTATTATCTCGATTAACTCTCAAAAATAAACTGTCATTGAGTGTCTCACCATTAGGGGTAATTGAGATATTTAGGGTGGAAAAAGAAAAATAAGCAACTAGGGCGGCCAAAAATAAAACCAGACCAATAAATTTCCAAACTAAGCGCCGATAAAGATTAAGGCTTTTTTTAGTTGGCAGTTCCGGCTCGCTTAAATCATTCGGCCTAGCTTTAGACCCCCGGTGATTTTCACCTTTTGGATTCTTTTGCTTCATTTCCGTGACCAACTCGGAAAAAAATTTCTTTTGTTGATCAATCTCCTCGGACTTCTCTTTTGGTTCTTCTTTTAAAACCAGTTTTTCCTTATTTTCCTTATTTTCCTTAAAAAACTCAGAAAAACTTATTGTCTCCTCTACTTCCTTGACTAACGGCTCATCTTCGATGACGTCAATAATAACTGGCTTGGCTTTTTTCTTAAGACTCATTTTTTTAGGAGTAGTTTTTTTCTTAATTTTGAGTTCTTTATTTTCTTTCACCATATTAAAATTTGATAATATAAAAACTAGCTTGCTAGCTAGTCTTATTATATCAAAATTATTAGATTACGACAATTTTTGTGGGTCACCGGCGATTTTGATTAATTCCAAAAAGTATTTTTGAAGATCATTTTTTAATTCTTCATTATTTTTTACTCGAAAAGCGGTTTTGATTATTCTCGCCTTACCACCATCAGTAATTCGAAAATAAACTTCATCAGCGCCCGGATAACGAGCAAATATTTTTTTTAATTCTTCTAAATCAGCGGCCGCTAAATCTTTTAAGAAAATTAATCGTAAAGGATTGCTTGGCAAAACGGCCGGCAAAACAGTTTCTTTCTTTGTTGCGACCCGATTCTTTTGACTGTATTGATAATTATTATTTTTAACCGGTCCGCCTTCCATTAATATTCTCTTAAAATTATCAACTGATTTCTGCGGTTCAAGCGGATTCAAGGCTTGAGCGCGGTTAACTAATATTTTTAACTCTTGATCCTTCTCCGAAATCTTTCCGTCAGTAATAATCGTTGTTCCCTCTCGCCAAAGATCGCTGGTTTCCTTATAAAGCCGGGGGAAAATAAGAAGCTCGACGGTATTGGTAGCATCTTCAACTTTAACAAACAACATCGATTCTCCGGAACGAGTAATAATTTTCTTAATCGTTGAAATCACGCCGGCCACAATCACCCGATCATCACCCTTATGCTTCTTTAATTCAATAAGTGGTAAAGCAAAATTAGCTAAATAAGCTCGATACATATTATACGGATGTTCACTAATATATAAACCAAGTAGTTCTTTTTCCCAAATCAATTTTTCCGTTTGGGTAGCGGGCGGCGCCGGGTTCAAGGAAATTGGCGTTAAGTTAGCCGTCGGCAAATCAATAAATAAACTGCTTTGTTTGCTGTCTCTCGCCTTAATCGATTCCTTATTGAAATTTAAAAGTTTCTCAATATTCGATAATAGTTGACCACGCTCGCCAAAACTTTCTAGGGCGCCGCTCTTGATCAAACTTTCTAAAGATTTTTTATTTAAATCTTTATCAGTTACTCGCAGTAGTAAATCAAAAACATCAGCGAAAGGACCAGCCTGTTTCCGTTCTTTAATAAGAACATCAACAATATGTTCACCAACATTTTTTATCGCCTTTAGACCGAAACGAATTTTATCAACTTTTTCACTGCTGGAAACCGCCCGATTCTCTTTTGTCCCGGCAGTTACCACTGTAAAGGTGCCATAGGACTCATTAATATCTGGCGCCATAATTTTCAAATCCATCTTACGGCATTCTTCGATTTCAATCGCCACTCGATCGGTGTCCCCTTGATCTGAGGTTAATAAGGCAGCCATAAACTCGACTGGCCAGTGCGCCTTAAGATAAGCGGTCTGATAACCGATTAAAGCATAACAGGCGGCATGACTGCGGTTAAAACCATAACCAGCAAAGGGCTCAATAAAAGAAAATACTTTTTCTCCTAGTTCTTTATAAACCCCATTTTTTACGCAGCCTTCAATAAATTTTTCTTTTTGCTCGGCTAGTAAAGAGGCAATTTTTTTACCCATCGCTTTTCTTAAAACATCGGCTTGACCCATAGTAAACCCTGCTAAATCGCGAGCGATTTGCATTACTTGTTCCTGATAAATAGCCACTCCGTAAGTTTTTTCTAAAATCGGCGCCAATTTTGGATGTAAATAAGAAACTTTCTTATGTTTATGTTTACCGGCAATATAGTCCGGGATCCATTCCATCGGCCCAGGACGATATAAAGCCACCATCGCGATTATATCTTCAAAGACGGTCGGTTTTAACTCCCTTAAATACCGCTTCATACCTGATGATTCAAATTGAAAAACGCCAGTTGTTTCCCCTTCTTGAAATAATTTGTAAGTTTTAAAGTCATCGAGCGGTATTTGATCAATATCAAGCTCAAGCCCGCGCGTATTTTTAATAATCTTTAAAGCTGACTCAATAATAGTTAAGTTCTTAAGGCCCAAAAAATCCATCTTTAATAAGCCTAAATCTTCAATGGGATGTAAGGAGTATTGCGAGATAACCGTCTTATCTGAAGAGGAAGCGTACTGAACCGGTACATAATTAGTTAACTTTTCTTTAGTAATCAAAACGCCGCAGGCATGCATGGAAGCATGTCGTGCTACTCCTTCTAATTTTCTAGCGAAATCTAAAATTCGTTTCGCGGCTGGCTCTTGGTTATACATTTCTTTGATTTCCGGAACAGTTTTTAAAGCCTCTTCTAATTTCATGAACATCGGAATACTTTTCGAAATCCGATCACAATAATCATAAGGCTCTCCTAAAACCCGGCCGACGTCACGAACCGCCGCGCGCGCCGCCATGGTTCCAAAAGTAATTATCTGAGCCACATGATCATAGCCATATTTTTCACCGACGTAATTAATAACTTCATCACGACGAATATCAGCAAAATCCATATCAATATCCGGCATAGATATACGATCGGGATTCAAAAATCGTTCAAAGAGTAAATCATATTTTAAAGGATCAAGATTAGTAATCCCCGTCAAATAGCAAACTAAAGAACCAGCTGCTGAACCGCGGCCTGGCCCGACAACAATCTTATTATCTTTTGCCCAGTTGATAAAATCAGCGACGATTAAAAAATAAGACGGCCAGCCCATTTTCGCGATTACGCTTAATTCATAATCTAAACGATCCTTGATTTTTTGCAATTCTTCGGAATTACTTTCAGGAAAACGCTGCCCAATTCCTTTCTCGCACCACTCTCTTAAATAAGAGTTGCCATCATAACCAGTCGGCACTTCAAAATGCGGTAATTGAATATTGCCTAAATCTAATTCTAAATTGCATTGCTCAGCGATTTTCAAAGTATTTTTAATCGCGTCCGGAATGTGCTTAAAGGCGGCGATCATTTCGGAATTTGGTCGCAGCGAATAATCACCTAGACCCAACATCTTTAGGCGATCCGTGTCTTCAATTTTCTTTTTATTCTGCAAACACAGTAAGATATCCTGCGCCTCAGCGTCTTCTTTTTTTAAATAATGGCTATCATTAGTCGCGATAACCGGAATATTTAATTCTTTTGAAAACTTAATTAATTGTGCATTGACTTTTTCTAAATCTTCTAATTCCGGATGATCCATTAATTCAAGATAAAAATTATCTTGGCCAAAAAGTTGATTATATTCCAAAATCCTTTTCTTAGCTTCAACCAATTTATCAGCCCTAATCAAACGCGGAATTTCTCCGGCCAAACAAGCCGTTGAAGCGATTAATCCTTCGTGATGTTCTTGAAGTAATTCCCAATCAACTCGTGGCTTATAATAAAAGCCCTCAATGTGGGCATGTGAAACTAATTTAATTAAATTAGCGTAACCAACTTTATTTTTTGCCAATAATAAAAGATGGGCGCTACGACCGTCTTCTCTGGTATTTTTATCAAAACGCGAACCCGGCGATAAATAAGTTTCAACACCGATAATTGGTTTAATCCCGGCTTTCAGCGCTTTTTGATAGAATTCAATAACTCCATACATTGTCCCGTGATCAGTAATGGCAATCGCCGGCGAACCTTGTTCTTTAGCATAACGAACCATCTCATCGATCTTGGTCAGACCGTCAAGTAAAGAATAATGGCTATGATTGTGGAGGTGGACAAAAGACATTAATTATGTGGTTAATTTTTAATTAAAAAATTTAAGCTGACGTTACTATTTTAATATAAGAAATTAAGGATGGCAAATAAAAAAAGAAGTGACAATCGGTAAACCGCATCACTTCTCTCTTCTTGCGAAGAATCCAACTTTCGTGAAATATCGGGCTTGTTTCGATATTTCTTAACCTTTGACGATTAATCATTTATGATTTCAAAGCAATCGAAACACCTTTCACTGATTTCATTTAGACAGGTTAAACACTTGCCGCAATCCGCACACCTTCTTGGTTTAATCGTCAAACAGCTGAAGCAAACATCCTCGCCTCGCGCCGCGGCCTCTTTACAAGCTTCTGCCGCGCTGATTTCTGTTGTGACCATTTTTCAAAAGATTTTAATAAACTAATTGTACAACATTTCTAAATAAAAGTCAAGTAAAATACAATCTTTTTGCAACAAATCTGTTTTTTTGCCTATTTTAAATAAATTATGGCGTATAAAAAACAAAAATAAACATCCTTGTTTTATGGCTGTTTTTTATTAACTATACTAATAAAATTTATTTATTTTTTCACGATACCTTAATTAAATCGTTAATTGTAAAAAAAGAGCTACTCTTGACGTTTTTAGTTCCTCAAATTATAATGATAATTACTCAGTTAGTACTTTTATATTCAAGATAGAACAGAACAGGTGGAGGGACTGGTAAAACAATTTACCTAACGGGACAATCCCAAAGCTACTAGATAAGGCCAAATATAGTTTTTGCCATAATAAATATAGCGTTGACTATCGGAAAACGTCTGCCCGGAAAAGCGGATCGTTGTTTGTAAAAAGGTGAGAGAACGCCTGCCGATAAGAGCTATTGCCGAAACTGTAGGTTTCTGAGACGCCCAAGAGCCTGTTCTTTTTTTCTCTTTTGCCAGCAAGGGTCCAGAATTTTTGGACTCTTGTTTTTTTATTAAAAAAAAGAGGGTCTTAAACCCTCATTTTTTTTATTTTGTAACTACTTTATTTTATCTTTTTTATGATTCCACTCAATTCTTCTTCGCTATAAAAATCAATAATTAATTTTCCGCCCTTCCCTTGCCTTTTTATTTCTACTTTAGTCGCTAGAAACTCACTTAACTCTTCTTCGCGCGCCCGGTCAAAATAATCTTTCTGCTTCGCCGCTTTTGTTCCGCCCAGTCGTTTAATTTCCTGATCGGTTTCGGCCACTGTCAAATTCTGCCGTAAAATTTTCTTAAGCATGTTGAGCTGTTTACTTTCGCCCTCTAAACCCAACAAATATTTAGCGTGCGCTTCACTGATTTTTCCGACCGCTAAAGCCTCCTGAATGGCCAGCGGCAAAGATAAAAGCCGCAGAGTATTAGCAATACTCGAGCGCGCCTTGCCAACTTTCTTGGCGACTTCTTCTTGTGTGATATTAAACTCATTAATCAAACGTTGATAAGCATTAGCCGACTCTAAAGGGTTTAAATCTTCTCGCTGTAAATTTTCAATCAAAGCTAATTCTAATTTTTTTTGTTCTTTCTCCGCGCGGACAATTACCGGCACTTCTTGCAAACCGACTAGCCGGGCACTGCGCAGACGTCGTTCACCGGCAATCAATTCAAAATCATTTCCTTTTTTAGTAACGACGAGCGGTTGGATAATCCCGTGTTGTTTAATCGACTCGGCTAAATCATTTAAAGCGGATTCTGAAAAATGCATTCGCGGTTGCTGCGGATTAATAACAATACGATCAGGACTAACCTTTAAAATTCGATCACTGTCTTGCAAAACCACTAACTCTTCGTCGGCCATTTCTGACTTAAATGGATTCTGGCCGTAAGTGACGGTTTTTTTAGGGATTAAGGAGCCGAGTCCTCGGCCTAAACCTTGAGGCATATAGTTAATTTATTTTTCTAAGCTAATAACTTCGCGCGCCAAACCTTCATAAGCTTTGCCGCCTTTTGAGCCCTTATCATAATGCAGAATTGAGCGGCCATAACTAGGCGCTTCCGCCAAGCGAACACTCCGCGGGATAACTGATCGAAAGATTCGATTGGGAAAATATTTATACAATTCTTCCATCACCGATTCCGATAATTTATTGCGGCGGTCGAACATAGTAATGACTGCGCCCATTATTCCCAAACTGGGCTTTAAATTATTCTGCACTAAGCTAATGGTTTCTAATAATTGACTTAAACCCTCTAAAGCAAAATATTCGCTCTGAATTGGAATAAGGACTTCATCGGCCGCTACTAAACTGTTAACTGTTAATAAGCCGAGAGACGGCGGTCCGTCAATAATAATATAATCAAAATCTTTTTTTACTTCTTCTAAAATATCGGCCAGACGGAATTCACGATTATCTAAATTAACTAATTCAATCCCGGCACCGGCTAAGGCTAAAGTCGCGGGCGCGATTTTCAAACCGGACTGCATCGTTCTTTTAATCGCTTGAAAAAGCGGCTGATCACTGACCAATGATTCATAAATGCCTGTCTCTAAATGACGATGGTCTAAGCCTAAACCAGATGTCGCGTTAGCCTGCGGATCAAGATCAACTAAAAGAACTTGCTTACCGAGATAAGCTAAATAAGCACCCAAATTTACAGCGGTGGTCGTCTTACCAACCCCACCTTTTTGATTAACAATCGCAATTATTTTTCCCATAAGCTAATGACTTATATTTATTATATCTTAAAGAAAAATCTTTGACAATTAGACTTATATTTATTATACTGAATTTCGTAATTAAATTAATAATTTATTGCGCCCGAGTGTCGAAACTGGTAGACGACCGCGACTCAAAATCGCGTGGCTTCACGGCCGTGTGGGTTCGAATCCCACCTCGGGCACTAAAGAGATGACTATCGATAAAAATAATCTTTCCTACGTAATCGGTTTAGCCCTTGGAGACGGTAATCTATCAAATCCTAATGGAAGAGCCGTAAGGTTAAGAATAACTTGTGATTTAAAATATAAAAATCTTATAAAAAAAGCTTGTTCATCTTTACAAAAGCTTCTTCCTGCTAATAAAGTCTCAATAGTAAAACGAGCCAAAACTTACTGCGACATTAGTTGTTACTCTAATAAATGGGAAAAATGGCTTGGTTGGCAGGCAAAAAATGGATCAAAATATAAACAAAATGTTTCAATTCCTAATTGGATTAAAAAAAATAAAACCTATTCCATCTCTTGTCTCCGTGGATTATTAGAAACTGACGGCTCAATTTATGAAGATAGGGGTTATAAAATGGTAAACTTTGTCACCATAATTCCCACTTTGGCTGAAGATGTTACAAAAATTATAAAAAAATTAGGTTTCAGTGTTAATATTTATAAAATTACATCAACGCCCAAGGCTAGGTATACTATCAGGCTTTCAAAGAATGTAAATTTGTTTTTAAAAACTACCAACTTTGTAAAAAATTAAACATTTTTACTTTAAAATATACCACCTTGACACACCTTGACAAATATTTTAAGGTGTGCTAGTATATAAGCATCGTACAATTACTTGCATTTTTAACTTAAAACAAAAAGTCGTGCGACGATTGCATCTATTGGCCCTACATTAAGGGTCACGTTCATTTTCCGTATTTACCGCCTTCTCGGCCAACACATATAAGATATATGCCGAGTAATTTATCCCAGTTGATACACAAACTGAGAGCCAAGAGGAAGCAGAGCCTCCAGAGTCTTCACCAAGACTCAGAAAAAAATTGGTGATAATATGATCGATTTTTGAAGGGTTTCCCCGCGCGAGCGTCGAAACCCTTCTCTTTTTTTTATAAAAACTATTTAATAATTCCGCCGCCCAGTACTTGCCCTTTATTATAGAAAACAACACTTTGCCCGGACGTAATCGCTCGTTGCGGCTTTATAAATTTCACCCGATAATCAGTTTTATTCTTAGGCCCAACAACGCAACTCACTGCCGGATGGCCATAACGAATAACGGCCGCACATTTTAAAATCTTCTGCGGCGATCGACCGTTTAACCAATTAACTTTTTTGGCGATTAAACTGTCCTTATATAAAATACTTTCATTCCAATTTTTAACTACGTATAAGATATTGCGGCGCCAATCAAATTTAGCGACATAATATGGCCCGGTACCGCCGACTAGACCGCGCCGTTGGCCGATAGTATAAAGCGGCAAACCTTCGTGTTCACCGATTTTTTGATTAGTTTCTAACAATCTTATTTCACCGGGTTGTAATTTTAAATACTTCTTCAAGAAATTATTATGTGGACCAGATAAAAAACAAATATCTTGGCTTTCGGGTTTAGCCGCCACTTTTAATTTAAATTTAGCGGCTAGTTGTCTAACTTGTGGCTTAGTATAGCCGCCCAAAGGAAATATTAAATGCTTAAGCTCCTCGGGCCGAAAAGTATACAAAAAATAGGACTGATCTTTATGTTTGTCTTTAGCTTTAAATAATTGATACTCGGACCCGGCTTTTTTTATTTTTAAATAATGCCCGGTCGCCACATAATCAAAGCCTAAGGCGCGGGCCTGTTTAAGTAGACGCCCAATTTTTACTTCACGATTACAGATCACACAAGGATTCGGCGTCCGCCCCACCTCATATTCGCTTAAAAAATTATCAACCACGGCCTTTTTAAAAGGTTCGGAAAAATTAAAAGTGTATAAAGGAATACCGATTTTAGCGGCGACAGCTCTCGCGTCCAATAATGACTCTAAAGAACAGCAGCGATTCTCGGCTTTTTCACCAGACGATTCATCTTTCCAAAAATGTAAAAAGACGCCAGCGACTTCATAGCCCTGGTTTTTTAAAAGCTGGGCGGCAACCGAAGAATCAACGCCGCCGGACATAGCGACTAAAACTTTAATTTTTTTATTCTTAATTTTCATGTTTTCCTTGAAAAAGCGACCACCGGCGGATCGCTTTTTTTATAATTCTCTGAATATTTTTAAATATTCGCGAGCGGTTTCATCCCAAGAAAATAATTTAGCCCGCTCATAACCTTTATTTATTAAATTCGTCCGTAATTTTTCATCAAGCAAAATTAATTCTAACGCTTCCGCCATCTCCGCGGGCTTAAAAGGGTTAATCATTAAGGCGGCTTCAGCGACTACTTCCGGTAAACTAGAAACATTGGAACAAATAACTGGCAAACCATAAGTCATCGCTTCTAAAGGCGGGAAACCGAATCCTTCATAGTAGGAGGGATAAACGAAGACTGTCGCGCTTGAATATAAAATTTCCTTATCTTTTTTGCTAATATAACCTAAAAAAATAATATCATTTTGATAGGCTGACTTTTGCCATTCCTTATCTATTAATCTGGTTTTCCAGCCCTTAGCGCCGGCTAAGACTAATTTTAAATCCTTAAAACGTTCTTGAGTCTTTAATTGATTAAAGGCTTGAATTAAACCAATAATATTCTTACGTGGCTCAATCGTCCCTAAATATAAGATGAACCGGCCAGAAATATTCTGAGCGCTTAAAAATTCTTGTTTTTCAATCTCGCTCACTTCCCTTTTAATCAAGTTATTTCCGGAATAAATCACGCTTATTTTTTCCGGCGCAATCCCAATTAATTCGATAATATCATTTTTAGTATTTTCGGAAACAGCGACTATTTTCTCTGCGGTCTCTAACGTTCTCTTAATTCGCAAGGCTTTGTGCCAATAATTTTTACGCCAGCTAAAAAATTCTGGATAACGCAAAAAGGATAAATCATGAACTGTAATTATTTTTTTTGTCGCCTGACTCAACCGCGCAAAATTAAAATGCGGCGACCAAAAAACCGCCACCCCGCCTAAAACCTTATCTAATTTAGGATAAGCGAAGAGGCTTTGCAAAACATAATTAAAAATTTTATTTGGCCAAGAGGTTTTAAATACTAGCACCTGACCGCTCGGCCATTGATCGAGTCGGCCGCCTAAATTTTTAAAAGAATTATAAAATAAGCAGTACTCATTATCCTTGTCCTGGTCTAAAAGCGCCATTAATAAATTAGCGGTGTATTCGGAAACACCGCTATAATATTTATCCATCAAAACTCTAATATCAACTCCAATTTTCATAGACATCCTCGCTTATTTATTATTTTCTCTAATAAATTCCTGAATTTGCTCTTTAAAATTTTCCACTGAAAATTTTTCCGCTGATCTTTTAATATCTTCCGCATTAAAATCTTCACTTCTAAACTTCTTGATTACTTCAATTAAAGCGGTCGGCGTCTGGTCAGTAAAAAATAAACCTGTCTTCCCTTCAACCACGGTTTCGGTCGCGCCGCCCTGGCGATAAGCGATCACTGGTCGGCCAGAAGCTAAAGATTCCACAACCGTAATCCCAAAATCTTCTTCCTGAGGATTAATAAAAGCTTGCGCCTCGCGATATAATTTTGCTTTAGTTTCTTCGGCCACTCGACCTAAAAACTCAATATTTTCTGCTCCGGCCGCCAACTGTTTTAAACGCTCTAAATCAACCCCGTCGCCAAAAATCTTTAATTTATAATCTTTTCCTAATTGTTTAAAAGCCTCAATCACCAGGTCGACTCGCTTATAAGGCGCTAAACGACAACCAATTAAAAAATACTGGTTTTCTTTGGCTTGCCCGCTCAAATCCGCAATAGAAAATTTAGTAGTCTCGACCGGCGGATAAATAACAACTGAATCCCGACGATAATATTTACTGATGCGCTTTTTAACGGTTTGCGAATTGGCTATAAATAAATCAACTCGATCAGCCGCTAAACGATCCCAGATTCTAATTCGATTTAAAATCAAAGAAATTATTTTCTTTAGCCATTTATTGTATTTCAATTCATTAATATACTGATGAGTGTCGCTCCACAAATAACGGGTTGGCGTATGGCAATAACAAATATGCAAACAATCCGGCCGAGTAATGACTCCTTTGGCAAAAGAACTAGTATCGGAAATTACTAAATCAAATTCTCGCAAATCAAAAAATTCAACCGCGACCGGCATAAAGAATAAATACCATTGATAGTGCTTAACGCCGCCTGGTAATTTTTGAATAATCGAGGTCTCAATCCGCCGGTGCTGGAAATATTTAGTCACCTGTTTTTTTTCGTATAAAAGCGTATAAATCGGCGCGGTGGGAAATAAATCAGCTAAAACCCTGAGAACCCTTTCGGCTCCTCCGTCTTGCGCTAAATGATCATGGATTAAGGCGACTTTCATGTAATAAGAAAATATTTATTCAGCGGCGCGATGTTTAAAAACCGCTAAAGGCGTTTTAAATAAAATAGAAATATCTAATAATAATGACCAATTTTCAATATAATAAATATCTAGTTTCGCTTCTTCTTCGAATAATAAATCACTGCGGCCAGAAACCTGGGCTAAACCAGTGATACCTGGTTTAACTGTTAAGGTTTTTTTGTGATAATTTTCATAGCGAGCGACTTCTTCCGGCAGATGGGGGCGCGGACCGACTAAACTCATTCGGCCAATAAAAACTAAAAATAATTCCGGCAATTCATCAATTGACCACCGACGGATTAGTTTGCCAACTCGCGTCACCCGCGGGTCGTCTTTTATTTTTACTAATGGTCCTTCAGTTCTTAAATTACGATCCGCTAATTCATTATAACGCATACTATCGCAATTCGGGATCATGGAACGAAATTTAAAATATTTAAACGGGACACCTCCTTCGCCAACCCGATAAAGATAAGCCCCATCATCCCGGCGTGAGAAAAAGATCGGACCACGAGAATCAAGACGGATCGCCAATATCGTCAATAAAATCAGGGGAGAAAAAATAATAATTAATAAACCAGAGCCGATCACATCAAAAATTCTCTTTAAAATACTGCCCCAACCTTCGAGAGTGGTTCGTTTGACTTCGACGATTGGTATGCCGATAATTTCCGCGACTTCGGTTCGTAAAACTTTCACTTCTAATAAGTCGGCGACGTAACGGAAAGTAACATGATTTTCATTGGCGAAATCATACAAACGTAAAGTCTCCACTTTGCTTAAATTTGGATCACTCTGAATAAGTTCATCAACTTCATGGTCCTTCATAAAAACGGCTAATTCTTGAGCGGTTTCAATTGAAAAATCGCGCCAACGTTTAATCACTTCATAACCGGCTTGGCGATTGCTAGAAAATTCGGTCATCAAACTGTCAGTCGTTTTTGAATTACCAATGAGAATTATTTTATGGACGCCGACACCATAGGCAAATAGTCGGCGCTGCAACCAACGAATAAATGTATGCGCCAAACTAATATAAATGATCGCTAATAGCCAGCCGATTAAAACAATAAAACGAGAATCAAATAATTCTCGTTGAAAGAAAATAACAATCGCGACTAGAGCCAAGCCCGACGAACAAGCTAATATAATAATGGAGATTTCACGAGCTAATTTACGAGCGCTCCGAATACGATATAAGCCGGCGATAATTAAAATAAGCAACCAGAGAAAAGCGACGATCAACAGCGATTTGAAATAATCGGCAAATGGCAAATCAAAAATAATTGGTCGAATTTTAACTGACCAATTAGAAAATCTCAAAGAATAAGCCGATAAACCGGCCAATAAAATAAGAATAAAATCAACCGGGATAAATAAGGTTGAAAAAAATAATTCGATTTTTTTCATATGTAAATTTATTGAAAGCGTTTGTTATTAGGGTAGCCGTAAGCCGGATTCTGTTTCACGCAATCATTTATCTAGGCTCGTTATTACTAACGAGCTCGAGCGAGCTACTTGGTCTTCTGTCGTTTAAGACAAAAGTTTGCTCTTGCTTCTGATAGGGTTTACCGCGGCATCTCCGTCACCGGAGGCCGAAATTGGTAGCCAGGATTTCTTCTCGCATCCAATATCTTTTCACCTTTGATCCTGTTAAAAGTTCCAGGATTAGTATTGTCTCTGTGGCACTATCCCTAAACCGTTTTTGAAACGGTCCGGTGGGTGTTACCCACTATCGTCTTAGCTTGAAAATTCAAGCTGCGAAGTCCGGACTTTCCTCCCTTTTTTAAAGATAACTTTAAAAAAGAGCGATTGCCCGCTTGCCCTAATAACTTTTTCATAATACAAGAAAAGTTTAAAAAAAGCAAGTAAAAAGCCACCCTAAGGTGGCCTTTTTTATCTAATATTATTATAAATATCCTTTATTTGTTGGGGGCTCAAAGTCCCTTCCCAAATCCCTAAATTGTCAATTTCCGAGCTATCGCTCTCACCGATAATTTCTAAACAGTTGGGAGTTTCCTCATTTTTGATCCAAAAGAAAGGAAAAGACTTTTTTTCTTCGCCATCAACATAAAATCGCAGTAGATAACGATAAGAATCATAAGTTAGGGCTAAGTGATGCCAATTATTATCATAAGAAATAGCATCATTTATGCCTTCTCTTAAAATTCCGGAATTACGATTAAAAGAGAATTCTTGCCGATAATAATCAGCTACTAAGCTCATCATCTCTTCATTGTCATGCCTGAGGGAAATTCGCGCGCGGCCGCCACGTGGATAGCTACTGTTTCGCCACCAAAAATCTAAAGACAGATCGCGGCGACCAAGCATTTTAGGAAAATCAGCGCTTAAATTTTTTTGATAATTGATTTTTAGCGCACTATTATTTAATTCGCGCCAGGTCCAATAATCCGGCAAAACATTTATCTTTATTCCTTGTAAATCATCCTGAGTTGTAGTGGCGATTCCCGCGGATTCGTCTCCTTCTTGAAAATCCCAAAAATAAGTTAAAGAAACTGGTTGTTGCGGTTCTCTCTCGGCAATCGGACTAAACGGCGCCTGCGCTTGAAAATTAACAGAAGCCTCAAGTGGTGCTATGGCTCGTTGCCAAATAGCAATCTCATCAATTAAAACCGTTCCTTGATTACCATCAATAGTCAAGTTAGTTAGATTTCGAGGCAAAGTTTGAATAAAGGCCTGTTTATGTTTTTCTTCTCCATCAAGATATACTGCCCAGTAACCAATTTCTCGATTAACCACCAAAGTAAACTGATGCCACAAATCATCAGAAAAAATATTATAATAAAAATACCCGGAGTTTGGTAATCCTTCAATCTGCAGCAACCCGGATTGTAAATCTATTCTTAAATACTGCCCGGCTAAATTAGCTAATCTAAAGTCGATATTAGGCGAATAACGTGATTTTTTATAATAGAAACTAACTGAAAAATTATTCAAATCAACTTCTGGTTCTAGAGTCATAGCTAAAGGCTCATAATCTAAACCAATTTCTCGACTGCAATCCCAACGACCGACCGCCCATTTTCCTGAGCCATAACATTCGTCAAAATGCCATAAATTCCTTATCCCACTAGATTCAATGGGGAGCGGTGGAATAAACAGACCCAAAGAACTCGTCGCGGTAGTCGTTGTCGCCCAAATAATTCCTGGGTCATCGGCGGGAAAAAGATCAAAATCAAAATAATTGTCACTGCTAGTCGCTATTCTCGTTAACACATAATTATCCCTAATCTCCTTAGCTGGCCCTGTTCCTTGATAATAAGTGGCCTCTGGCCCGAAACCGATAGCTTCAATAATATCCTCGTCAGTACTAGAGCTAATTGCCTCATTTCCTAAATAAATAGTATGACCAGAACCAGTCCAAGAAAATTCATCACGGGTGGCGATGGCTTGCGCTTTATTTTTATAATAATCATTAGCGTCATCGCGGGCAATTAAATAATAATCATGGGCCGGAATTATTGTTCCGCCTGGATAATAGCCATCTTCTAAATTACCAAAACGCATTAATAAATCCGGGTCTTCGGCGGTTTTAGTTTTTTCTAAACGATAGCCAGCGACACTTAAATCAAGCTCATAATCACTGGGGTTGTATAGTTCTAACCAATCATTAGCGCCCGTACTGTATATTTTACTAATTAACGCTGAACCGACTGGCTCAATCTCGTTTGTTGAACTGGCGGTTTCTGAAGTTGAAGTCGCCGCCGTGGTGCTAGCCGTTTCTTCAGTGGTCGTGGCAGTTTCAGTCGAGGTCGCTGTTTCTTCAGTGGTACTGGCTATTTCCCAAATGATCCCCGGATCATCCGCTTTTACTAAATTAAAATCAATAAAATTATTACTGCTCGTCCCGACCCGATTAAGAATATAATTATCGGTTATGGCTGGTGCTGGCGCTGTCCCTAAAAAGTAAGTAGCTCCTGATCCAAAGCCGACTACATCAACAATATCAGAATCAGCGCTAGAACTAATCGTATCTGTCCCTAAATAAAGAGTATACTCGCTAACGGGCCAAGAAAAATCCGGGCGCGTCGCTAAGGCGTCGGCTTGTAAGCGATAATAATCATTAGCCTCATTTTTTACTATCAAATATTTGCCATGGGCCGGGATTATTGTTCCGCCGGGATAACTGCCATCTTCAAGATTGCCGATTCGCATTATTAGGCTCGGGTCATCAGCGGTTTTAGATTTTTCTAAACGATAGCCGGCGGTCGCTAAATCAAATTCTTGATCACTGGGATTATATAGCTCCAACCAATCGTTATTGCCCGTACTGTAAATTTTATTTATTAAAATATCTGGGAAAACAACCGAGGTATTAGAGCTAGAGCTAGAACTGGAGCTGGAGCTGGAATTAGAACTCGCGCTCGTGTTTGAAGAACCAGTGTTAGCTGAATAACTATTATTAACCGGGGGATTACTTGCCTGGCTAACTTGATCGTTTGTTTTATTGTAAATAGCGGCTTTAACAGTTTTATTATTTTGTTTGTTTGTTTTTTGAGTTGCCGCCTTCGGCGCCGGGGCGACTGGCGCCGGTTCTTCCTTACTTGTTGTTTTTTTAACTGCTACTTTTACGGTCGACGGTTTTTTTTCGGCGACTTGTTTAGAATTAATTTTAGAATCGGCTTTTTTAACTGTCACTTTCTTTTGAACAGTCGGCGTTTTCGAGTTTATTTTTTTAGTAGTTGTTTTGGCGGCTGGCTCGATTTTTAAGTCACTCTCATTTAAAGTGATCTCCGAGCTATTATCACCAAAAATTTTATCTTTCAAGTTTAAGGCGAACTCCTTAGTTTGCCGCGCTATATTTTTCAAAGAGGAAAGCGGGTTATTAATTAAACTCCAACGTAAGACTAGCCCCAAGGTCGAAGTCTGACCGCGAATCTCTGAATCCGGAAAGTTACTGGAAATTTGAATATCGGTTTCCACGTCTTCTAAGCTTGGTTGCAAAAATTGCGTGTAGGGGAGGAAAATATAGCGTTCTCCTTGATATTCGCGGCCGGCGTCATAACCAATTAATTCCGGCGCCGGGATCAGTAAATTTTTGTAAGGAGCAATCTTGGAAAACTCCCGACTAGTCGAAAAACAATCGCCACGCTCGTTAAAAACATTAACGTTATCAAAGCCATCCGGGGTAATATCAAGGGCATAATAATTCGGATCATATTCTAGGGCGTCTAAATTATTCGGGTTGGAAATATCAGCGCTTTCATAAATTTTTTCGGTTAAACCGACGCAAGTCCATTCGCCGCTTTGGGGTCCTTTTTGGGCTTTAAAATCAAAATCATATTTCAATTTTTTATCAACTAGGCTTTTGGCGAGAGCAACCACTTTGGCCTGTTGTAAGGGGCTTAAATCCTTGGGAATTTTTGCTCCTAAAAATTTTTCCTTGTTCGCTTCGTTAACAAAATACTGCGCCGGAGTTTTAACAATTCCATCGGATAAAGCCTCCACTACGTAGTCAACGCCGTCCTCCTGGCCAATATAGATCCCCACGTGGCCAGAATAAACATTTTTAACAATTCCCTTTTCAGCATAAATGATTGGGTCATTTGTATAACCGTACATTTTTCCATCAGTCGAAGTGCGGTACAATAAAGTTCCTGGCGGCATGGCGCGACAAAATATCGGCAACATCAGAAATAAACCGCTAAAAATTAAGAAACTAATTTTAAAAAATAATTGTCTGGTATTGATCTTTATTTTTTTCATATTTTTTATTAATTATTATAATACTCGTCCCATTCACCGGCGCTGACCACCGGTAAAGGAAACTTAATCCGACCGCTGTCGCGATTTAAAATATCAGCACTGAAAGCGCGGCTCAGATTATCTTGCAGATTTTTATTATCATAAACCGCTAATAAGATTTCTTTAGTTTCCGTCGGAAATAATTGATAATAATCATTAAGTAATAAAACTAAAAATTGCCGCAATTTATTAGGGGTTGCCGCCCTGAAAATAAGATCATTTAATTTAGTCAATTGATCAACCGTAAAATATTTTTGTTTAGCGCGGATATTGCTCAGGGCGCGAACAGCTTCTTTTTTTAAGGCTAATTCCGAATTACCATTTAAAATTGAAAAATAATAATCAACCCGCGGATCATTAGCATCAGTTAAAAAAGACTTAAGGATTAAAGCTTGCAATTCTGGATCGCCGTTGGCCGCCTGTAAATATTTTTCTAAATTTTCTGGCAAAGTGGCTGGCTCCGATTTTTGTCGCCAGATTTTAATTAACTCCTTTTTAAACTCGCGGCTTTCACTGGCCTGAAAAAAATATCTTTCCATCTCTTTTTCTAAGCGCTGATCACCCTTCTGTAAAGCCTTAATAACTATTTCCTGCTGCTTGAGGCGCTCGAGTCGACAGGCTTCATGGCAAATTTTTTCAGTTTCCACAGAAATTTTTAATTTAGTTAGACTAAGTTTTGCTTGATTTATAAATAAGAGAGTCATTAAACAATAAATAATTAAACCGCTCGCTAAAACTAAGGCGCCCAATAAACACCGTTGTTTTAGAGAACGTTGTTTGAACCAACTCTTTAGCTTAGCCCCACTGGCTAAAAATTTTCTCAAATTTTTCATAGCTTTCTATTTTATTAATTAATAATAAATCTGCAACTTAAACACTATAGCAAAAACCCCCTGATGAACCGTTAAAATTATTTTAAAATATTTTTTGTTTAAAATAGCGAAAAAAGCCAATTAATCCGGGCTTTTTCCCAATCAAAAAAAATCAGACCGAACGGTCTGATTTTTCTATAAAATGATTTAACTAATTATTTTTTAATTTTATTTAATCGCGGACGGACTGGTCGCCTTCGTTCCAGTAGCTTGAGAAGTTAAGGCGGCGGCCATTTTTAATATCTCCGACCACTGCGCCTCATACTTTTTATCTAACGCGATCGCTTTATTAGCGGCGGTCGTCGCTTTCTCCTGATGGCCGACAATAATATATAACTTAGCGAGATTAAACCAAATCTCTGGATCAGTTTCGTAGAGATTAGCTAAACGCTCTGCCAATAACAACGCATGAGGATAATCACGTTTTCCGGCATAAAAAGTAATTGAATTTTTCAACATTTTCTCGGAATTTATTTCTTCAGCGCCGCCATTGTCTAAACAAGTATCCAGAGCCGAGCTGAGCTCTTTTTCATCTTGCAAGAAAAAATAAAACTGTGCTAAACGACAATAAGAAGCGTTATAATTAGGATTCAAACTAATCGCGTATTTTAAAGTTTCGATTGCTTCTTTATTTTCTCCGCGTTCTAATTGAATCTGCGCTTTAGTAAAATAAACCGGGATGCGGCGCGGACTGGCTTCAAGAGAACGATCAATCGCTTCGACGGCCTGGCGGGAATAATAATTAAAGAGCCGTAAATCATTAACCTTGAAGCGCGCGGCTGTATCCAAAGCTTGCGCGTATTGCATCTGCATCAAACTGTCATTTTCATTTTGAGAAACATTTAATTTAGCTAGAGAAATAACATAATCAATAATTGTTTGGCCGCTTGAAGTTTTTACAGTCGTTAACAAACCTGGATTACTAGTAACCACATTAATTAACGTAACCCGGGCGTCCCGCTCTAAGGGCCCGCCGCTCAACGCTTGTTTATAAATCTCTACTCCGCCAATCAGGTCGCCGGATAATATTTTGCTATAACCATTAATAATATTATGGAACATTCGCCAGGGCTTAACATTATACTGAATTGTAAAAATATAAATAGCGATCAAAAGAAAAACTAATAATAAAATTTCCTTAGTCGGGCTTTTAATAGTCAATCGATATTCTTTTTCTGCGCTAAGTTCCTCGGCGTCAGCTTTTCTTTCTTGCGTTAAAAAATAAATGAAACCCAATAAAATCATCATGCCAATATAAGTTACGAAGGAGTCAAAAACCGCTAAGTTTTGAATAAAATAAGCGGCTAACAAAGCAATAATAACAATAATTTCTAAGTTCTTTCGGCCCAGTTCATCACCGCCCGCGCGGCGGCCATTCTTTTTAAACTCCAAATAAAGATAATATAAAGCGGCCGCAAAAATACTCAAATAAGTGAGCAAACCAACTGCCCCGGTAGTGGCGGCAATATCAATTAAATTATTATGGGCGCGGTCGAAATAAGTTTCGTTTTTAACATAATCAAAAAATTTAGGATCAAATTGCTTATCAAAAATAACGGCATAGTTCCCAAAGCCTGTCCCAAAGATTGGCCGATCTTTAAATTCAACCGCCGCGCCGCGCCAGGAAATTAAACGAGTCTGAAAAGTTGCTTTTTGGGCGGTCAAATTTTTAAGGAAGCTATTTTGAAACCAAGGGGCTTGATATTGGGAAAAAACTGCGCTCACGCCGATGACGGCCACAATAAAAATTACTAAAGAAGCTTTTCTAATTCCCTTTTTGGCATGGGCGAGACCGAGCAGCAAAAACAATAATAGAATACTAATCGCTAGACCGATAATCGCTCCGGAAGTCCGCATGTTTTTAAACTCTAGGAGCATTAAAATAGTTGGCAAGAGATAAAACCAGCGCCACAGGCCACGACTTCGGAAAAATAATAAAACAACAAAATACAGATTAAAAATTAAATAGCCGCTGACATAGGCGGTATTGCCGATAGTGGCGTAAATGTTACGGCCGGTTAAACCCATTAAACTGACAATAGTCGCAATTACGACTGAAGAAAAAAGAAGCGTTCGCCATTCGCTGCGAGTTCGAAAAACCGTGACGAGAATATAATAGAAAATTAAAAAATGAAAAATATGGAAAACGCCTAGCATTCTTTCGGCATCACCCCAAAAACTTAAATTAAAATCGACACTAACAACGCAAGAGGCTAAAATCGCTAACAAGTAAGCAATCAAGCCATAGGAAATATAATTTCTTCGGGGGCGATATTCGGGATAGCGCAGCACAAAAACCAGCCAAACAACCAATAGAATCTCCATTAAGATGTTAAAGGGTAATTGTTTAGAGGTAATGAATGGGAATAAGAGGTCGGTAAAAACAAAGAAGACGATGAATAGAGAGGCGATAATCCCCCCTTGAAGAATTCGCAAATAGGTTTTAGCGGGCATAATATTTGAAATTAATAGATATTCAGTTCGCCAATCCCAATTTGCCGTAGGTTAGCGTTAGAAACTCCTAAACTTAAACTACGAAAAATAGCCATTAAGTTCTCCTGGGAAATATCATTTCGATAACCATTCAAATCAACGTAAGTAATTTGACCGCTCTTCTCGGTCCTAAGTAAAAAGCGACCCTTCAATTTATTTCGTAAAGCGGTATTCCCCTTGAGCCCACTACTTTTAGTCGGAATCAAATTCAGGTTAGCCTCACTGATACCTAAACTTAAAGCCTTAAAAATGCTTAAAGCGCTATCATTACTAACTAAATAACGAAGGTTATTTTTAGGATTAACATACCAGATATAGCCATTAGTCTCCACCTGTAATAATAAGCGACCAGATAATTTTGCAGCTAGGCTAGCATTGATTTTTTTAGCGCTTAAAGATTTTTCTAAAGCGATGATATCCGCGACAGTGTTTTTGGTTCTCGTAATCGCTGAACTAACCACGACGCTCGCTTGATCACCACTTTTTGCGACTATTTCTAAAGCATTAATCCCCAAAGACAATGGTAATTTATAAGCCCAGGTAGTAGTTGAATTATTAGCAACTACCTCAGTATTGTTAATTACAATGCTAGTATCGGCCGGTTTAGTTCCACTGATCGTAATCACGGCCAAAGATGTTGAGGTCGCCAGCGAATTAATCGTCGGCGCTTCAATGGCATTTTCTCGTCTAATAACAATTGTTTTCGGAGTACCTTGGCGGCTAACGGCTGTTTGATAATAAATATTAAAAATATTATCACCCAGATTCAAATCGGCTTTATAGCTCCAGGCCGGATTATTCACATCGCTAGGAATTTTATTTCCATTGATTACTACGTTTGTTCCGGTTGGTTTTAAGCCGGAAATATCAATCTGATCAGCGATTGTTGAGGTACTGACCGGATCGATAAGCGGCGCGATAATCGACGTAATATCCGCTTCCGCCTTTAAAAATGGTTTGTAAATCGTGGGGTAAACAGTCGTATCAGTAGTCGTTCCGGTAGTCATTAGCATATTCAATAATTTAGCCTCGATCATTGCCTCAGAGCTGCTCCCCCAAAAATTTTCCGTCGCGTCGAGATTAAAAACATTATTATTTAAATTATATTTAACATTATTATAAACGTTAGAGAAACGGAACAGAGCCGGTCGCTGTTTTAGGCGCAAACCTAAATTAAAATTATTTTTAAAATTATTTTGCAAAATAAAGGTATCCGACCCAGCGATATCCGCGCCAATTTCATTATTATTAATATTGTTTTTTTCTAGGATATTACCGCGACTGGCGGCCGCAATCTGCAAACCAGCCACTGAATTATATTTAATCGTATTATTAATTAAAATATTATTGTCGCCATTTAAAATCTGGACGCCGACGCTATTACTATTCAAAGAATTATTCTCTAAATAAGTAGTGATTACCTTATCGCCAATATAAGCATAACCGGCGGGAGTTAAAATAAAATTACGGCCATTATTGCGATTAACCAGGATACCAACCGTATTGTCCGTAAAAGTATTATTAACGACATACTGCGGAATAATCAGACTAGCGTTAAAATTAGTAGCCGTCGAATTTAGCGATGCGCCGCCAGTTGAAGCGTTATCGCCCACTATTTCCAAACCGACGGTATTATTCATTATTTGGTTATCGGCAATATACGGACTGGCATCATCGCATTTTATCCCTCGGCCGAATTTGATAATCGCATATCTAATAATACTGCCGCGCAGATACTCGCCATTATTTAAAGTAGCGCTGACTGATTCTGGACTAAATTCTATTCCGCCCCAAACCCCGGCAGTTGAAGTAGCGTTTAAAGTCATCGTAATCGGATTAGCGCTTGTTCCCTCGGCGTTCAGTTCCCCTTTAACTAAGATTTTAGCTCCGGGGTTAAACCGGATTTCGGTTCCTGCTTCAATCTTTAAAACCGCTCCTTTAGCAACCTCAATTACGCCACTAATTACATAAGGGCTATTATCAGCCGTCCAGATCGGATTAGTGATATTACTGGAGACGTCTGTTCCCGCCGCTGACATTTTTAGCGGCAAAACCAAAAACAAAGCCAAACCTAAAAAATAAAAAATTCTTTTCATAGATTTAAATTTTAAATTATTCTTCTCTTTTATTATAGCAATCTTTAGCTAAAAACAAAAGGACCGAGCTCGCGCTCGGTCCTCATTGTTTCCGATTTATTATAGAAAACCGGGAAAACTGTTTGTTCTAACTATTAGTTACTAATAGTTGTGCCGTCAACGCTAGACGCACTCAATCTTAGAGGGAATTTAGCGTTAGCAGTGCTAGCATCCTTCCAAGTAAAGTTAGCACCCGCTTCGTCAGTGTCGCCATCGGCGCCATCTAACTTGTTAAGGCTAACATTAATTGAAGAATCACCGGCAACAGTCGTAGTGAAGGTTGGAGTAACCTTGACTAAGAAGTAAGCGGTGGCACCTGGAGTAACTTCATAATCAGCTCCGGTCAAACCACTAAATCTGACATAATTGCCAGTAATAGCATCTGAACTGGTCGCTGAAGCAGTTCCGCCAATTCTTTCTAAAGTGGCGGTCATTGAAGTAACGGTCGTGCTAGTAGCAATCTTGACCTTAACTGAACTTAAGAAGGTCTTAATCGCATCACCATTAGCTTCCGTGTTAGTTGAAGCATCACCAGTTACCTGGATGATAGCTGCATTAGCTGCCTGGCCGCTATAGATCTTAGTAGCAAGTGAAGTACCGCTCGCACTAGAAACTAAAGCTATGCTAGAAAGTCTGGAAGCCAAGATACCTAAGTACTTAGAAACACCGGTTTCAGTACCGCTAGCAGTAATGGTGCCATCATTGTTATCATCATAACCGATTTCACCAGAATCTAGGGTAGTATCGCCATTAGCGGCGGTTAAGGTGTCGCCTGATTCATTTCCTTGAGCTTCAATCGACTTAACTTTTAAGGTTACGTCTTGATTCAAGGAACCAGTGGCATCTTTACCAATTTTCGCTAAAGTCGCTTTAATGTAGTAGTTCTTAGAAGTAATCGGAACAATTAAGTTATTGCCGCTGATATCAATAATTGAGTCAGTTGAAATAACATTGGTTGAACCAACTAAAGTAGAACCATCATATAAAGCTAATTCAGTTACTTTGCCGTTAAGATCAGCACTGCCGGTAATGGTTAATTTAGTAACCTTAATCGGCTCGTTCTGAGCTCTTAACTTTAAGGCGGCTACGCTACCAGTGGTCGCGTTAGCAACGCTATAGATGTCTTTGCTGACCGCAGTGTCGCCAGTATCCATAGATACATATAAGGCACCAGTGCCAACAAAAGTAACGGTTCTGGCTGAGGCTAAACTGGTATAACCAGCTTCACCACTAGTGATGATACCATTATCATGAGTACCGCCACCAGCACCATCATCGGCGACAACATCATAAACAGCCGCGCCTTTATCAGTGTCTTCTACACTATAACCACTTAAATAATAATTAAGAGTATTTCCATTTAGATTGGAATCCTTAACTAAAGAAGTAGTCACTTTGTAGACAACCGTGGTATTAGCTGGAATAGTTTCCGCTAAGTCAGAGAAAGTAATTTCTTCGCTCGATAGGTTAGAGGCGGATACCGTTTTTAATAAAGTAGTACCCTTCCATAACTTGAACTCAGAAACAACCGCGTTAGTAATCGTATCCGGAGTACCATTATCAGCAACCTTGTCTTTGAATTTTAATTCTGTCATCTTAACAGCTGAACTTTCACCGGCCTTAACATTGAAATTAATAATTTCAACATCAGTAGAACCGACAACAGCATTATAAGCGGCAGATAAAGCATTCTTAGAGAAAGTAACTGAAGGAACCTGGACAGTAACTTTTTTCAAAGATACTGAATTTGGAGTAATGTCGCTAATAATAGTGTCATTACCAGTTTCCTTTAAGGTTACATCCTGGACAGAAGCGCTAGTATAGGCCGAAGCGATGCTTGGAGTATAATCCTCAGTCGTCGCGTCAGATTTTACATCAGCTCTAACAACTAACTCATAAGTAACACCGCTAGTTAGGACGAAGCCCATGCTGGTATTGGAATAAACTTTAGTCCCTGAGCCAGAAGCATAAGCTAAATCATAAACAGTGTTAGTAGTCTTGTTGTATAATTCAACATTCTCAATGTGTGAGAAAGCCGCTCCTGTACCTTGATTATCGTTAGTCGTTAAGATTGATAGTAAGAATCTGGACATTTCAACGTTCTTACCGCTATTAGCAGTAACCTTGAAAGTACCAAATTCAACATCAGTGGTATCTTTCTTAATCTTATCGCTTGGAGCGTTCACTTTTTCAATTGTGAAAGCACCGGCGTTAATAGTAACTGAACTACCAGTTAAAGTATTAGTGATTAAAGAAGAATAACCATAATGGCTACCAACCGCACTAACATCAGTTACAGAATCTAAAACCAAAGTTAAAGTCTTAGCGGCGCCGTCAACAACATCACCTTTAACGACGAATCTCTTATTATTATTCTTTAGAATAGTAATCGGAGTATTGAAGTTGAAGGTAACATACTTACTTGAAATACCATTAGAGGTAGCGACAACGCTGCCATCCATGTATAATTTCACGTTTTCAAAAGCGGCATCAGAAGCAGTTGAAGTAGAATCTTTCTTCAAAGTGATTGAAGATAAAGCAATATCTTCAACACCATCGACAGTCGCTTTGAATTTCGCTAAAGTGGCGGCCTTATCACCTAATTTAACATCAGATAATGAACCATCGTTAGCAATGGTTAAACCACCAACCGTCACGTCGACGCCAGTAACTTCATTACCTTTAACCGGGAAAGCACCAGTGATGGTGACGCCAGGGGCGCTAACATCGCTAGCTTTTTCAACTTGTAAAGCATAATGACCAGTGCCGGTAATTTTTGCTTTAACAGTTAAGGTAACGGTTGAACCCTTAGTCACCACTAAAGCATTAGTGAAACTAATTTGAGCAACCTTGTTAGAATCAATATCTTTAGAAGAAGCTAATTTAACACCGTTGTTATAAACAGTGACCTGGTCGATTTCACTAGCTGTACCTAGGCCAGCCGCTGACAACTTGATACCAGAAATACTGATATCGCCATCATTAGAAGCTGTTAAATTAATTTTCAACATTTCCAGAGAAGTGTTCTGAGGGACATTGCCAGCCGCTGGAGTATTGGAAGCTAAGCTAACCATTAAACCAGAACCGGTTGAAACAACACCGCCAGTAGAACCACCCTGAGAAGTTCTAACTAAGTTATCTTCAGAACCGGTGATGGAAGAACCACCAGCAGTGATTGAAGAGCTTAAAGTTAAAACATTAGCTGAATCAAATCTGTTGGCTGACATAGCCGCTTCAGAAGTGACTAAGCGATAATCGGTACCATCATAGTAATAAACATTAGCTGAGCCGCTGTTCTTTACTAAGGAACCAGCCGGAGTAGCACCACTTGTTAAAGCTGTGCCAACGCTGTAGTTAGTGAAGAAAGCATCTGGAACGTCAACAACTCTCTTGTTCCAGTTGGTGCCGTATAAAGCAGCTGCTTGCGCTTCACTTTGGATCTTTCTTAAAACGCCATTTGGTTCAACAGCGTAAACAGAAGGATCAGTTGTAATTTTCACTAACTTCGTACCTGGTCTCATGGTCACATTGCCGCCCAAGGGGTAGCTTTGTAATTCAGAAGCGGAAATAGTTAATACTCCGCTGAAATCTGGGTACCAAGAGAAATAAGTAGTCGGATTAGGGAAAACATATCTCTTGCCGTCAGCGCCAAGGTAATATACAGAAGAATTGCCATCCATCTTGATCAAGTCACCAGCTGAAGCTGAAGCTTGAGCAGGAGCGATAACTAAACCGCTCATTGCAATTACTGATAAGACCATTACGCTAACAACTAGGAATCTGCGTAATTTTTTCATAATTGGTTAATTAAATTCATTTTCAAATGTCTAAACAGTAGTAGTTTAAACGAATTAAAAATGATAGTTGTTCAGTTCTCTGCTCTTTGATTACCAATTATTAATTGGTAAATCAGTCGGAATCCCGCTTCGCCAACCCTTTTCAGGCTTAAGGCGAAAGACTGACTGATCTTAACATAATAAGTTCTGCCAGCCTTTTTCGCGTGTTGCCAAAAGGCTGGAGAAAAGCTTAACCGATTTACTTCTTTAAAAATCCGGAAATCTTTAAGCTTTGAACTGAAAGAATAAATTTATAAGGGACAAACCATCTTCACTTATTAGTGAGGACTCGACCCTTGACGGGGTTTGCCAATTCGCAAAAGCGAATTTGTTAGTTTAACTCCTCGGCTTGTCCGAAGCGGAGGACGGATCTTCCGGCCAGGAGTAACCAAAGGGGGGAGATAAACTAACAAACACGCGCTTGCGTTTTAAAAAACTTTTTTATTTGATTATTTCTTCAACTTCCTTGAGCTTATCAACCGCTTTGTCATAAGCTTTACTTTCAAATAATTCCTGAGCTTCATCCAAAATTTTATCAGCCTGAACAGCCTCGGCTGTTTCCGATTTAATCGTGGTGGTAGTACTAGAATTCAAAGTAGTCGTTGCTGTTAAGCTATTGGTAGCTATTAAATTATTAACAATAACATTATTAAGCGTACCTTTATCAGCAGCACCTAAGTCGCGCCCGTCGCTAAGTTGAATTCCTTGGTTATCCTTATTATTTTCCGCTGCGCTAAAAACTTGATCATCGGGGTTAGCCGTAATTAAAGAGGCTGGGCTCTTAGTAGTTAAGGAAGCTAATCTATTTACTCGGCTTTTAACTGTTTCCATCTCTTTATTAAAACTAGCGTTTAAGTGAGCGACTTGATCCTGATTAGCAGCTTGGTCAAATTTCGGATCAGCTAAAGTGCTAGCAATATCCTGGGCATGAGTCGCCGCGAATTGCGCCGCCATCTTTTCACGATTATCAGAATTAAAAACCGTACTTAATTTAGCTCTTTCAGAAATAATCCGAGCGATATATAAAGAATCATTCGGTTTAGTTTTATTAAATAATTGATGACTAAAGAGGCTGCCGGAAATTAAGACCAACGCAAAAACGCCCAAAGCAAAGGCGGGCTGTAAAGAAGTTTTTGCTAAACTCTCAAGATTAATAATAAACATTTTCCAAACTGATAATTCAGTTGCCCCGGAATTAGAAATTTGGGACAATAAAATCTCCCGATTGCTCTTCAGCCAAGCTTGATCGGGACTAATTTTCTGCAAACTATTTAATTTTGAGATAAGCTCTTTGTCGGTCATACACCTTAATATACGTAATATTTCTAAAGATGTTACAGTTTTTACCGGTCTTTTTCCTCTTTATTTTCCGATTCAACTAGCTCTCGTAAAGCGTTTAGCGCCCGATGCAATAAAACGCGAATATTACCCCTTGTTTTTCCGCTAATATCAGCCATTTCTTCTAAACTAAGGTCATTAATAAACTTCATAATAATGACCTCACGATACTCATCTTTTAAAAGAGGTAGTTTTCTTTTTATTAGCTCCAAATTAGCTTGTTCATCAAGTTTTTCTTGAGGATCCTGAACTTCATCAATCACTTCGATTCTATTATCTTCATCGTCTAAGGAAGCGGTTATTTTATTATTATGTTCCCGATAATAATCAATAATCGTATTTCGAGCTATTTTGTACAGTAAAGCGCGCAGAGTTTTACTATTCTCTAAGCTATTATTCTGAATATGATTCCAGGCTTTTAAGAAAATCATGGAAGTAATATCGTTGGCCTCCTCCTTGTTACTTATCTTAAAATAAACAAATCGGTGAATATCTTTAACATTTTCATCATAAACCTTAATAAAGGCCTCTTTATCATGGCTTTTGAGCTTACTTAAAGCTTGTTTCTCTTTAAATTTTTCTAATAGGTTTTTAGGCATTTTAATAAATTAAAAAACGCAAAAATAGGTTAAATGGTTTTAACAAAAAATAACGGGAAAATATTGCCCCGCCCGCAAAAATTGTTTTTTTAATTATAAAACTATCCTATCATAATACGTGGCCAAAAGCAAGAAAAATCCTTTAAGATTGGGGATAAATCTGAACCGATCTCTCTGTTATTTTCCACAGTTGACTTTTTTTAAAAATACGCTAAAATGTAATAACTTAAGTCTAGCTAGTAATGGACTTAACTATGTTTAGATAAATGATGAGCTTTATTTAATTAAAAATTTAAGTAAAATTTGACAATTTTAATAAAAATATTAATATTTAAGTCTATAATAATATGGACTTAAGTGTATTTTTATTTTTTTATTAGCTTATTTATATATTTATGTCTACAACATTGTGGACAGAAGTTAAGTATCCAATTTGGTTATCCGTTTCTGAAGCGGCTAATTTAGGTGGCGTTCAAAGCAAAACAATTAGACGAGCAATTAAATCTGATCAAAATTTAAAATATAAAATAATTAAAAACCGTTATCAGATAGAACTTGGTTCCCTTCTCCGGTATCTTCACAAGAACACCAAATTAAAAAACAAATTATTAGAATTTGGTTTGGGCCAGTACCTGAAAGATTGGACAGCCTAAATATAGTGGAAAGCAAAGCGTGTTAAGTACAAAAAATCTAGCCTTTTTTAGACTAGATTTTTTGTAAACAAAAAACCGTCCTAGATTCCGTTAGGGCGGTTTTTTTATGTGAGGAAATAATTTCTCCCCGAAAACGAATTCCTTAAAGCTAATTAAAGCACTGTGTCCTTAACTGCTTTGGCTAAACGAAATTTAACTACGGTCTTAGCTGGAATATGAATAGTCGCGCCAGTCGCTGGGTTACGGCCTTCTCTCGCTTTGCGTTTTACTTTTACTAATTTACCAAAACCAGGAACAATGCATTCACCGGTCTTTTTAACCTCTTTGTAGACAACGTCGGCTAATTTGTCCATGAAACCAGCTACATCTTTCTTGCTCATAGCAGTGGCCTCGGCTAAAGCCGCAATCATCTGCGATTTTGTCATTTTTGACATAATTTTAGCATGGGGCTTATTAATAGGTAACTAATTAGCCACTTAATAATAAGATCCCTTTATAATTATTTCAATTTATTAAATTTTAAAATATACTATCAATTAAAGGCTTTATTTATAGGGGTTTTCAACAATCTCCGAAAGAAAAGCTAATATTTATAAGTGTATTATAGCACATCCCTTAAAAACATGCCAATATACCGATGTTTTTCTACTTTATTTTTTTATTTCCGGCCGGTAATTTCCGCATTTCTGGCCATAAGGCGTCTAGATTTTCTTTTCTGAATTTTGAATCAAGCCAATCTTTCCCAGTTATTAAGCCGCGACAATTCTTAGCCCCGCAAGCACATTTAAGCTTAAATTCAGGATCAGTAAACATCCGGCCGTAATCTAAAAATAGCTCTTCATCTTTTTTAATATATCGAGCGGCGACAAAATTCCCTTTCTTATCATAAGCCACATTAGGATTACAGCTATGATTAAAATACCAGGAAGCTCCTAAATTATTGAGGTCAGCCGGGACGCAATATTCTTGATCTTCATCAAGAACGCAAAACCGCTCAATCTTCCGACGCGTTAAGAGATCAAGTTTTTTAAAATCGCGTCGATGAATAAAAACTACTTCTTCGGGCGTATCAACGTCAGCAATTATTTCTCCTTTTTTTATAGAACGGACGGCAAAAGTCGCCACCTCCTCCGAAAGGACTTTAGAAGGTCGAACTTCAAACATGAGCTTCGGGATAGCTTTAACTCTTTTGATCATAAATTAATCAATTAATTTTATAAATTTATATTGCGGTCGCCGCGCTAAATGCCAATGGCTTTTCCAGTCGCAATCACCCAGCGAGCAATCAAAAATCTTATTTTTATGAACCATGGCGAGCTCTAAATTAGCTTTCGTCAAATACTTAAAAACGTTCGGGAAAGAACTGATATCCGAGCCGACGATTAAATAATAATAAATATCTCGATAAATAACCGCTAATGAACTGGCTAATTTAGCGCCGTTAACTGTAATCGTAATCATCTGCCAATTCAAGGGTAGTTTTAGCAAATCATAAAAAGGTTGGCGTTCTTTATCCGTGCGCAAATACGATTCTTCGCCAAAACGACTAACGTTTAAATCCATAATCAACTTTAAATCGTTAAAATCGTTGTAAATAATTTTAACTTCTTGATCGCGCTCCAAAATCGTCAATAAGCGCTTAAAATTTGCCCGTTTTTTACCGTCGGGAAAAGCTTTCAACAAATAATCGTCAAAACTCTTCAAACCGGCGATATTAAAAAAATAAATATAATCTTCTAGCGGCAAGGCGCTCGTAAATTCGTCTTTCCCTTCTAAATCGTAAATCTTCACGGTTTTTTTAAAATCAATCGCCAACATTTGCGGCCAAAGATATTCATAACCGGATTTAAAAAATGGCCGGTTATCCTCCATAAAATTTTCCGCGAAGAATTCCAGACATTTCAATTCTTGATTATATTGTAACGGCAAAAGCGCCACTGGCTGGTCGACGTCGTAATAGGTATAAAAATAAAGAGGCTGGGGATCGTTTTGATAGAAACAATAACGAACATCCCAAAGATCATAAATTGATTCTTGGGGAGATAGTTTATTCCACAAAAATTTAGCCGTTTCTAAATCTTTAATGACTTTAAATTCAAGCATAGCTTTTTAATAAATCTGCTTTTAAATAAAGTCTACCAAATACTCGGCTGTAAATGATAATAAGGTGGATTATCTTTATAACGTTTAATCGCCAAACGAATAATCTCTTCTAAAAAATCACTATAATCCATGCCAATCATCTCTGCCGAAGCGGAGAAACAACCTTCGGCATCAAGTGAGGGGTTAGGATTAAGCTCTAAAACATAAGGATTATTATTTTTATCGACTCTAATTTCTACTCGGCCATAATCATGACAATCTAAAATATTATAGGTATCTAGAGCAATTTCTCCCAAAAGTGCTTCTAATTTTTTATTGATATTCTTCGGTGGCCGCTGAACAACAATTTTGTTATATTCACCACCGTCAGTATATTTAGCCTCAAACGGGAAAATATGCCATAAATTGTCCGGCAAAGCGTCAAAAACCGAGCGCGATAAGGGCAAAACGCGCAAATCATCCTCTTCGGAACCAATAATCGGCACATCATACTCATCGCCGTCAATATACTCCTCAATTAAAGCCGGCCGGCCGATTTCTTTTAAAACTTTCTCTAATTGCCGGGTTAATTCTTCTTTATTGCGAACCACGGAATCATTAGTAATGCCGATGGAATTATCAGTGTTGGCTGGTTTGACAATTAAAGGATAATGCAAATCTTCCCGAATATCATCTTCTAAAGAATAAACATAATCCCATTCCGGAGTCGGAATTTTATGATAACTTAACAATTTTTTAACCCTAATTTTATCAATGCACAATCCGAGCGTAAATGGGTTAGAACCAGTATAAGGAATTTGCAAAGTATCTAAAATCGAAGCCACATGCGGTTCTAATAAACTAGAATTATTAATCCTTTCGCAGACGTTAAAGACTAAATCAACATCGCTATTCTTCAAATCATTAAAAACCTTCGGTAAATCATTAAAATCGAAGAAACTCGTCTTGTATCCTTTATCTTTCAATGTTTTCTCGATATCCTTGCCGATGACGGTTAAATCCTTCTCCACGACGGTTTCTTGATCGCCGGCGCTCTCTTCATATAAGTTGCAAGCAACCCCGATATGGAGATTACGCTGATTAGAAATTTCCATTCGCCTAATTTTTTCAATTTTACTGCCCCGCTTCAAAATTTCACGATTAATAACCGAGACAGAAAACGGGGTTTTGCGGGCAGTTTTGCCGATTGAGGAGGCGGGATGAAATTTAGCCACCTCATAATTAATCGCTTTTTCGGCTTCATGCAGATTATCTTGAGCATCTAGCGGATTATGTCCGGAGACCAAAATCCAACCAAGGTATTCATAACCGTCGGGCGGCGATAAAACCGAATCGCCAATTTTCTTTTCGAATTGGAATTCTTTAACAAAATCACGCTTCTTTAGATCTTCATCGATATGCCAATTGACTAAAATACCGGAATAATCAGAAGAAAAAGTTTCCGCCGCTAAATATTCATAAGGACCATTAGGAAATTCGAATTTGGGGATATAAATTCCGCAAGCGATCTTTAAATAATTTTCAATTAAATCAAGATGCCAAGCCGCTTTGACGCTCGGATAGGCTTCGTCACCGCCGGGGCGTAAATTAATTTCCAAAGGAATCGGTCCTTTGGGGGTTGATTTGGCTTCAAAATGGATACAACCGTTCAAAATGCCTAATTTTTCTAAGGTTTCATCAGCTAAAACTAAAAGCTCCGCTTGATTCTTAGGCGGTAAATTAGAAGGCGTCAAGCGCGTTGTCTCAATAAAAAACGGCTCTTTAGTTTTACCATTATCAGAAATAGCGCAAAACTTAATCTTGCCGTTTTGGATTAAGATATCTAAATCAACTTCATCACCATCAATATATTCTTCAATAAAAACGTCTAAACCGTCATTAAGCGCGGATTCGACTTTCGGAGAAATTTCTTTCTTGATGTAATTATAGCTTTCTCTTAGTTCTTCTTCATTATTAACCTTCATGACGAAAGCGCTCGCCGCGCCATAAGCCGGCTTAACAACCAAGGGGAAACTAAAAGTCTTAATTACTTCTTCTAAATCACGATTATTCTTTAATTCCCGGAATTTAATGGTTGGTAAATTATTAGCAACGCAAAATTCTCGAAATAAATACTTATTACGAATCCGATTAGCTACTTTATATGGGGTACCGATTAGTTTATACTTATCAGCAATCTTCGCGGTTAAAAGAACATCATCCTCTAAAAAAGTAACTACTCCATCAAGTTTAACCGTTGGATTATCTTTTAAAAACTTATCTAAAATCGCCAGGGTTTCCAAGTAATTCAAAGTATCCGCTACTAAACAATAATCAGCTAAAGGCTGAAAGGTATTCGCCTCTTTTCCTAAAATAATGATTTTAACTCCAAAGCTTTTAGCTTTCTTAATAAAAAACTTTTTTGAGTGTTGCGGATCATTGGCACCGCTAGTATTAACGATCAAAACTGTCTTGCCGCTTAAAGTACCACGACTAAAATCAGCTTCATTGCCATTGCCATTCATAATTATTTAATATTATAATTAACCCCGATTTCAACAATAATTTCTCGACTACCGGCTGGAATCTGAGCGTTAGTAGCGACTGCTCCGCCGCCCATTCCACCCTTACCATAGTCGGAGTAAACCGGGACTGGATTAACAAAATTTTCATACCAGCCAGTGATGTCTTTTAATTTAACCCCGGCTGTTTTAGCTAGAATTGAACTTTTGTCCTTAGCGTCTTGAATCGCTTTTACGCGCGCTTCTTGTTTTAAATCATTGAAATTAGAAGCATCAAAAGCCAGGTTATTAACTTGGTTGGCGCCCGCCTTAGAAGCGGCGGCAATTATCTGGCTTAATTTATTGGCGTCCTGGTCATAACCTGTCACCTTAATGATTAGTTGCTGGTTGGCATTATAACCGGAAACAGTCGAAACATTATCTTTATAATCATATTGCGGATAGAGAGAATAATTCTGAGTTTGAATATTTTCATCTTTAACGCCTAAATCCTTCATTGCCTTAACAATCCCATTAACCTTAGTATTTAACTGATTTAAGGCGTCTTCTGGCTTAGCGACCTTATCGATTTGTACTCCGAGAGTAACAATCGCCAAATCGGGATTATAATTTATTTTCCCTTGGCCAGTGATGGTCACGGAACGAAATTGTTGGTTGACAAAGCGATCGCGTAATATGGCGACGGTGACGACAGCAACCAAAAGCACCGCGCCGACAATGATTAAAATAACTTTTTTAGTTTCGGACATAAATTTCTAATTTAAACTTCAGTTTAATATTTTTTATTAATTATTATTTTATTATAACACTTCTTTTAAAAATCACAACAAAACCGGGTGAATATAGGCTACTTTCTCAAATAACTCTGCCTTTGATTTTCCGGTAAATGCTCAAGGGCGTAGCGGAGAGTGGTTCGCGACATCTGGCGAGCGTATTTATCCAAAAACTTTAAAAGAATCTCTCTGGAAACCCGCCGACCGACTTCTCGGAGCATCCAGCCGACTGCCTTATGCATTAAATCTTCAGAATCAGCCAATAATTTTTTAGCGATTTTAATGGTTTCTTCTGAACGGCCGGCCTTAATAAAAGCGTAGGTGGCAATCATGGCCATTCTTCTTTCCCAAAGATTATCCGAGCTAGCTAAACGATCCAAAATTTTTCCCGCTTCTTTTTTGATTAAAAGCCAATCACCTAAAATTTTATAAACCGACAAATCGACTAAATCCCAATTATTGATCCGCCGGCTGTTCTTTAAATAAAATTTAACAATTTTCTCCTTAGCCGGACTAGTCGCGGCGCGCTGATACTGCTCAATTAGGATTAACAGGCCCACTAAGCGAAATTCATGGATTTTGCTGGCTAAGAGCTGATTTATCTCTGCTTGGCTTAAATTAGGGTATTTTTTGGCTATTTGCCGTTGCTGCGGGACTTTAATTCCTAAAAAAATATCGCCCACCCCATATTCTCCGGGGCCCGTCTTAAAAAAACGTTGTAAGTTAGCCGCTTGCTTCTGATTAGCGGCTTTAGTTAATTCTTTAGTTAATTTATGCAAATCAGCCATACTAATATTCTTGTAAACCAATCTCTGTCCGCCAAAGCTGACTACCAATTAAACCGAAATAGACCAATTTCTTTTTATCACTTGTTAAAAAAACTTCATAAAGTTTATCATAAGCGCGGCTTGGTTTTTGATTTAACACCATAAATTCCTCGCTGCCGCGGCGCGCTTTATAAATAAAATATTGGCTGTCAGGCGAAAAAAGATAAGGGGAAAAAATAAAATCATAATTTTCACCTTCCTCATTATCTATAATTACTTTTTCTTGATTGTTGCTTTTAACGCCATAAGCAAAATGTTTGCTATCCGGACTAAAGCGCATAAAAATTATCTTATCATAACTAGGACCGCTCTGCCCGTTAACAGCCGCGCTTTCTAAATTCTCCTTTCTTAAAATATAAGCAAAATTTTGAGCGTCCGGACTAGCTAAAAAGGAGGCTTCATTAAGTTCAGGGTGCGGCCCGGGAATAATAAAATATTTCTCATTCTCAGCTACATTACTAACTAAGCGATCCGGCTTCACAAAATTATTCAATAAACTGGCGCCCGGATCGACTTGGCCAACGTTTAATTGGCCTGACTTAGGAAAATTAACTACTGCCGCTAAGTTGCTAAATAACATCTGCAAACCTAAAAAAATTAAAATTAAACTAATTAAGACTAGAAGGCTGCCTTGTAAAAATTGTTTTTTAATCTTATTTACTTTTTTATTATTAGTCATAAGCGTTTTTATAATTTAACCTTTAGTTATTATTAATTATAGCATAAAATAATAAAAAAGCCTGTTAATCCTCAGGAAAATTTTAACGTTATTGACAAAAATAAATAAATATATTAGAATAATTTAAACTTTAAAACCAAACCGATAGAACCAATAAAAAAACTCAGATTATGAAAAATGTTTTCAAAATCGATCTGTTCTTTGATAAATTAAGGCAGATCCTGCTCATTGATATTGAGCAAAATTTTCACCATGCCCTTGGCTGGATAAAGGAGTTAGCTGATTCTTTGTCTAGCGACGAAAAATCAGAGGCCGTTAAAATTTCTGAGGGCTTGAGCGAAATTAAAAAGTTTTTAAAAACCCAAGGCTTTCTGGAGGATGACCTCCAAGCCAAATATTTCCAGGAGGAAGAAGAAGAAATCTTGCTTCTCCTGGATAAGATTCATAATCCGGAGAATTACCCAGCGGAAGCAACGAGTGCCAAAAAGATGAGTTTCTCTGATAAAAAAATAAGTAATTTAATGCAGTTTATCGAGGCAGAACTCATTCCTTTGCAAACCGGCCCTTGCTAAAAAGAGCGGACCAAAAATAAAAAAAGAGACATGCCCACGCGCTGTCTCTTTTTTCTTATCTAAAATTTTAAATATTAATTACCAGCTCCCGCTTGAACCGCCGCCGCCCGAAGCGCCGCCACCGAAACCGCCGAATCCCCCGCCAAAACCGCCCGAAGCGCCGCCACCGAAACCGCCCGGAAAAATCCAAAAACCGCCGCCTTTTTTATTGCCTGGTTTTGGGGGTGGTAAAACCCGAGAAACTAAATAATCAAAAATTAAACCGCCCACCGCTAAAGCACCCGGTAAAATTAAAAAATAAAATAAGGTTCTAAAAAATATTAAGGCGATTATCAAACCAATTACTAAGCCAATAATTCCACCCTCCCACCAGGCTTTGCTTTTAGCCAGCCGGCGTCGCAGAGCGGCCAATAAATAAAAAATGAATAAAATAATAAAGAAAATCGTATCCAAACTAATATTCTTTAAGAAACCAAACTTGGCCGGCTTTAGTGGCTCGGCCGCATATTCTCCTCTAGTCGCTAAAATTATTTGATCAAGCGCCTGATTTATCCCGCCATAATAGTCATTAGCCTGAAAGGCCGGGCGCAAAGTTTTCGTAATAATTTGATTAGCGGTCGCGTCCGGTACCGCCCCTTCTAAACCATAGCCGGTTTCCAGACGCATCTGGCGGTCATTAAGAGAAATTAAAAGCAGAAGACCATTATCATTTTTAGCCTGACCAATTCCCCAATCTGTGAATAATTTATTAGCAAAATTTTCAATCGTATCACCCTCTAAACTTTTTAGAGTAACCACGGATATTTCATTACTAGAATCTTTAGCAAACTGACTTAATTTACTCTCTAAACTATTTTTTTGCTCGCTACTTAATAAACCGGCGTAATCATTAACAAAACCAGCCGGTTTCCCCGGGCTAAAATAAGCCTGGCTCGAAAAACCGACCAGTAAGCTAATTAGGAGGCTAAAAATTAATAATAAGTAGCGCCGCATGACAAAATAATTAATCGTTAAGCAGAAATTATTTATTTAACTGCAGGTTAACCGCCGGCGCGATGGCCGCGCCCGAGGCCGCCTCAAAATAATTCTTTTCAGAAAAACCGAACATTCCCGCGATTAAATTAGTCGGCAAGCGTTTGATCATCACATTAAAAGTCTTAACTTGATCATTAAAACGACCGCGCTCCACGCTCACTCGATTCTCGGTCCCTTCTAACTGCGCCATTAAAGTTTGCACCGTTTCAATTGATTTTAATTGAGGATAATTTTCCATGACAACCAATAAACGACCAATAGCGCTTTCCACTTGGCTAGCCGCCGCCACTTTTTCATTAACATTTCCGGCGCCGGCATAACGCGTGCGCGCTTCGGCTAAATCACTAAAAACTTTTTGTTCTTGAGTCATGGCGCCTTTAACTGACTCCACTAAATTAGGGATTAAATCTAAACGACGTTGATATTGGACTTCAACTTGCGCCCAACCGTTATCAACCGCTTCATTAGCGGTCACTAGTTTATTATAAGAAAGCCAAAGCCAACCGACGATAATTACCACCACCGCGATGATAATCAAAAGAGTTTTTTTCATAATTTTTTAATTATTAATTTTTAATATTTTTAAAAAGCGTTGTAACGCGCTTGGTTATTATAACAAAAAATCAGGAAAAATTCAATTATTTTAGCACCCCTAATTCTTTAGCCAGCCAATCAAGAAAAACTTTTCCTTGACGTTCGCTGGGCCGTAAACGTTTTAAGAGCCAAATATTCTTTAAAGATTGCTGAGTACCTGGGCTAACCGAAACCGCCGCTTGATATCCGGTCGAAGAAGCAATCTCTGAAAACTCTGGAAGATAATAACCAAAAGGGTAAGCAAAAGTTAACACTGACTGCCCAGAAAGCTGCTCTAAAATTTGCCGGCTATTTTTTATTTCAAACTGAGCATCTTTAAATTTTAATTTCCTTAAATCAGGATGGTTAAAAGTATGGGAACCAATTTCCACATAACCGCTCGCCGCCATTTCTTTAAGCTGGGCACGAGTAATATAA
>Ga0172373_10000247_pt1 | contig 86470 bp, 77 predicted proteins | sample Lak10m_2_FD_114546 | JGI IMG/M metagenome (GOLD analysis project Ga0172373, IMG submission 114546) | Freshwater microbial communities from Kabuno Bay, South-Kivu, Congo - kab_092012_10m | ecosystem: Environmental > Aquatic > Freshwater > Lake | place: Democratic Republic of the Congo...
ACATCCTTTAATAAATCAGGATCCATGTCTCGAAGTTGCTTGTATACAATACCTAATCTGGGATTCTTACCAAGCTTTTCGGCATTTACTAAAAAGAAATTCCAATAAAGACTGTTAAATGGACAAGCCTTTTCACCAATTTTTTCATTTTTTGAATAATGACAGCCCTCACAATAGTTACTCATTTTATTGACATAATTGGCAGTGGAAACATAAGGTTTACTCGCTAACTTTCCACCATCAGCAAATTGACTCATACCAAGAGTATTGGGCATTTCAACCCATTCAAAAGCATCGATATAAATTCCAAGATACCATTGATGTAGTTTTTGTGGATGAATGCCTGCAAGTAGTGAAAAATTACCAATCACCATAAGCCGTTGAATATGGTGCGCATAGGCTTCATTTAAGGATTGATGAATAGAATATTTAAGACAATTCATTTGGGTTTGACCATTCCAAAACCAACTTGGTACCTTTAATTGATGATTAAAATAATTTTCACTATTTAGTGACGATATATTTGCCCAGTAATAGCCTCTTATATATTCTCTCCAGCCTAAAATTTGTCTGATAAAACCTTCGGCGGTATTAATAGATATGTGATTATCGCGATATGAACGCTCAACCTTTAAAATAACTTCATGAGGCGATAACATTTTTGTATTAAGAGCAAAAGAAATTAACGAATGAAACATTCTTGTCTCATCCTTATGCATCGCGTCCTGATAATCACCGAAGTAGACCAATATATTTTTTAGAAAGAAATCGAGATGTTTTAAAGCTTCCTGTCTATTTAATGGCCATCGAAAGTGAGAGGCATTATTTTCACCAAAGCTTTGTATCTGGGCATTACAAATTTCGTCCCATAGAACGCTATGATTATGTGTGGGTCGCGTATCTTTAAAAGTTTTTGGTGTTCCTTTCCATGCCTTTCTGTTCTCAGTATCAAAATTCCATTTTGAACCGATTGGCTCATTTATATCATTCATCAGAATGTGATGCTTTTTTCTCATATAACGATAAAAAGACTCCATGAGCCATTGTTTTTTATCTTTAAAGACCTCTTTAATTTCATCACGGCTTGTATAAAAATGTTCTGATGAGACACATGCTGATGGTATAGAAATTTCACTACAAAAAATTTTTAATTCTTTATCTAACCTTGATTCGTCTGGCTCTTGATATTCAAATTTTTGGATATGATGAGCCTTAAGTAAGGCATTAAGATTAGATTTAAAACATTGTTGATTGTCTTTATCATTTATTTTTATATAAATGACGTGATGATTATTTTTTAAGAGAAACCCCTTAAAATCTCTCATGGCAGCAAATATAGCTATAATTTTTTGTGCATGATGGAGAACGTAACTTGTTTCTTGCTTCACTTCCATTAAAACGTAATATATGTCATCGTTTGTAGTTTTAAACCAGGAATGGTTTGGATTGAGCTGATCGCCTAGAATAAGTCTTAGGGTTTTCATATAAATAATCTAATAAAAATAATTCTTTTGTTTTTTACAAATAAAATAGTGTTTTTACATTTCATCATTTAGTTATGAGTATTTTTAGAATTCATGAGGAAAAATATAGATAACCCAAGAAATATTGATGAAAAGGACTATATTCAATCACTATTAATGATTATAGGGAAATTTTTTTAAAAAATTTTGAGAGCAGTCCCATGCTTAGAGTATTTTTTGGAGCAAATAAAAAAGTATTGTCATGATAATGATAGCCAATAGCATAGAAGTAAAATAACCATACTGATTTTTTAATAGCCAGCTAAATAAGGGTAATACAGGCATCACTGGCAATACATAAATAAAATTTTCATTGGCCAGTTGAGCAATCTTTTCAGTATCTTTACTTTCAAACCAAATCATAGTGTATGCAGTAAATGAAATAATTGGGAGCGCTAAGAGGAGTGCCGCTATCTTAGTATCTTTTTTACTTAATTCAGTCACTAATACAATCACTAAAGTAGCGATAATAATTTTTATAAAGTAAGCCATCAGTAAGCAATTTGCATATTTGGTTTTTTGGGGGCTTGGGGTAGAAATGAAGCTTCATTGGATTGAATCCTTTTTGCGCTCCATAATACGGCAAGCGCATCTAATATATCATCATCCATCACATCTTTTTTTGGATATTGCATCCTTATTTCATCAAAATTAAAATATTTAAAATGTGTAGTTAATAATGAATTTCTTATATTAAAACCCTCAAAGGTCTTTTTGCTTTCCAAAATAACATTTTCATTATTCATTGCCCTAAAACTCAACTCCGGATGTATTTCATAAAAATTTATTTTTTCATGATGAATCATGGTTTGCACATCTTTAATCTTAGGAAATAAATACCATGATTGAAGCGACATAGACTTACCAAAAAGTCTTTTTGAAACTAATGAAGCTTTTTCATAGTTGGGCTGTGCTAACATTTCAGGAGTAGGTGCCGTAAATATTGAAGAAGCTTTTTTGCTGAGTAATTTTCTGGCTAATTGGTCGGCTTCCCTTGGAATTTCATCAGATAGAATGACTGGCATATCAATGCCAATAACTAGATGATTTTTATTTTTAAAGAAATTATTTAAGTCATTAAGATTTGTAAAAATAGATGACTCAATATTTCCACTTTGATTTTCCCAAACTGAAAACCAACCTGACTTACAACCATCAATTCCAATAATAAATGCCAATTAATTCACTCGGCAGTAATTGAGTTTTTGAAAACGCCACGCTGCAAAATATTGATAGGCTATTTTGCTCGTAGGGTAAATGATAGGAAGTCTGATAATAAGGCTTAAAAAGCGCCACCCTCTTAAATGTTTCCAAATAAGACAAAATGCATCGATACCTTTATGAAGTTTCTCTTTTTCATCGATAGCATGAAGGCTTAAAAGTGCATCCTTATATGTAATTTGGTATTTGTTGAGAAGGTCTTTATTCGTATGAACATTGCACCACAAAAAAATGTTGGTGGGGGCAATTGATTTGTAATAATTAATTTCTTTTTTACAAACACTGCATTCATTATCAAATAAAATCTTTATCATAATTTTTTAAATGAGACTTAAAAAGAAAGGCCCCAAACCATTCAGGGTGAATTTGGAGCCTATCGAGCAATATTTCAGCTTATTGCTTATTCGATAGAGTTTATCCACCATTAAAAATTCAATTTTTTTACTAAAGACCCTATACTTATTTTATGGATACTTTAAGTCATGCTTTATGGGGTTATGGTTTGTTTGGGTACAAGCGATATCCTTGGTCAGCCATATTTTTCGGTGCTATGCCAGATCTTATTTCGTTTGGATTCTTAATGTTTATCAATCTTATGAAGGGGCATTGGCATTTTGGAAAACCTGCATTAGATTCTCTTCCTTCTTGGATTTTTCCAGCCTATTCAATCGGGCATAGTTTTATTATTTGCTTACCTATCATTTATCTTGTTTATCGCTTTAACCGAGCATTTGCTATAGCAATGCTATCTTGGCCGTTCCATATCATTCTCGATTTTCCTTTTCACTCGAAAGCTTTCTTTGCGACCCCGATTTTTTGGCCACTATCAGATTACAAAATGGATGGAGTTCCATGGACACATTGGTATATTTGGTATCCAAATATTTTATTTCTCTCTATTTTGCTCTTTTATCGTTACAAGAAAAATTATAAGAAATTTAATCAGTGATCATACTTAGAAAATCAGAAGATCGAGGATATGCCGACCATGGTTGGTTAAAAAGCTACCATTCATTTTCATTTGCAGATTATTACGATCCTCAATATATGGGTTGGGGTAATCTTCGCGTCATTAATGAGGACTATATTGAAGTAGGCGGCGGCTTTGGAGATCATTCTCATAGAAATATGGAGATCATCACCTATGTACTTTCAGGCCAGTTGGCCCATAAAGACAGCATGGGCAATATGAAAACTATCAATCCAGATGAGGTGCAAAGAATGAGTGCAGGGAGCTTTGTTTCGCACAGCGAATTTAATAGCGCCAGCAATGCCATGACCCATCTATTACAAATTTGGATTGAGCCTCATGTGAAAAATATAGAGCCTAGTTATGAACAGAAAATGATTTCTAGAGCTAAGAAAGAAGGTAAGCTTGCCCTCATTGCATCTTCAGATGGGAGAGATCAGTCCGTTTTGATTCATGCGGATGCGTCTTTATATGCCGGTATTTTCAATGAACATCAGAAAGCGATTTTAAAGTTGAGCCAAAATAGAAAAGCGTATGTTCATCTTATCAAAGGAGCATTGGAAATTAACGACCATCATTTAAAATCTGGTGATGCATTAATGCTAAAGGATGAGCCCCTAATCACCATTGAAAAGGGTGGAGTTGGGGAAGTGTTGATATTTGATCTAGCGGCATAAGTATTAGCCAAACCACCTTATTTTCAAGGTATATATAAGTAATTCATTTTTATTGGTGATCAAGGTTTCAATTTGATGGCTATTACTTTACAATTGCCGAAACCTTAAGCTTAATCTGAATTCGAGGCAATTATCATGTCAGAAAAAAACAACATTGATAAGAAATTATCCAGCATCAAAAACTTGCTCGCTAAGCAAAATCTGGTTGGGAACCTCATTCAAAGACAAGAGATGTCTCGTCAAGATATTGTCGAATCTCTTATTCAAAAACAAAATTCCACAGAATTAGAAAAGCTTGTTAAAAAGCTAGAAGTTAATGACATTGCCAGAATTCTGGAAGGATTAATAGAGCAAGAGCGAATTGTTGTATGGGATCATATTGAAACAAGTCGTCGTGATGATGTGCTTCTGGAAATTTCTGATGACATTCGTATGGATCTTGTATCTGACGAAACTCCAAATAAAGAGCAAATTACGGTGATTCGAGTATTTGACTTATTTAAAGGTCGTTTACGTCAAATACCTATATACAGCCGAAAAGATCTTGAAAAGGCCAAGCCTATTTGGGTGGATCTTGTCACGCCAGAGATTGAGCAGCTCGAATGGGCTAGAGAAATTTTTGGTGCGCATATTCCTAACCCCAATGAACCTACAGACTTGGAAACGAGTGCGCGTTTTTATATTGAAGATAATGGTGAAATTCATCTACATTCCAATTTCTTACTAGACACCACGAAAGAATCTAAAAACGTTACGGTAGCATTCGTTCTTAAAGACAAAATATTATTCACTGTTAGAAATGAAGAATTGCCTGTATTCAGACTTCAACGTTTAAGAGGACGTGCAGAAGCAGGTTATGTATCCCAAGCGAAGGATGTCTTATTAGATTTGTATGCAGCAGATATTGAATATTCAGCGAACGCCCTTGAAGATGTTTACTCAAGATTAGAAAAAGTCGGTAAGCAGGTTGTGAAGTCCTATATGACAAATAGCCAGGCGGCGACGATTCTTTCTGATATTGCCATCGAGGAAGATTTGAACGGTAAGATAAGACGTAATGTGATGGATACTAGAAACGCTCTGTCATTTTTGATGCGTTCAAAGCTCTTATCAGTAAGTCAACATGAAGATGTCAAAGAAATTCTTCGTGATATTGATTCGCTGGATGGCCATACATCATTCTTATTTAATAAGATCAACTTTCAAATGGATGCCACAGTCGGTTTCCTTAATGTAAATCAAAATATTGATTTGAAAAGATTGACAATTATCAGTGTTGTCTTTATGCCGGTGAATATCATTGCAGGTATTGGAGGTATGTCTGAATTTACAATGATGACGAACGGTATCCCCTGGCAATTAGCTTACGGCTGTTTTATTTTAGCCATGATTGCGATTGGACTCTTTACATTTATAGGTTTAAGAACCCTTGAAAATAAGCGTATTGAAAAATTAAGATCAGAAAATTCTTTTGATAAATAAAAATGCTATTTAGGTAGCATTTTTATTTTGTAGGTTTGCCATCCTCATATAAGGTTTTAGATTTAATATCACCATTCTTTTCCCAATAAATTTCATACCCTTCTTTTTTACCATCTTTGAAGGTTGCTTCGGATCGTTTTGCCCCATTGTCATACCATTGCGTAAATAAACCATGTTCTTTGCCATCTTTGTAATGCGCTTCTAATTTAAGTTGGCCACTTTCATACCATTGATTCCAAACACCATCTTCTTTATCGTTTTTATAATTAGTTTGTATGTATTTCAGTCCGCTGTTGTACCAAAAAGTCTCTAAACCTTCTTTTTTACCATTGACATAGTGCACTTCATATTTGGTATTTCCATTTTGATATTTTTCAGTTTGAGTTCCCGTGAATGGTTTGTCACTTAAATCTTTAGAGTATGAGAGTGAACAAAGACATGAAAGAGAAATGATCGCGATAAATTGAATAATTTTCATAAAATTAACTTGCTAAGCAACTCGCCTTGTAGTTTTTTGCTTTTGCGAGAGATGCTCTTAAGTCTTCCCTTGGGTAAAAGAAGGGTTCGTTGAGATAAGACTCTTCAATTTTTTCGCAGCTTTTAGAATCTAAATTTTTAATGCTTGATACAAAACATGAAGGATTATATTTGATGAGCTCTTCAAGTAACGCGGCATGTTGTGCTCTTTTTTCATAACTCGAGACATTTTGAAGCGCATTTTGAATAAATTGGTCTAATTGCGCAGGATTTCTACATTGATTGATTTTGCTGATAAATTGCTTTTGGCTTTGAAGTTTTTGAGTATTGATATCTTGATTAGCTAATGCCAATGAGAAATTGCTAACTAAGCTTAAAAATATAATGAAAGTTTTCATAAAATGATCTTAAAAAATTAAAAGCCTTTGTCTTTTATTTCAAGTAAAAGTTCATAAAAGTTACATAGTTGAGCATTTTACCCCGATAAAGCTATTAAACGCTTTATAATTAATTAGTTAATATCATTAATAAGCGAATAAGAAAGTGTTCATGCATTTTGAATTGATTGATTTTGCTATCAGCTTCTGTTTATTATTGGGCGCAATCTTGTATACATCAGTGGGGCATGCAGGCGCTTCAATTTATATTGCCATCATGACGCTATTTAATATCCCTAGTTCTGTGATTAAACCGACCGCATTAGTTTTAAATATTTTTATTGCTTCATTTACGAGCTGGCGTTTTATACGAAAAGGTTTTTTTGATTTAAAAGTTTTATTGCCGATTGCACTAGGTGCCATCCCATTTGCATTTTTAGGCGGTTATATAAATGCGCCGAGCCATATCTATAAATCTATTGTAGGTTTTATTCTTCTCATATCAGCCGTTTCTCTTGTGACCGATCTTTCTAAAAAGATCGATAAAAATCTTAAAAAACCTCCATTTTTCTTAGCCGTTTTGATTGGTTCGTGTATAGGCTTTTTGGCGGGTTTAACTGGAACAGGTGGGGGTATATTTTTATCACCACTGATATTATTTTTAGGCTGGAGCTCAACCAAGACAACTTCAGGCATCACCGCACTTTTTATTTTAATTAATTCGAGTTTTGGTTTACTTGGAAACTACTCTTCAGTTCAGAATTTACCTTCACAATTGTCTTTATTCATAGGGGCTGCTCTGATTGGCGCACTTATTGGTACAACACTCGGGATAAAGTTTTATACAGCCAATACTATTAAAAAAGCACTAGCCTTAGTTTTGGTGATTGCAGGATTGAAGTTATTGCTGACCTAATTTCCTAGAATGGTAAATGAGATTCTGGGCTAGCTATAGCCAAAACATCTCTAAATGAGTTTTGAATTCTTTCGAGTGCAATTTTATTGTCAGCTTCAAATCTTAAAACAATCACAGGCGTTGTGTTTGATGCACGCATTAGACCAAAACCATCTTGATATTCCACGCGCAATCCATCGACTTTAATAATTTCGAGCGCATTATCGAATGCTGCTTCTGTTTGTAATTTTTTAATTAAAGCATGGGGCTCACCTTCTTTCATTTTAATTTGAAGCTCTGGTGTACTTATACTATTAGGTAATTTATTTAAAACTTCAGACGGATTATCAAAGCGACTTAAAATTTCGAGGAGTCTGACACCCGCATAAATACCATCATCAAAACCATACCAACGTTCTTTAAAAAATGTATGACCGCTCATTTCGCCAGCAAGTGCTGCGTTCTCTTCTCTCATTTTAGCTTTGATAAGAGAGTGCCCTGTTTTCCACATTAAAGGCTTGCCCCCTTTATCTTTAATCCATTGAAATAAATTACGCGTTGATTTCACGTCAAAGATAATTGTGGCATTTGGATTACGACTTAAAACATCTTCTGCAAATATTAAAAGCTGTCGATCTGGATAAATGATTTGACCATCCTTTGTGACCACACCTAAGCGGTCTGCGTCACCATCAAATGCAAATCCTAATTCAATATCACTTTTTTTAAGATGTGCTATCACATCATTTAAGTTATGAGGCTCAGAAGGGTCAGGATGATGATTTGGAAATGTGCCATCCACATCGCAGAATAATTCTTCGACAGAGCAACCAATACTTTCGTAAATTTTTCGAGCATAAGCCCCTGCGACACCATTGCCACAATCAATGACAATTTTCATGGGACGTTTCAAATGAATATGATTTTTGATCGCTTCAATATAGTCATTTGCAATATCATATTTTCTTTCAGATCCTTGGCCTTCATGAAAGTTTTCTTCTTCTATGCGGGTATAAAGTTTCTGTATTGCCTCTGTTGATAAGGTATCGCCACCCAAAACCATCTTTAAACCATTGTAGTCGGGCGGATTATGACTTCCTGTGACCATGACACCTGATTGGGTTTTAAGAAAGAACGTAGAAAAATAAACCATCGGCGTTGTGACCATGCCTAGATTGATGACATTAATACCTGTTTTAAGTATGCCTTTGATGAGTGATTGAGATAATTCTGGGCCTGAAAGCCTTCCATCAAAGCCAATAGAGATCTCTTTTTGTCTTCGTTCAATTGCTTCACTTCCAATGGCGCGACCTATAATTTCTACAAATGTAGGCGTGAGCGTTTTGCCTACAATGCCGCGGATGTCATAGGCTTTAAAAATCTCTTTAGGAAGTAATGCCATGATTTATTCGGACTCTTCAATCCATGCGAGCTGAACGGCTTCTAGAATTTTTTCCCCGCATTTATTGGGGTCATCTGCAAAGCCTTCAAGGTCTAAAATCCACTGGTATAAGTCAGTAAACCGAATCGTCTTAGGGTCTATATCAGGATATTTGTCGTACAAAGCCTCGGCAATCCTTTGGCTATCAGTCCAATGCATAAAAGCCTCTCTCTTCAATATAGTCACAAGGATTATAACTTTTAGATTTTATCTAAGATAGAACTTCATAAAGAAAGATAGGTCAGACCCATGATAAAATAGCGACTTTTCTGAGACAAAAATCTCTAATCATTTTAAATACATAGCGGAAATAAAGACATGTTTAGCAAAGCTCAAAAACTAAGTATTGTGGATCCAGAAATTTCACTTCAAGTTACTCAAGAAGTGAAGCGACAAGAAGACCATATCGAGCTCATTGCATCTGAAAACTACACAAGCCCAGCGGTGATGGAAGCTCAAGGCTCTCAACTTACAAATAAATATGCAGAAGGCTATATTGGCAAACGGTTTTATGGTGGTTGCGAATTTGTAGATAACGTTGAACAAATTGCAATTGATCGCCTAAAGAAATTATATGGTGCTGAATATGTAAATGTGCAGCCACACTCAGGTAGCCAAGCGAATCAAGCTGTCTATTTTTCAATACTTAAACCTGGCGATACGATCATGGGTATGAACTTAGGACATGGCGGTCATTTAACCCATGGTTCCCCTGCAAATCTATCAGGGAAACTCTTTAACATTGTGCCTTATGGACTAAATGCAAATGAAGAAATTGATTACGATGAAATGGAAAAGCTCGCGATCGAATCAAAACCTAAACTCATTATTGGCGGTGCTTCAGCCTACGCTTTGCGTTTCGATTGGGAACGTATGTCACAGACTGCAAAAAAAGTAGGTGCTTATTTCATGGTGGATATGGCGCACTACTCAGGATTAATTGCTGCTGGTGTTTATCCTAGCCCAGTGCCTTTCGCAGATTTTGTAACGTCAACCACACATAAAACTTTAAGAGGCCCTCGTGGCGGTATCATTTTGTCTAAAGCTGAATTCGAAAAAAGTATTAATAGTTTCGTATTCCCTGGTATTCAAGGCGGACCTTTAATGCATGTAATCGCAGCAAAAGCTGTTGCTTTCTTAGAAGCCTCCAAACCTGAATTTAAAGCATACCAAACACAAGTCATTAAAAATGCACAAACCATAGCTGAGTCATTAAGCAAAAGGGGTGTGCGCATTATTTCAGGTCGTACGGAATCTCATGTATTTTTAGTTGATTTAAGACCTAAGGGATTAACTGGAAAAGTAGCGGATGTTCTTTTAGGCCAAGCACATATTACAGTTAATAAAAATTCAATTCCTAATGACCCAGAAAGTGCTTTTGTAACATCAGGGATTCGTATCGGATCTCCTGCAATTACGACACGAGGCTTTAAGGAAAAAGAAGCGGACATGGTAGCGCAAATGATTGCTGATATTCTTGATCATCCGCATGATGAAAAAGTGATTAACGAAACTAAAGCTAAGGTTGTTGCTTTAACCGCTCAATTTCCTGTTTACGGAACTTAATTCAGATTTAAATATATCAAGTGAAATGCCCATTCTGCGGAACCGATGATACCCAAGTTGTTGACTCAAGAGTGAACGACGAAGGTAATTCAATTCGCCGCCGCCGCCGTTGTTCAGAATGTGACAAACGTTTTACTACATACGAATCAGTCGAACTCACATTCCCTCAAGTCGTAAAGCAAAACGGCAAACGAGAAGACTTTAGTCGAAATAAACTTCACCAATCATTTAGCCGTGCCCTTCATAAGCGTCCTGTACCTGTTGAATATATAGATCAAGCGATTGAACGTATTATTCAAAAAGTTTTAGCATATGGCGAGAAAGAAATTACTGCGCGTGAATTAGGCGAAAATGTCATGCACGAATTAAAAAAAATGGACAAGGTGGCTTATATTCGATTCGCATCTGTTTATAGAAGTTTTTCAGATGTTGAAGATTTCCATGATGTTATTCGCGACCTTGATTAAATGAATTCACATTCACCTCAATTTTTCATGAGCGAAGCTTTGAGACTTGCAGAAAAAGCTTTATTCACAACATCCCCAAATCCAAGAGTTGGTTGTGTCATCGTTCAAAATAATGAGATTGTAGGCCGTGGCTATCATATAAAAGCGGGTGAATCTCATGCCGAAGTGATGGCATTAGATGAAGCGGGTAGTAAGTCAGAAGGTAGCGATGTGTATGTCACATTAGAGCCTTGTTCCCATACTGGAAGAACGCCCCCATGTGTTAATGCTTTAATCAAAGCTAAGGTTAAAAAAGTATTTATTGCTATGCAAGATCCCAATCCTTTAGTGTCAGGTCAGGGCATTCAAAAACTAAAAGAAGCTTCTATTGAAGTTGAAGTCGGTGTGATGGAAGCGCAAGCACAACAATTAAATTTAGGTTTTATTTCTCGCATGACAAAAAAATTACCTTATGTCAGAGCGAAACTTGCGGTATCGATAGATGGAAAAACTGCGCTTCATAATGGAAAGAGTCAATGGATTACAGGTGACGCCGCAAGGGCCGATGTTCAATACTGGCGCGCCTCTTCTTGCGCTATTGTGACTGGTATCGGTACTGTACTATCTGACAATCCAAAACTTTCTGTCAGGCTGTATGAAAATGCACGTCAACCTTTACGCGTAGTAGTGGATTCAGAATTAAAAATTCCATTAGATGCTCACATCCTTCATGAAAAGCCTTTGCTTATAGTTTATGCCAATGACAAACAAAAAAAATTACCGCAATTACAAGCTTTAGGTATTGAATGCACTCAATTAGATGATAGTGGCAAAGTTGATTTAGTAGCGCTAATTAAAATGCTTGCTGAGCGAGAAATGAATGAAGTATGGATTGAAGCAGGTGAAGGTTTAAATGGCGCATTCTTAACGGCGCATTTAATTAATGAGCTTATGATTTATTACGCGCCTGTGATTTTAGGTTCAGAAGCTAAGGGTATGTTTACATTACCTACTTATGAAGACCTAGAAAACAAAATTACTACAACACTTATAGATCATCGCTGGGTCGGTCAAGACTTAAGAATGCGATTCAAATTAAAGTAATTATTCGTAATGCTTATTGATAGCCACTGTCACCTAGATGCATTAGAGTTTAATCAAGAGCAAGATGTTATTGTTAAAGAGGCGTTTAATCATGGCGTCGAAAAAATTATTGTCCCCGCAGTCAATCGTAGAAGTTTCGACGACGTTATCAATCTTCGAAAAAAATTTCCCAATTGTTTTTATGCATTAGGTTTTCATCCGATGTATATCAATGATATGAAAGACGATGATTTAGAAACGTTGCAATCTTATTTAAAAACATATGAGCCTATCGCAGTGGGTGAGATTGGTTTAGATTTTTTTGTCACAAAAGATAACAAATTAATTCAAGAAGAAATCTTTGTAGCACAATTAAAATTAGCGAGCGCATTTGATTTGCCTGTCATTATGCATGTAAGGCAGGCGATAGATGATGTACTTAAAAATTTAAGACGTTATCCAGTAAAGGGTGGTATTGCACATGCCTTCAACGGTAGCATGCAACAAGCCGAGGCTTTTATTGAATTAGGATTTAAATTGGGCTTTGGTGGGGCCATGACTTATTCGAGAGCCACACATATTCAAATGTTAGCAAAAACATTACCTATAGAGTCTATTGTGTTGGAAACAGATGCGCCTGATATTCCCCCATCATGGTTAGGCCATGGAAGTCGAAATACACCTCAAGAATTACATCAGATCGCAACTTTTTTTGCTGAATTACGTGGCATGAATTTAGATTCAGTGGTTGAGATATCACATCAAAATACGCTCGATGCACTCCCCAAAATAGTGCAGTTATGCACATCTTCTAAGAACTTACATTAACTGAAACCAAAAATCCTAATAGAATTAGGGACATAAGTTAAATCATTGATTTTAAATAACTTTTATTTAGCTTAAAAAATAAGCGATTTAAAAAAAGGCTTATAAATTCAAGAGTTATAAATTTATGTCATCTTTATCCACAAAGTTATCCACAGATTTTGTGGAGATGTTTTTTTATCAAAACGGGTTGACAGTGGATTATTTTATCCATTAAAAGAAATGCCATTTTCTGATTAATTGAGATAAAAACCTTTGAAATCCCTTTCCCTCTGTGAGAAACCTCAAACTTCAATTGTGAGACACATAGCTTTAAAGTAAAATAGACTCCCGTCAGCAATTATTTAAAAGCCTTTCCATGACCAAATACGTGTTTGTTACTGGCGGTGTCGTTTCTTCCTTGGGGAAAGGTATCGCAGCCGCTAGTCTCGGGGCCATCTTAGAGTCACGTGGTATTAAAGTGACGATGTTAAAGCTCGATCCTTATATTAATGTCGATCCAGGCACGATGAGTCCTTTTCAGCACGGCGAAGTTTTTGTAACCGATGATGGTGCAGAAACCGATCTTGATCTTGGCCATTACGAACGTTTTATTTCAGCGCGTATGGGTAAGAAAAATAATTTTACGACAGGCCAGATTTACGACAGCGTTATTCGCAAAGAGCGTCGCGGTGAATATCTAGGTAAGACAGTTCAGGTCATCCCCCATATTACAGATGAAATTAAGTTACACATAAAGAATGGCGCAAATGGCGCTGATGTTGCAATCGTTGAAGTGGGTGGCACAGTTGGTGACATTGAGTCACTTCCTTTTCTAGAAGCTATCCGTCAAATTGGATTTGAAGAAGGTCGAGAAAATACTTGTTACATTCACCTTACTTTACTTCCTTTTATTTCAACAGCGGGCGAATTAAAAACAAAGCCAACACAACACTCGGTTAAAGAGTTAAGAGAGATTGGTATTCAGCCAGACATTTTAATTTGTAGAGCTGATCGTGCTATTCCAGATGATGAAAGAAAGAAAATAGCTCTATTTACAAACGTTGCACCTGAAGCAGTTATTTCAGCCGTTGATTCAGATTCCATTTATAAAATACCAAGCTTACTTCATCAACAAATGATTGATGAAATTGTTTGCCACAAATTAAATATTCTCGCGAAACCTGCAGATCTTTCAAGCTGGGACAAAATTACCGATGCGTTGAAACATACAAAACATCATATTGATATCGCTTTTGTTGGTAAGTATGTAGATTTGACTGAGTCTTATAAATCACTCACAGAAGCATTAATTCACGCTGGAATACACACATCATCAAAAATAAAAATTCATTATCTTGATTCAGAAGAGATTGAAAAAAGTGGTACTAAAGCATTAGCATATATGGATGCTATTTTGGTGCCTGGTGGTTTTGGTAAGCGAGGTACGGAAGGTAAAATTAAAGCGATTCAATTTGCACGTGAAAATAAAATTCCATACTTAGGTATTTGTTTAGGTATGCAATTAGCTGTTGTTGAATTTGCAAGACATAAAGCCATGCTTAAAAATGCAAACAGTTCTGAATTTGATCAAGATGCTCAGCATCAAGTGATTGGGTTGATCACTGAATGGAAATCATCCGAGGGTACAATTGAAAAAAGAGATGATTCCTCAGATCTAGGTGGCACAATGAGATTGGGTGCGCAAAAGTGTCCAATCGAATCCGGCACTCTCGCACATAAAATTTATGGAGCTGAAGTCAATGAGCGTCATCGTCATCGTTACGAAGTCAATAATCATTACGTGGATCAGTTAATTAAGGCGGGGCTCACAGTTTCAGCTAGAACACCTTTTGAACAGCTCTGTGAAATCATTGAATTACCGCAAGATCAACACCCTTGGTTTGTAGGCTGTCAATTCCATCCAGAATTTACTTCCAATCCAAGAACAGGCCATCCATTATTTAAAGCCTATATCCAAGCTGCACTTAAATACAAACAATCTAAAGGAAGTGCATCATGAAACTATGCAACTTTGATGTTGGATTAAATCACCCATTATTTTTAATTGCAGGTCCTTGTGTAATTGAATCTGAAGCAATGACTTTAGATGTGGCGGGGCAGTTAAAAGAAATGACTGCAGCACTCAATATTCCATTTATTTTTAAATCCTCTTATGACAAAGCTAATCGAAGCTCAAATAAAACCTTCAGAGGTTTTGGCATTGATGAAGGATTAAGAATTTTGTCTGAAGTGAAAAAGCAAATTGGTGTCCCAGTTCTAACAGATGTGCATGATCAATTTCAAGTTGAGCAAGTTGCAAGTGTTGTAGACGTGCTCCAAACACCGGCTTTCTTGTGCCGACAAACTGATTTCATTACTGCTGTTGCAACTTCAGGTAAACCTGTAAATATTAAGAAGGGTCAATTTTTAGCGCCAGGCGATATGAAACAAGTCGTCACAAAAGCTAAAGAAGCTAACGGCGGTCTCGATAACATTATGGTCTGTGAACGAGGCGCATCTTTTGGTTATAACACACTTGTATCAGATATGAGAAGTTTATCTATTATGCGAGAAACGAATTGTCCTGTTGTGTTTGATGCAACGCATTCAGTACAACAACCGGGCGGCCAAGGTGACAAAAGTGGCGGACAAAGTGAATTCGTCCCTGTTCTTGCAAGAGCAGCTGTTGCGAGCGGTATCGCAGGTATTTTTATGGAAACACACCCTAATCCAAAAGAAGCTTTATCTGATGGACCGAATGCATGGCCACTTAAAAAAATGAAAGCATTGCTTGAGTTATTAGCTGAAATTGATCGATCAGTTAAAAAAGCAGGTTTCATCGAGATGTCCTAAATAATTAACTGTAAACGAAGGAAAAAGAATGAGTTTTGTGAAACAAATTGTTGCTCGAGAAGTTATTGATTCAAGAGGTAATCCAACTATAGAAGCTGATGTTTTATTAGATTCTGGTGTGATGGGAAGAGCAATGGTGCCATCAGGTGCTTCTACGGGAAGTAAAGAAGCGATTGAGCTTCGTGATGGCGATGCAAAACGTTATTTTGGAAAAGGTGTTTTAAACGCAGTGAAGCATGTCAATACCGAAATTGCTAAAGCAGTAGTGGGTCTTGATGTAGATGATCAAACGTTGATTGATCAAACTATGATTGAATTAGACGGCACAGATAATAAAGGTCGCCTAGGCGCTAATGCAATTCTCGCAGTTTCAATGGCTTCAGCTATAGCTGCAGCAAAAAATTCTAATTTACCTCTCTATCGTTATCTTGGTGGTTCAGGTGCTATGCAATTACCTACACCAATGATGAATGTCATTAATGGCGGAGCACACGCAGACAATAGTGTCGATATGCAAGAGTTTATGATTATTCCTGCTGGAAGACCTACATTTAGAGAAGCAATACGATGTGGTGCGGAAGTTTTTCAAGCGCTCAAAAAAACATTAAGCAAAAAAGGTTTTTCAACGACCGTTGGTGATGAAGGTGGTTTCGCACCTAACCTTCCATCTAATGAGTCAGCCATACAAATGATTATGGAAGCTATCTCTCAAGCTGGGTATGAGCCCGGCCGTGATGTTTACCTTGGTCTTGATTGTGCAAGTACTGAATTTTATAAAGATGGCAAATATCATCTCGCCTCTGAAAATTTATCTTTATCAAGTGAATATTTTACAGATTATCTTGCGACATGGTGTGATAAGTATCCAATCATTAGTATTGAAGATGGTATGAGTGAATTTGATTGGGATGGTTGGCATGTGTTAACACAAAGATTAGGTAAACATATACAACTTGTAGGTGATGATCTTTTTGTAACAAATCCAAAAATTTTGGATGAAGGTATTAAACGCAAAGTTGCTAATTCTGTTTTAATTAAAGTAAATCAAATTGGTACACTTACTGAAACATTTGAAACTATTGCGATGGCTAAAAAAGCAGGATATACCGCTGTCATTTCTCATCGCTCAGGAGAAACTGAAGATATAACAATTGCTGATTTAGCAGTGGCGACAAATGCATTGCAAATCAAAACTGGCTCACTTTCAAGATCTGAACGTATTGCTAAATATAATCAACTGCTTCGTATCGAAGAGGAGCTTGGAACAGCTTCATCTTATGCAGGCCTTTCTTGTTTTTATCAATTGAATAAATAACATGAAATCATTAACTGCTATTTTTATCGTATTGGTAGCATTAATGCAATACCCATTATGGTTTGGTAAAGGCAGCTGGTTACGTGTATGGAGTTTAAATCATCAAATTGAAGCTCAAAAAAAAATAAATATGGATAATCAAGTAAGAAATAATGTACTCAATGCTGAGGTAGCGGATCTTAAACAAGGCTTATCAGCGATTGAAGAGAGAGCTCGTAATGAGCTTGGTATGATTAAACAGGATGAAATCTTTTTCCAAGTAACAAATCACGAAAAAGATAAAAAGGAAACTGAAGCTTCAAGTAATTCGCAAGCAAAGCACTAATCAAATCTTTTTTGGTCATCTAAAAAAATTTCAATTAATTCACTCTTAATGAAAAGCGCTTCGTGGGCTTGATCAACTCTTAATTCAATCAGCATGTTTGTTTTCTCATTATTTCCATTGGCTGATCTCACGAGCTGACCAATTTCTTTCCCTTTGTTATTTAAGATCAGATCGCCGGGATTAAGATCCACTCGTGATTTAAGAAAAGCACGATACATCCGTCTTTTAACTTTGCCTAGATAGTGTGTTCGAGCAACAATTTCTTGTCCTGTATAACACCCTTTTTTAAAATTAATACCTTCGATTAAGTCCATATTTAATGATTGTGGAATAAATGCTTCTTGCGTCGGTGGGTAAATGTCAGGAATGCCATCTAGGATATTTAAATTATTCCAATCATCAAAACTCATGGATGAATATTCAGAAAAGTTAAGCTTCATGAATTCATTCACTTTAGAAGTTTCTCCCATGAGTTGGTATCTATCATCATCTTTTCCTAGACGCATAATCATGATGTCATCTGATTGAATAATATCTAAATAATTTTTTGGAGGTTGAATGTTTTTTGTAAGAAGCGCTTTAGAGCCAACAAAACCGATACATATGAATGTTTCATTGGCTAGCTTTAGAGATACTTTTGCGCGAAGAATATACATCTTAAGTTTTTGAAGTATAAATTCCTGAACAGAGCTATCTATTTGTATGTAGATTGATTCGTGATTTAAATAACACAACATAAATGCTAGCATTCTTCCCTTGGGATTACAAAAGCCAGCATATAATGCTTTATTTTTTGAAATGAGATTGATGTCTTGAGTCAATTGGCCTTGCAGGAACTGAACTCGATCTTCACCTTCAACTTTTATCGTAGAGGTTTTATCAAGAATAATGAATTTATTTTCTACGCTTAATGACATATTGCTTTATTTGTTTTATCGAAATAAATCGAAGGCTAAAAATAATACCTGCGAGTGAGGCAAAAAACCATTTAAGATGAAAGTCAGCCGTATCTTGCCAAGCAGGCTTTTGTTTTTTCATCGCACTTAAGATATTTAAAATAGAATCACCTCTCACATAAATCCCATTAATTTGTTTTGTAATATCTTTTAAGTAAGCTTCGTCTAGCTTAGATATATAGCGATCACTCTCACCACCTGCAACATTATCATCTCGAGTACCAATATTAGCCTCTGAGATTTGTGCAATACCTGGTTGTATTGCAAAGCTATCATTAGCCCAATAGCCGATGAGTTGATTTTTGCCATCTAACTTTGGAATGGGCGCTCCTTTCAGACTTCCTATTCCAACAATCACCCAATCATTTCCCCCTTGGAATTGAGATAGATCTGTTGTATTAAATGTATGGAGCTTTGGCGCTTCTTCGCCGTCAGTAAAATAAACGACTTGAGAATTTTCAGGAAAGCTTCTAATTAAACGTGCTAAGTTAAAAAAAGATTCTCGAATACGTGAATTACCAGACCAACCCGAACGCCAATCTAAATGATCGATTGTATCTTCAATAGCATCAAAATTTTCACAGACTTCAATAGGTGTATATGAGGCTGCTACACTCACACCTACAAACATACCTATACTCACTTTTGTCCCACAAGGAAGCTCAGATATAATTTCATGAAGACTATGCTTCATATATTCAAGTCTTGAGATGGGTTTATTCATGATCGACATATCAATCGTATTCATACTTTGCGAGATGTCAGTCACAAATATATAGTTATAAATATTGTGTTTGAGAGGTATTGATGGATTGATAATCGCAAGCAACATAAACCCAATCGCTATTAAGAGTGATAGGGTATTTAAATCGAAATTGGATTTCGATTTTATGTTTTTGAGCCACGCTTTCATAGATTTAAGGAAGACCTATTGGAACATTACCTAAAATGAGTCCAGGCGAATCTGAATCCCCAACACCAGGCGTGGGAGTTGCAGGTAGAATCATAAGGATGCGATCAAGATTATGTTTTACATCCCATGCATGATTATCAATCTTAATAGATAGCATATAAGCTGCTTTTGCTTGTCTAAATAAATATTCTGTTTCATTTTTGACCGTCATATCAGTACCGTTGATCGCTAATGCGCGCTTAAAGAAAATATTACCAATATTGTATTGAATGGCTGCTTTTTGAGTGGGTGAAGCTATCGGTAAAAGATTTGTAAAAAGGATATTAGCCTCTTTATATCTTTCTTTAGTTGTAAGCCAATAAGCTGCTGCGTAACGGGCTTCAAAACTATTGATAAACATACTAGGTGATTTACCTTCAGCAATATCTCTATTAAATATTTGAATATTTTTTAATTCCATCCATTGCTTGATAAATACACTAAGTGAAATTAAGAGAAGTGATACAAAAATCCAAGTGAGTTTTTTAGTGCTAAAAAGATTTTTTGTGATTAAAGCCATGATCTTACCTCAATTAATTTAAGCATCAGTAAACCTATCATCATGAGAGCCGCAACGATAAAACAATGCGTTGAGTACTCTTGACCTGGAATTTTCTCAAAATATTTTATGGACTTCTTTTCCTTTTGATTGATATCCTCGATGGCTTTTTGGAGTGTTTTTGGATCTTCAGCCTCATAGGCTTGAAAGGGCGAACGAAGTGTTTTAAAAAATTCATTCAACTCAATTTGAGGTGGTAGTGCCTCATCGTCTCTTACTTTATAAGAAGTATTAAAAATACTGAGACCACCTGGTTGTCTTAATACGATCCAATAAAGGCTAACTTTAAATCGACCTAACCAATCCTTAATTTTTTCTTGAGTAGCTGCATCGATACGACCTGCTCCATCTGAAAGTAAAATCATTACTCTCGAACCAGAGTCTGGTACTTTATTAAATAATTCAGCACCCATCGTGAGACCACTACCAATATTAGTTTGAAATAATGCATTACCAGCTGTTGCTCTTACAGCTGAAATAATGGCATTTTTATTATCATTCAGAGGCAAAACATACATGCCAGAATTACTAAATGAAACCATACCAATCATGTCGTTTTTTCTTGATTTTACAAAGTCAGTAATTAGTCTAGCGGCAGCAGCTGATTTTATTTCTCCTACTTTGGACTGGTCGTTACCTGCAAAAGGGTCGTCCATACTCGCACTTCGATCCAGCACCAAACCAATTTGAGCGCCTATACCTGTTTTTTCAATTTCTTTTTGGCGAGAATGTGGCCCACTTAATCCAATAATAATTGCTAATAAAATCATGGTCGCGATAAATTTTAAGATAATAGCCACAATCCTTGAGAGCCGATCTTTTGGAATCATTTCATTCCATGAGTAGTAGTGTAAGGATGCTTCTTTAAAAAAAAGTGGAATAAAAGCTAAAGGAATAAGCCATAAGACCCATGGAAATGAAAATGTCATTTAGTAAAACCTGCTACGAGTGATTTTTTATCAACAATTAGTTTTCTCTCACAATCTCGACAATGCCTTGAGAAAACTTTAAGCCATTTAAGTATTTCACCATGATCATATTTTTTATTTGAAGTGCTAAAAAATACCAGTGTGGAAAGTTTAAAAAACTCACGTAATTCAGTATCGATATTTTTAAATGATGGATTCTTAGCATAAAGATCATCGAGATTTTTTGTAAAAAGTGTTTTTCCAATAATAAGATCAAAAGCACGATGCATATCTATGATTGCTTTTTCGATAGAAGCAGGAGCTGCTTTCATTTTTCTGATTGAGCGATGGGTTCTTGCAAATACACCTCGAGCATTTGGTAGCCATGCATATTGACTATAAATATAGATAAGGCCTAATAAAGAAAGGAGCGCAATGATGCCCGAAATTTTTAAAATTTGAGTAGGTATTTTTTCATCCATAAAAAAGACACCTCTTAATGGGCTCATATCTTGTTCAATTTTTATAGCACCGAAAATAGATAACGGAGATATTGCTATTTGATAAGCAGGAATTCTGTATTTAAAAACTTTCTTTTGTGGATCATTAGGATTTAAGACTCGGATATATTCAGCTGGTAAGAATCCAGGTTTTGCGACTACATTATTTGTAAAAATTTGATACGTAAGATCCATGACTAATGTAGAAGATATTTTATTTTCTTTTAATTCATGTTTCATTGCATCTAAGACAATCCCTAAATCTTGTCCTCTATATTTTCTTTCGTAACCCGGAATAGGCAAAGACTCTTTAATGAGTACGTAAGGTTTTTTGATTGTAACTTCTACTCGTCTTTCTGCTTTATCCCCGACAGTATAACCCACTCGATGAAGTGGTTCTTTGATTTTGATGGATATGATACCTTCTTGAATATCAGGCCACTCTTGTGCATCTAAAGCAAAACAAGAAACTGACAGCAGAAGCATCCAGAGAAAAATAAGATATTTCATGATTATTAGGCGCCTACGAATTGATTAAAGTATTCGGTCATTTTAGTTGCATCAAAATGGCCATCTACAAAAAAAGGAGGGATATCAAAATTCATAAATGTTTTTGTAATAACAGCACGTCTTTTTTCAAATGAGTCTACAATTTTTTCTTTGAGTTCTTTTCTTAAAAAAAGTGTATTTTTTTTACCACTTTCAGGATCAGTAATGGTGACAATGCCAAAATTCGGAAGATTGATATATTCTTTTTTATCCCATAAAACTATAGGGACCACATGGTGCCTCATGAGATTTGATAAACAATTTTCCAACTCCATTTCAGGTATGTGAAAGTCTGAAATAAAAAAAACAAGTGAACGTTCACGAGGCATATATTGATAGAGGTCTTTGATTGCACGATTCGATTTATTTGTAGATGTAAACTTTTTAAGTTCGTGAATAAGTGGTAACGCATGTCGTGATCTAAATGATAAGGGCGCTAACCAATCTTCTCTAATCTCATCATCAAAACCAATCAAACCCAAAGCATCATGACGATCTATGACAGAATGAGCTATCGATTGTGCAACTTCAGTAGCAATATGAATTTTTTTATTTTTTCCACCAAAATTCATGCTGGCAGATAAATCACAGACAATCATGACGGGTGTCGCACTGCGTTGATTGAATATTTTGACGTGAATCTCGCCTAAAGGATCTCGAATCGATTGGCGAATATCAATTCGTCTTGGATCAGGGTATGAAAGGAGTGTCGTGTGCCCTGCAAATTCAATACCCATTCCTCTCTGATTGCTTTTATGGCGACCAGGGTGTTTGCCTCTCGATTTCCAACCGATGTGGTAATCAAATAATGGGGTGGATTGAACCATCTGATTTAAGGTGCGTTGATGGCTTGTAAAATGCCATTAGTTAAATCACGCGCAATGATCGTCCTTCTCATTTCATAGACAGGGTTAAATACAAGTCGGTGAGCAATTGTTTCATGGAAAACTGCATGAATATCTGTAGGCGTTACTGATGTTCGATCATTAAGCCATGCATTTACACGCGCTGCTTTCATCGTCATACTCATACCGCGCGGACTAGCACCTGATATGATGAGTCGATTCATATCAATATCAGATAATTTAATACCATAATCACCAGGATTTTTTGTAGCCTTCCATAAACGAAGCGTATAATTTTTTAATGCTTCTGTCGTTTTAATATTTTCTTGAATTGTTTCTGAAAGTTCATTGAGCTTATTAAATTTAATAAGATTAGGTTTGACTTCTTCAATCAGTTTGTCTGCGTTATGAAATTTAGTTTCAAAGACTAAATCTTTCATCATCTGATCAGCTTTTGGAATGAGAATAGGTATTTCCATCATAAAACGATCGCGCGCTGCAGAGGGGATTTCAAATGTTTCTTCACGTTCTACTTGGTTTCGGTCAGCGAATACCACCATATGGGGAAGATAATGTTCTTTATTAAATGCAGACAATGTTTTTTCCGCCATGATTCTTAGCAGCAATGAATGCACCTGCGGTCTCGCACGGTTGATTTCATTGAAAAAGAAAATTGATAAATCACTACCTGATATCAAAATAGGGCCTGGACTGACATGAGGCTTTCCATCCTCACCAAGATAAGTGTGATAGATAAGATCATTTGGCATAAGGTCAATCGTCCCTTCAATACGCTGGTAACCACCGCCAATAGCACGCGTAAAAGCCTTAAGTAATGTTGTTTTTCCAACTCCCACATCACCCTCAAGGAGAACGTGCCCTCGTGCAAAAATTGAAGTGGTAATAAGCCTGATAGGATTTTCTTGTCCTACGATAACTTTGTTAATTTCTGCTTCAAGTTTGACTGCAAGCTTTCTCCAGTCGGCCAGATTTTGGTCGCTCATATTGAATCCCTAATAAATGAAATATTTGTTGAGTGTTTAACTATGTTTTTCATAGTAGCCTAATAATTTATAAGGGTAAATAGATAAAAACACGATAAAATACTTGCCTATCATACAAATATTTTTTCATAAAATCTTTTTACCAGCAGCCTATACACTCAATGCCTAAAAAAAATAGCTATACAAAAGAAGAGCTTTTGTCTTGCGGTCGAGGAACGATGTTTGGTCCAGGCAACGCACAGCTTCCATTACCTCCCATGCTTATGTTTGATCGTATCGTTTCCATTACTGACGAGGGCGGTGAATATAATAATGGACAGATTATTGCGGAACTAGATGTGAATAAAGATCTTTGGTTTTTTGGCTGTCACTTTGAAGGCGACCCTGTGATGCCAGGCTGTTTGGGACTTGATGCGATGTGGCAATTGGTTGGCTTCTATTTGGGATGGAAAGGTGGTTTAGGCCGTGGTCGCGCACTTGGCGGTGGTGAAATTAAGTTTACAGGTCAGGTATTACCTACAGCGCAAAAAATTACCTATGTAATTGATTTAAAAAGAGTAATTATGCGTAAATTAATCATGGGTATTGCTGATGCTAAAATGTCAGTTGATGGGCGAGAGATTTACCATGCGAAAGATTTGCGTGTCGGATTGTTTACGCGGACTGATAATTTTTGATCGTTATTTAATGGGAGGCGACGCATGACCCGTCGTGTTGTTGTTACCGGATTAGGTATTGTATCTAGCCTCGGTAATAATAAAAAAGAAGTTCAAGATAGCTTATACCAAGCGCGTTCAGGCATTAAATTTCAGCCTGAATATGAAGCTCATGGATTGAGATCTCATGTTGCTGGATCTATTGATTTAGATTTTTCTGAACTTATCGATCGTAAACTTCTTCGATTCATGGCCAAAGGCCATGCTTATGCTTGGCTTGCTATGCAAGAGGCTATTCAAGATGCCAATCTTCCAGAAACTCTTATATCTAATATCAGAACAGGTCTTATTGTAGGTGCAGGTGGCACATCCACGGAGAGTATGTTGGAAAGCACAGATACACTTCGAGAAAAGGGCATTCGACGAGTAGGCCCTTATATGGTGACTAAAACCATGTCGAGTGGCGTCGCTGCATGTCTTGCAACTGGGGCTCAGATCAAAGGAATTAATTACAGTATTAGCTCGGCATGTTCAACCAGTGCGCATTGTATTGGCAATGCTTATGAGCAAATTCAATACGGTAAACAGGATATCGTATTTGCTGGGGGTGCTGAAGAAGAGCATTGGACCATGAGCTTTTTATTTGATGCAATGGGTGCACTTTCTTCTAAATATAATGCAACGCCTGATCGAGCATCGCGCACTTATGATGCGAATCGAGACGGATTCGTTATTGCAGGCGGCGGCGGCATACTTGTTCTGGAGGAGTATGAGCACGCGAAAGCACGTAATGCAAAAATTTATGCTGAAGTCGTAGGTTATGGGGCAACGTCAGACGGCTATGATATGGTGGCTCCGAGTGGTGAAGGGGCGCAACGTTGTATGGAATTAGCTCTTCAGGGTATTGATCAAGTTGATTATATAAATACACATGGCACAAGCACTCCTGTAGGTGATGTGAAAGAACTTGAAGCGATTCGTGCAGTCTTTGCCAATAATAAATATGGCCCAATGCCTCATATTGCCTCTACAAAATCTTTGTCGGGTCACGCATTAGGCGCGGCTGGCGTGAATGAAGCAATTTATAGTTTGATCATGATGGAAAATAAATTTATTGCGCCATCAGTGAATATTGAAGAGCTAGATCCTTTAGCTAAAGATTTGCCTATTGTAACAAAAAGTATTAATAATATTGAAGTGAAAACGGTGATTTCAAATAGTTTTGGTTTTGGCGGCACAAACGCCTGTCTTGTATTCTCAACAAAAAATCTTTAAAGCATAAGCGCGAGCAATACTTTGCGCTCCTCGTTTGCCAGAATATTATAGGTTCTGCACGCGGATTGATTGTTCATACATTCAATCGCCATATTTTTCTTTGAAAAATATTCTAAAAGTCTTGGTGCAAGATATTCTTGTATGTTGCCAGTGCCCAATAAAATAATTTCAATATTGAAAGATTCAATAGCTTCAAAACTATTTTCTTTAATGTCTTTAATGGTTTTGACTGGCCATTCGAGAAGGAGTTTATTAGGCGTCATGATAAGACTTGTTTGATGGCGCTCTTGATTTACCTCTACCCAGTTTAAATCATACCCTGTGATGAGATTTTTATTATCAGATTGAATTAGGTGAAATTTCATAACATCGTGTTTTTAAAGAAATAAATTGAATCAAAACTCTCTCATTTGTTGGCGGAATGGGCTTTCACAAGGTAAGATAGCATATATTCAAATTTAGGTAATTAAATTGGCTCAGCTTAAAAAATCATCGAAATTAAATAACGTCTGTTATGACATTCGCGGACCTGTTTTAGCACACGCAAAAAAAATGGAAGAAGAGGGTCATCGCATAATTAAACTTAATATTGGCAACCCAGCAGCCTTTGGATTTGAAGCACCTGAAGAAATTGTGCAAGACGTGATTCGTAATATGGGTAAAGCATCTGGTTATACGGATAGCAAAGGCCTTTTTGAGCCAAGAAAATCTATCATGCATTACACACAGGAAAAAAACATTCTAAATGTAGATGTCGATGATGTGATTATTGGTAATGGTGTTTCAGAACTTATTGTGATGGCAATGCAGGCATTGTTAGATAACGATGATGAAGTTTTGATTCCTATGCCTGATTATCCCCTATGGACCGCAGCCGTCACACTAGCAGGTGGAAAGCCAAGACATTATTTATGTGATGAAGTTGCAAGTTGGTACCCAGACCTTAAAGATATCGAAAGTAAAATTACAAGCAAAACAAAGGCGATTTTAGTTATCAATCCTAACAATCCAACTGGCGCACTTTATCCAAAAGAAATTCTAGAGGGCATTATTCAAATTGCAAGGAAACATAAGCTTGTTATTTTTGCAGATGAGATTTACGACAAAGTGGTTTATGACAAAAAGAAACATATTTCGATCGCATCCCTTGCAGATGATCTTCTCTTTGTCACATTGAATGGCTTATCAAAAAATTATCGTGCATGTGGTTATCGTGCAGGATGGTTGGTCGTGTCTGGAAACAAGAAAGAATCTGGGGATTATATTGAAGGTCTTAATATGTTAGCTTCCATGCGTTTATGTGCAAACGTTCCTGGGCAGCTTGCTATTCAAACAGCTTTAGGTGGATATCAAAGTATTGATGATCTTGTAGCGCCGACGGGACGATTATTTAAGCAAAGAGAGCTTGCATACGATATGCTTGTTTCTATACCCGGTGTCACTTGTAATAAGCCAGAAGCCGCGATGTATCTATTTCCTAAATTAGACCCTAAGATATATCCAATTAAAGACGACCAGGATTTTATTCTAAAATTACTGATCGATAAGAAAGTATTGTTAGTTCAAGGCACAGGATTTAATTGGAAAGATCCTGATCATATAAGAATTGTATTCTTACCAAATGAAGACGATCTAAAAGAATCAATTAAGCGCATTACCAATTACCTCGAAAACTTTAAGAAAAATACTGTGAACTAGAAAGTTAGAGCTGATGAAAAGAATGAATATAGGTTTGTTAGGTATTGGTACAGTGGGTGGCGGTGTATTTGAACTTTTAAAATCAAATATTAGAGAAATACAACGTAAGACATCTGCAGATATGAAAATTGTGGCTGTGGCAGATAAAAATATTGCGCGTGCAAAAGAAATTGTGGGTGACTCTATACAGATTACTGATGACGCATTCAAGCTAGTTGCCGATAAAGAAATTGATGTCATTGTTGAACTTATAGGCGGCACTACCATAGCAAAAGATTTGGTCATGAAAGCCATTGAAAATAAGAAACATGTTGTGACAGCCAATAAAGCATTGCTCGCAAATTTCGGAAATGAATTATTTCAATTAGCCAAAAAAAATAACGTCATATTAGCTTTTGAAGCTTCTGTCGCTGGTGGTATACCTATTTTAAAATCAATCAGAGAAGGTCTAGTTGGTAATAAGATTGAGTGGGTGGCAGGTATTATTAATGGCACTACTAATTTTATTTTGACTGAGATGCGCGAAAAAGGTATCTCATTCGCTAAAGCCCTATCTGAGGCGCAATCATTAGGTTACGCAGAAGTAGATCCTACTTTTGATATCGAAGGTATTGATGCTGCGCATAAACTAACAATTCTTGCTGGTTTATCTTTTGGCATACCTATGAGCTTTAAAGATGTATATGCAGAAGGTATTAAAGCGCTTGAACAAAAAGATATTCGGTATGCCGAGGAATTAGGTTATCGCATAAAACTTTTGGGCATCGCTAAAAAAAGAGATCAAGGTATTGAGTTACGGGTTCACCCAACTTTAATTCCTGAAAAACGTTTAATTGCAAATGTAAATGGTGCTATGAACGCTGTTGTTGTTAAAGGTAATATGGTTGGACCAACACTCTACTACGGTGCTGGCGCTGGAGCATTACCAACCGCAAGTGCTGTTGTTGCTGATCTTATTGATATATCTAGATCATCTCAGGTTCCGTTACATGGTTTTGATGAAAGCAAAATTGATTCAATTCCTATTTATAAAATTGATGACGCGATTAGTGGTTATTATTTAAGAATTCGAGTTTCAGATAAGCCAGGTGTTTTAGCTGAGATCACAAAATTATTTGGCGATAAGAAAATTTCTATTGATGCGATGCTTCAAAAAGAACCTCAAGAAGATGAATCTGAAGCAGACATTGTTATATTAAATCATTTAGCAGTTGAGAAAGATATCAATGCTGTGATTCAGTCTATTGAGTCGTTGTCAGCCACCATTGGAAAAGTTATTAAAATTAGATTAGAAGAACTTAGTAAATAAAGGCTTTATGAAATACATTTCAACACGTGGTCAATCAAAGCCACTTTCTTTTTCTGAGATTTTATTAGGCGGTCTTGCACCTGACGGCGGTTTGTATCTCCCAGAGTCCTATCCTCAGTTTTTAGATCAAGATTTAAATAATATGCGAGGTATGAGTTATGCTGAACTTGCATTTCATATTATTTCTAAATTCATTGATGACATACCGAAAGATGACTTAAAAGCAATTATCAATAAAACGTACACAAAAGAAGTGTATGCATTTTCAAGGGCACAACAAAAAGCAGAAGACATTACCCCTATTTTAAAAGTTAAAGAGAATCTTTATATTCTCTCGCTTTCAAATGGCCCTACCCTTGCATTTAAAGATATTGCCATGCAATTGCTTGGTAATTTCTTTGAGTATGTGCTTGCAAAAGAGAATGCAGAAATTAACATTTTAGGGGCAACCTCAGGCGATACTGGCTCTGCTGCTGAATATGCCATGCGGGGAAAAAAAGGTATTAATGTCTTTATGTTATCGCCCTATCAAAAGATGAGTCGTTTTCAATCAGCTCAGATGTTTAGCATCCAAGACCCTAATATTTTTAATCTAAGCATCAAAGGTGTCTTCGATGATTGTCAAGATATTGTCAAAGCAGTATCTAATGATTTAGATTTCAAAAGAGATATGAAAATTGGCGCAGTAAACTCAATTAATTGGGGTAGGATTTTAGCGCAGATCGTTTATTACTTTAAGGGCTACCTTGCCATTGCTAAAAATAATGAGGAGGTTAGCTTTACTGTTCCCACAGGTAATTTTGGAAATATTTGTGCAGGCCATATAGCACGTATGATGGGACTTCCAATCAAGAGACTTGTAGTTGCTACAAATGAAAATAATGTATTAGATGAATTTTTTAAGACAGGTATGTATAAGCCACGTGACTCTGAAAATACTTTTCATACCTCAAGTCCTTCAATGGATATATCTAAAGCATCTAATTTTGAACGATTCATTTTTGACTTAATTGAGCGGGATAGTGAAAAATTAAATGCATTATGGAAATCAATCGATCAGGGTGGTAATTTTAATTTAAACCAAGAAGGTGTTTTTGAAAAAATTAAAGATTTTGGATTTACCTCCTCCTCGAGTACACACAAAGAACGCATTCATTACATTAAGGAAATTTACAATCAATATAAGATCATGATTGATACCCATACAGCAGATGGATTTAAAGCAGCTTATGAGCACATGGATGATAATATTCCGATGATTGTTCTCGAGACAGCATTGCCTACTAAATTTGAAGACTCTATTGTAGAAGCAATTAATCAGAAGCCTGAGAGACCTGAATCATTAAAACATTTAGAAGATCTTCCTCAAAGATTTGAAGTTTTAGATAATCAGGTTGAAAAAGTGAAAACATTTATAAGGCAAAACATCTAAGATTATGAAGCAATATTTAGATTTACTTAATCACGTTAAAAACCATGGTGATATTAAGCAGGATCGAACAGGCACAGGGACTATTTCGGTGTTCGGTTATCAAATGCGATATGACCTATCTCAAGGCTTTCCTTTGGTTACCACTAAAAAAGTACATTTAAAGTCTATTATTCATGAGCTTTTATGGTTTTTAAGTGGCAGCACAAATATTAAGTACTTAAAAGATAATGGTGTAAGTATCTGGGATGAATGGGCTGATGAAAATGGTGACTTAGGCCCGGTATATGGGTATCAATGGAGAAGTTGGCCTTCTGCTGATGGAAAACATATAGATCAGATTACTGATTTGATAGAGTCAATTAAAAAAAATCCAGACTCAAGAAGATTAATCGTTTCAGCCTGGAATGTTTCAGAAATTTCAAAGATGAAATTACCACCTTGCCATGCATTTTTCCAATTTTATGTTTCGAATGGAAAATTATCTTGTCAGCTTTATCAAAGAAGTGCAGATATTTTTTTGGGCGTGCCATTTAATATTGCATCTTATGCGCTTCTTACAATGATGGTAGCCCAAGTATGTTCTTTAGAGCCTGGTGATTTTGTTCATACATTAGGTGATGCGCATATTTATTCTAATCATATGGAGCAGGTCAACGAGCAACTATCAAGAACACCTAAAACTTTACCTCACATGAAAATAAATCCTGAAGTTAAAAGTATTTTTGACTTTAAATTCGAAGATTTTATTTTAGAAAATTACGATCCAGAACCTGCTATTAAAGCGCCTGTTGCAGTCTAGTGTCTAAACTATCCATTATTGTTGCCATGAGTTCTAACCGAGTCATTGGTGTGAACAATACGCTACCATGGCATTTAAGCGAAGACCTAAAGCATTTCAAATCCTTAACGGTAGGACATACCATTATTATGGGTCGAAAAACTTATGACTCTATTGGTCGAGCGCTTCCTAATAGAAGAAATATTGTGATCAGCCGAAATATAGAAACTTCATGCGAAGGTGCAGAGGTTGTTCATAGCATTGAAGATGCTTTTTCAATTTCTAAACATGATGATGAAGTATTTGTGATAGGGGGGTCAAATATATACGAACAAGCGTTAAATTTAGTCGATCATTTATATATTACAGAAATTAAGAAAAGCTTTTCGGGAGATGCTTTTTTTCCTGAGATCAATAAATCAATGTGGACTGAGTCTTCAAGAGAGGATCATATTGCAAATGATGGACTTCAATTTTCTTTTGTAAATTACCAAAAAAATATTAAATAGATACGCAATCTACAAAGTAGTGAGCCTTACCATCAATCTTTTGTTTTACTAATCCGTGATTATCTGTTTCAAATCCTGGAAATTTCTCATTGAAATCTCGTGCAAATTTTAAATAATTCACAATAATTTTATTAAAACGCTCGCCAGGGATGAGAAGTGGAATGCCTGGTGGATATGGCGTAAGAAGTACTGCTGTAATTCTGCCTTCTAGATCATCAATCGCAACACGTTCAATTTCTTTATGAGCCATTTTTGAAAAAGCTTCTGTTGGCTTCATTGCAGGGATCATATCAGAGAGATACATTTCAGTTGTCAGTCTCGCAATGTCATGTTTTTTATAGATTTCATGAATCTGTGTGCATAAATCTTTTAACCCAATACGTTCATAGCTTGGTTGCTTCTGAATAAACTCAGGTAATACTTTCCATAAGGGTTGATTCTTATCGTAATCATCCTTAAATTGTTGGAGCGCTGCGACCAGTGTATTCCATCGACCTTTAGTGATGCCGATCGTAAACATAATAAAGAATGAGTAGAGCCCTGTTTTTTCTACAATAACGCCGTGCTCTGCTAAGTATTTGGTAACAATTGAAGCGGGTATGCCAAACTCGTCAGAAAACTCACCATCAACATTGAGTCCCGGAGTAATGATTGTTGCTTTAATTGGGTCGAGCATATTAAAACCATCAGCAAGATTACCAAATCCATGCCAATGATCATTGGCATTTAACATCCAGGCTTCTCGATCTTCAAGACCTTCATCTGATAAATCATTAGGGCCCCAAACTTTAAACCACCAGTCAGACCCCCATTCAATATCTACTTTTCGCATAGCACGTCTAAAGTCTAATGCTTCCATGAGCGACTCTTCCACAAGCGCTTTACCACCAGGCTCTTCCATCATTGCAGCAGCGACATCGCAACTCGCAATGATTGAATATTGTGGACTGGTAGAGCTATGCATCAAGAAAGATTCATTAAAGACTTCACGATCAAGTTTATTTTTTTCTGCATCCTGGACAAGAATTTGAGATGCTTGGCTCAAGCCTGCTAAAAGTTTATGCGTAGATTGCGTTGAGAAAATGAGACTATTTTTACAGCGTGGACGGTCAGCGCCAATAGCATGATAGTCACCGTAAAAGTCATGGAATGTTGCATGTGGCAACCAAGCTTCATCGAAATGAAGCGAATCAATTTTTCCATCTAACATTTCTTTAATTTCTTCAACGTTATAAAGAATACCGTCATAAGTTGATTGTGTAATTGTTAATACACGAGGTTTATCTTTTTTATTGGTGATGAATGGATTCTTTTGAATTTTGTCTTGAATATTTTTCCATTCAAATTCTTTTTTAGGGATAGGTCCAATAATGCCAAAGTGATTTCTTGTTGGCATCAAGAAAATTGGAATAGCGCCAGTCATAATAATGGAGTGCAATACCGATTTATGGCAATTTCGATCTACGATTACAATATCACCTGGTGCTACTGTTGAATGCCAAACCATCTTATTAGACGTCGATGTGCCGTTTGTAACAAAATAGAAATGATCAGAGTTATATATACGCGCTGCATTTCTTTCTGAAGCGCCTACAGGCCCTGTGTGGTCGAGCAATTGCCCTAATTCATCCACTGCATTACATACGTCAGCTCGAAGCATATTTTCCCCAAAGAATTGGTGAAACATTTGACCGACAGGGGACTTTAGAAAAGCAACACCACCTGAGTGGCCAGGGCAATGCCAAGAGTAAGAACCGTCACCTGCATAGTGAGTAAGGGCTTTGAAGAACGGTGGAGGCAAGCTATCTAAATAAGTTCTTGCTTCACGCACAATATAACGCGCAACAAACTCAGGCGTATCCTCATGCATATGAATAAAACCATTAAGCTCTCTTAAGATTTCATTTGGAATGTGACGACTTGTTCTTGTTTCGCCATGGAGAAATATTGGAATTTCTTCATTGCGAAATCTAATTTCATCTACGAAATTTTTTAATTGTTCAAGGGCGGTTTGATTTTCTTCAAAAAACTCTTCGTCGTCAATAGAAAGAATAAATGCAGAAGCGCGACTTTGTTGTTGAGCAAATGAGGATAGATCACCATAGCTTGTAACACCAAGCACTTCGAAACTTTCTTCCTCGATCGCTTTTGCTAAAACTCTGATACCAAGACCAGATGAATTTTCAGATTTGAAGTCTTCGTCAATGATGACTACGGGGAAGTTAAATTTCATATTAACCCTTTATATTTTAGGTAATGTTACGCCTACTTGGCCTTGGTATTTTCCACCACGATCTTTGTAGGATGTTTCACATACTTCATCGGACTCAAAGAATAGCACTTGAGCGCAACCTTCGCCTGCATAAATTTTTGCTGGAAGAGGTGTGGTATTACTAAATTCTAGGGTCACATAACCTTCCCATTCTGGTTCAAAAGGTGTGACGTTAACAATGATGCCGCATCGCGCATATGTCGATTTACCTAAACATACTGTGAGCACACTTCTTGGAATTCTGAAATATTCAACTGTCCTTGCAAGCGCGAATGAATTAGGTGGAATGATGCAATAGTCAGCGTTAAATTCCACAAAAGAATTTGGGTCGAAAGTTTTTGGATCGACGATTGTGCTATTAATATTAGTAAATACTTTAAATTCATTAGCGCATCGAATGTCATATCCATAACTCGATGTGCCATAAGATACGATCTTTTGATTGTCTTTTTCTCGGATAAGTTGAGCCTCGAAGGGCTCAATCATGCGATGTTCTTCGGCCATCTTTCTTATCCATTTATCTGATTTTATCGTCATAATTTTCTTGTCTCAAAAAAGAAAAATCCCGTTTGCACAATCTTGACGCTACGGGATTTCTAATGATTTAAATTTTCATTACTTTAGAGCTTATTTTCACCGATTTCAATACTCTAACGCCAAAATTGTTCAGGCTTGTCAAAGATAATTTTGGACTCAGCAGGGTCGGCACTTCCAGCAGTGTATGTAAAGACTGGGCTCTTATCTTCATTCCAGGCTTTAATTACAGGATCAAGTAGTCTCCATGATGCCTCTACTTCATTAATATGAAGGTATAAAGATTGGTCACCTTGCATTAAATTAAGAAGAAGTGATTCATAAGCATCTACACTTTCATCTCCTGTAATTCTATTTGGGGCGTCCATAGCAACGGTTCTTACTTTGGTATCAAGTCCTGGGATTTTTGTTTGAATTTCAAAACGGGTAAATTCTTTAGGCTGAATACTAATGACGAGCCAGTTATCAGCTTGTTCAGGAAGTGAAAGCGGTGCTTTTTTAAACTTAATGGCTATCGCCGTATCGGATGCGTGAAGGCGTTTTGCTGTTCTCACATAGATAGGTACACCTTTCCATCGTGGTGTATTAATGTAGAACTTAAGCGCTGCGTATGTCTCAACTACACTATTTGGATCATCTAATTCTTCCAAATAACCCTTAACTTCTTCACCGTTGATTTTACCTCGACCATATTGCGCTTTAAAAGCATGCTTCTTAAGCTCGTTAAGAGGAATAGGCGTAATAGATTCAAGTACTTTAATTTTTTCAGCGCGAATATTTTCAGGGCTTAATGTTTGTGGCATTTCCATCGTCGTTAATGCAAGCATTTGCATAAGATGACTTTGAATCATATCTCTTAAAGCACCTGTTGCATCATAGAATTTAGTTCTCTCACCTACACCAAGCGTTTCATTATTTGTAATTTGAATATGATCGATATGCTCATGCGACCAAAGCGGATCAAAGATATGATTCGCAAAGCGCGTGAGAAGAATATTTTGTAATGCTGATTTACCAAGGTAATGATCGATACGGTAAATCTGTGTTTCTTTTAAATGTTTGGTGATTGATTTTTGAAGTGCTTGAGCTGTTTCTAAATTGGTACCAAACGGTTTTTCAATGACGACACGACGCCAAGCCTTGCTTTCATCCGTTAAGCCGACGCTCGCAAGCAAATCAACAATAGAAGCGAAGTCTGACGGTCTAACAGATAAAAAGAAAGCTAAATTTTGTGGGAAGGTCGATGCGTCAGAAAGTCTCTCGCTGAGACGTTTAAAAGCATTGCTATCATCAGGCGGATTTGCATGATAAAAATTTCTAGCAATGAAACGATCAAATACTTTTGCGTCGTAATTTTTTTTGAATTTAATATCAAGCATGGACTTGATGTCATCTCGCCATGCTGATTCTTCAACTTCAGATCTTCCTACTGAAAGAATTTTCATTTTCTCTGGCAATCTACCAAGAGAATCAAGTCTAAAAAGACCTGGAATAAGTTTTATTCTAGAAAGGTTTCCACTTGCACCGAAGAGGACTAAGGTGCAGTCATCAATTTTTGTCATAGATATTTAAGAATGTAAAAAAGTTATTTAGATTTTTTTACTGCATGACCACCAAATGCATTACGCATTACTGATAGTAATCTATAGCCATAACCTTGTTTTTCTTGGCTTCTGAATCTCACTTGCAATGCAAGTGTCAGCACTGGTGTTGGAATACCTTGTTCAATTGATTCAACAACAGTCCATCTCCCTTCACCTGAATCAGCTACATAGGGCGCAATTTCATCAAGCGCTTGATCTTCTTTAAGAGCATCAGCAGTTAAATCTAACAACCAGCTTCTAACCACTGAGCCGTGTTTCCATAATTCTGTAATTTGCGCTAAATCAAGTTTAAATTCACTTTTGCCTTTGAGAAGCTCAAGGCCTTCAGCAAATGATTCCATCATGCCGTATTCGATACCATTGTGAATCATTTTAGTAAAGTGACCTGAACCTACAGGGCCTACATGTGCCCAGCCACGATCTGCGTGAGCTAGTGCCTGAAGAATAGGTTTCATTGTGTCTGCAACTTCTTGTTTTGCGCCTACCATTAAGCAGTAGCCGTTTGCTAAACCCCATACACCACCTGATGTACCGCAATCCATAAAATCAATACCTTTTTCTTCAAGGAATTTACCGATGCGCTGAGAGTCTTTGTAATTTGAATTGCCACCGTCAATAATAATGTCGCCTTTATTGAGCATTGGAATGAGTTCTTTGATTTGTTCTTCGGTTGGATTTCCTGCTGGCACCATAAGCCACACGATTTTTTGACCATCTAATTTTGCTACAGCATCTGCAACTGAGTTTGCTCCAATAATTTTTGCTTTTTCTTCGAGTGTTTTTACAACTTCTGCGCTTCGGTCAAAGCCTACAACAGAAATACCTTTTTGAACAAGACGAGTAGCCATATTGCCACCCATTTTTCCGAGACCAATCATTGCTAATTTCATTTTTTTACCTTTTTATGGAAGATTTGTCGTTGCTTAATCTTTTGGAATAAAGCAAATTAGTTTAAAGTGCGATACAAGTTAAATTATATCAAACGCAAGCCTCTTCAAGGAATTGATTTCGATATAAAATTCATATTATTTTGAAGGATTTACATGAATTTGAAACAAATTAAATGGCATTCATTTGAAAGCCAAGTTTCTCTTGATCAAGCCGCTATGGAGAGGGTTGTAGCCTTAGCTGAGTCTTCAATTAAAACGCGAGGCCAGTTTCATCTTGTATTAGCGGGGGGATTGACACCCAAAAACGTCTATACACTTCTTAAAAATGTCAAAACAGATTGGCATAAGTGGCAGGTCTATTTTGGAGATGAGAGATGTCTTGATTACGGTCATCAAGATCGAAATAGCACTATGGCATCTGAAGCATGGCTCAATCATATCGATATTCCAGTCCAAAACATTCATGCAATTCCAGCTGAACTTGGTCCAGCAGAAGGTGCGCATTTGTATCACCAAACACTAAGCCAGGTAGGTGATTTTGATCTAGTCCTTTTAGGGCTTGGTGAAGACGCTCATACGGCAAGTTTATTCCCAGGACATAGTTGGGATAATAATTTAGATGCTTTAGCGGTTTTTGATGCGCCCAAGCCGCCACCATTAAGAATATCAATGTCGCCAGCACGCTTAAGTCGATCTAAATCTGTACTTTTCTTGGTAAGTGGAAAAGAGAAACAAACAGCGATAAATCAATGGAAAGCAGGGGGTTTAATACCTGCAAGCACAGTTACTTGTAACAACGGGGTAGATGTATTTTGTTTTAACGTAAGTTAGGTTTTTTGAATCACAATATTTGGGAATTTATTGCTGTAATCTTGGGCGAGTTTAGATACCTTAACGGCTGTTAAACGAGCAATTTTCTTGTAAGTTTTTGCAGCGCTACTTTCAGGTTCAGCTACTACTGTTGGATTACCATCATCAGCTTGCTCTCTAATCTTAATGTCTAAAGGTAGGCTTCCTAAAAGAGATACATCATAATCCTGACACATTTTTTCAGCACCACCCGATCCAAAGATATGTTCTTCGTTGCCACATTTTGAGCATGTGTGCATAGCCATATTTTCTACAATACCAATAATTGGAATATTTACTTTTTCAAACATCTTTAGTCCCCGCCTAGCATCAAGCAAGGCGATATCTTGCGGTGTTGTAACGATAATCGCGCCTGTGACAGGTACTTTTTGAGATAAAGTGAGTTGAATATCGCCGGTGCCAGGAGGTAAATCAACAACAAGATAATCAAGGTTATCCCATCTTGTTTCTTTTAAAAGCTGTTCGAGTGTGCCTGTCACCATAGGACCACGCCATACCATGGGCGTTTCTGTATCTACAAGGAACCCAATCGACATAGCTTGAATATTGTGAGCCATAATTGGCTCCATAGATTTACCATCTTTGCTCTCAGGCTTTGTGTATATCCCCAACATTTGAGGCTGGCTTGGACCATATATATCAGCATCCAAAATACCTACGCGAGCGCCTTCAGCAGATAAAGCTAAGGCGAGATTGACTGCGGTTGTAGATTTTCCTACGCCACCTTTTCCAGAAGCGACAGCAATAATGTTTTTAACACCAGGAATAAGCGCTATACCTTTTTGAGCTGCGTGAGATGTGATTTTAAAATCAACCTCAACATTTAAATTAACTTCAGGCAGTGTTTTTTTAATTTGAGTCGCAATCAAATTTTTGATGTCATTTAATTGACTATTAGCCGGGTACCCAAGCAAGACTTTGATATCAAAATCATTGTCTTTAATTGAAATGCTCTTGATAGATTTATCGTTAATCAGGTTGTCGTTTGTATTGGGATCAACAACGTCCTTTAATAGATCTTTTATTTGTTGTTCTGAGTGTGTCATGAGATGGTAATTTTAACCTATCTTAGTTGAGGCGTCATTTGATAGAATAGGGACTTAGTCAAATCAATAAAGTTTCTCAATTCATGCGAAAGATCTTAGTCACTTCAGCCTTGCCGTACGCGAATGGAAGCATTCATTTAGGCCATTTAGTGGAATATATCCAAACTGATATTTGGGTTAGATTTCAAAAGATGCAAGGCCATGAGGCCTATTATGTATGCGCCGATGATACGCATGGAACCCCTATTATGCTTAGAGCTGAAAAAGAGGGTATTACACCAGAAGCGCTAATTAAAAAAGTACATATAGAGCACTCGAAAGATTTTTCTGATTTTTTTGTAAATTTTGATAATTTTTATTCTACAAATTCCTCTGAAAATCTTGAGCTATCTCAAACTGTTTATAAAAAACTTAAACAGAATAAAAAGATTTTTACAAAAACCATAGAGCAATTTTACGACCCTGTAAAAGAAATGTTTTTACCTGATCGCTTTATTAAAGGCGAATGCCCTAAGTGTCACGCTAAAGATCAATATGGTGATTCATGTGAGGTTTGCGGTGCAACGTATGCGCCGACAGAATTAATTAACCCTACATCTTCGGTCTCAGGCTCCGTTCCAATTAGGAAAGAAACGGAGCATTACTTCTTCAAGCTTTCAGAATGTGAAACATTTTTAGCTGATTGGACATCCTCAGGAACACTCCAGCAAGAAGCTGCAAATAAAATGAAAGAGTGGTTTAAATCTGGTTTGGCGGATTGGGATATTTCGAGAGATGCACCTTATTTTGGTTTTGAAATTCCTGATGCGCCAGGTAAATATTTTTATGTATGGCTTGATGCGCCTATTGGTTATATGGCGAGCTTTAAAAAACTTTGTGAAGATAAAAAAATTAATTTTGATGAGTTTTGGAACGCAGATTCAAAAACAGAGCTATATCATTTTATTGGAAAAGATATTCTTTATTTCCATGCATTATTTTGGCCAGCAACATTAGAATTTTCTGGCTATAGAAAACCGACAAAAATTTTTGCACATGGTTTTCTCACAGTAAATGCAGAAAAGATGTCTAAATCTCGCGGCACTTTTATCACAGGCAGAAGTTACTTAGATTATATTAAAAATCCAGATTACCTTCGATATTATTACGCTACTAAATTAAATAGTACGATGGAAGATATAGATCTGAATTTAGATGATTTCTTATCGCGAGTGAATAGTGATCTTGTAGGTAAGTTTATTAATATTGCAAGTCGAACATCAGGATTCATCCATAAATATTTTGAAGGCAGGCTCTTTCTTGACGATTCAAAAACTGAAAAAGAACATATTGCTATCACTCAGAAATGTATAGACATAGAAACTGAAATCAAAAGCTGCTTTGAATCTAGGGAGTATGGTCGTGCAGTTCGAGAAATTATGCGTGTGGCAGATATTACAAATGAGTACGTCAACACAAAAGCACCTTGGACACTTGCAAAAGATGATGCACAACATAAAACAGGCTCTGATTTGCATGTGATATGTAGCCGAAGCCTTGAAGCTTTTAGAAGGCTCTCTATATATCTCGCACCCGTATTGCCAAAACTTACGGCAGACATTGCAAAATTCTTTAATGAAAAAGAATTTAAGTCATTCAAAGATCTTGATAAGAAAGATATTACAGTTAACGAGTATCAGCACATATTAACTAGAGTTGAAAAGAAAGATATCGATATGATGATTGAATCAAATAAAGAATCCTTAGATAAAAATAATGAATCTTCGAAAAAGGCAGCAGTCGATCAATCGACTATTTCGATCGATGATTTTATGAAGATTGATTTAAGAGTCGCGCTTATTAAAGAAGCTTCTTTTGTAGAGGGCGCAGATAGTCTTTTAAGGTTAAGTTTAGATCTTAATGACGGTCGCCCAAGACAAGTTTTTGCAGGGATTAAATCTAAATATAATCCTGATCAGCTTGTTGGAAAGTTAACAGTCATGGTTGCTAATTTAAAGCCAAGGCAAATGAAATTTGGCTTATCTGAAGGTATGGTACTTGCTGCAAGTAGTGAATCAGAAGGGCCATTTGTTCTTTTTCCAGATCAAGGCGCCAAGCCTGGTATGCGTATTAAATAATTAACTACGATTAATTTCTAAGTAAATTTTTTCTAAAGTTTTTGATGGATCTTTTGATTGGGTAATAGGTCTTCCAATGACTAAATGACTGGATCCGGCTTTAATAGCCTCAATAGGCGTCATGGTTCTCACTTGGTCATTTGCAATATCATCTGCCATTCTTATTCCTGGTGTTACAAACAAAAATGATGGACTCAAGTGATTTTTTAAGAAAACCAAATCTTTGGCAGAGCATACGATGCCATGAAGTCCGTTTTTTTCAGTTAATTTAGCAAGATGCAATACCTGGTCTTCTAAATTTCTGGATATACCAATTTCTTCTAAGGTTTTTTGATCCATACTTGTTAATACAGTCACTGCAATAAGAAGAGGTGGCTGTTTAGCTTTACTCACACCTTCGAGTGCTGCTTCCAACATATTGCTTCCTCCGGAAGCATGCACATTGAGCATCCATACTCCTAATTGACTCGCAGCCTCAGTTGATTTTCTAACAGTAGTGGGAATATCATGAAATTTAAGATCTAAAAATACTTTGAAATTTTTAGTTTGAAGATACTCGATGAGAGAAGGACCAGTTGCTGTAAATAATTCTTTGCCGACTTTTAAATTGCAATACTCTGGATTAAGTTGTGAAACTAAAGTTTTTGCTTCTGCAAGATTTGCATAATCAAGAGCTACGGTAACTTTATGTTTTGCCGTCATTAATTAATTTCATTTATCTCAGTGGGTTCTGAAGGCAGCGCTTCCCAAGCATTACAAGCAGGGCATTGCCAATGGTGTTGTTTGGCTTTAAAGCCACAACTGCTGCATGTAAATAAACGTCGATTGCCAATAGCATTACGAACAGTTTGTTGAATAAGTTGGATGTCTTGTTCTTTATGCTTACTATTCATGGCACGGGCTTGAAATAATTGATCTAGTGCTTGAAGGCTTGGCTTTCTTATAAGCTCTTTTCGCGCGAGCTCTTCAGCCATTTCCGAGCCTTGTAATTTTAATGTTGCTTCATAGATGACGTTAAGTAGTGATCTTAATTTGTAATTTTCAAAATAAAGATTTAGAAGCGATAAACCTTCTTCGGGTTTTTTGAGCTTTTCAAATGAATTAAGTATCTTGGCTGCGACAAGACCTAGAGATTCAGGATCTTGAAACTCAATTTTTTTCCAGTGATTGATCGCTTTATTATGATCACCATCTTCCGCATCTAAATCACCAAGTAAAATATTTGCACGAACACATTTCTTGTGCGCATCGAGCGCATCGTTAAGCGATTTAACTGCTGACTTTTTATCTTTATCTAAAATCGAATTCAGTGCGATTTCACAATGGTAATGACTAATTTGTAATCTGAATGAAACACCTGATTCTTTTTCTAATTTTGTAGCCATCTTAATTGCGTTTTGCCATTCACGTTCTTTCGCATAAATCTCAAGCAAAGCATTAGATGCATATTGTTTATATTTTCCAGGTTCTAATTTTAGAAACAACTCTTCAGCGCGATCAAATAAGCCGGCATTAAGGTAATCTTGAGCTAATTCAGCTTTTACGGATTCTTCTTGTGAGGGATTAAGGTCACGATTTTCTAATAAATCTAAATGCATATTGATAGCGCGATCAATATGACCTATACGCCTTAAGATGCTGCCTAAGGCAAAGTGTAATTCAAGGGATTCATTATTAATACGAACAGCATCCATAAAAGCGTTTACTGCTTTTTCGTATTGATTAGTGATAAGGTAATTAAGGCCTTTAAAGTAGGTCACAGGAAGGCTTGTAGACTCCTTCATAAGTTGTTTAATATCAATGCGAGCGGCTACCCAGCCTAATACAAAGAAGAAGGGGATAACAAGGAGCCACCAATATTCGAATTGAATCATATTTGATTTATTGTATATCTATTAATTGATAGATCAAAAAAAAAGCATATCCTGGTAAGAAGATATGCTTTTAAATGATGTTTAGCCTTATTTATCAACGCGATCTCTAAGTTCTTTACCTGCTTTAAAATGTGGAACATATTTTTCTGGGACTTCCACTTTTGAACCTGTTTTGGGGTTTCTGCCCAAACGAGGTGGTCGGTAATTTAAGCTAAAGCTACCAAACCCTCTGATTTCAATTCTTTTACCTTTGGATAGCGTTTCGCCCATAGCATCAAGAATAGTTTTGACCGATAACTCAGCATCTTTATAGACTAACTGAGAGAAGCGGCTAGCAAGTAAGTTGATTAATTTAGACTTCGTCATAAGATTAATTATTTTTTACTATCTAATTTTGCCTTTAATAATGCGCCAAGATTAGTTGTGCCGGCATTATCAGAACTTTCTTCAGCTTCTACTTTTTTCTTAGCAGCTTTTGGTTTAGCTGTATTTTTAGACTTTAGTGAAAGTTGAATTGTTTTTTCTTTAGCATCGACATTGAGTATTTTAACTTCAATTTCGTCACCAACTTTAACAACAGTTGATGCATCATCAACTTTATCTTCGCTGACTTCGCTAATATCAACTGTGCCTTCAACTTGGTCAGCTAAAGTCACTACGATACCAGAAGCATCTACTGATTTAACTGTGCCTTTAACAAAACTACCTTTGTCGTTAGCTTTTGTGAAGCCTGTAAAGTTGTCGCCTGATAATTGTTTAAGTCCAAGAGAAATTCTTTCTTTCTCAACATCGATTGCCACGATAAGTGCTTCGAGTTCGTCACCCTTTTTAAAGTTTCTAATAGCTTCTTCACCTGTTTTATCCCATGAGATATCAGATAAATGGATGAGACCGTCTATGCCGCCATCAAGACCGATAAAGATACCGAAATCAGTGATTGATTTAATAGGGCCGCTAACTTTGTCACCCTTTTTATGTGTTTCAGAAAATTTTGCCCATGGGTTTGATTTGCATTGTTTCATGCCCAATGAAAGTCTTCTTCTATCTTCATCAATTTCAAGAATCATGACTTCAACTTCATCACCGAGCTGTGCAATTTTTCCTGGGTGAATATTTTTATTTGTCCAGTCCATTTCTGAAACGTGAACTAAGCCTTCAATGCCTGCTTCAATTTCAACGAATGCACCGTAATCAGTTAAATTAGATACTTTACCAAATAGGCGAGTGCTTGCTGGATATCTTCTTGATAAGCCTCTCCAAGGATCATCGTCGAGTTGTTTTAAACCTAATGAAACACGATTTTTTTCTTGATCAAATTTAAGCACTTTAGCTTCAACTTCATCGCCAATATTTAAGATTTCAGATGGATGCTTTACGCGTCTCCATGCTAAGTCAGTAATGTGAAGTAAGCCGTCAATACCACCTAAGTCAACGAATGCACCGTAATCTGTAATATTCTTAATGATACCTTTTACAGTAGCACCTTCAGTAAGTGTGCCAATAACAGCATCTCTGTCCGCACCTGAAGATTGTTCCATCACTGCTTTTCTTGAAACAACCACGTTGTTTCTTTTCTTATCAATTTTGATAACTTTAAGATCCCATTCTTTATTTTCAAATGGCGATGTATCTTTAACAGGTCTCACATCAACGAGAGAGCCTGGTAAGAATGCTGTGATTCCATTTACAGAAACTCTTAGGCCGCCTTTAACGCGACTACTTACAAAACCTTTAACTACCGTTCCTTCGTTCATTGCATCTTCAAGATCAAGCCATGCCTGCATTTTCTTTGCTTTATCTCTTGATAAGATCGTTGAACCGAAACCGTCTTCTAGTTTTTCAATTGCAACTTTAACAAAGTCACCCACTTTAACGTCAAGTCCGCCTTGGTCATTAAGGAATTCTTCTGTTTTGATAACGCTTTCTGATTTAAGTCCTGCGTTTACAATCACAAAGTCATTATCAATAGATATAACTTCGGCTGTAATTACTTCGCCTGAACGCATTTCTTGAAGCGCAATGCTTTCTTCAAATAGAGCTGCGAAACTTTCTGTGGATTTTGATTCTGTATTTTTTGCTGTCGTTGCCATTAAATGTTACCTATAAAGTCCTACCTAGCGATAGGGATGTTAAAGTTAGCAATAGATCTTTGAAATCCATTACACCTAAATTTTTTAAGACGTTTGAGACTTTAAACTGAAGAGATGGGTGATGTTATCAACGGCATCAGATATGCTTAATGTGTCTGTATCTATTTCTATAGCGTCTTTTGTTTTTAAGAGGGGTGAGATTTCTCTTTGTAAATCTCGCTCATCTCTTAAAATAATTTCACTTAAAACCGAGATCATATTAGCAGGGTTTCCTTTTGAGATCAACTGTTTATATCTTCTTTCAGCCCTAATTTGAGCGCTTGCAGTTAAGAATATTTTAATGTCAGCATGCGGGAAAACAACTGAAGTCATATCCCGTCCTTCAGCCACCAATCCGGGACTTTTTTCGAAGTTTCTCTGAAAGCCTAGAATTGCCTCTCTTAAAGCCTTATGAACTGCAACTTCAGAAGCTCCGCGTCCTGATTCTTCAGTGCGTATAGCTTCTGAGACGTCTTTACCATTGAGTAAAATTTGATCATTTTTGAAGTTTAAATCAACATTTTCGAGAACTTTGAGAAGTAAGGTTTCGTTATCGAGGGGTATATTTTGTATGCGGCCTGCATAAGCGATCGTGCGATAGATTGATCCGGAGTCTAGATAATGAAACCCAAGTTTTTCTGCAACAAGTTTAGCAACCGTACCTTTTCCGGAAGCAGAAGGCCCATCAATCGCAATAATCGGAACGTGAGATGTCATCTATGTCTTTACAATGCTTTCTAATACTTCAAAGTAAGTAGGAAATGTTTTATTTACACAAGCTGGGTCATTAATGATGATCGGAATATTTTTAAGGCTGACTAATGAAAAACACATCGCCATTCGATGATCATCATAGGTGTCGATCTCTATATTTTCTTTGATGTGAAGAGGGGGGGTGATTTCAATAAAATCTTCACCTTCAACAACCTCTGCACCCAATTTTTTAAGTTCAGTCGCCATAGCTTTAATACGATCAGTTTCTTTAACGCGCCAACTTCCAATGTTATGAAGTTTAGTTGTCCCATTTGCAAATAAAGCTAAGACCGCGAGTGTCATCGCAGCATCTGGTATATGATTACAATCAAGGTTGATGGCCTGAAGCGTTGAAGCTTTGGAAGCCTTGATCGATCCTTCAAGAATTTGAATTTCAGCGCCCATAAGCGTCAAGGCTTCGGTAAATTTTATATCACCTTGAATGCTATTTTTTCCAATACCTTTGACTTCAATATCACCGGCAAGCACACCAGCAGCTAGGAAATATGAAGCTGATGAAGCGTCACCCTCGACAAATATTTCACCCGGACTGACATAACCCCCTGAGCCTGGAATTACAAAGTATTGCCAGTCTATTTTTTTTACTTGAACACCAAATCGATTCATAAGGTTAAGCGTGATACCAATATAAGGTTTTGAAATCAAATCCCCGACAATTTCAATAGAGACTTCTTTTTTTGTAAGAGGGATCGCCATTAATAGAGCTGTTAAGAATTGACTTGAAATATCACCTCTAATTTTTACTGAGCCATTAATAATAATTTCAGAAGGAGATATTTTTAGCGGAGGGTACCCTTCTTCATTAAGATAAGTGATATCAGCATTTAATTGCAAAAGTGCATCGACGAGATCTTTAATAGGACGCTCATGCATTCGAGGCACACCACTTAACATGTAATCACCTTGACTAAAGGCTAATGCGGCAGTGAGCGGCCTAAAAGCTGTACCTGCATTACCAAGAAAAATCTTCGCTGACTTATTTTTAAACTGACCTCGAGCACCCTGAATGAGAATGTCACCATTTTCTTTTTGTGTAAGATCAACTTGAAGTATTTTTAATGCCTCAATCATATGATGGGTGTCATCTGATTGAAGTGGATGCTTGATAGTTGTTTTTCCTTTTGCAATAGCAGATAAAAGAAGAATGCGATTAGTAATACTTTTAGATCCAGGAAGAGTAACTTGACCAAAAACAGATTGAACAGCTTTTAATTTCTTTTGGTTCGCCATGTGTTTATATTATTTTGACCATTCGTTTCGAGTTTTACTTGCATTTTCGAATAACGCCAAAATCTTTTTGGTATCTTCTTGTTCAATGGCTTCTTTAAGTAATTTAATTTGATTTTCAAAAAGCTGAATATCTTCAAGAATAAATTTCTTATTTGCGAGTGTAATATCTTTCCACATCTCAGGAGAGCTTGCCGCGATTCTTGTGAAGTCTTTAAATCCACTCGCAGCAAACTTTAAAAGTTCATTTGCATTTTTTCTATGCGTAATCATATCCACAAGAGAGAAGGCTAATAAATGTGGTAGATGACTAATCGTTGAAAATATTTTGTCATGATCGTTATGAGACATATTTGAAACTATGGCGTCTGCATTTTTCCATAGCATTTCGATTTTTTGTTTTGCTTCAAAAGATGTATCTTGATCTGCCGTTAATATGACATTTTTATTTTTAAATAGTTCAATATGGGCTGCAGTTGCGCCATGTTTTTCAGATCCAGCAATAGGATGCCCACCAATGAATTGAGGGTATTGTGGACCTAAAATTTGTTTGGCTGATTCAATGACATCAGTTTTTGTGCTGCCCACGTCAGTAATGATCGTGTGTGAAGATAAATGTGGTTGGATTAACTTGAGTATGACCGGAAATTGCGCAACAGGTGTTGCGATAATAATAATATGCGCTTCTGAAATATCTTTCTTTAAGTCTTGGCTTGTGCGATCAATAAGTTTTAGTTTAATAGCATCATTGAGGTTCTCTTGGTTCCTACCGACGCCCACAATATCGGATGCGAAACCTGATTTTTTTGCAGAGAGTGCAATAGATCCACCAATAAGACCTACACCAAAAATAAGAATTTTATTCACTGTATATAATTGATTTATTTGATATTGTTTAACAATTGGATTGTATCATGTTCACTATTAAATGATCGCCATTCATTATTTATGAATAACTCAAATGGCTTAAAGTGAGTTTTGTAATTCATCTTTTTACTCTCCTTAATCCAGTAGCCTAAATAAACATAATCTAATTTTTTTTCAATGCACCAATTGATAAGCCATAGTATGGAATAAGTACCATAACTGAAGGATTTATCGTTTGTATCAAAAAATGTATAGACTGCAGAAATTCCGTCATCAATTACATCAACAAAACTTATTATTTTTAAATCATCTTGATCTTCAAATTGAATTAATCGACTATCAATATTACTTTGTAATAAAAATTCACTGTACTGATTAACTTCATCATCCGTTGTCATAGATTTTTCATGTCTCATTTTTTGGTATTCCATGTAAAGCTTAAAATGATTTTCATGAAAGGAAAGTGGAAGGACTGAAGCTTTTAAATGCTGATGTTTCTTTATGTTTCTTTTAAAGCTTTTAGAGGATATAAAATTTTTAACATTAATGCGAATAGGTATGCATGCATTACAGAGTTCACAATAAGGTTTATATGTAAACTTACCACTTCTTCGGAAACCTTTTTTAATGAGATCATTGTAATGACGTTGGCTAACAAGATGATGGGGTGTGGCAACTAATGATTGTGAGGCGCGGCCTTCTAGATAACCACATGCATAACTTGTAGTGACATAGAATTGAATTTTATGATTTGAAAGTTCGTCAGGAAGACTCATGTTTTAATATAATTATTAAGCAATTGAATAAATTGATTACGCGTAATTTCTTTAGCGCCAAAACTTAAAAGATGTTTTGTTTTCATTTGACAGTCTATCATTTTAACGCCCATCTTTTTTAAATATTGGACAGCAAGTACAAATGCAATTTTTGAGGCATCTGTTTCATAGTGAAACATAGATTCTCCGAAAAAAACATCATCCAAAATAATCCCATAAAGACCGCCAACGAGATTTCCATTAAAATAAATTTCAAAAGAGTGAGCTATTTTCATTTGATGTAATTCTGAATAGGCGTTAATAATGCGCTCATCAATCCAAGTTCCATCTTGATCTTTTCGTTTAACTTCACTGCAGCTTTTAATGACAGATAAAAAATTCTTATCTACTTCAAATTGATAATTATTTTTTTTAATTTTCTTAGAAAGCGATGATGAAATCTTAAGATTATCGGGAAATAATACTAATCTTGGATTGGGCGACCACCATAAAATAGGTTCATGTTGATTAAACCAGGGAAATATTCCTTGTTTATATGCTTCAATAATTCTCTCAGTCTTAAGTGTATTAGATATCGCAATAAGACCATTTGGCTCAATAAGCGCTTGATCAGTATTCGGAAAGGGGTCATGATGATCAAGAAAAGCGATGGAACCGAAATCAGTTTTTATCCATTGACCCATATGTTTTTGTGAGGAATGCTTAATTTAATTTTAAGATATGAAACGTTTTTCAATATTAGTTATATTACTCTTAAATATTATCTCAATAGCTCATGCTAATGAGAGGGGGTTGTTCTGGAAATTAAAGGCGCCAAATGGTTCAACACATTATTTATTCGGAACAATTCATACTGATGACAATAGGATTATTAAATTCTTACCTGTCGTTAAAAAAGCAGTCAGTCAGTCAGATCTTCTTCTTGTAGAAATTACCCCTGATAATCATTCACCAAATCTCATTTTGAAGGATCATTCTTTAGTGTCGAAATTGACTGAAGATGAATTGAATCAAGTGAAAAAACTTTCAGAATTTCATGTGATGTATTTCGAGAATGTCATCAGAATGAAACCTTGGCTTTTAGCAGTCATTTTTGATTCACCAAAGCCTCATACTGAATTTAATCAAGACTACCTTTTGATGGCTATGGCAGCAGATTTAGATAAAGATGTTATAGGCATTGAGTCATCCCAAGAACATTTTGCCGCTATGGACTCATTATCTTTAGATGAGCAATTAATCATGCTTAGAGTGGTTTTAAAAAAGACAGAGAAAGAAAAATTATCCGATTACAATTTACTTATGAAAGACTATCTTTCAGCTGATGCAGAACAAATACGCCATACTGATGAGCGATTAACGGGTAAGTTATTGCCAGAAGCGTTGTGGGCTAAAATTAAAGTTCAGCTTATGGATGAGAGAAATAAAAAAATGGTAGCAAAAATTAAAGACCTTTCAAAAGATAAGCAGTTGTTCATTGCGGTAGGCGCTTCACATCTTGCGGGTCAAGATGGCTTGTTAAATCAGTTAAGGCAATCAGGATTTAAAATGTCTCCTATGAAGGCCTTTGAATAATATGAATCACCAAGTTATTTCATCTCGCGGAAATCAACACTTTAAACATTTAAAAAAACTTAACGAATCACCGCGTTATCGCCACGAAGTGCAGCAAACTATTTTAGATGGAATGCACCTTATTGAATCTTATGCGGAACGTTTTGGTTCTCCTGATTCAATAGCTTTAATCGAGGGCGGTAATCTTGATAAGATTGCATCTTATCTTAATGAAGATACACAAGTATTAGAATTCCCAGTAGGGCTTTTTTCTGAAATAGCGCCTGTCATATCGCCTACGGGTATTTTGGCTTCTATTAACATCCCACATTTGGAACCATCAAAAAAACAAAACTGTATTTTATTGTTAGAAGATATTCAGGATCCAGGTAATTTGGGCAGCATATTAAGATCTGCAAGTGCCTCTGGTGTTGATCTTGTTTACTTGTCTGATCATTGCGCTGACCTTTGGTCGCCTAAAGTTTTACGAGGTGGCCAGGGTGCCCATTTTCATCTTCCATGTATTGAGAAGGCAAATTTTTCAGATATCACAAAATCATTCACTGGAAAAATTTTTGCAACAACATTAAGTGGAAAATCCATTTTTAAAGAAGACTTGAAAGGCCCTGTCGCATTTATTTTTGGGAACGAGGGAAATGGTATTCATTCAGAAACGATGCAATTAACTTCACATTCAATTCATATACCTATGGAAAAAGGGATTGAATCTTTAAATGTTTCAGCAGCTGTCTCGATATGTCTATATGAAAAATATAGGCAAGAACATTCTAATGTTTAATTGAATCTTCTGATTCGTTAAAGATAAACTCCACTTCATCTTCGGAATATTTATAGCATTCGTTGCAGAAATCACAGTGAATTGTGATTGATGATTGTTCTTCAATGATAGATTCGCATTCTTTTTTGCCGATAAGACGAAGCATATTTTCTACACTTTTTTTAGAGCAACTGCATGCAAAATTAGGATAGCTTGGATCGTATAGACGAATAGTTTCTGAAGAAAATATTGTTTGAAGAATTTTTGAAGCTTCTAATGCTGGATGAATAGTTTTAAAAGATTTATCAGCGGACATTACTATATCTTCCCAAGCACTTGTCATTGCATCATGATCGAGTGCTTCCGCTGAAGAATTAAATGGAAGTTTTTGTATAAGAAGCCCATGAAAGATATTTTCTTGAGAATGAATCCATAATTTTGTTTGAATCTGCTCCGACCTTAACATGTAATTTTCAAGTAGCTCACTGATTGAATTTCCTTCCATAGTAACAATACCTTGATAGGGTGTCTTTGCTTTTTTTTGAATTAAGGTAATGATAAAGTGACCTTCTTTAATTAGATCAATAGGCGCTATGGATTCGATAGGGCCGTTCCATTTAACCGTACCTCTTATACCTAAGTTTTCATTGCATTCAGCAATTAATAATTTGAGTGACCCATTTGTTTGAATTTGTAATGTTAAGGAACCATCAAGTTTGAGAGTGGAAGCAAGGAGAGAGCTTGCTACCATCAACTCACCTAATGCTATGTGAATATTCTGAGGCAAGGCTTGGTGTTGTGTAGCCTCTTCGATCGTGTGATTAAGCTTCACATAGTTGCCGCGAATGTCAGTATTTTCAAAAATAAATCGATGTAAAGTGTCTTCAGAGTTATGCATAAAATTTAAATTTCAATCGTTTTGATTTTGGGCACAAGTGAGATATCCCATAATTGAATAGCTGTAGTCCATAAGTTTGTAAGTGTATTTTCTTTTTCAATTAACTCATAGTCTTGCCCAAGAAATTTAAGGCATGCGATCAGATTATTTTTTATATTTGCATCATTCACAGGGGTAGACTGATTTTCTTTACTTAATTTTTTTTGATTTAAAGTTGCAATAGGTATATGACCGTAATTCATCGAAGGGAATGATAAATTTTTTTGCAAATATATCTGCCTTGACGTGGAGTCGATAAGATCGGCACCTCTTATAATAGTGTTGATATTTTGCAATGCATCATCAATTACAACTGCTAGCTGATAAGCATAAATACCATCTGATCTTTTTAAAATAAAATCACCAAAGTCTTTTGATATATTTTGATGAATGCTACCTTGGATCTTATCTTCAAATGTGATGAAAGTATCTTTTACTATGATTCTTAAAGCATGATGATTAGCATCTAATTTTTTATTTCTGCAAGTACCGGGGTAAATCATTCCATCAATCCCTGTCATGGCTGAATCAGCAATTTCTTTTCTACTACATTCGCAAAAATAAGTACTGCCTTGCTGATTTAAATGAGACAGATACGTTTGATAAATATCTATTCGATAGCTTTGATAAATGATTTCATCATCCCAATGAAAACCATGTTGATGAAGCGAATTGATAATAGCTTTATCGCTTCCTTCAACAACTCTTGGCTGATCGAGGTCTTCCATTCTGATTTTCCATATGCCATCGTGATGTTTGGCATCAAGATAGCTTGCGACTGCAGTGACTAATGATCCAAAATGTATTGGCCCTGTTGGAGATGGAGCAAAGCGACCTATATACATTTAAGAGGCGGTGTTGATATAAGGTGGAATATGCCAGTTATGTAAATTTTTACCCAAAAGAAAAAGATTGCATTTGATTCGATCATTTGTGGAGCTACTTACCATAAATTCATAACATCGTAATATGGCAATCTGTCCTTTTTCATTGCGTTTCAATGTAATTTTTTCGCAGGCAACAGTTTCATCTAAAAACTGAAGATCAAATTGTTGAGATAGATTTTTACCAAGTTGAATAGCTAGCTCACGTTTCGAGATAGTATCAATCCAAAACCAAACGGTTGTGATTAGAAGAGCGAGAAGAATATATTCCAACATAGGGTTTAATTAAAAAAATCGATTTTGATATCTTAAACGGGGTTCATAAGACTTTAATGATTATTTTGATGCATTATTTATGTGCATCAAAACATGAATTGATATAAATGCACACAAATAGTGCTTAAAATTAGAATAATTCGAAAATCTTAAGATAAAAAAATTCACAATCTCTAATTTCCATTCTTTTTTATATAAAATTAAGTTTAATTAAATACTAAAGATAAGGAATTCCCGTCATGGATAACTTAATTGGTGCAAATGATGTTTTGTTTGTTTTGTTAGGCGCGATAATGGTGCTTGCTATGCATGTGGGGTTTGCATTTTTAGAAGTAGGTACAGTTCGTCATAAAAACCAAGTGAATGCGCTTGTTAAAATTCTTGTTGATTTTTCTGTGTCGACGATTGCATATTTCTTTATTGGGTATGGCATCGCATATGGGGTTAATTTCTTATCTCCAGCAGAAACATTGTCTGTTAAAAATGGATATGACCTCGTAAAGTTTTTCTTTTTACTAACTTTTGCTGCAGCGATTCCTGCAATTATTTCTGGAGGTATTGCTGAGAGAGCTAAATTCAATTCTCAATTAGCAGCCACTTTTGCTTTGGTAGGATTCGTGTATCCCATTTTTGAAGGCATTGCTTGGAATAACCATTTAGGCGTTCAATCTTTTCTTGAAGGTCATTTTGGATTTAAATTTCATGATTTTGCAGGTTCAGTCGTTGTGCATGCCATGGGTGGATGGATTGCTTTAGTTGCGGTGTTATTACTTGGTGCGAGATATGGGAGATATGGCAAAGACGGAAGGCTCCAAGCTTATCCGCCATCTAATATTCCATTTCTAGCTTTAGGTGCTTGGATTTTAACTGTAGGTTGGTTCGGTTTTAATGTGATGTCAGCGCAAACTGCTAACGGTATTTCAGGCCTTGTAGTGATTAATTCTTTAATGGCATTAGTAGGCGGCACAATTGCAGCACTCATCGTTGGAAAAACCGATCCTGGTTTTATCCATAATGGACCACTCGCAGGTCTTGTATCTGTGTGCGCGGGATCCGATATTTTTCATCCCATAGGTGCCCTTATTACTGGTTTAGTTGCGGGCATACTTTTTGTATGGGCTTTTACGCTTACGCAAAATCGTTTAAAAATTGATGATGTATTGGGAGTATGGCCATTGCATGGACTATGTGGAGCCTGGGGCGGCATTGCAGCAGGTATTTTTGGATCCACATATTTTGGGGGCATGGGTGGTGTTAGTTTTACATCGCAACTCATTGGGACTTTATTGGGAGTGGGTATAGCACTTTTAGGCGGATTCCTGGTTTATGGGGTCATCAAGTATTTCTTTGGTATACGATTAAGCCAAGAAGAAGAATTTAATGGTGCAGATATTTCGATTCATAAAATTGCCGCTAATACAGAAGATTAATCTTATCTCTTAAAAGCCTCATATGAGGCCATGTTAAAATTTGCCATGGCCAAATTTCATATCATTATTCCAGCGGCAGGCTCAGGTTCCAGAATGGGACTTGGTCAGCCTAAGCAATATCTTAAAATTCATAAGCAAACCTTTATTGAGAGAGTGCTTAGAGTTTTTCATAATATTCCACTCGTTGATTCAATTCATATTGCACTTCACCCAAACGATGAAATCTGGAAAACACTCAACCTATCTTTATCATCAAAGGTTAATGTTTACTTTTGTGGTGGTGAATCTCGAGCTGAAACAGTACTTAATACACTAAAAATAATAAAAGATTATGTAGATGAAAGCGATTGGATTTTGGTTCATGATGCTGCTCGTCCTGGTATAGAAGAAAAAGATGTAGAGCGTTTAATGCATGTATTAAAAGATGATTCGGTAGGTGGTCTCTTGGCTTATCCTATAGCAGACACTATAAAAAAATCTGATAAAGAAGATAGGGTAGTTGAGTCACCCTCAAGAGATTATTTGTGGCAAGCACAAACACCACAAATGTATCGATATAAAATGTTAAGTGATGCGTTAGAAAAGTTTGACGGAATTCCAACGGATGAATCTCAGGCGATAGAGGGTTTAGGCGTGAAACCTAAATTAATTAAAGGCAATTTTAAAAATTTTAAAGTCACCTACCAAGAGGATCTCAGTATCCTTGAACGTTTAATAAATAAATAGGCATTTACTATGATAAAAGTCGGACAAGGTTTTGATGTTCATCAATTGGTGAATGGAAGAAAATGTATCATTGGCGGCGTTGATATTCCATTCAGTAAGGGATTGGATGGCCATTCAGATGCTGACGTTCTTCTTCATGCCATATCAGATGCTATTCTCGGCGCAGCTGCTTTAGGTGATATTGGAAAGCATTTTCCAAATACAGATCCTTTGATTAAGGATATAAATTCAAGAGAAATTTTAAAAAAAGTCATTTCACTTCTTCAGCAAAAAAAATATTCTATTGTAAATATTGATGCGACTGTGATTTGTGAATTGCCTAAATTAACTCCTTATATTGATCAAATTAAAAAGAATATTGCATCGGATTGCAATATAAATATAGATAGAATCAATGTTAAAGCGACAACTTCTGAAACCCTTGGATTTACTGGTAGAGGAGAGGGTATTGCAGCCCAAGCTATCTGTTTAATAGAGTCTAATTAAGCTTTTTCATGTTTAAGCATTTCGAAAAGCTACTTAATCCATTTCCTGAAGATTTTTTAGTTACCCCACCTAAAACTTTATTACCATTTATTTGGTTGTGCACGAAAAATCTTAGATGGCTAATTTTATGTATGGCTTTACTAACAGCATTTATAGGTGGATTCGAAGCTGTTTTATTTTCATACATGGGATCGCTTGTTGATCTCTTAAATCATTCAAGTCGAAATGATTTCTGGAGCCAACATTTTTCAATGCTGCTATCTGCTTCCCTGATTTTAATTTTAAGTACACTGCTTATTTTATTTCAAACATTAATTAAGCATCAATCACTTGCTGGCGCATTCCCGATGCGCATGCGTTGGAATTTCCATCGCTTGCTTCTTAATCAAAGTATGAATTTTTATCATAATGAATTTGCAGGAAGAGTTGCTGCAAAAGTTATGCAAACTGCTCTTGCTGTTAGAGATTTATGGTTTATTTTGGCTGACCTATTAATCTATGTTGTGATTTATTTTCTCACGATGATTTTAGTTGTTGGCAAATTTAATTATGTATTAATGCTTCCTTTTATTGGATGGGTAATATTTTATATTTTGGCTTTAGTGTATTTTGTGCCGCGCTTAAGCAAGCTATCAAGAAATCAAGCTGATGCTAGATCATTAATGACCGGAAGAATTACAGATGCATATACCAATATAAGCACAATCAAACTATTTTCACATGCAGGACGGGAAGCTAATTTTGCAAAAGTGGCTATGAAGGAATTCTTAGTTAGTGTAAATAAGCAAATGCGATTAGTTAGCTGGATTGAAGTCATTAACCATTTGCTCAGTATGCTTCTTGTGATTGGTACTGCTTTTGCTGCAATTTGGCTGTGGTCGAGCAGCGAAATTATGGTGGGTGTAATTGCAACTTCCACCGCCATGGCTCTTAGATTAAATGGTATATCGAATTGGGTGATGTGGGAGATGACTTCGCTATATGAACAAGTGGGAACACTTCAAGATGGTTTGAATACTTTATCAATGCATCAAGAGATTAAAGATGAAAAAAGTGCAAAAGCTCTCCAAATAAAGAAGGCTTCGGTTTCATTTCAAAATATAGTTTTTAATTATCCTAACCAAAAAAAATCTGTTATTCATAACTTTTCCTTACATATTAATCCGGGTGAGAAGGTTGGCTTAGTAGGAAGATCTGGCTCAGGAAAATCTACGCTCGTAAATTTACTATTAAGATTTTATGATCTCAAAGCAGGCATGATCACAATTGATGATCAAGATATTTCTAAAGTAAAGCAAAATAGCTTAAGAGAAAAAATTGGTATGGTGACCCAAGATACTTCTCTTCTTCACCGTTCCGTTAAAGATAACATTGTGTATGGTAGACCTAATGCAACTCAAAAACAAATGATTGATGCTGCAAAAAGAGCTAAGGCGCACGATTTTATAATGCAGTTAGAAGATAATTTTTCTAGAAAAGGTTATGAAGCACACGTAGGAGAAAGAGGCGTTAAATTATCAGGCGGCCAGAGGCAGCGAATATCTATTGCGAGAGTTATGTTAAAAGATGCGCCGATATTGTTGTTAGATGAGGCAACAAGTGCGCTTGACTCAGAGATTGAGGTTGTGATTCAGCAAAGCCTCTATCAACTCATGGAAGGCAAAACAGTAATTGCAATCGCACATCGACTATCAACTATTGCAGCAATGGATAGACTCATTGTCATCGACAAAGGTAAGATTATTGAGGAGGGGTCTCATGCTGAGCTTATTAAAAAGAAAGGTTTATATGCGAGACTCTGGAGACATCAAAGCGGAGGTTTTCTTGGTGAGGCTTAATGTGCGCTTAATAAAACAATAACTGCACCGCCACCCCCATCATGCACTCTAGCTTGAGCGTATGCTATTACCTCTTCTTTTTGTGCTAACCAATGCTTTAATTTGTTTTTAAGAACAGGTTCCTTATTTTTCGAGTTGTAACCTTTTCCATGCACGATGCGAACGCATCGAATATTATTTTTTTTACATTCAGCAATAAATTGAACAACATAGGCTTTAGCTTCATCCGAAATCATGCCGTGGAGATCAATAGATTTTTGTACAACCCAAAATCCTTTTCTTAGTTTTTTTAAAATATCAGGGGAATGGCCTTCTCTAATATAAAAAAGTTCTTCCCCATTCTCAATATCATGAAGCGGTTCATAGTGATCGCTGATGGAATCAATGAGCGCTTGTTTTTCGTCTCTTATAAAGTTAATAGGTACCGGCTTGGGTTTTTTTTGAGGGGCCTTATGCTCTTTTTTCTTGGGACTGATTCTTAATGGATTTGCCCCTTTGATGGCTTCTCTGAATAAATCAATTTCGTCTTCATCATTTGCTGCCATGACATTATTTTGTTAAAAATCTTTCTGCATCGAGAGCCGCCATACAGCCCGTACCAGCGCTTGTAACTGCTTGACGATATATATGATCTTGCACATCACCCGCTGCAAACACACCAGGGATTGAGGTAGCTGTAAAATTACCTTCGCGACCTGCATTGGTAACTATATAACCATTTTCCATATTTAATTGGCCTTCGAAAATTGAAGTATTCGGTTGATGACCAATGGCAATAAAAATACCTTTGAGAGCTACGGTTTTACTTTCATTTGTATTTACATCTTTGATTTTGATGCCTGTGACACCTGAGGCATCACCTAATACTTCCTCGAGGACTTTAAATGTTTCAAGGACGATTTTCCCCTCTTTTACGCGATCGTGTATTTTGTCCATCTGAATCGCTTCAGCTTTAAATTTATCGCGTCTATGAATTAAAGTTACTTTATTTGTAATATTAGACAAATAAAGCGCTTCTTCAATCGCTGTATTACCGCCACCGACAACAGCTACTTCTTGATTTTTATAAAAGAATCCATCGCATGTTGCGCATGCAGAAACTCCTTTACCTAAAAATGCTGTTTCACTATCTAATCCAAGATATTTTGCTGAAGCACCTGTGGCAATAATGAGAGCGTCACAAGTGTATTCTGATGAATCGCCTACGAGTCGAATGGGCTTTTCTTTGAGGTGTGTTGTATGAATATGGTCAAATACAATTTCGGTATTGAAGCGTTTAGCATGTTTTTCAAAACGTTCCATCAGTTCAGGGCCCATGACACCGTCTGGATCCGCAGGCCAATTATCAACATCTGTTGTAGTCATTAATTGACCACCTTGAGCAATACCTGTAACAAGGACAGGATTAAGGTTTGCTCGAGCTGCATAAACTGCAGCGGAATAGCCAGCAGGGCCAGAGCCTAAGATGATAAGTTGGGCATGTTTTGCCATAAAAAATTCCTGAAAAGAGTATGAAGTTACAAACGATCAATTTTAGTTTTCATCGCTTGATTAAGCAAACCTATTTTTGTTAGAACAGGCCTTTTTTGTGGCTTTTTTCATCATTTTTTGGCACCTCAAACTGATATAATTGAAGAAACATTCCGAGTATTTACAACCTTGTTTTTTAAAAAAAAATCAGAATCTACAAAAGCTAGCCAAACTCCACAAGATAACAAGCTGAGTGGGATTAAAAATAAGCTAACACGCGAAGCTTGGTGGTTAAGTTTAATTTTTTTAGGCTTTTATTTAACCATCACACTTGCGACATACTCTAGCCAAGATCCTTCATGGTCTCATAGTGTCAGCGGTACAAATTCAATTCATAATGCCGGTGGTATTATTGGCTCTTATTTGTCGGATTTACTACTCTATATTTTCGGCTTATCAAGTTGGTGGTTAAGCTTTTTGTGCTTCTTTAGTATTTGGCTTCTTTACCCGCAATACAATAAAGAGTTAAAAGGCTATCGCTCTTTTTTACTTTTTAATTATTTTGGTTTCTTTCTTCTCATCTCTAGTTCAGCTGCATTTGAGGCTGGCCATCTTGTTGATCTACCGGCTCAATTTCCATTAAGCCAAGGGGGATTGCTCGGAAAATTATTTGATCATGCGTTGCGTGCATCTTTAGGTTATATAGGCTCAAGTATTTTTCTCATTACATCGATTGCGATCGGTTTTAGTCTATTTACAGGATGGTCATGGCTTAAAATTTCAGAGCATTTTGGCCACTTTACTTTTGCTTTATTTCAAAGAGCACAATTTAGATATAGAGATTGGCAAGACCGCAGACACGGAAGAATTATCGAGAAGCAAAGATTGGAGCTGCTTGAGAGTGAGCGAAGAAAATCTGAAAATAGATCGCCACTTAACATTGAATCTCCAGAAGTTGAAATTAAAAAAAGTGAGCGAGTTCAAAAAGAAAAACAAATTCCACTATTTAATTTTAGTGATAATTTATTACCGCCACTTCATCTTTTAGATCAACCCTCGCATCAGGTTGAACCTCAATCGCCAGAAACAATCGAGTTTATATCTCGACTTATTGAAAAAAAATTAATGGACTTTGGTATTGAAGCGAAGGTAATATTTGCTCAGCCAGGCCCTGTAATTACACGCTATGAGTTTGAGCCAGCGCCAGGTGTTAAAGGTAGTCAGGTGACCAACTTATCAAAAGATTTGGCACGCGCACTTTCTGTTGTGAGCGTTCGTGTGGTTGAAACGATTCCTGGTAAAACATGCATGGGATTAGAAATACCTAATCCTAAGAGACAGATTGTTAAATTGTCTGAAATTATGAGCTCTCAAATTTTTGCAGATACGAGCGCTTCACTCACGATTGCTTTGGGAAAAGATATTTCAGGCCGACCCGAGGTTGCTGATTTGTCGAAAATGCCACATGTATTAATTGCGGGTACCACAGGCTCAGGTAAATCAGTGGCAATCAATGCATTAATCTTAAGTTTGCTTTATAAAGCTAATTCTGAAAAAGTTAGGATGATTTTCATCGATCCTAAAATGCTCGAGTTATCAGTATATGAGGGCATTCCTCATTTATTAGCACCAGTTGTTACTGATATGCGCCAAGCTGCTAATGCATTAAATTGGTGTGTAGCTGAAATGGAAAGACGTTATAAGCTGATGTCGATGTTGGGCGTTAGAAATTTAGCTGGATACAACCAAAAAATTAAAGACAGTATTAAAGATGGCTCCCCAATTGCGGATCCTGTGAATCCAGAAAATACTGAATCTTTATCTGAAATGCCGCTTATTGTCATTGTGATTGACGAACTTGCTGATCTAATGATGGTGGTAGGTAAAAAAATTGAAGAGCTTATTGCAAGACTTGCTCAAAAAGCGAGAGCTTCTGGCATTCATCTAGTATTAGCAACACAAAGACCTTCCGTTGATGTCATTACAGGGCTTATTAAAGCTAACATTCCTGCAAGAATTGCATTCCAAGTCTCTAGCAAAATCGATTCTCGAACAATTTTAGATCAAATGGGCGCTGAAACACTCCTTGGGCAAGGGGATATGTTATATCAGCCAGCAGGCTCAGGCTATCCTCAAAGAATTCATGGTGCATTTGTGTCTGACCAAGAGGTTCATAAAGTAGTGAGTTATCTTAAGTCGCATGGCGAACCTAATTACATTGAAGGTATTTTAACTAACGAAACTTCAGAGAGCGGTGATTACGGCGACTCTTCTTCTAATTTCTCTGGCGAGAAAGATCCGCTTTATGATGAAGCTGTGGAGTTAGTATTACGAACTAGAAAGCCATCCATCTCTTCAGTGCAAAGACATCTCCGCATTGGTTATAACCGTGCCGCAAGAATTATTGAAGATATGGAAAGAGCTGGGCTCGTTTCCGCTATGCAAAGTAATGGCAATAGAGACATCGTAGCTCCCAATTAAAATGAATAAAATCTTTTTTGCTTTTTTAATTTTCTCATTCAATGTTATTGCAGACGGCATTTCAGATTTAAATGCTTTTGTGAATAACGTTTCAAGCATGTCTTCTGAATTTAGTCAGGTTGTTTTGGATAAGAAAGGCTTAAAACTTCAGGACGTAGAAGGCGTTATGTTATTTAAAAGACCTAATAAATTTAGGTGGGATTATTTAAAGCCTTATCAAAATCAAATTATCAGTGATGGCGATCGACTCTTTATGTACGATCAAGATCTAAGACAAGTTTCTATTAATCCTCTAGCCAAAGTTGCGGGATCAACACCACTTCTTATTATTGCAGGCAAAAATATTGAAAAATATTTTACGCTCAGAAATATAGAAGACCAGGTCGCTAATGAAATCAACCAAAATATTAAATGGGTCGAAGCAGTTCCTATAGAAGAGGGGGGTGGTTTTAGCAAAGTCATACTTGGATTAACTGAAAATAAATTATCAGTGATGAAAATTGTTGATGCATTTGAACATACCACAACGATTAGTTTTAAAAATGCAAAATACAATGTGACCCTAGTAGATAATGATTTTTTATTTAAATTGCCAACTGGCGTCGATGTTGTACAAAATGGCGTAGCTTCTAATAATTCTTCATCTACAAAACCTACTAATAATAAAGATGCAGAGCTGATTGCATTTGCGAATAGTTGGGCAAGTGCTTGGTCAGCTAAAGATGTTGACCTTTATTTGAGTAAATACGCCAAGGATTTTAAAACGCCTAATGGCGATGTATTAGCTTTATGGCAAGCCTCAAGAAAACAAAAGATCTCCTTACAAGGAAAAATTCTTGTTGAAATTGAAGATATTAAAGTGACTATGAAAAATGAAAATTTGGCCCGCATACAATTTAAACAGAAATATACTTCTGATAAATTAACTGAAGACTCTAACAAATCCCTCTTAGTCAAAAAAATAGATGGTAAATGGCTTATTCAAGAAGAGACTTCAGGTAAATAGCGCTCATGAACCAAATGTTTGAACCTAATCAATCCCAATTGCCTCTCGCTGAGTATTTAAGGCCTAAATCTGTCAGTGAAATTGCAGGACAAAAACATATATTAGGTGAAGGTAAATCATTACGCGTCGCAATAGAATCAGGAAATTTACCGTCCATGATTCTTTGGGGGCCGCCAGGAGTTGGAAAAACAACGATTGCACGTGTCATTGCCAATTCTATTGATGCTGAGTTTATATCTGTATCTGCAGTATTGTCTGGTGTTAAAGATATTCGGGAGGCTATAGATAAAGCACAACTTAATTTACAGCAATATAATAAAAAGACAATTCTATTTGTAGATGAAGTTCATCGATTTAATAAAAGCCAACAAGATGCATTTTTGCCGCATGTCGAATCAGGGCTCATTACTTTTATTGGAGCGACAACTGAAAATCCGTCTTTTGAAGTTAACTCTGCTTTATTAAGTCGATCCCAAGTCTACGTTTTAAAAATGCTGGATCAAGAAGACCTTCTTTTGATCTATGAAAAAGCAAAAAATTATATTGCGCCAGATATTGAAGTAGATGAAGAAGCTAGACAAGAAATTATTGGTCATATCAATGGCGATGCTAGACGTTTGCTTAATTTCTTAGAATTACTTTTTAATACAGCTTCATCTTTAAAAGTAAATAAAATTGATCAAGATTTTTTAAAGAAAACGATTACGAGCAAAGTAAGACGCTTTGATAAAGGCGGAGATCAATTTTACGATCAAATCTCAGCGCTTCATAAATCTGTGAGAGGCTCGGATCCGAATGCAGCTCTGTATTGGCTCCATCGTATGCTGGATGGGGGTGCTGATCCACTTTATTTGGCAAGAAGAATTGTTCGTATTGCAATTGAAGATATAGGGTTAGCTGATCCGAAGGCACAAACCATGGCTTTAGAGGCGTATCAAATTTATGAGCGGTTAGGTTCGCCTGAGGGTGAGTTAGCGCTTTCAAATGCAGTGATTTACTTATCTATTGCGGCTAAAAGTAATGCAGCCTATATGGCCTTTAATGAGGTGAAAGCATTTGTAGGTGATGGTGATAATAGCGATGTGCCTGTACATCTTCGAAATGCTCCAACTAAGCTTATGAAAGAATTAGATTACGGTAAAAATTATCGATATGCCCACAATGAACCCGATGCGTATGCGTCAGGTGAAAAATATTTTCCAGATAATTTAGAGCCTATTGAATTTTATAAGCCTACAACTCGAGGATTAGAGAGTAAAATTCTTGAAAAAATGAATTATTTAAAATCTCAGGACAAGCAAAAGAAATAGGGTATTTATGATAGATATTCAGTTATTAAGAAATGATATTGAATTTGTTAAACAAAAGCTTTCAAGTCGAGGCTTTGATTTTGATGTAAGCACTTTTCAGTCATTGGAAAATGTAAGAAAAGAAATGCAAGTAAAGACGCAAGATCTTCAAGAAAAAAGAAACTCTATTTCAAAAGAAATAGGCATTGCGAAATCTAAGAATGAGAATACTGATTTACTTATGAAGAGCGTCAATGCTATTTCTGATGATTTAAAAGCAGGTGAGTCAGAATTGGCTGAGCTACAAGAAAAAATTAATCAGTTTATGCTGAATCTTCCTAATATTCCGCACGAATCTACTCCTCTAGGTAAGTCTGAAGCCGATAACAAAATAGTTAAGACGGTAGGTGAGCCTAGAAAATTTACTTTTAAAGTTAAAGACCATGTTGATGTGGGTGCAAATCATGGACTTAATTTTGATTTAGGTGCAAAGCTTTCTGGGGCTCGTTTTGTAGTAATGGAAGGTAAGCTTGCAAGGCTGCATCGCGCTATTGCGCAATACATGCTCGACACTCAAACAGAGAAACACGGATATAAAGAATGTTATACGCCTTATTTAGTGAATAGCGAGGCACTAGTAGGCACAGGACAGCTCCCTAAGTTCGAAGCTGATCTTTTTAGCCTTTCACACAACGAAAGTAAATTATATTTAATTCCAACTTCTGAAGTAACGCTAACAAATTTTGTTCGAGATGAAGTTGTTAAACAGTCTGATCTTCCTATTAAATTAACCGCACATACGCCATGCTTTAGGTCAGAAGCTGGATCATATGGAAAAGACACACGCGGTATGATTAGGCAGCATCAATTTGATAAAGTTGAAATGGTTCAGATTGTGCATCCTGATAAAAGTTACGAAGCATTAGAAGAGATGGTTTCGCATGCTGAGTTTATCTTGACTTCATTAGAGCTTCCATATCGATTGTTGTCATTATGTACAGGTGATATAGGCTTTGGCGCAGCAAAAACTTTTGATTTGGAAGTTTGGCTTCCATCACAAAATACATATCGTGAAATTTCATCTGTTTCAAATTGTGAAGCTTTCCAAGCTAGGCGATTAAAAGCTAGATTTAAAAGTGAAGATGGAAAGAATTTATTTCTTCATACATTAAATGGTTCTGGATTGGCTGTAGGTAGAACCTTGGTTGCAGTTATTGAAAACTATCAGAACGAAGATGGCAGTATTACGATACCCAAAGTATTGATTCCTTATATGGGCGGTATTGAAAAGATCTAGCTTCTCCAAATTTCACGAACATTTCCATTGTGGCTAATTAGAGCGCCATGAGCCAAATTGTAAAAAATACCATGTTCTACAATGCCAGGTGTTAGTGAAAGTAAGTTATTTAAGTTTTCACTACTCTTTTCAGCAAAATTAAAATCAAGCACAAAATTTCCACATGAAGTAATGGCATAACCATCTTTTGCTGCATTGATTCTAATATCTCCTGTACCTTTTTTTATCAAGACATTTTTTACAAGTTCCCAGGCGAATGGATGAACTTCTGAGGGGACGGGGAAATTATCTCCAATATTTTTAACGATTTTAGATTCATCCGCAATAACGATAAATTTTCTGGCTGCACGTGCAAGTAGCTTTTCTCGAACGAGATCATAACCACGTCCTTTAAGTAAGGTAAGGTCAGGTGTAATTTCATCTGCGCCATCAATATAAAGATCAATTTCTTTTATTTGATCTATTGATAAGAGAGGTAAACCAGCTTCTTTCGCTTTAATCATACTTACAACAGAGCTTGAGACCGCTCTTACATTTAATTTTTCTTCTTTATTTCGTTTAGCTAAAGCATCGATAAAGAAGTTAGCTGTAGAGCCGGTACCTAAGCCCACAATCATATTTTCACTAACATATTGTAAAGCTTGGTGTGCGACTAATTCTTTATCGTTCATGATATTCCCTCTCAATGAATGCAGCCTTTAAAGCTTATAATATTGGTAATCATTTATACATGCAATATATGTCAATAGAAGCAAATAATCAAAATAAAGAATCATTATCAATCGTAAATATTGATGGCTCGGATAGCTATTCTTTAGCTCGATATATTCAAGATGAAATTATTAAGAATAAAAAATATCTAGCTATTTTTACTGAGACTGCATTCGAAGCAAGACGTCTCATGGAAGAAATGCTTTGGTTTAGTCCAAATTTAAAAATTAATCTTTTGCCTGATTGGGAAACGCTCCCTTATGATCATTTTTCTCCTCACCCTGATCTAATATCCGAGAGACTCCTTACACTCTACCAAGTTACTCAGAAAAGTTTTGATGTGGTTATTATCCCTGTAACAACTGCGCTACATTTATTGCCACCCAAGAGTTATATTCAGCAATTTAGCTTTCATTTTGCCAAAGGGCAAAAAGTAGATATTGAAGCTTTTAAAAATCAACTAACACTAAATGGTTATATAAATGTCGTTCGCGTAATGGCTCCAGGTGAGTTTTCAGTGAGAGGCAGTTTAATTGATTTATTTCCCATGGGAAGCATAGTTCCATATCGTTTAGATTTTTTTGATGATGAGATTGATTCTATTCGAACATTCGATGTTGATTCACAAAGAACACTTTACCCTGTAAATGAAATTAAATTACTTCCTGCGCGAGAATGTCCGATGGATGAAAAATCAATCAGTACATTTAGACAAAATTACCGAGAACGCTTTGAAGGAGATCCATCTCGCTCTTCGATCTATAAAGACATTAGTAAAGGGATTCCTATAGGCGGTATTGAATGGTATATGCCCTTATTTTTCGGTGAGATGAGTGATATTTTTAGCTATTTCTCGGATAACACTATTATTTATAAGCACGGTAACCTTGATCATGCATGTAATCTTTTTTGGCAAGAAACTGAGAAACGCTTTCGATTATTTGCTTACGATGCCGAACGTCCAATATTAGAACCTAAAGATCTTTTACTTAAATCAGATCAATTTTTCAAATCTATTAATGCATATAAAAAATTCGATTTAAAAAGGCCAGAAATATTCGAGAAAATTCCAGATGTATCAATTGATCGAAAAAATATTCAGCCTTTAGCAAAGCTTGATCAATTTATCTCCGAAAACTCCAAAAGAATTTTTATTTTAGCTGATAGCTTAGGTCGCCGAGAAACCGTTTCTGAGCTTTTAAAAGTAGGTGGTATCAAGTTTAAATCTGCAGATGATTGGTCAGAATCTTTAAATATGAATCATCAAGTTGTATTAACAGTAAGCCCAGTTCATCAAGGCTATATTTCATCAGAGCATATTGTAATTACAGAGTCTGAGCTTTATGTGAATACTGTTCGGCAATCAAAAAGGCGTCAGCGCGATAAGAACTTTTCAAGTGATGCAATGTTGCGTGACTTATCAGAGCTAAAAGATGGTGATCCGATTGTTCATGAACAATATGGTGTCGGACGCTTTAGGGGATTATTTAATTTAGATTTCGGTGAAGGTGAAAGTGAATTTTTACTTCTAGAGTATTTTGGTGACGATAAACTTTACGTACCTGTATCTAATTTAGATCTTATCTCCCGCTATTCTGGAGGGCCAGCAGAAACCGCGCCACTTCATAAGTTAGGTTCTGATCAATGGGATAAAGCAAAGAAGAAAGCTTTAAAACAGATTCATGATACTGCAGCTGATCTTCTAAATATTTATTCTCAAAGATCTATTGAGAAAGGCTATGCCTTTAAGATTAATTTACATGACTATGAAAGATTCACAGATGGATTCCCGTTTGAAGAAACTGAAGATCAATTAACAGCAATCAATGCAGTCATCAATGATATGGAATCTCAAAAGCCTATGGATCGTCTTATATGTGGTGATGTAGGATTTGGTAAAACAGAGGTGGCATTAAGAGCCGCCTTTATTGCAGCGAACGATGGAAAACAAGTCGCAATATTAGTACCTACAACACTTCTTGCTGAGCAGCACTACAATAATTTTATGGATCGTTTTTCAGATTCCCCCATCAAGATTGCTGAAATTTCTCGTTTTAAATCTAAAAAGGAACAAGCTGAGTCACTTATAAAATTAGCAAATGGTGAAATTGATATCATCATTGGTACACATAGGCTTATTCAAAATGACATTAAATTTAAAAATTTAGGTTTGATTATTATTGATGAAGAACACCGTTTCGGGGTGCGCCAAAAAGAATTACTTAAGGCAATGCGTGCGGAAGTTGATGTCTTAACTCTTACGGCAACACCTATTCCTCGAACACTATCTATGGCTATGGAAGGCTTGAGAGAATTTTCCATAATTTCTACACCCCCTCAGAAACGCTTATCAATTAAAACATTCGTAAATAATTATTCGGAAGGCATTATTCACGAAGCAGTTTTAAGGGAATTTAATCGAGGCGGCCAAGTTTATTTCTTGCATAACGATGTTGAAACTATCCTTTCAATGAAAGGAAAATTAGAAAAATTAATACCTGAAGCAAGAATTGAAATTGCTCATGGACAAATGAGAGAGCGGGAACTTGAAAGAGTTATGCATGATTTTTATCAACAAAAAGCTAATATTTTGCTTTGCACAACAATTATTGAAACGGGCATAGATATTCCTTCAGCGAATACAATTATTATGAATCGCGCAGACATGTTTGGATTAGCGCAACTTCATCAACTGAGGGGTAGGGTAGGAAGATCTAATCATCAAGCATACGCTTATTTGCTTGTTGATCCCGACAGAAAAATTAGTAGCCATGCTCAAAAACGATTAGAAGCTATTCAACTTTTAGAGGATTTAGGGGCTGGATATTATCTTGCCATTCATGATTTGGAAATTCGTGGCGCCGGAGAGCTTCTGGGAGATAATCAAAGCGGCCAAATACACGAAATTGGATTTAATCTTTATGTCGACATGTTGAATTATGCTGTTAAGCAACTCAAACTAGGCAAAAAATTAAGTCTCGATAATCCACATCAAAAAAATACCGAAATTAACCTGCATACGCCAGCTATTATTACAAATAATTATTGTGGTGATATCAATGAAAGACTTGTGCTTTATAAACGTTTATCAGGACTCAATGATCATGAGGGGTTAATGGAAATGAAAGAGGAGTTGATAGATCGTTTTGGTGTCATGCCTGAGCAAACGCAATCACTTATTTCTTTTCATGATTTAAGAATTTTTATTCAACATCTCGACATTAAAAAAATAGATGCTAGTGACACTTCAATTCAAATTACCTTTGTAAGCGACAGTAAAATGGACCCACTAAAGCTTATTAAACTTCTGAGTGAGGATAAGCGGTATCGCATGAATGGTCCGGATAAAATTAAAATAGGTGTCACGATTATTGATATTTTAGAAAGAGTTAAATTCATTAAAGATTTTTTGAAAAAAATTTCAATCTAAATTTTCAATCGCATAAGTTTGGGTACAAAGTCCTCAATTTTACTATTCGGTGTTTCTATTTTAATGTTTGTTATAGGTTTTGCTTCTTGAAAATTCCTGCCGTAGATATCCCAAAGCATACCTAGAAATGAATTTGAAGCAGCCTTCATTTCATCTTTAAATACTATAGAACCTATAAGGTGAAGTTTCATTTTTGCTCTTGTCATAGCAACATAAAGTAATCTTTTTAATTCATTTTCTTCCTTATTTTTTTCAATGTTATAAATAAGATTATGTAAGTGAGGTAATTTGTTATCTGGTTCGCTAAATGCTGTGATATGGCACATATGATTATTTTTGATAAAATTATCAGATACAATTATTTTTTTGTCTGTTGAGCGTGTAGTTGAATTTAATGATGGAATAATTATTGTATCGAATTCAAGGCCTTTAGCTTTATGAATCGTGAAAAATTGTATACGCTCTTCGGCTGATGGAATGTCTGATAAGTATGTTTTTGTAATTTGATATTCGACTAATTCAAAATCAATAGCTATAGGTGTACTCGATGTTTGCAAAATATCGAAAAACTTATTGATATCTACGATATCATTTGGGTGATGAAGGCATTTCTCTCCACCTAAATTTATCCAAACTGATTCTATAAGTCTTCTAATGTGAGTCTTATTTTGATGCTCAAATGCATCATTTAGTATGTCGACTAGTCGGTTGATCCTTTTTTTTCCATCAGCAGAAATATTATTCATTTTGTTTGTATTATGAATAATTTCCCACACAGTAGATGAATGATCATCTTGAAAAAGTACAACTAAATCATTAAGTGTAATCCCACACCATGGAGCCCTGAGAATTGCAAGCCAATGAATTCTGTCGCTTAAATCAAGTATAGCGTAGCTTAAAGAAAGAATATCCTGAATTGATTGATGTTGATCTAATGCATCAATTTCTACGGCATTAAATTTTAAGGCAGGTTTAAATTTGCGAATATAATTAATTAATTCTGAAAGGTGACTTCTTGATCTTGTGAGAATGGCAATTTTTTCATTTTCAGGAAATGTATCAATTAAATTACATACATACTTTGCTTCCTCGGTATCAATATCAGTACCTTCATCAAATGTTAATGCATGAAATTTGAATTCACTTGCACCGGTATCACATTCTTTTTTTGCTGAGAAAAAAGGCTTGTAACTTACAGTGCCTTGTGAAATTGAGTCTTCTTTTGGTAGTATTTTTTCAAATATCTGATTTACTTCATTTACGATAAGGGAGGAAGATCGCCAATTATCTTGAAGCCGAATGGTTTCTAAAGGAATTGTATTGAAGCCATGTTTTTTAGCTTCAATAAAAATGCTAACATCAGCCTCTCTGAATTTATAGATGGATTGCATAGGGTCACCCACACAGAAAATGGTTTTCTGCGCTTCAGATGCCCAGCCATCAACTATTTTCTTTAAAAAATTAAAGTGACTTCTGCTCGTATCTTGAAATTCATCAATAAGTAAATGTGAAATTTTATAATCTAGAGATAATAAGAGATCGCTTGCTGCATCATTTTTACCAAGAGCTTCATTTGCTATTTCTATAATCTCAATAAAATCAACTGTATTACTCTGCCTAAATAGCTGCCTTAGTCTTTTTTCACATTGAAGAAGAAGGTTCGCAATAGATTTAAGTTTTATGACATACGCTTCATTTAGAGGCTCTGGCATATCTTTAATGGCTATTAAGCACTCTATATTATGTAGATTGAGACATTTAGCCTTATAAATTTCCCCTTCTTCATCATTTTTGAATCCTTCTCGGGCTGTAATTGAAACTCGTCTAGTACTTTTATCTGTATATAATATTTGTGTGATTGTTTGCCATAAAGGGATTTCTTCTGCATCAAAATTAAAGCTATTTTTGTTTCCTAGCTTTATATCTCCTCTAAGCTTTGTATTTTCAAGGTAATGAAGCACCTGCATAAGATCATTTAGCTGATAATGATTTAGTGAATCTTTAATTTTTTGATAAATAGGTTTAATTAAATGTTCAAGGTACGCATTGCTTTCTTCGACAATTTTTCCATTTGATTTTTGAGTAAGAGCATGGCATCTAGATTTCCACTGATCTCTAATCGACATCATCGCGATTAAACGACGATTAATTTTTTCATATTCATTATCATAATGAGCAAAGACAATTTTAATGTCTTCCATGCTCTCTTTATTCTGTAATGTTTGTTTAACAGATTCTTCGTAAAACTTTTCAGGAGTATCAGTGATATTGGGTTTATCACCCATTTTGCTTAATACAGGAATTTGACTGACTACGTTATGACAGAATTTATCAATAGTCATCACTTTAAGTCGCGATAGATCGTACTCAATGCCCCAGCCTTTTTCTTTTGAGCGCTTTAGAATTGTGTGGGCAAAAGGACTGTCGCCTTTTTTAATGCGCTCTAGGATTTTAGACTTCATCTCTGAAGCCGCTTTCTTCGTGAAAGTAATGGCTACAATTTCTTCGGGCACATCAACAATAGTGAGAAGTTTTAAATACCGATCCGTGAGTAACCTTGTTTTACCAGAACCTGCCGGAGCTTCAACAATAAATGAGCGTAAATCAAGAGCTCTTTGTCTTAATTGGATGTCACTCATTGCTTCGTTTGCTCAAATTGAAGTATTCGTTCAGGAAGCCTTAAGATCGGCTTAACCTGACAATAAGTCATGTCTTTTTCGCGCGTAAATTTGATAGCTGCGTTGCCTGATTCGTAACTTTTACTAGCCTCATCAATACGGTATTTCCAGAAGCCGATTAAATCATCCCAAGATTGGTATTCGATAGCAGTAGCATCTTTGATGCCTTGAAGCAGACCTCTATCTCGACCGATACCAATCCATTGAGGTTTTGGTGAATTAATAATACCAATCGCAATGGCATCAATAGGTTTATTTGAGGCAAAGAGGGCATAAAAGGGCATCTGGAGCTCACCATAAGCATTTAAAAACCATTCGTTTAGAGTCTTTGTTGCCCCGGATTTGTAATCAATCACAATGTTGTTTTGATTCACTTCATCGATACGATCAATTTTGATATTAAAGTTAAGGCAACCTAAATGAATAGGTATATTTTTTTCCGTCTCTTTAACTTCAAAATCCCCTCTTTTTAATTCATGTTGAATCCATTTTTCAAGGTAGCTTATTAAGCGTATTTCTTCGATATTAAAAAATTCAGGCAAGATTCTGGGGTATTTTTTCTTTTCTATAGATATATTTTTATGTGCAATCACCTGTATTTTTTTTGACAGCTCTTTTTCATTTAAAGCGCTTACTAGAGAGGCTGATTTATTTTCCGTCCAGAATTGTTCTAGGGTTTTATGAAAGAGATTTCCGCGTAATCTAGTAGTTAAATTTTCCTCATCTTCTTCTTCTATTTTTCTGGCACCAAGTCTAAACTCATAAAATGCCCAAGCAGGGCAGATGGATTGTGCTTCAAGTAATTTTATGCCCGATTTAACCGTCTGCTGCACTTCAATATTACTTGAAGTATTGTCTTCAATATATTCTATAAATTCATGATTAAATTCATTTTTTTTAAATTTAAAATTGATATCTTCAAGTAATTTCGAAGATATAAAGTCATATAATGTTGGTGATGGAAATATCTCTTCTTCACCCATTTTTTTGGCATACGAAAGTGTTACAAAAGGTGATGTATGGGTAAATTTATCTAAAATCTTTGATGCATTTAAATGACGTTTTTCATGGGTGTTGATATGCCTATCATGCTGAATTTTTATAGGTATAAATGGATTGTACTGATGAGGCGTAGGCCAATGATGTTCATTTAAATTCATAATCCACGTAGCGTCATAATTTTCATAAGTAGTTTCATGAAAACCTAAAATATCAATTTTAAAATTGCCTTGATGTTTGTGTTGGTGAGTAGTTTTTTTAAGGTAATACTGAAAAATATCTAGCATCTCTTGGATGGATATTTCACCCATCAGATTATCTAATGAAGATATCGTTTCGTTAGTTTTGTTCCATCCCTCATAAATACTTTCTTCAAAGGAATCTTTTGGAGCTAATAAACTAGATTTAATATTCTTTAAATACTCCTCAAATATTTTAATCCATCCGGAAGGACTTCTTTTTGTTCGCCATTCATGATGTGAGGCATGTATGTGATTTAAATGTATTTTTAGGAAGGGTATTTCATTATTTAATCCTTCAATTAACTCAGATATCTCAATGAGATCTTTAACTGATAGATTGCCCCTTCGTTTTCTTTCTAGGTGGTTAATAAGCTTGTAGCGTTGACATAACTCTTTGTAATCTGACCAGCCACTATGACTCAGGATGTTTTTAAGCTCATTGATCTTAGAGGTGCCTCTCGCAGCCAATTCTATTAATTTTAGGTTTAAATAAACCATAGATAAATGAAATAAGGGAGCATTCAAGGAGAACTGATAAATTCTTTTTTCTTGAGAGAGACTTGGGGTAAATGTTTCAGGATGAAATGTTTTATCAAGCATACTTGTTAGGCGATCGATAATTTGATCGAGTTGCGGCGTCACAATCAATATCTTTTTGTTATTTTCTATTTGTGTTTTGCACCATTCGACAATCTGCATGCTTTCATGTTCTTCATTAAGAAAAACACGTGACTCAATATAAGGCTCTATTTGTGGCGCTTTAAAAAGCTCTATATCAACTTGAGTTTTACATGCTTCAATAAAAGAATCTTCAATAGGTGTTGTTAATTCAAAATTAACAAAACAAATAGGGTGCTCAATTGAAATATCGCCATTTCTAATATGTTCTTCACTTATCTTTAAAAGATTATTAAAAGTGATAACATTTTTATCGCTACAGTATTTTTTAAAAAGCAAGCGCCAAGCGTTAAAAAATGCATGTTCTTCGCTACGCTCTTCACTTTTTAAAGTATTTTCGCCAATATTAAATTGATCAATGAGACGGTTGGCCTGCATTGCGGTTTCACTTAAGTTTTCAATATTGGATAAATCAAAAAATGATTTTTTATATTGCTTAATACTACTTTCCCATAATAATTTTTCTTCAATCCCATTAAGAACCCGATATGACATCTTGATATTTGGGTGATTTTTAAAGAGGTTATTGATGAAGTCATGAAGCGCCCATACCTTTTCTTTTGAATCAAAATGTTGGCTTAATTTATAAGCTTCTTTTGAATTGCGGCAGAGATAGATAGGCTTTTGCTCAGAATGCATGCTTCTATTGTAAACTTAACCTCGTTAATTATTATTAAAAAATATGACAGAGCGTAAAAATTACATTACTAAGCAAGGATATCAGCGCCTAAAAGATGAGCTCGATTTTTTAGTTAAAGTTGAGCGACCTAAGGTTGTAGCTGATGTTTCATGGGCTGCAAGTAATGGCGATAGGAGTGAGAACGGAGATTATATCTACGGGAAGAAACGCTTACGCCAAATTGATGCAAGAGCTAAATTTTTATTCGGCCGCATTGATGAAGCGGTAGTAATTGATCCTTTGTCGCAAGAGCAACAAGACAAGATTTTTTTTGGCGCATGGGTAACTTTACTCAATGAATCAGATGATTCAGAGCATTATTATCGCATTGTGGGACAAGATGAAATTGATACAGAAAAAGGCTTTATTAGTTGGGTATCACCCATTGCTAAAGCTCTTTTAGGTAAAAATTTAGAGGATGAAGTGAAGGTTGAAACCCCTGGAGGTTTAGTGAAATTTAGAATTATTGATGTAGCTTATCATGAGTAATAAAAGTCCTATAGCGTGCCACTTAACATGTAAGGTGATTGATTTTTTTGGGGATATTGGTGTTGCTTGGCGAATAGCAAAGCAGCTTAAGGTTGATTTTAATATTGAGGTGCATCTTCTCGTTGACGATCTTATAACCACCAAGAGATTGATACCTTCAATCGATCTTTCCCTGCAAAAACAAACGATTAATGGAGTCAATATTTGTCATTGTGATTTTAGTGAGGATTCAACATCACTTCCGCCGCCTCCAGATTTTGTGTTTAACCTTTTTAATATAGATTTGCCACATAGCTATAAAACGCTTATTAAGCACAAAAAGTCCAAATATATTGCGATTGAATATTTATCAGCCGAACCCTGGGTAGATAACTTCCATTTAAAACCTTCTGTCGATCCTCAATCGGGGCTTATTAAAACTTTCTTTTATCCTGGCTTTACTAATCAAACAGGGGGCCTTATTCGGGAGAAGGGATTGTTTTTGCGCCGAGAAGCTTTTGATCAATCTAGACGTAAAAAGCTTATTCAGTCATTAGGTGGAGATCCAAACTTATATTCAGTATCACTCTTTTATTATCCAATACAAAAAATTGAAGTTTTTTTGGATGTAATAGATCACATAAAGAAACCTGCTCAATTTTTTATACCTCAATATCTATTTGATCTTTTAAAGCTAAAAAATAATTATCAATTTATTCATATCATTCCTTATTCATTTTTAAATCATGATGATTTTGATAACCTACTTTGGTCATGTGATCTTAATTTTGTGCGAGGAGAAGATAGTTGGACAAGAGCAATTTGGGCTGGCAAACCTTTTATTTGGCAACCTTATATCCAACAAAATAATATTCATTTAATTAAACTTAAGGCTTTTTTAAAACGTTATTGCGAAGCATGCGATCAAGATTTATCTGAAATTTTAATTAAAATACATGATGACTGGTCGAATAACAAATTTAACGAAGTTTTATGGCGTGATTTTTTTAAGCAACAAGCTCGTTTAGAAGCTTTTGTATTAAAGCAAAGTCATCATTATTTCAAAGAGGCTTCATTTGTAGAGAGTTTGGTCGATTATTGTTATGAAACATAATTTTCGAGTATAATTTCACCCTTTATTTGGTAAGCATTCCCAAGGATCAATATTATGAAAATCGCTCAAGAACTTCGCGCTGGTAACGTTATTATGGTTGGCACTGACCCTATGGTCATCTTAAAAACTGAATATAACAAATCAGGTCGAAATTCAGCTGTTGTGAAGATGAAGATGAAAAATCTTCTCACTGAAGCGCCTAGTGAAAACGTATATAACGCGAGCGATAAATTTGAAGTGATTGTCTTAGATAAAAAAGAAGTTACTTATTCTTATTTCTCAGATCCTGCTTACGTCTTTATGGATAATGAATATAATCAATATGAAGTTGATGCTGAAAATATGTCAGAAGCATTGAATTTCTTAGAAGATGGCATGCCTTGCGAAGTTAAATTTTACAATGGCAAAGCGATATCTGTAGAGTTGCCGAATTCTGTGACGCGAGAAATTACCTATACTGAGCCAGCTGTAAAAGGAGATACTTCAGGCAAAGTTATGAAACCAGCTAAAATTAATACAGGTTTTGAAGTAATGGTGCCTTTATTCTGTAATACAGGCGATAAAATTGAAATTGATACACGCACCTTAGAATACAAAAACCGCGTTTTATAATTTTAAGCAGTTCCGCCTACAACTAAGCCATCAATTTTTATTGTGGGCTGACCGACACCTACTGGAACACTTTGACCTTCTTTGCCACAGGTTCCCACCCCCGAGTCTAATGACATATCATTTCCGATCATGCTAACTTTCTTTAATACTTCTGGGCCATTGCCTATTAGAGTTGCGCCCTTGACTGGGTAAAGTAATTTTCCATCTTCAATCATCCACGCTTCAGCTGCAGAAAATACAAACTTACCGCTTGTGATATCAACTTGGCCACCACCAAAGTTAACTGCATAAATACCTTTCTTGACTGACTTGATAATTTCTTCAGGTGTTTTGGTGCCATTAAGCATATAGGTATTTGTCATTCTCGGCATAGGAAGATGCGCATAGGATTCTCTTCTCGCATTTCCAGTGGTAGGCATATTCATAAGTCTCGCATTTAATGTATCTTGAAGATATCCTTTCAGAATACCGTTTTCTATAAGGACTGTTCTTTGTGTTTCATTGCCTTCATCATCGATATTTAGTGAGCCTCTTCGATCTTGGATCGTACCATCATCAACCACAGTAATATCCTTTGCAGCGACTTGAGTGCCAATTTTATTGCTAAAAGCGGAGCTACCTTTTCGATTGAAATCACCTTCTAGGCCATGTCCAATAGCTTCATGTAAAAGAATGCCTGGCCATCCGGGGCCTAAGACAACTGTCATGCTCCCAGCGGGTGCAGGTTTTGCATTTAGATTTGTAGTGGCTTGATGAACTGCTTCATGCGCATATTGTTTTAATATTTCATCAGAGAAATATTCAAAACTAAAACGACCACCGCCACCGGAGGAGCCTTGCTCTCTTTTTCCATTCGCTTCTGCAATGACATTAATCGATAATCTTACGAGAGGTCTAATATCTGCAGCAATTTTTTGCTCATGATTAATGACGAATATCACTTCATATTCTCCAGCAATCGATGCTGTGACTTTAGTAATACGCTCATCCATCTTTTTAGCAAAATTTTCTATTTTTTCTAGCATGTTAATTTTAGTTTCAGCAGGGACTGCCGAAAGCGGGTCTTGAGTACTATATAAATTAGATATGATTCTTGGATGATCGAGCTTATGACTTTGATTTAAATTTTTTGAAGCAATAGCTTTAGCAATATTTGATGAAGATAAAAGTGCTTCAATCGAAATGTCATCAGAATATGCAAAAGCAGATTTGTCTTTGTTGACAGCCCTAACACCTACACCTTGATCAATTGAGAAGCTGCCCGATTTAACCTGTTCTTCTTCAAGCCCCCAATATTCATTTTTTGTATATTGAAAATAAAGGTCTGCATAATCGACACCATGTGACATCATGCTGTTGAGTATTTTATTCAGATCATTTATATCAATTCCAGATTGCGCGAGAAGCAAATCTTTTGCATGAGCAATTTTAGATTCCATAAGCGAAATTATTTAATAGTGCGATGTTTAAGGGCCGGTAAAGATTTACGAACGGATTTAATGTATTCTTTATTTAAGAACCCAGTAATTACGCCAGAACCTCGACTGAGATGATCTAGTATAGTACCCCATGGGTCAACGATCATTGAATGCCCATGAGTTTCTCTTCCTGACAAGTGGTAGCCTCCCTGAGCAGGAGCCAATACGTAACATTGATTCTCAATTGCTCTTGCACGAATCAAAATTTCCCAATGTGCTTTCCCAGTTGTTTCTGTAAAAGCGGATGGAATGACAAGAAGATCAATATCTTTCATATTTCTAAATAGCTCTGGAAATCTAAGGTCGTAACAAATTGCAATACCAATTTTTCCAAATGGAGAATCGACAACCACAATATCGGAACCCGCCTCAATTAATTTATCTTCACGATAGTATTCATCACCCATATCAAATCCAAAAAGATGGATTTTGTCATAGCGATGAATTAAATTACCTTTGTCGTCAAAAATTAAACAACTATTCCTAATTTTATTTTTATCATTTGATACTAAAGGAATAGATCCACCAATGATCCAGACTTTGTTTTTCTTGGCTTGTTTTGACAAAAAGGATTGAACGAGACCTTGTTCGGGCTTTTCTTTTGCCCTCAGTTTCTCTGAATCTATGGAGGACATAATAGAAAAATACTCAGGAAGCGCTATGAGTTTAGCGCCTTGGTTTGCAGCAATGGTAATTAAATTTTCAGCTTCTTTAAGATTTGATTTGATGTCTGGCCCAGACGCCATCTGTATACCAGCAATCTTTATAATATCTTTATTTACCAACTTAGCTTTGGTTGTTTTTATTTTAGATTTAATTGCCATTATTGTTTTTTATCATTAAATAAGTTTTTAGTGTTATCGATTGTTGTTTTGATTTTATCAGATGGAGAATTATTCACTTCTTCTGGATTTTCCCATGTACCAATAATTCGATATTCGGAAGTAAGAACTTTATTGAGGGGATCCTTAAGTATTTTTTGTGCCACGAAAGCAACAGCACCCGCTAATGGACCGCCAGCAAGTGCTGCAATAGATAAGCTATCACTAATATGAGGGGTTACTTTTACATTTAAATCTTGTGTTTCCTTGATGATATTGGTTTCACCTGACATAAATACATCAGCAGCTGGACCATTCATCCTAAAATTTGTTGTTTTCATGATGCCATTACTCATTCTTATTGAGCCATTAATAGAGTCAAATATAAAACCACTACCAAATAAATCTCTAAAGTCTAGACTAAGTCGTCGTGGTAAACTTTGAAGAGTAACAAGTCCGAAAAAACGACCTACACCTGGCTCCACTTTTAAAATTGTTCCTTTATGAATATCTAATGTGAAAGAACCATCAATTTTAGTTTTATCAAAATTGACAGGACTACCGATCCATTTAAATTGACCATTAATTTCTGCATCACCATCCTTAATAAAGTTGTTATATCCCATAAAGTCGAGCGTATTTCCGAGATTGCTTATCTTCCAATTGAAATTAATATTTGATTTCGAATTTTTATTCCAGTCGAGCCACTCTCCATCTGCCTGGAAAATATTTGTGTCGTTTGCAACTTTAAATTTTTGAACAGTAATGTTTTGCTTTGAAGTATTAGAAATAAGCTCTAGTTTTCCAATTTTTTTTCCATCGACCTCAAGCGCTTCAATTTTAATATCTAAGTTAGCTACTTTCTGACTGTTATTCGTCTGCTCCACGGAGATTTTTTTAATTTCGCTGGGTAGTTTGAGTCCATTTAAACGAGCAATTAATTTATTATCTTTTTCTACCCACAAAAGATTGCCCGATATTTCGCTTGAGCTTACTTTAAATTTTGTAACGTCATTGGTTGGCGCTATTTCTATTTTGATGTTGTTAAACCTTCTATCAAAAAAATCAGCACTTTTTAGTGCAATATCTGCCTTATCTATTTTAAAATGATAATGGCTATCACCTCCGCTAAATACACTTATAAAGTCATCCAAATTAGCGTATGGAAGATTAGCTTTTAGGTAAAGTCCCTTTTCGGTATTCTTTTTAAAATCTGAATTAATGGCAATAAAGCCTTTATCAATAATCATGAGATTATTTTTTTCAGAGCGCGCTATTTTTGCATTTACAAGATTGCTAAATTTAAATTCAATTTCATCATTTTTTTGACTATTCTGTTTTTTGCTGAAATAGAATTTTTCCTCTTTATCTCTTGCTTTATTAAATGGCGCAGGATAGCCCATTTCGATACCTTTTAAATTAGACGATATTTGTATATTAAGTAAAGGTTTTTTGTATTCCACTAACCCTTCCCAATCTGCAGCACCCTTTAACTTTGTAAAACCTATACCTAATTTTTCTTCAATCCCTTTATCAGTAAATTTACCATTTAATTTAACTTTAATAATTTTGTTGGGATTTGCAGTAAGCGAAATATTTGTATTACCACCAAATATGATACCGTTAAGATTTTCAGTCTTAACACTCTTCTCATCGAATGTGACACTGCCTCTAATTTTTTCTATATTAGGAATGCCCATCGAAGAATTACTTAGATTGCTATCTAAAAATTGATACCGACCTTTAAAGGTAATGCCATTTAAATTGTCCATAGGAATGTCAATATTTACTAGTAATTTGCCCTCACCGGACCCCGTGGCCTCATCAAACAGATGTTGAACAGATTCTTTTACGGGGCTGTTATTAATAAATTTAATTGCTTCACGTGTAGGACTATTCAGAGTTCCTTGAATATTAAGTATAGGGTGTTCAATCGCTATCGCAGGAATTGTTGTTTTAAGATCTTTTATTGTATTTCCTAAGAATTGACCTTTCGTACTTATCAATTCAAAAGTGCCAGCATTAATTGAAGCATTAAAATCAAATTTTTCGACTACAGGCCATCCTGTGCCATATTCAATTAAAGTATTTTTCCCTGTTGTTGTGACAATAAATGAGCCTTTGTTAGGATCAGGCCGATTATTCACATCAACAAATGGGAAATCAGCTAACGAACCCTTAATAGCGACGAAAGTATTTTCTAGACTTCCTTCGAGAAGCGAAGTATCAAGCCAATGAAGACCTTCCGCACTAATTGTTTTTGGGTAATAAGTTTTTGCGTGTTTAAAATCAATAAAGGGAATCGAAGCTTGAATATCTAGATAAGGTGCTTTTTGAATGTCATATTTAATGCTTCCATTTATTGCGCCATTAATAAATGCATTATTAAAGCTAATGTTTTTAAACATTAAATAATTTTCTGTCCACTTTAAGTCGCCATGTAAGTCGTTAAATTTGAGTTGCTCTCTAAATAATTTATTATATGAAAGCGAAACATCCGAAGATTTAAATTTCAATGAGCCGTCTTTATTTGATAGACGAATAGAGCCTGAAATATTTTCAAAGCCTGGTAAGCCCTCAAAAGATTTTAAGCTTAGCTTATCAAACTGAGCCTTAAGGTATATTTCAGTACTTTTGTTATTGGTCCATTTGAGGTCTAAATTACTTAGAGATCCAGAAGGCTGAATCACATTAACTTTATTTTTCACATCATCAAAGTAAGGGATAGTTTGTAATATCTCATTGGCTGCCTCAAGTTGAATTTTATTGACTCTCAGAGCAAATGCAGTGAGATTGTTTGTTTCAGATGACATAGTTAGAGAGCTATCAGCATTTTCAATGTTAATACCGTTATTTGTCAGAAGATAAAGATTGTTAAATGTAAGTTGATGATCTTTTTTATTTAAAAGCCAAACAATGTTGCCAGAAAAATTCTTTAAATTAAGCTCGTTTTTAAATGCTTGATTGAATTCAGTTTTAAAACTTTTGAGCTTTATTGATGATTTAATTTTAGTAATTACAGCGTTAGTGATGTTTGCTGTTATATTTAAATCACCAGTGCCTGCATTAATTTTAATAGGGTAATTCACCCATGGTGTGTAGGCTGCAAGATTGATATTGCCCGCTTTGATTCTAACTTCGGAGTCCCACGAATCTAAATCTTCAATTTTTTTTGCATAAATATTCCCATTAATATCAATAAATTGATTGTCGCTATTGCTGATTCTAAAATTAAGATCAAATTTATGTTTGCCAATGAGCTCAATAATAAAAGGTGTTTTATAACTAAAATTTAAATCCTTTAATGTGAGTTTAGGTGCCTGTCTATATTCGTCATGCCAATCAATCTCACCTTGCTTAATGACCACCTTTTTTTGATTGAGAAGCCAATTAGTTAATTTATTATTAGCGGGACCATCGATAAGCATGCCGCCTATGAAAATTTTATTATTAACGTCTCTCTTAATAAGAAGTTTGGGTGTTTGTAACCTAATTTCTGAGAGCGTTGGTTTTAAATAAAATGGGCTTAACCACGAGAAGTCAGCACTAATTTCTTTGAGTGTAAGGGTTGTGTTATTTTGATTGTCATAAAATAAAACTTCGTTCAAAGCAATTTCTGGATTAATAAAATCCCATCGACCTTCAAGTGAATTTATTTTAATCGTTTGCCCAGTTGATTGAGATGCAAGGGCTTCAATCTTTGATTTATAGTTATTTAAATTGGGTTTGATATAGAACTGAAATGCAAGACTGAAGATAACGATAAAAAGTGCATAGGTAAAGACAAATGCAATACCAATTTTTTTAACGTAAGGAAGTAATTTTTGCTTCATGGGTCTTTCTTAAACTTAAACCGCTTACGTTATTTTACTTTAAATTATTGAATTGTTTGTTTTAGTTGCTCAAGAATAGATGGGTTATCTAGGGTTGAAATGTCAGATGTAATTTCTTCGCCTTTAGCAAGAGAGCGTAAAAGTCTACGCATAATTTTGCCTGAGCGTGTCTTGGGTAAATTATCCCCAAATCTAATATCGTCAGGTTTGGCAATAGGACCTATTTCTTTACCAACCCAATCTCTGAGTTGACTTACTATTGCTTTAGCTTCGTCACCTTCTGGCCTTTTGCCTTTAAGGACTACATAAGCTACGATAGACTCGCCTTTAATTTCGTGTGGTTTTCCCACAACTGCGGCTTCAGCTACAAGCGGATTTGAAACCAATGAAGATTCAATTTCCATGGTGCCAAGTCTGTGACCTGAAACACTTAATACATCGTCAATACGACCCATGATAGTAAAGTAGCCAGTCGTTTTGTCTCTAATAGCGCCGTCACCCGCTAAATACACTTTTCCGCCAAGTTCTTCTGGGTAGTAGCTTTTTTTATATCGCTCAGGATCGCCCCAAATGGTTCTAATCATTGACGGCCACGGTTTTTTAATCACCAATAGTCCGCCTGTACCCCATGGCACTTCATGTCCTGCCTCATCTAAAATAGCTGCATCAATGCCTGGGAAAGGAAGGGTGCAAGAGCCAGGCACTAAAGGTGTGGCACCAGGCAATGGTGTTATGACATGCCCCCCTGTCTCTGTTTGCCAAAATGTATCGACGATTGGACATTGATGATGGCCAATTCTTTCGTAATACCACATCCATGCTTCAGGATTGATAGGCTCGCCTACAGAACCTAGAAGACGAAGGCTGGATAAATCATAAGTATCAGGATTGGATTCTTTGTTTGATTCTGAAGCTTTAATAAGAGATCTAATCGCGGTGGGCGCAGTATAAAAAATGCTGACATGATGTTTTTCTATCATCTGCCAGAAGCGGCCTGCATGAGGAAAAGTTGGAATGCCTTCGTAAATAAGTTGTGTAGCTCCCATAGCAAGCGGCCCATATGCAACGTAAGTATGTCCTGTAATCCATCCCACATCAGCTGTGCACCAGTAGACATCATCTCCTTTAATATCAAAGGTCCATCGCATGGTGTTCATGGCATGAAGAAGATAGCCCGCAGAGGAATGTTGAACACCCTTCGGCGTGCCAGTTGAACCCGAGGTATAAAGTAAAAAAAGAGGATGTTCAGCACTCACATATATTGGATCACAATCTTTAGATTGATTCTTAATGAGGTCGTGCCACCACACTTCTTTTGTTTTTAATTCGATTTCATCTTTTGATTTTTTAAGTACCACAGTACCAATGATTGACTCGCAACTACCTATAATAAATGCTTCATCTACTGCAGCTTTGAGAGGAAGTATTTTCCCGCCTCGAAATTGAATATCAGCTGTGATGACAAGCTTAGCTTGCGCATCCTTGATACGCTCTTGAATGCTTTTTGCTGAAAAACCTCCAAATACAACGGAGTGTGTTAATCCAATTCTGGCACAAGCAAGCATAGCAACAACTGCTTCAATGCCCATGGGTAGGTAAATAACAACCCTATCCCCCAGATCTAGATTGAATGTTTTAAGGCCATTTGCAAATTGACATACTTTTTCATAAAGTTCTTCGTAAGTGACATTAGTGACATCACCATTATCAGCTTCAAAAATAATCGCAATTTTATTTGGTTGAGTACTTAAATGCTTATCAAGACAGTTATACGAAACATTCAACTCTCCATCTTCAAACCATTTATAAAAAGGGGCATTCGAATCATTGAGTGTTTTAGTGAAAGGTTTTTTCCAAATAATTAATTCACGTGCTAAATTTGCCCAGAATTCCTCATAATTATTATTTGCAGCGGCGCATAATTTTTCATAAGCCGCCATACCAGAAACATTGGCACAATCAACGAATGATTGATCTGGATGAAATGTTCTATGTTCATTTAAGACTGACTCGATACCCATAGGTTTTAACTTAAATCCAACTTAAAAAAGTAAATCTATTATTAGTAGTAATTTATTTTATGTAAAGCAAAAAAACGTACTTCAATTATTTTCATTATTTAACGCTTGTGATCAAGGCTTTATGTATGGTAAAAGTCTTGCATCATAATGATTAAAACCGAGACATCATGAATTTAAGGCTTAGATTAAATCTTTTGATTACGGTACTTTTGCTGATCTTTTTTATTTCAATGGGTTATACCATCATGAAAGGGTCGAAAGAGTCCATTCAAGAGGGTGTAGAGTCCGCTAATAGAGTAACAATGCAATTATTAGATACGGTCATCATAAGCTCTGCCCAAAATCCAGAATGGGGGTATACCCACGAGGTCTTAAAGAGGTTTTTGGAAGAATTAGGCCATGTAAGAAGTAGTGATATTTACTTATATTCACTGCAAGGCGATCTTCTATATCAATCACCACCTTCTAAGTATCGCGCAGATGATCCACCACCACCTAAATGGTTTACAAGTTCTTTGGCACCCAAAGCGCACATTGATACAAGAATAATAAGATTTGGAAAGTTGATTATAAAAACAAATCCCATTGGTGCCATAAAAGAATCTTGGTCTAAGATGCGTTACTTTTTTTGGATCACTCTTACATTTTTTATTTTGTTAAATATTCTAGTATATTGGATGCTTGGATTTTGGTTGAGACCTCTTACGCCCATGGTGAATGCTATAAATAAAATGGGCGAAGGCGATTTTGAAGTGAGACTGCCAAATTTTAATTTACCTGAATTTGCAGCAATAGCTGCAAACTTTAATCGCATGGGCGATTCTCTCCAATCTAAAATTCGTGAAAATCAAAGATTAGCACTGATTGCTCAGCAAACCGCAGACGCTATTCTTATTCATGATCTTAAATCTAAAATATCATTCTGGAATGCTTCAGCTGAAAAAATATTTGGATATTCATCAAAAGAAATATTGGGAAAATCAGCTTATATACTTACACCTCAAGTGTATGAAAATGATTTAAGAAAAAACTTTCAATTGGTTCATAAAGGAAAAAATATTCATAATATAGAATCTCAAAGAGTTAAGAAAAATGGGGAGGCGGTAAATGTTGCCATATCATTTTCACCTCTGATTGATCCCATCACTAATAAAATTATTGGCGATATCTGTAGCATGAGAGATATAAGTGAAAAGAAAATTGCAGAAGAATCAAAATTAAAACTTGAAGAAAATAGAAAATTTACCCAATTAATTCAAAGTCATATTGAAGATGAAAGAAGAAGTTTGGCAAGAGAGCTTCATGATGAGTTAGGGCAGTACGTATCTGCTATTAAAATATTTGCATCTAACATATCGAATAAAGCTAAAAAAATATCACCTGAAATTGTGAAAAATGCAGACTCTGTGATCTCTGCAGCCAATCAAATATATGATGGCATGCATAGCATTATTAAAAAATTAAGGCCAAGTGCACTTGATAATTTAGGTTTGGCTGAAACTCTAAAGGACACGATAAATACTTGGCAAAAACAATATCAAGATTTGAAAATTCATTTGTCAATTAAAGGGGATCTTAATGGTTTAAATGAAACTTTAAATATTAATATGTACCGAATTATTCAAGAAGCAATGAATAATGTATTAAAGCATTCAAAAGCTAAAACAATCGAAATTAATTTGGCATTAAATAAAAAGGGGTTTTTAGAATTAAATTTTAGAGATGATGGTCAAGGAATGGATCTTATGAAAGTAGACCAAACAAAAAATTTTGGTATTTTGGGTATGCAAGAGCGCATTCAGTCTTTGAATGGTTCATTTGAATTAATTTCTAAAAAGAATCAAGGTACACAGATTTTAATTTCTGTGCCCACTTAAAAAGGATTA